>Ga0222719_10003296_pt1 | contig 14401 bp, 18 predicted proteins | sample C33_34DmetaG_FD_165039 | JGI IMG/M metagenome (GOLD analysis project Ga0222719, IMG submission 165039) | Estuarine water microbial communities from San Francisco Bay, California, United States - C33_34D | ecosystem: Environmental > Aquatic > Marine > Unclassified | place: USA: California...
AGGCTGAAGGTAATGACACGAAGGCTGAGTTATATCTCTGGTGCTTGCACATTTGGTATGCTGACATAGCATCTAGTTCACCCTCTGTGATCGTAACTATCTTACCTGACCCAGCATTCCACAGGTTCATGCCGAATAGTTCATCTGACTTGAGACCCTTAGCGGAGAACTCCTTAGGGAAGTATCGTGTCTTGATACCACCTGAGGGGTAGACGTACTGCTGGTACTTCTCCTCACCGTCACTGTTGAGGTAGGTGTAGCATCCGTAGAACTCCATTGTCTCCTTGGATATGCCTCGCATACCTCTGTACACTGCTGTCATCTTCTCAAGGTGTACTACTTGAGGTGCTTGTTGTTGCTGCACTTTCACATCTCCTTTGTTCCAGTGTCCACTTATACCACCTCTCTCCCAATACTCACACCCATAGCAGTAGCCATGACCGTCTGAGTACCTAGCTAGGTTATCTCTTGAGCCGCACTTAGGGCATGGCTCATGTCCTATGAAGTGGCTGTCTGCTTTGTGGTCTTTCATTAGTGTATACTCTCTCTTCCGAATCCATTCTGAATGCTAGTCTCGAACCAGTCTTCAACTAGCCTGTCCATAATAGACTTATATTGTTCATCTGTCAAGAGGTTAGGACTGTACTCGTTACCCTCTTCATCATAGAGATACTTGATTCTGAACTGTGGTTCAATCTCTAGGGTGATCTCAGGTGGCAAGTCTTTCCATGTCTCGTAGCATATGTAACCATCTGTCAGGATGTCAGCACATACTGTAAGCCATGTGTTGTCTGTAACCTCTACTTCTAATTCAGCATCAAATGTTTCGTGCATCATTTTATAATTCCTCTTGGCAAAACCCACAGAAGTCATTGTAAGATGGACCCCCACAGGATACACACGTTCTCCATACTTGTTTCTTTCTTAACGGTTGACCGAATGAGTGACCTACGGGTGGATTGTTCTCACCGTAGTTACCGTACTCATCGAAGCTGTGATTAGCTTCGTACTTCTCCTTTGCTCTCTGTCTTTCCTCGTCTGACATTGGACGAATCATGAGTAGCTTGTCAAGTCTTTTCTTTAAATCCTCAAGTTTATTTTCGTGTTGCTTGATCTCGTACTCTAGGTTTTCTATTTCTCCTGATACACTCATGTCATTTTCTCCTTGACAACCTGATAGGATGGGTGTATAATAGTCTTGCCTTTGGGCAAGGGGCTATTAGTCATATACCCTAGGTCCATCTCCATTCTTAATTCTATCTATTAGGTCTCTCTCTTCTTGAAGCAGAGACTCTAGTTCTTCCTCTAGGAACTCCTCACTCAGTATCTTGTCGGAGTAGTAGTCCTTTGGTAGTTTATTCTTTACTGGTCTTTTCATTAGAAGGGTACCTCCTCGTCCTCTGTCTTTGGTATCCACACTATATCATATCTGTGCATGATAATCAAGTATTCTCTTAGGTTACTACCCCATAAATACATCTGCGTATCCTTTCAGTTTCTTTAGTGTGTACCCTGCTAGGATACCTTGAAGGTATACCAAGAAGATAGTCTGCCCGTCAACCCCTCTCATGTCATAGCCTACAGATGCTAGTATTCCAACGGTGAGTATCATTGAGACCCACGACATAAGAGAGATTGTAAACAGTTTCATTGATTACCCTGCGAAGTTGTGAAGTCTACGTTCTGTCTTCTGGTTTGGTTTGTGCTCAATGTATACACTACGCTTACCCATGTGAAGCGCTAGCATACATGTTGCCCTCTGTAGTTTGAAGCCACGGCTCAAAGTCTTGCGCTTGCGAGTCAAACCTTTGATACCTAGGAAGTTGAAACGGAATCCTTGAGTACCGTCATTAAGTGGTTTAGTTGCCATTGCCTTTTCTCCTTTTGTGTTTAAACAAGTTTAGTTAGATCATAGTTTAGTTTAGTTGTCAAGTCAGTATTTCTTAACTTTCTCGACGATTGTGTCAACCATATTACCTATGGTGTAGCATATACGACAATCCTTGCATTGTTGTCCAGTACAATTTTGACGGTCAACAAATTCATCCTCTTGTACGTTGTTAAAAGTCTTGTCAAATCCCTTTGGTGGTTTGGACATGATGTGTCCTTTCTTAGGGTTTGAATAGATCAAGTTTAAGTTTGTTGGCTTGTCATTGTTGCGTAGCCAACGGAACACTAGGTCAACTCGCTTAGTCCACAAAGCAAAGGTACACCAAGGATTGTCTCGCACTATTGCCATGAGGTTTTCTAGGTGTTGCATATTGATAAGCTCACCGTGGGCATTGAAGCGAAACATTGCGTCCGTCACTCTTGGTATTTCTTGAGGTTCCAATGGTCTACTGGACAATAAATCGCTATTACGTTGCAACGCAGCTTGCATATTCTTGCGGTATGTATTCAGCATGGCATGGCTGTAACAGTCACCACATATATTGTCACCCGTAGCTTTGCCTTTGATGTGTTGCTTGTTGCAATAATCATTAGTGATTGTATTGGTAGAGATAGCCTTGAACCCGTCAAGTTTACCCGTCATTTTGCTAATGTGTACTTGTTGCATATTACACCTCATTAAGTTGATTTGACTTTCCGTCATAGGTGTACATAAGCACACCTAAAAGAGAGAGTCAAGGGTTAGTTTAGATTTTATTCCACTCCTCTATTGCGTTATCTACAACATTTTCTAACCATTCTTTATCATAGCCACCCTTCCAAGGTGACCGTTCTTGCATTATGTCAATCAATTCTTGTCTTGTTAGTTGTGGTTTATCAAAAACTATAGCATCGTCTAGTAAGGCGTAAATAAGACCCGTCATGCTATATGCTAAAGTGTTTGGTTCGTGTTTCATTTTTTTGTTTCCTTGTGTTATGTTGTTGTTGGTGTGGTCTTTAGAATGTCAACCGAGGCTTGTTTTGTCAAGAGACACAAAATAACAAAAAAGGATAAATTAAAAAATAAAAAGGATAGCTCCAGTTAGTCCAAAAGGATAGGTCCAGTTTATATTATAATGAGTAATAAAAACCAATAAGATCAGAACCTAGAAAATTATACCAAGGGATAACCAAGGATGATACCAAAGTATGTAATGTTATCAATGGTGTAGCATTGGGGAGACTAAAGTGTCTGCATTTCCCGTATGCAATACATAAGCTATACCAAAGCTGTACCAAAGCCAGCCAAGCAACACCAAAGGATAGCCAAGGTAAGACCAAAGGGTAGGGTACCCAACTTTTTGCTGTATCCTTAGGGGTAGCCAAGGGGGGCCACGGGGCATCCGCCTGTATGTACAATGCGAGTCAAAACTTGGGCTATATTTTTTTTAGAGTGCAAGGGGGTAAAGGTATTGACAAGGGGGTTAAAGTATGGTATACTTTTTACAAAAGTAAAACTTAAATATAGGAAACATAAGTATGCCAGCTAAATCACCTGAAGCTATCCAACGTAAGATTAACAACAGAAAGTCAGCTAAGGATATAGGAAAAGAAAAGAAGATTGCTGGATTAGGCGGCACACCAATAACAATTATTTATGGTAAACCTTTGTCAGATACCTTACGTAAAGAACGCACAGAGTACTTATATGACTTAATGTACCCTACCAGACATATCTTTAAAAGTTCGGGTAAACCTAAGTTAACTGAAGCTGAAGCAAAAGAAAAAGAACGTCAAAGATCAAAAGAAAACTATAGAAAAATTAAAGAAGCTAGAGGTGAAGCTGTAAGAAACTACATTAGACAAGGTTTGTCTCAATGTCAAACACCGTGGTATCGTTTATGGGCAGGTGCTAGAAGTAGAGCTAAGAAAGGTAACTATCCTTTTAGTATTGAGCAAGAGGATGTAAAAGAGTTAGTGATTAACTTAGATTATTGTCCAGTTTTAGGTATTAAGATAAATTGGGAAGCAAATAAGTTAGAAGATAACTCACCAACTCTTGATAAAATAGTCCCTGAGTTAGGTTACATTAAAGGTAATATTGCTATTATTAGTGCTAAAGCCAACAGAATAAAAAATAATGCCACTGTTGATGAAATAGGAAAACTATACTGTTGGTTAATAAAAACAAAGGCACACCAAGGTTTTACCCAAAGTGTGCCCTACAACCATACATAGGCTGATCTGTAGTTGTCCTTAGTTAGCTAATAAGAATAATAATACTATAAGTAATATATACTCCCCGTAACTACCAAAGTTATTATACCATGTTTTGTCTAACTTGTCAAGGTTTACCTTACGTCAACTAAAGTTTTTTATACTTTAGTGCATTTAGTACTTGACATTAGTCAGTATATGTGTTATTATTACAACTATGATTCTAAGAAAGGCATGAACCATGATGTTCTCTCCTAGCCAACTAAAGAATGCCAGTGGTAAGTTTATCACTAAGAGTTTATTCTATGAGTTGTCCTATATAGAACCTAAGTACTCAATCTTCACTCTTAAAGACTACGATATGGAGTTCGAAGGTAAAGCTTTGGTTTCTTTTCCTAAGCTTTATTTGTCTATCGTGTCTAATGACCCAACTGAGTATGAGTTCTCTCAGGTAGTCTTCGGGTCATGGGAGCACTGGCAAGCTATAGCTAAGTCACCTTTCGTTAAGCCTTACATCAATAAACTCCGTAAGGAAGTAGAGGTAAAAGTAAAGTCAGAGGCTATCAAGGCTATCGCTGAGGAAATGAAGTCAAATGGAAGAAGTTCATTTAGTGCAGCTAAGTTACTTTTAGAAAAAGGTTGGCTAGACAAAGACACAGCTTCTAAGGCTAAACAAAAGCTAGCAGCTAAAGAACAACAGGAACAAGACAAAGAAGCATTAGCTCTGTTGTCAGAGGATGCTGAGAGACTAGGGATAAAGATTCAGTAACATGGCAAAGAAACCTACAATCAGTAATATCTCGTCAGGGTATGCGTCTACGACCACTCTGAACAACAACTTCACAGCTTTACGTGATGGGTTCGACAATACCCTGTCACTGGATGGCTCTACGCCTAACAGCATGAATGCTGACTTCGACGTTAATGGTTACCGTATTCTTAACGCAGGTCAAATTGACACAGATGCTCTGTACCTAGGTGGAGTAGCCATTACATCTTCTGCTGACGTAGAGTTTCAGACAACGTATCTAACAGCCTCTTATACTGGTGATGGTTCAACTGTAGCATATAGCCTAACAGCTAACCCTCAGTCAGAGGCCAACGTCTCTATCTATGTAGATGGTGTCTACCAGAATAAAACTACCTTTTCTTTGTCAGGTACAACAGTTACCTTCTCAGAAGCACCTCCCCTAAATTCAGCTATTGAGATTGTCTACCCGACAAACACTGACACTCTCAATGGCTCTGTTGCTTCTGCGATCACTTACAACCAAGGCGGCACTGGCGCACAGGATCGTACAGTACAGAATAGACTACAAGACTTTGTATCGGTCAAAGACTTCGGTGCTGTTGGTGATGGCGTGACCGATGACACTGCGGCTATTCAGGCTGCGATTGATGCAAGCCAAAAAGTATACATTCCTGAAGGGGTTTATGTAGTAAATGCCGCAACTGGCATTACCCTGCGTCAGGGCAGTTATGTTTTAGGTGATGGCATTGAGGCTACTGTAATTTACCCTACTGCTGTGGCGGGTTCTATCTTTAAACGAGTATCTCCATCAGTTGATGATAGTTACGTTCGCAGTGTAATCCTTGAAAAATTGTCTGTTGTTATGAACCACCCAGCAACGGCAGACCCTGCAAACTATGAGCAGATTGCTTTTGACTTTCGTTCAATCAGCCGTGGCGTAATCAATCAATGTTATGCTGGCAACTACAATCGTGGTGGCCTGAGAGCAACAAGGACAGACCCTGCTGATCAAACCGATGCCATCCAAGGTTATGGTGCAATCTTTGGGACAAGTAATGCCGATTACTGTGGCGGTGAGGTTTGCACCGTTGAGAACAGCCAATTCTATGGATGCAAGAAAGCAATCGTTGTTGACGATGCAACTCTTGATCCGTTGTCTACTGCTTACGCCACGACTGTAATTAACAACGATGTTCAGATTTGTGAGAGCGCTATTGTATTTGAACAGCAATATAATTCTGGGTCTTACATTGTAAATAACGTCATTCAGGCTGTAAAAAATGCCAGAGGCTCATCTGCTACAACCTACGCATATCGAATGGCTGGTCGTGATAGTTATATCAGAAATAAATATATTGAGGTTACTGTAGGAGATTGTGACTACATTGTTCGTTTGGAAAGCACAGCAAAGCGAAATGATGTATCGTTAGGTTTGATAGGGAATGATGACACCTTTATTGCTCTTATCTCTGACAATGGTGGCTGGGGTAATCACAATAAGATTGAGTATGCTATTCCATCTACAAATCGCTACGTTAGATTAGACGGTAATGTTGATGCTGAACTGGGTAGAGATCAGGCCCGTGTAATATTTGCTGGTTCTGATGGATCAATTCAGGGAACCGATATGCGTGTAGCTTCTGTTACTCGCAATGGAACTGGTGACTATACGATTGCCTTCGACACCAACACTTTTGCAGATGCTAACTACACCTACTCGATTGACCTTCAGATTGATACTTCTGGCAGTGGTGGTTCAGCTACAGTTAGAACTCAGAGTGCAGCATCTTTAAGAATTGTAACCAGAAATGCCGCTGGCGCAGCAGCAGACCCACTTCGTGTTTCTGTGCGGTGTGGATGATAGGAGACAGATATGACCATTAAACAGCAAGGCGGCATCTTCGGGCGAAATCCATCGTTTAACGATACAGAAGCCAACGATTTAATAGTAAATGACACACTAGGTGTTGGGGCAGGAACGCCAGCAGCTAATGCTAAAGCACATATTAGCCGAGCAAGCAGTGGAGCAAGTGTTCTTTCTGGAACAACCTTGGCTCTCGAAAGCACAGGGGATGTGATCCTTGATATGCTTTCTCCAGCCGATGGCAGAGCATTAATTGTTTTTGGTAATGCTTCAAGCAGTCAAAGAGGTGATCTTTTATACGATCATAGTGCTGACACTCTTCGGGTGCGTGTTGGCAATACTACTCAGGCAACCTTTAATACGTCAGGTCTTGCGTTTCCTAACGGCAAAGGCATCGACTTCTCTGCCACCTCTGGCACTGGCACAAGTGAACTGTTCGATGACTATGAAGAGGGCATTCACACAACAACACTAACACCTAATAGTGGAAGCATAACTCTTAGCACTTCTTACGATACTTTAAGCTATACAAAAGTCGGCGGCATTGTTCATGTTTGGGGTCAGGTTAGAGTAGCTAGTGTTTCAAGCCCGTCTGGTTATGCAATTCTTAGTATGCCTTTTACGGCAGCTACTGGATCACAAAGATCTAATAGAAGTGCAGCAGCAACTTGGACATACAATTTAAGCTCCGCACAAGATGAACTGCTTGGTATTCTTTACAATGGAACAGATGAACTTAGACTTGCTGAAGGAATACTACATGCTGGTGATTTTTCTGGTAAAATACAAGCTACGTCTCAAATTGCAGTTTCTGTAACTTATACGGTTGCATAAAGAAAGGTAGTCAAACATGGCTCTAACAAAAGCAAGAAACCGCATGATTGAAAGTGCGCCAGTAAGTCCAAAGGACTTTGGTGCTGTAGGTGACGGTGTTGCAGATGATACCGCAGCATTGAAAGCTGCAATCAAGTATCTGCAAAACGATCAAGAGATTGATCCAACCAGAACTTATACAACTGCTGAACTAGATGCTATAAAAACTGCCGTTAATACTGTAGGTGATAGACCGCAGAAAATGATAATTGATGGACGGTTTAAATATACTGAACCTCTTGTCATTATCGGTGGCTTTGAGATTTCTCAGGACAATTCATACGGTGCGTATGTCCAGCCAGCAGATAAATTTTGCTTGAGTTACGAAGGTGCAACAGGAGATAAGATCGCAATTCAGACTGCATTGTTTGAACAAAGTGGTTCTGATTGGATTTTAGTAAAAACTTTGGCTCAGATCAGGGCATTGGCTGCCGACACTGACACCATTCTTTCTAAGTTGAAACGTATTTCGGATGACATCACTTGGTCGTTTTCCCATGCTGTTGCAAATGGAACTTATGTTGGCTGTTTGTTCGATGCAACTAAGTCTCGCATCCACGATGCGGAAATGGGTATGCTTGGAGCAAACGCAGATATTGCTTTTATTTGCATAAACACTTGGCAGACGAAATACGAACGCATCCATATGTATGGTCGCCGTCAATCTGTTGTAGGCATTAGGACAAACTCTTCGGCTGCGATGGTTGATATTTATACGACAACTATTAGTGCAGCCTTTGCTGGTTCTTATGAATACATGGCCCCAGCCTCATCATCATACGCAGACTTTGCAAATCAGATTGTGGGTAGTTATTTTAAGCACTGTCAGGTTCGGCTTGATGGTTATGTTACTGAACACGGCAATGCCTCTAATCATATTGTTTGCGATTACAAATCTGACATGACGATTGAAAATCCATACTTTGAAACGTCTGGCCCATCACATAACAACATTGCTAATGTGTCATGTTATAATGATAGCATGGTTCGAGTGTATGGTGGGTTTATGGATAAGAGCAATTCAAATGGTTTTGCATTGTATCTTGAAGATTGTGACAGTGGTCGCCCATCAACTATGTCTACATCCTTCCCGTTGTCTGGAGGTTATCTTGTAAAAACAGTCAACAGTTCTGCTGATGTTGATATTGAATTTCTTGGGTCTGGCGGCACTGACAACTGGGGCCGTGCATTAACAGATGGCACTGGAACAACTGATCTTTCTAAGATTAGATTGAAACGTCCAGAGCTAACAACAGTTCGTGTTGACGCAACTCGCACTGACATTTCTACTGGTGCTGCTGCAACAATCGAAGATGCAATTCAGCTTTGCAACATAACTGGTTGTCGCAAGATTACTCTTGATAGCAATGTTACTTTGACTGCTAACATTGATATGGATGAATACAAGTTTGACAACATCTTTTTTGCCTTGGGTGGATACACCTTAAACCTAGCAGGGTATCGTTTTAACAATTCAGATGATGGGGTTCTAAGCCATATCTATATGTCTGTTGGCACGATTGTTGGAACAGCAAGTGATACTGGATTGTTCATGGTTAATGCTGGGGCGATTGGTCGTCCAATCAACGTGACAACATCCAACATTACATATGAAGATTACTTCTGGCTTTGGGGAACTGGGCGAGAAGCACCACAACGATGCACTGTAACACTAAACGATCCAACATCGATTGCTAATTATGATACTGTAACTCTTGCTGGTGCTACCAATCCATCAATCTGTCCAATTTATGTTTTCTATGGAGGCTCTGCGGCTTCGGCTGCTGGCTTTACAACCCCAATCTCGAACATGTCTAAAGGCACGTTCTACACACAAGACGATCTGTAAGGAGACCAAGATGGCTTTATCGATGCAATCTTTTACAAACGATGAGGTGACACTGGCTGGTCCCCTCGAAATCAAAGTTTCACGAATTGGCGGGGGGAAACTTGGGATGACAGCCCATGTTACTTTCCATGATCCAAATGCTCAAATGAGTGATGACAACGAAAAACCTGATCCAGTTTATACGAAGAATTATTCTTTCAATGGTTCGGTTTTGGATGGTTCTGAAAACCACATTCGTCAGGCTTATCTGGCGATAAAAGCATTTCCAGAATTTTCTGGTGCAACAGACGTTTAATGCGGTTCGCCCGTGGACAGTCCAGATAAGGAGATAAAATCATGGCACTGACAAAGACAACTATCAACGACAAGATCGAGGTCGTCACGATTGGTGATTACAAAACAGTGCAAGTACGCACTGCGACTATCATCGCAGAGGATGGCACAGAAATCAGCCGCACATTCCACCGTCATGTGGTAATGCCTGATGCTGATCTTACTCAGGAAGATGCAGACGTAGCTGCGATCTGCACTCCAGTATTCAGTGATGCGGTAAAGGCTGCTTATGCTGCACACTTGGCAGAGGGAGAGTAATCATGGCTGCTGTAACAGAAACATTAAGCTCCAACACAAGTACAGCAGCTTTGCAGGTGATTGGTCATTTTAACCTTTCTCTCTCTGGTACATGGAGTGCCACAGTTACTATCCAACGTAGCTGGGATAAAAGCACATGGTTCGATGTAGACACCTTTACGTCTAACTATGAAGGCACAGGGTTTGACGCAGAAGAAGTCTACTATCGTGCTACAGTTTCAGGGTATGCCTCAGGCAGTGTTGTTATTCGTCTATCAGACAACCGTAACTTCACTGGCAAGAGTGTCTTCTACGCATAGGGTCAATTAAAGATGGAAACAAGTTGGCACCTAAGTAAGTCAGTACCTGTCACTTTGGTATTAGCTATTGTAGCTCAAACACTAGCTCTTGTCTGGTATATATCCAGTTTGGATAGTGCTGTCAAAGCTAATGCCAGAGACTTGATCCGTAATGAAACCCGTATAGAATCTCTTGAAGGTATCGTTCAAACTCAAGCTGTAACTCTTGGACGTATGGATGAGAATATTAAAGCTATTAGAGATTCAGTAGAAAAAATGGCTTCGAAATAACTTGACATTTGTTTAAAATTGTGGTAAAATGGCAACATTAGAACAAATAAGAGATACTGCTGAACAAGACCTAGTAACTTTTATTAAACTTATAGCACCTGAACAAGTACTAGGTCAGTGTCACGAAGATGTCTGCAATTGGTGGACAAGAGAAGACAGCAAGTCTCATCAGCTTCTTTTGTTTCCTAGGGACCACGGCAAGTCAAGACTTATAGCTTATAGAGTTGCATGGGAGTTAACCAAAGACCCTACACTCAGGATACTCTATATCTCAGCAACAGCTAATCTAGCAGAGAAGCAGCTAGGCTTTATCAAAGGCATACTTACATCTGAAATATACAGACGGTACTGGCCTGATCACGTAAACTTTGATGAAGGCAAACGTACACGATGGACCAACTCAGAGATTATGTTGGACCATCCTTTAAGGAAGAAAGAAAATGTTAGAGACCCTTCGATCTTTACTGGCGGACTTACGACTTCGCTTACAGGTCTTCATTGCGACATCGCAGTCCTTGATGATTGCGTGGTGTATGAAAACGCTTATACAGGTGAGGGAAGGAATAAAGTCAAAAGTCAATACTCTCTTCTCTCCTCTATTGAAGGTGCTGAAGCGAAAGAGTGGGTCGTAGGCACTAGGTATCACCCTGCCGACTTGTACAACGATCTTCTTCAAATGATGGAAGACCAGTACGATGATAACGGCGAGAAGATAGGTGAGGAGAATATCTACGAGATATTTGAGAGACCAGTAGAAGACCTAGGGGATGGCACAGGCGAGTTTCTCTGGCCTAGACAACAACGAAAAGACGGTAAGTGGTTTGGGTTTGACATTAAGATTCTCGCTAAGAAACGAGGTCAGTACCTAGACAAAGGTCAGTTCAGAGCGCAGTACTACAATGACCCCTCTGATCCTGACAATGTACCCGTAGGCAGCGAAAAGTTTCAGTACTTTGATCGTAAACATTTGAAAGAAGAAAACGGTTACTGGTTCTACAGAGACAACAAACTAAATGTTTATGCAGCAGTTGACTTCGCATTTAGTTTATCCAAGAAGGCTGACTCAACAGCTATCGTTGTCATAGGAATAGACTCAGAGAATAATATTTACGTCTTAGATATTGACAGGTTCAAGACTGATCGTATCTCAGTTTACTTTGAGCATATCTTTCACTTGGTCAGCAAATGGTCATTCAGAAAGATGAGGGCTGAAACAACGGTAGCACAGATGGCTATCGTTAAGCAACTAAAAGAACTAATCAAACAACACGGTTTGTCTTTAAGTATCAACGAGTACAGACCTAACAAGAGCCAAGGCAACAAACAAGAACGGATAGCTTCTATTTTGGAACCTCGTTATGATAACATGAGTATGTGGCACTACAGAGGCGGCAACACTCAGATACTAGAAGAAGAATTATCTTCTCGTAACCCTGCACACGATGACGTTATAGATGCTCTAGCTTCAGCCGTTGACATGGCAGTTAAACCTTCTAGAAAAGTCTTTAGAAGCAGAGACAACGTTGTACAGTTTAATAAAAGATTTGGTGGAGTTTCGTTCTAATGGCTGGAACAACTATTGATCTCTCTTCTGTTATAGCTCCTCACGCATTAGCTACGGAGATTGCAGATAGATGGACTATCTGGAATAATTCTCGTCAGCAAAAGATTGAAGAGTGGAAAGAAATCCGTAACTATATCTACGCAACGGATACTCGTACTACATCTAATAGTAAGCTACCTTGGACTAACAGTACGACAACACCTAAGCTAACACAGATTGCTGACAATTTACATGCTAACTATTTCTCAGCTTTGTTTCCTCAGAAACGTTTCTTTAGGTTTGAAGCAAGTGATCAAGAGGCTAACACAAAGAATAAACGTGACGTTATCCAAGCTTATATGCAAAACAAAATACGTCAGTCAGACTTTGAGAATACTGTAAGCAAACTTATTAATGATTATATCCAGTACGGAAACTGTTTTGCTACTGTAGATTTTGTCAGAGACTACACAGAGTACGAGGATGGTGAAAGGGCCGTAAACTATGTTGGACCTAAGCTTGTTCGTATTTCTCCTTTTGATATTTGTTTTAACCCCTTAGCTGCTTCTTTTGTAGACTCACCTAAGATTGTCAGAAGTCTTCTTACAAAAGGGGAAGTCAAAAGAAAGATTGACGAAACTGTAGACAATGCTTATATGAACGACATCTTTGAGAAGATGATGTATAACCGTTCATATGCTACAGGTAATGACGTAGATGTACATAAGTCAGAGGGCTTCTTAGCTGATGGGTTCTCTGACATCAAGCAATACTTTGAGTCTGACTACGTAGAAATACTTACCTTCTACGGTGACATGTACGATGCTGATACAAACAAGTTCATGAAGAACCGTGTTATCACAGTCGTAGATAGGTCTTATGTCTTGTCTAACGAACAGAACCCTAGTTGGTTAGGTAAGGCTTCTGTCTTCCATGCAGGTTGGAGAGACCGTCCTGATAACCTCTACGCAATGGGACCATTGGATAACCTAGTAGGTATGCAGTATCGCATTGACCACCTAGAGAACCTCAAGGCTGATGTCTTCGATCAGATAGCCTATCCCATTCTCAAAATCAAAGGTGACGTAGAAGACTTTGACTTTGAGCCAGCAGCCCGTATATACATAGGTGAAGAAGGTGACGTAGGATATTTAGTACCTGATGCAACAGCACTCAATGCTGACTTCCAGATTCAAAACCTAGAAGCCAAGATGGAGATGATGGCAGGTGCACCAAGGGAGGCTATGGGTATCCGTAGTGCAGGTGAGAAGACAGCCTTCGAAGTAAACCAATTGATGACAGCAGCAGGTCGTATCTTCCAGCATAAGACTGCACACTTCGAAAGAGTTTTCTTAGAGCCAATCCTCAACGCTATGCTCGAAGCAGCTAGACGTAATATGGACTATGCCGATACTATCAGAGTTCTCAACGAAGATACTGGTGTCTTCTTCTTTGAAGAGATTACCAAAGAAGACATTAAGGCTAACGGTAAGATAGTACCTATGGGTGCTAGACACTTTGCTGAAAGAGCACAGAGAGTACAGAATATTACTCAGCTATATCAACTCAAAATAGCTGATCCTGCCATAGCTGTGCATATGTCAGGTAAAGAATTTGCTCGTATCCTAGCTGATGAACTAGGTGAACCCACCCTGTTTGCTGAGAACATTGCTATCAGTGAGCAAATGCAAACTGAGAAGATGACAATCGAAGCTCAAGTTCAACTCCAAGAAGAACAAGAGATAGCAATTGAGAAAGGACTCTAAGATGCCTTATATGAAAGGTAAAGTCAAACCATATAAGAACACGACTAAGAAGCCAATGGAAAAGAAAAAGAAACCGATGAAGAAATAAATAATGAAGTCCTATTGGTTTTCTAAATGCAAAACACCTGAGGAAAAGTTTGAGCTACGACAAAAAATCTTGTCAAACCGTGAAAGCTTAGACCGACTCAGAGAAATACTTGAGCCTATGCTCAAGGATACAGGACCAGAGGCTGACTATGACAGCCCCTCATGGGCCTACAAGCAAGCTGATCGTATCGGCTACAACCGAGCACTAACCAAGGTGCTTGATATTATCAATCTAGACAAGGAATAAAATTATGGTATTTTCTGAGCAGAGTCAAACCACAGACCAAACTCAGGTAGAGCAACAAGTACAAGAAGCCCCACCACAGGATTCGTACTTACAGAAGCTCGTAGAGACTAAGGGAGAAAACTGGAAAGACCCAGAGGTACTAGCCAAAGGCAAACTAGAAGCTGATGGTTACATA
>Ga0222719_10003299_pt1 | contig 14393 bp, 11 predicted proteins | sample C33_34DmetaG_FD_165039 | JGI IMG/M metagenome (GOLD analysis project Ga0222719, IMG submission 165039) | Estuarine water microbial communities from San Francisco Bay, California, United States - C33_34D | ecosystem: Environmental > Aquatic > Marine > Unclassified | place: USA: California...
ACAGGTTGTATATTGGTGAAGTTACGGACGCTATTGAGGTTGGAGTTGGATTGCTATTCGTTCGCGAGCTGAGTGCTCGATGCTATCAAGGTATTCGTCATAAAGGTGTCAAACAGTATGGGTCATTCTTGGGCGTACTTGCCCTGCTACTTGTGATTGGCTTTTCTGTGGAGGGATTCTGTGAATCGTTCTTTGCTTCATAGTGAGAACAACTCAAATCAGGACGGAAAAATGCCCCGTCAATTAATCTATCCTAACTTTTTCAAAGGTTTACTTTCCATCGAAGTAATGTTCAGGCCAAATCTAACTCTACATTCTAAAGATACCATGTTTGGTTGAGTTGGGTGGGTCACAGCCAACTCTTCGAGCAATAGCAAGAGAGGCCCCAAGTACCACCCGGGTATCGGCCGGGTCAATTACACCGTCATCCCAGAGGTTTGATGTCGAATAATAGGATGAAGACTCCTTCTCGTATTTCTCCAGGATCGGTTGCTTGAATTTTGCCTCTTGCTCCTCAGTCCACGTTGTAGATCGGGCTTCTAAGTTATCGCGTTGCACTGTAGCAAGAACGTTCGCGGCTTGTTCGCCGCCCATGACAGAAATGCGAGCATTTGGCCACATGTACAAGAATCTAGGACCGAAGGCACGGCCACACATTCCGTAGTTTCCAGCGCCATAGCTTCCCCCGACAATCAATGTTATCTTAGGCACAGAAGCAGTAGCAACAGCAGTTACGAGCTTCGCTCCGTGTTTTGCGATCCCTTCATGTTCGTACTTCTGACCAACCATAAAGCCAGTGATATTTTGAAGGAATAAGATCGGGATCCCTCTCTGGCAGCACAGTTGTACGAAATGAGCTCCTTTCAGTGCGCTCTCTGAGAACAAGACGCCATTGTTTGCAATAATACCGACATCCTGTCCCATAATTTTACCAAACCCGGTCACCAAGGTCGATCCGTAATTCTTCTTAAACTCATGAAAGCGGCTTCCGTCAAGGATCCTAGCAATAATCAACCGAATGTCGAATGGCTGCTTGGTATCGACAGGAAGTATACCTCCTAGTTCTTGTGGATCATAAAGTGGTTCTTCGTAAGCGAATCTACTTGCATTGAAATCTCCCTTCCTCCCCAGACTCGCCACAATATCTCTAGTGATGGACAAGCCTTCCTCTTCTGTCACGGCCAAATGGTCAGCGACCCCCGATGTGGACGTGTGAACATGAGCACCACCCAAGTCTTCCGCAGTGACTTGCTCACCCGTCGCAGCCTTCACAAGTGGCGGGCCACCAAGGAAGATCGTTCCATTACCTTGGACGATGACCGTTTCGTCTGACATACTCGGCACATAAGCTCCGCCAGCGGTGCATGAGCCACAAACTAAGGCGATCTGTGGGATCCCCTTGGCCGACATGTTAGCCTGGTTATAGAAAATTCGACCAAAGTGAAATTTGTCTGGAAAGACTTCTGCCTGCTTTGGCAAATACGCCCCTCCACTGTCGACGAGATAGATACAGGGGAGGTCATTCTCCATCGCGATTTCTTGGGCCCTCAAATGTTTTTTGACCGTAATAGGAAAGTATGTTCCACCTTTTACGGTGGCGTCATTCGCAATCATCATACACGGTGTTCCAGCAATAACACCAATTGCTGTCACGATTCCTCCACCTATCACATTCTTGTCATCGTCAGGGTGATACCCGGCCAAAGCTGACATCTCAAGTATTGGAGTGCCAGGATCAACTAGACGTTCCATTCGTTCTCGAGGCAGCAGCTTGTTTCGGCTCCGGTGCCTCTCCACAGCAGCTTGGCCACCACCTAGCCGGACCTTTTGTAGCAGCAAATTCAACCCTCGCACCTGCTCTTGTGTGCGTTCGACCGCCTGCCTGAATTCGTTACTGTTCTTGTCCAAAGCAGCATCTCTGAGTTGTGGCGGCTGGTGAGCTGGCGGGGAAACTCCTTCGGTCTCAGCGTCCAATGATGCGGCAGAAGACGAGAAGTGACCAAGCCCACTTCTCGGAGCAACCGTGCTTCGGACATGACGTCGGTGCCATGCTGTCATTCCAGATGACCGCGAGAGAATTCCAGTCGACGACGGTCGCTGTAGTGGAGCGGAAAAGGAGAAGCCACGACCTCTTTGCCGGAACATATATGCAGTGAGTCTCTTACTTGTGGCAAACATGACGACTCAAAGGAGCTAGAAAAGGAAAGTTCGGCTTTGGACTTGTCGACACATGCGAAACAATGACATGGAGAGGGGCGTCAAGCGAATGTATGCAGAAAGAAAAGAACAAGATCGCGATCATCGCTTCAGAACTCGATTTGATTTGATGACATCACGAATCAAACGAGCGGACGAGAAACCCTGACCCTTTCTTAAATGACGCAAGCCTTACCATACCAATGACCCATTGATACTATTGACGGCACTCTATTTAGGCGGGTGTGTCTGGCTCGCGATAGGGGCACTAGTCCAAATTTCGCTTGCCAAGCTGCACCGTGCTCACCCAACACGATTGCTCACAAGAAGAGTCAACACGCTAGTCCAACGCACCCTCAACAAGATTGGCCTGCTCCACGAACGACCAACGAACAAGGATAACTACAGAACACAACTCTGAGGGCGCCCACGGTAACGTTTGGTTGTCGGAAAGCTTTCTTGGACCTATCTCTGAACGCGGAGAAATCGAAGGGCACCGGATCCTTCGATAGATCAAACTATCGGAGTTATAACTGTATTGACTGGCATCACTTGCATACGTACCACCTCCGACTGCTTCTTCTCAATATTTGAAGCTAGTAACAACAGCCTCTCTAGAATTACGAAAGTCCTCCTCCGTTGACAACGAAAGGTAGTCCTTCCAGAATCGAGTAATTTTGACTTAATGTCGACGATCATTCATCGTCGTTCGGCTTCTCCGATGTCGTTACGCCCGGAGCGCAATGGCTCCGTCAATGGTGCAAAAGTTGATCTGTCATTCACGTCGTCGAACAGCTCTCGGAGTCCAGGCCGAAGATCGCCTTCCCCATCGTATGGATACCGTGGAAATCCGAACGTGAGCTCGTTATACCCAGGACAAAAATCGTCAATTGTCATGACCGAAAATCGATCACGCACAACTCAAGGCTCCCCATCTTCGGTCGAACGACGTCGAACGGCTCAACGCATTGTACCCAAACACGAACCTGTTGGGCATGTGGAGCAAGACAAAGAAGTTTGCCCGGACGAGGGCGCTTTGCAATTTGTTCCCGCCTTCGAAGAATCGGCTTCTGTTCGTGGCGAGAATTCTCTGGGTCGTCATCGATCTCTGCAGCTGGACGCGCCCCGACATCGCCCTACGTCATCAGCGACGTCTTGGGATGCCATCGCGGACGAAGAAAAGAAAGAATCACTCGACAACACGAGTTGCCTGCCTGGCAGTCAATTTTCCGGTCGCCACCGTGAATGGAAAAGAAACCAACATTCTTTAGTCGATAAGAGTACAGTTGTATCCCCATCGTCATCGCCAACCTCGGAATCTGGTCGAAAGTCTGGACGAATGGGCAGGATTGCATCGCTCTTTAGCAGCCGCGCCGTGGTGCGATCGAATAGCCGAGAAGCTATGTCACCTCTAAGGAGGCGTCAAGAATCGCCGCAAAAGCCTTCTGCTGTTGTTTCGCCTCCTAGTCCTACCCATTCTTCCGGAAGTAGTGGATATGTCGGCTGGCCGGGCACACAAGACAGACAAGGCGCAACTGTAACTGTTCAGTCTAGTTACGACGATAGCTCCACTGGAGGTCAGAAACTTCCTCTGACAGCGAAACAACAATACGAGCGCGAGCTTCAGGAAGCTGCTGAACGCGAAATGGCGAGGTGGACAGGTGGGAGACGAACATCACTGGATGACTACAGTTCCTCCAGCTTCTCTGGTTCACCCGAGCGTCAGATGGACTCCTCTCGTCAGCGAGGATACACTTCGAGCCCAGTGACCCGTCCGTCCTCAGTGCTGAGCGGGGCTGTCAGTGAGCGCGAGAGGGTTAGCTATGGAAGAAATGATGGGGTCGTCTCGAACACCCGGGCGTCGCCGATTGCAAGTAGATACACCGACAGCAATCGCTTCTCTCATCGCCCAACATCGGCTTCAGCTGTAGGAGGTCGCTCGTCGTCCCTGAGTATTCACAATTTGTTCCCAGAGCGTGAAATAAATGTTCGCAGTCCAACTGATCCTTGGGGCACGGATTCCGACCCCACGTCCACATCGCCGGGGACTAGCAGCGTATCGAAGACTTCTTCAGCTTATCTACAAGCCAAAGACTTTCAGGGTCATCTCGATTACCCTCATCTGAATCCCAGTAGGCCTTTGAGTGGACAATATGAAAGGACCAGAGGCAATACGTCTGTGGCAGCGGCGAGGTCTCGCTCGGCCAGCCCGAGGCCTCCGACCGAGGAAGATCTTGCAACGAACGACATGATTGACCCGCCTCATCGCCCGTTTCCCGCCACGGGTTACAGGGGACTTATCGACAAGACTAAGGATGTCCCGAGCCTGATGGACGACGTGGACTCAGATAGCATGGCCTCTTCAAAGGCTACCTCGACCTTCTCGGAAGTCCGCAATTACAGGAGCGGTAACAAGGATGATTTTGGAGATACCGATTCTGACGTCTTCGATGGGCTCTCCGTTACGAAGGAGTCTGATGTGTTCGATAATCTCTCCTCTGCCAATGGGAGAATGTCATCTCCGCGAAGGTCAAAATTTCGAATGTCTTACCCCGAGCGAATTGCGGAGGAAGGCGGCGACGACGAAGATGGCGAGGGAGAAGAGTTTAAGCTTGTTATGTTGGGTGGCGGGTTGACGGCGATTCAGACTACGTCAGAAGGGTTCTTACGACGTAAGACAGCGAGCGAATACGACGAGAACCTGTCGAACAGTGATGTAGACCAGTATGGATTCACAAAGACACCCGGCTTCAATGAGATGCTATCCGCTGGAATAAGCAAAGATAATTCGTTGAGAGGCATTGAGGGTAACTTCGGCAGTCCCCGCCGAATAGGACAGCCATCCCCTGCTCCTTTGAAAGAGGAGCTATCTTCGTCCAGTGGGTCCGAATCGTCGCTCTTTACCGACCCCTACGATAAAGATCGCTTGTCTATTAACGGAGATCTATCGGAGTACTACATCCCAGCTTCTGAAATGAAGAAGGTCCTTCGCGTGTACAGAAAACTCTCTCTAAAGGTAGATGTCGATCTGTCCCTGGCTGAATATGAAAAGGACGAAGACGAGCACAAAGCCTTCGCACTCTTCGAAATGCGAAGCAGGGTCATGGAAAAAGATATAGAGCGAGGACTGGAACGATGCGGTGGTACTGTCGTTGTCGACGACCTTGTTACTACTCAATACAACAAAACAGCTCATCGCGTCCGTGATGCTGTTATTGTGGCGAAAGCCTGGCGAGACGGCGCAAGCCCCAAGGATGTGATTAATACCGCCATTTTGACCCGGCGTGATGAGCGCACATACTTTATTAAACGTCCTCTGAGGGGTGACCATATCAGTGCCAACGACAACGCCTCGACGTACAGCGCTAGATCAACATTATCTCAGAGGTACTTTTGGGAGCCCGTTACCTGGGTAGATGATACAGACTTCATGCTCTACAGGTGCCCATCCCTGGGCCCTCGGCACATGCGAGGCTTTGAGATGTTTACCATTGGTGATTGTCAAAGTATTCTGTTGAAACTGACCAACGAACGCTGTTTGGTATGTCTATTTGTTTTTGTTGCGAGGTCTCTGATGCACAATAGATCTCACGAACGATTTTTTTCTTTACACTACACAGACTCTTCGTTCTGAACTAAACGAGGCGACACGTCGTCAAATCGAGGCAGAGGATCTTCTGGCCGACGAAGGTGATGCAGGGGATAGCATGATGACGGAGGCAGAGATGACGTACCTTACTGCCATGGAAGATGTCAAGACGATATCAAAGCAGCTTGTCTGCGCGGAGCAGGCTTTCACGCTGATCCGGGATCGAATCGAAAAGTTGGTGCGGAAGTACGAACAGCTCCTTTCCAAGATAGAGGCCGAATCTTTTACAGGAGCCTCTTCGGTTGTGACATACGAAAGCTCTTACTTCTCTGAGCATGATACTGAGTTTTGGGAAGACAGAGAGAGGGCAATCTGGGCTCGTCGAGCCCAAAGAGCAGAAGTCAAGGCGGAACTCGCTGCTCGTGAGGCACTCCTTGCCAGGCAGGAAGCCAGGATGATTCAGGAAGAGAAACAAAGGGAAGTCGAAGCCTTGCAACAGAAGCTCATGGAACTACAGTCCGAGTCTTCGTTTGTAACGGCGGAAAATGAACGTTCTGCTGCGCTCGCCCGTAGCATTACCATGAACCGGTATGGAAGGGACAGTCCGGCTCCTGCCACCTCTGGACAAAGCGAGAAGGAGCGCCTCGACAACGTGAAGCAACGATTCAGGGATCGCATGGCGGCGAGAAAGAATGGTCTTAAGCAACATGCACCCCCAACGAGTTCCCCGATCGCTTCAGGCAAGCAGCACCCATACGCTCCGCGAGCTACCTCTCCTGTGCCAGCGAAGAACAGCTATATGCAGGATATGATGCGATCTGCTGGTGAAGAAATGTATGTGCAGCTAGATTTCTACGAACGGTCTCTGAAAGCCGTTGACAGTACCCGTTGATGTTAAACAGAATCATAGATTACTTGTTCATAAAGCACATGATAGAGAAGCGACACTCTTTGGCACGGCCAGCCTCTCTTGAGCTGGCAGAACATTACTCCCATTCAAAGTTTACTTCGAATATCAGCCGGTGGAGGACGCTCGTTTATGATTTGGCGAGTCGTTTCGATCACAATAGGAAGTAGCTTACCAACTTGACTTGCAACAGCACTACTCGCTACTCCACTCTTCGCTCTTTGGGCGACTCCCTGTATTATGACGCAATTTTTGAAGAATAAGAACGCTAAGTAAAAGCCACTCCAATCCCAAACAGACTCAAAATCAATGTCGAATCTTCCCTCTGATTTAAGCAACCGACAATACTCCCTAACGATCGAAAGTCGATCCGGGAGTCCCATTGGTCGAAGATCCAGCCCCCGGACACCCGTCACACCAAATCGAACATTGTTTGGAATATAATACATCATACACAGATTGGCCAAGTCGCAAAGAGGATCTCCAAGAGTACTTAATTCCCAATCTAGGATTCCAATCACCTTCGGTTCGGACGGGTGAAACACCAAGTTGTCAATCTTAAAGTCCCCGTGGAGTAAGCATACGTTGTTTCGAAAGGGGCAGTCTATCGCCAGTTTCTGTAATTGTGATGCAATGGATTGGATTCCTGGAACTGCTTCCCCTGACAGTTCCGTTTGCTTGCGACTGACCGCCATTAATCGATCCAATTGTCGAAGAACGTAGCCACTTCCACGTCCAAACGTCTGCAGACCAACCGTAGCAAAGTCTACTCGATGCAGATTGACAAGAACTTGAAGCGCCGCCTGATAACAAAGAAACCGTTCGTTGGAATCTAGTCCAGGTAAGGAGGGGTCGGTAAAGATTCTTCCCATGAGATATTCCATGACGTAGAATTCGGCACCTGCCACATCCGGATCGTGGCAGTAAAGATATACCTTCGGGACTGGCACATGATGTGCCACCTTTGATCGTCGATTGTGCTCTTCTAGAGCTTTCAGAACACGAAACTCTCGGTGAAGAGCGTGGGCACTTGCGTGGGCCACTTTCCGAGGCTTCCGTCGAAGTACGAGTTTGAGTGTTCGACCACCTGACACCCATGAGGTGGAAGACTTATCGAGACGAATGCTCAATAAGTAAGTTGGATTCGACTGACCAAATCCAAATTGTCGTATTGACAGACGTTGAATGAAGCCTTCAACCGAACTCATCGACCTGTTCGCCTGTTGCGTGTCCAAAAGAGTTCGAAAGGTGTTTTGCTGCAGCAACCATTCCGACAAACGCCTGGCGTCGATTTCATCACGAACTTCTGTCGTTTGCCGTCCGACATCTCCCATAGTATTAGTTGATATACCGGAGGGTCTGTTGAGACTCTGCTGTGGCGGCTATTCGCTCGCGGTGGCAACAAGATTGTAATCACAGCGCCGATGGCTTCCGCTCATCTTTGTTTTATCATGGTCATGGCCGTCGTCTTTTTGCGCAAGGATATCCTCTACCCTATTGGGGTAAAGCACCAGCTATCCCTGTCACTTGCTTCCTCTATTTACGAACTTTCTGCTTCCTATCACAAGCTGTCAACCGCAAGGAAGACTCATACACGTACCAGTTTTCTTTCTCTCTGTATATAGACACTCAGACGTAGCCATCAAGGACGCCAGAGCGGAAATAAGGTTATCTTAGATTTACAAATCTTAAATCGCTACCCAAGATCTTCGATACCTAGCGCCGCTCCGGTGTTCTCCATGATGAAACTCCTACAAGAGTCTCTTCGGTTTTTTGCCTGCTCGTAAACATCCTCAAGATCCTTTACTGCTTTCCGGTTCAAGTCGACAAGCTCGGAAATCCTTTTCATTTGCTCGGATCGTGTCCGATTGATACCCGGCAACGCGTCTACTTGCTCGTCGATAGCAGCACTCTTTTGCAAGACAGATCCAGCTAGATTCATGACCAGCTCCGTGTCCTTTTCCATCTCCATTTTCGCGTGCACGCGTATAAAGTCTTCTCGTTTTTGTAGAACGACTCCTCCACTCACTTTGTGGAGCATGGCGACAACGTCCGGATCATTCGAACGATAACGATTCCACAACTCGTCCATATCAGGATCAGTGGACCCTGCCGTCTCAGGTGAAGATGAATCATTTGCAGCAGCGTTTGCCGCAACTCCCAAGTTTCCAGAATCTGGAGCAACGGCATCACGAAGTCGACGAAGGGCCTCAAACATGGCAAGTGAAAGACCATCTATTGGGTGGGGCGAAAGTAGAGCGCCGGTCGTCGTTCAATAAATAACGAGTGAGGTTTCAGTATTTGTTAGGAATGAGTAAATAAATGATCGATAGACTCAACGATTGGTCGTACCTATTCCATCTTGCAGCGCAGTTATCGGATCAATCTTTCCTTCCTCGGCGTCGTGGGTGCCACCTGCTTGATCCGCTGGACCAGAGGACACGGTACCAGCTACTCCATCGCTACTAGTAACGGCTGGAGATGGTTCGTGGGAACCAGAAGTTTCCATACTATCGAGTATCCTTCTGCAAAGTGAACAACGACCTCAACGACGATGAGTTTGTTGATTGTGCCAAGATTGCAAAACGCGGCGAGGTGGTACGGGGGAAGTACTTCGATTGCTATAGCAAGAATTGACTATTATAATAAGTGTACAAACTGTGAACCTTGTTCTTAATCTTTTCACAACAAGTGTCCTCGCCCACGAGAGAGAGAGTCGAGAGATGTTACCCTGCAAGTTTGGTCTTGCTACTCCCAGAGAAACTAGGGAGTCGAACGAATGTTCGTAACGTCTGTAAAAATAAAGAATACTAATAATTATACCTCAATGACGCGAACTCGATGCGTTCACGCAATGTCGTAACTTTCATCCCACCAAAAAAGTAGCTACTGCTCCCATCGTTGATCTCTCTCTTTCTCTCTCTCTCTAGGCGGCTTCCTCCATTTCTGGATCATCGTCAATATTAACCAGAACAGCCCCGTCCACTTCACCGGTCTCGGTTCCCTTCGTCATTTCTTCGTACTTTTCAACCGTGATCTCGGGATCCTTTAGCAAAATCGGTTTTCTTTCTCCTCGGACCGCCGCATCGTTGACATAAACAGTGTGGACATCAGGAAGCGACGGAACCACATACTGTGTCTCCATAAGGACCGCATCGGTAATTGATCGCAATCCACGGGCACCGGTACCTCTAGCAAAAGCCGTCTTTGCAATTTCCTGAAGGGCATCGTCCGTGATGTGAAAGTTGACGTCATCCATAGCGAACAGGCGACGATACTGCTTCATGATAGAGTTCTTTGGCACCGTTAGAATGTCAACAAGGTTGTCCACGTCGAGGCCCTTTGTTGAAACAATGACAGGGAATCGGCCAACAAATTCTGGTATCATGCCGTATTCAACGAGATCTTTCGGGATAGCATTGTCGAAGTAGCGACCCTGAACTTTCGGATCATCAACGGCCTTTTTCATCTGAGCACCAAAGCCAATTGACGCAGCATCCATGCGGCGATTGATGATTCGTTCGAGTCCAGAGAATGCTCCTCCACAAATGAATAGAATATTTGACGTATCAATCTGCAAAAAGTCGCCCCGCGGATTTTTTCGACCAGGTTCCTGCGTCAAAAGTACAAAACGCAACGTGAGAATAAGTCCTAGCGTAAGCAGCCTTTGGGAACGGAAATCTATTCCATACCTTGGGTACGTTAATAACGTTTCCTTCGACAATTTTCAATAAAGCATGTTGTACGCCCTCACCGGACACATCTCTACTGATACTAACATTGCCACCGGACTTCCGGATTTTGTCGGCCTCATCGATGTAGACAATGCCACGCTGGCAGCGTTCAACATCCTGACCACTCTCTAAGTAGAGCTTGAATAAAATACTCTCCACGTCTTCACCCACATATCCTGCTTGTGTAAGGCAGGTAGCATCCGCAATAACAAGTGGAACGTCGATCACACGTGCCAAGGTCTTCACAAGAAGCGTCTTACCACTACCGGTCGGACCGAGCAGCAGAATATTGCTCTTGTCAATCTCACAGTCTTCAATGTCGCGGCCAAACTCCGTATCGGTGATACTATTGATGTCAGGTGCCTCACAAAAACCAGCGTCGGCGTCTTTCCCTTCCGCCTCGGGGCTAATTCTACCAGATGAACTGGAGGTACCGAATTGACCAAGGTTCATGTCCGCAACAAAAGGCCCATCCGTATTGACCGTGACATTATTATCATCCATCTCCATAGGCTTTCCCATTTCAGCCGCTTGTTGAGACTCCGAAACAAAAATACGTTTGTAGTGATTGTAGACACCAACCGACAGAGCCACCTTCACGTTTCGCTGACCAATGACATATTCGTTGAGCCTAGCCATGATCTGTCGAGGCGTTGGCATCTTCTTTATCTCATGATGATGTTGTGGGCCACCCTTTCCGCCGTCCATTCCGGCAGTGGCGGGTTTGGGTCCAACGTCCACGTCGTCGGGGCCTTCGCCGTGAGCCTGACGAGTAGCATAAACCTTGGGATCATCGGGTACATGACGCATAAGAATCTCCGGACCCCCGTTCTTTCTCTGCTGAGAAACCTGTTTCTCCATGAGTTCTTCGTAAGCATCACGGTTTTGATCAGATGCCACAATAGGATTTTGAGGATTCATGACGAACCAACCAGAACAAGCGGCGCAATAAAAAGTATTATCTTCAAAGTCCCCATGTCGGAAAGTGACGAAGGTGCCACACTTGGGACAGCGATGCCGACCGCCACTGCCGCTGCCGCTACCACCACCACCGCCAGACTTCCTTGATGGCGAATTTTTGGTATCGTACCCCGTTGGAGGAGGGTAGGGACTTGAAGAGGAGGTAGGAGGTCTTGAACCAGATGGCCCGCCCGCAACGCTCGACCAGGTGTCATGGGTAGCGGCAACACAAGCCGGCTCATCATCGTGTTCTGGTTCGTCAACGTAGTCATATGCCAGAGCCAGAGCAGGTTGCGGGTAGAGGTGATGGTGATCATGGGTCTGGTTGGCTGGTATCCGCGAGGCATCGTGAGATTCGGCATCAAGGAAACCAACCGTCATAGACCTGTAATTCACCGAGAAGGCCGGCGTCAATGACTTCTGCGCCGACTTCCACAGACCCTTTCTGGCATAGAAAAGTCCTCTATCCCTCAAGCAAGGTAGGCGGGTCGAAGCGGCGCGTATCATGGTTATTCGTAAAGTAATCTTGCACCTTTGAAGTGTGTATTCTTCTCAAACAGAACTCATGACAAGGTGTCTCAGATTCTTCCCGTAGAGAACATGGCGATAGAAGAACAATCTCGACGCACGAAGTCATGCTACTGTATGTCTGTGTTTAGCGGGTACGTCACACAGACAAGCGAACTCAAACCAAACTGAGCTAATTAGTTCGATCATCGTAGAATCCTACGACGAGGAATCAGTATTAAATTTTCCGGGTCCCCAACGGTCTCCTCCTCGAAGCCCCGCCGTAAAATCGCTCACAACTTCGGCCTCGTGGCCGGATCGCCTCTTTCTCTCTGCGAATAGCAACAACCCATCAAACCATGAAGTATTGGAGCTCCTCCCGAGTAGGAACCATCCCTCAAAATGGAAAATCCTCGAAGAAAGAAGAAAGCACTCGCTTCAACCGGAAGAAGGGAATCACCATGGAAGTAAGTCCTCAATCGCACCGTAACATTTCTCGTTCGGATTGTTACTTCGCGTCTGTCATCTTGCCCTCTCGCGATGGCGCAGACAGCGCGCACTGTTTAAGGGTCGACAGTCATTTTATGTTTTTCATTATGGGAGTCAGCGTTGAAAGGGACTTATCGGATCTTTTTTCCTACAGTTTTCGCGAGCCACCATGTGCAAATCCCTTTAGCGAACATCAAGTCGTGCCCTTCAATGGGACTCCGAGGAGACGTCCTTTGCTAACGTCTTTTACGTTTTTTTTTCGTTTCCAGGACTTGAAGAAGCAGACGGCTCTTCGACTGGCGCAGGAGCAAGGGCAAAATCAACACGGCGGCGGAGACCCGTCGATCGGGTATGGTCCTTCGCCGTCGACACAACAATTTTCGGGTGGTATGCCTTTACAGCACGGAGGGGTCAATTCAGCTCAATGCCCCCCTCACGGCAATGTTCCGACTTTTGATCACGGTCCTTATGGGATGGAAAATATGGGGCATACGAACCCGCACCACCACCATTTTCAATACCATGAACAAGCCCCTCAGGCATTCCGCCAGGTCCACCCTTCAAATGGGCCCGATGTGTCGGCCGTTAGCAGTGCTACTTACACCAATCACCACAACCGCGACACGGGGTACAATCCTGATGCTCAACGACCACAGACACATGATCCTCATTCTTCAGCAGCTGACTCGTCTTCTCTGCAACCAAAGGCCAAGCTCCCTCACGGGCTTACGGTTCATGAACTAAAAGAAATGACCAAAGCCCGCTTGCAGGCGGAGGCCGCTGCTGACATGAAGGATGTACTGAAAGGATCTTCTGCCGGAGGAATTGAGATCCGTGAGCAGTCTGCGGATAACATTACCAATATCCCTCCACAGTTTATTGGCCAGCGAGCACGCACCAACACGAGTCAGAGTCGCGACACGTGGTCGCAGGACTCGAGAAACGAGGCTTGGGAGTCTGGCAGTGTCAGTACAGTGGCCTCGGACTACTTGGGTTCAGAATCAGCCTATGGTACTGCATCTTGCGGAGGTGACGATCCATCAAGGTCTTCTTATGGCCGCCCCAGTTCCTTCCATTCCCTACCTGTTAATGACTTTTGCGATGCCCCTCCGGACTGCTTGTCCTATGCTGGCATGGCTCCGTCTGCAGGAATGTTCCTTGATCTACCACCGAATCGTCGTCGCGCAGCTACCTTGTCTCCTCGGCAGGGATTATCGTATCTTCATGAAAACCGCGAAGTTTTGACCGGCACCGACGCTCCTGCTCTGCCGGCCTTTTCAACTCCTACAACGAAGCGATTGTACCCATCACGAATGCGGCACTTTCAAAATGCCAATCTCGAAGCGAATCGGCCCCGTACATCATCTGCGACATCTCTTCCTCCCATTTCCAATACAGCCGAGGAATTCTTGGGAGAAGAACAACGGTCGTTTCGTACCATTCAAGCTGGGGCGGGAGTTCCCATGCTTCGTGACTTTGCTTCGAGCCCGACTGTGACGGGCCTCGCCGACGTCTTCCGTGAGTCACCGTCGGGATTGAACGAACGTGGAAGCGCCATTACCCCGAGTGGGTTCGACGAATATGCTCAAGCGGCGATTGCGTCCCCCAGTGCTGTTCATGCCTCGAGCCACTCCCAAATCCGCCAGACCAGCGAGAACGATGCCCGTGGCCGTGCCTCTACGTGGGCTGGGTCTTCTGTAGACTCCATCTTTGGCCCCGGCCTCATCGGTGGCAGTAATGTTGACGAACACGCTCTTTCGGATGACCTTGCTGCCATCTTGAAGCTGTCTGTTGGAGACGACGAGCCCTCAAAAGACGGCCGCTTTTTTCCGCCTCCGGGCTTTTAGTCTGATCAAGACAAAACAAAAAGAGTATCGAACTGCGTTTTTTTTTTTCAAGTCGATACCAAATCTGCATGTATATCCACCCAATTCCGTATTTCTGTCACCTTGCTGTGACGGTATGTGTGCTTGCATCGCTACTTATGATCTGATTTTATGTATTCTTTGGT
>Ga0222719_10003301_pt1 | contig 14392 bp, 21 predicted proteins | sample C33_34DmetaG_FD_165039 | JGI IMG/M metagenome (GOLD analysis project Ga0222719, IMG submission 165039) | Estuarine water microbial communities from San Francisco Bay, California, United States - C33_34D | ecosystem: Environmental > Aquatic > Marine > Unclassified | place: USA: California...
AAAAAATTAGGTGAATGGTGTACAAAACATAACTCTATTAGTAGATTAGTGACACTCTCACCTTTGACACCAATGGCTACACATTTTCATATTAAGAATGGTGCCAAACAGGTGCATATAAATGATGAAACACAAAACTTTGAATATAAATTATAAGTATGTATGGTGGATTTGAAGTATATAAAACTTACCTGGCCGTCAAATTACATTTTACTTCGGCTTCATATGACTATCATAAGTATGAAGGCAAGGTTAATGCGAAGTTGGATACTTTTACGAGCCGTAATGACAGATATTTCTTCCATAAACTTTCAAAGAAATACGGACAAGATGAAATATTAGATTTCTTTGTTGCAAACTTTATATATGATGATAAGAAGTGGATAAAAAATTTATTAGAAAATGATGGTAAAGAACAGTTTTTGGCGTATAGAAAATTTAATGGAGCATTTGCGTACCATTTTAAATCTGATTGTGTATCTATTGTTTCTGACTTTAGCAAGCGTGGTATTTCTTTTAATGATGGTTTCTTATGTCATAATGGACAACATCCACGATTCCTACAATTACTTAATCAAAAGAAGGCATCTTACCAGACCGCCATTGCCATTGACAACATTTTGTCGTATAGTAAAAACTGGAATGTGGGAATTAAAGAGAAAGTTGTATGGCCTAAAATCGCATCTAAGATGGCCAAGTTAAAAGGTTTTTTAAAGTATAATGAAACAGAATGTAAAATGATTATGAAAGAGGTTTTTGTAAATGGTTGATGAGATAGAACCTATTGGTGAAAAACTAGATGATAAGATTAAAAAACTAAATTCATCCAGAGTTTATAAAAAGATTACACCTAAAGGTGATTTGTCTTGGTACATTAAATGGACAGCGAGTTTCTTCATACTACTTGCCGTTATGTGTCGTAGTGTAGAAGAAGTACCTAGAATTTATGATGTAGTTTTTTCTTTTATTGGTACAATTGGTTGGGGTGTTGTAGGTTATCTATGGCATGACCGAGCATTACTACTATTGAATGGTACAATAGTGGTGTTTTTAGGAATGAGTTTAATAAGGCATATATTTACATGAAAAAGATTAAAGATTTTTGGTTAAGTAGTTATAAGAGTGATAAAGTTTCATTCTATTTTGAACTTGTAAGTTTTGTATTTACAGTGTTTGCTAGTATGACACTAGCTTTGACAGCAGATAATCCTAATATGCAAATTGTATATCCTGGTTTCTTTATTGGTTCTGTCACAGCTGTATATGCACATTATAGAAGACAGTTGGCATGGCCAATGATGTTAGTTGGTTATTTTTCAATTGTGAATGTATTTGGATTTGGAGTTGCGAGTGGCTGGTGGTAAGGTATTCTGTATAGGTAATGGTACAAGTCGAAATGGTTTTGATTTAGAACAATTAAGACCACACGGTAAGATTTATGGTTGCAATGCCTTATATAGAGATTTTACACCAGATGTATTATGTGCTGTTGACCAAGGCATTGCACATGAAATATATCATAGTGGTTATTGTAAAAACAACCAGGCATGGTTTAGAAGTTGGGTTAGAGTACCTGAACTACATTATGAGATGATGTTATATGCAGGCTTGAACAAAGATGATGTTGCCAATGTAAAAAAAGAATGGGACGGTTTATATGAAAATGAAAAAGGCGATGCAAAAGAATTTGTTTATCATGGAACTAATATGCAAGGCATAGTCAACATTATGCGTAGAGATAAAACAACATATAAAGAAAACATTAACAAGAGCTATGCTTATATTAGTTGGATTTCACCAAATGATAAATCTAACAATATTCAGGACATATGTGAAAACAAAAAAGATTTGGGTTGGGCTTGTGGTGCCATATCAGCTTACATAGGTATTAAACAAGAAGAACCAAAAGAGGTATATTTGATAGGCCATGATTTGAAAAGTAATACGGACAAAGTAAATAATCTTTATGCTGGCACAAAACATTATGTATCAAAAGAAAATTCAGCTACACCACATATAAATTGGGTACAACAATGGTCTACTTTAATGCAATGGTATCCAAATGTACAGTTTTTTAAGGTCAATCCCAGCGAGGGAACAGTGGCTAAACCTATAGATGAATGGAGAAAATTTGTAGGTAAGAATTTATCTTATATCGACTATCCTACGCTTGACAAAAGACTTGGATTATGATATATTATAAACAATGCAAAAGAGAATTAATTACTCTCTTTTTATAGTGCAAGGAAGAGGCCTTTACCAGAGGGTCGAACTTGACAACTTAGAGGTGGTACTCAGGCATGGTACTAGAAATAGGCTGTGTCACATCACTCTACCGAGTGGAAGTTGGTTGTGGGCGTGATGGATATGGTATCCGGTCGTCTGCTTGTGGGTGAATCCATAGTCCCACCTATTTCGCATTAATTAACCTATAGGATGTTTATGAACTTAAAAGATAGTAAAACAAAAGATAATTTAAGAGCAGCTTTCCAAGGCGAAAGTGAAGCAAATAGAAGATACTTATACTTTGCTCAAAAGGCAGATATTGAAGGCGCTGCTGAAGTAGCACAAGTATTCAGGTCAACTGCCGAAGGTGAAACAGGCCATGCACATGGTCATTTAGAATACCTTGAAGAAGTTGGTGACCCAGCAACAGGCGAACCAATGGGTAGTACAGAGCAAAATCTAAAATCAGCAATCAAAGGTGAAATACATGAATACACAGATATGTATCCAGGTATGGCTAGAACTGCTAGAGATGAAGGCTTTGATGAAATTGCAGATTGGTTTGAAACACTAGCAAAGGCTGAGAAGTCACACGCTGGTAAGTTTCAAAAGACGCTTGACAATTATAATGTTTGATAGTATAATATACAGAACATTAGATTGGTGTATAGCCAAACTACAACAGTTTAGAGAGTGGCGTATTAAAAGGTCACTTCCTAAAGGCGAGAGTGTACATGAGTGGGCAAAGAAAAATGCCAAATCAAAGTAAAACTCTTATAAATAATAATGATACCGATTATACAGGTAACACGAATACGAAATACGATTAATACAAAGGAGAAAATATGGATTTCGATACATTAAAAAGCTCGTCAAGTAATTTTGACAAACTCACCAAAGCTCTGGAACAGAACTTAAATCCAGAAGACCAATCAAACAAAAACAAATATCAGGACGACAGATTTTGGAAACCTGAAATGGACAAATCAGGTAACGGCTATGCTGTTATTAGATTTCTTCCTGCTGTTGAAGGCGAAGATATGCCATGGCAAAGAGTATGGTCTCATGCCTTCCAAGATAAAGGTGGTTGGTATATTGAGAACTCACTAACAACACTTGGTCAAAAGGATCCTGTGTCAGAAGAAAACACAAGATTATGGAATACAGGTGTTGATGCTGATAAAGAGATTGCTAGAAAGAGAAAGCGTAAGCTCTCTTATTATAGTAACATCTATGTTGTAAGTGACCCAAAACATCCAGAGAATGAGGGTAAAGTTTTCTTGTACAAGTTTGGTAAGAAAATCTTTGACAAGATTACAGAAGCGATGCAACCAGCGTTTGAAGATGAAACGCCAATTAATCCATTTGACTTTTGGAAAGGTGCTAACTTTAAGTTAAAACTAAGAAAAGTTGATGGTTATTGGAACTACGACAAATCTGAATTTGAGGGTGTTTCTCAGATTGCTGAGTCAGATGATGACATTAAAGCAATTTGGTTAAAGCAACACGCTCTAAAGCCCTTTGTTGCTGCTGACAATTTTAAGACCTATGATGAACTCAAAGAGAAACTGAATAGGGTAATTGCAGGAGCACGAAGCACAGAAACAGTTGAAACGGCAGACCTCCCGCCTAGCCAATCAGCTGCACCTGTGAAAAGTGCTGAAGCAGCTCAACCTAAAGCTAGTGAAATGATTGATGATATTGATGATGACGATACATTAAATTACTTTAGTAAATTAGCTGAGGCTGAGTAATTCTCTCCACTTTAGCAACTTTGGAACCCACCGGTAGAAATACCGGTGGGTTTTTTATTGGAAATCATTATAAATAGTCATATGGCAAAAACTATATTTGAACCGTTAAAAGACTTACAAGGTAACTCATTAAGAAGTGCCACATGGTATAGGAACGCTGTTTCTTTGATTACTGATAGAATTAGTCAGCGAAAACTTATGTCGGAAGGTCGTGTAAATGCAAGGCCTAGTGTTGGTCGTATGAATATGTTTGTATATGACCCTAAATATAAGAAGACATTACCTTTTTATGATGTGTTTCCGTTAGTCTTACCTTTAGAGCCAATCAAAGGTGGTTTTATGGGTTTGAACTTTCATTATTTGCCATACAATTTAAGGTATCAATTATTAAGTAGATTACAAAGATTTGCTACAGATAATGATTTTGATAGTAGTACAAAGTTATTGGCAAATTATAGTGATGTAAAAAGAATTAATTTAATTAAACCAGCAATTAAGAAATATTTGTATAGTCATGTTCAAACAGGTTTCAGACGAATAGATGCAGACGAAATGGCAATAGCAATTTATTTACCTGTAGCCGACTTTAAGAAAAGAGGCCTTGGTTCTGTATTTGCTGATAGTAGGAGAAAAATCTAATGGCAATTTTAAGAGGCGGTAGACGAATCGGTCCTTTTGATATAAGACTAGGTCTTCCAAGAGATAGGTCTTTAGATGATGTACAAGGTGACCCTAGGTTAAAAAGAACACAAGGCAATCCTGAATCTACAATAGGTAGATTTATTGCTCAAGTAGCACAAGGTGAAGGCTTTGCAAGACCAAATAGATTTTTAGTTGACTTCATTGCACCACAAGGTGTAAATTATGATACATCACTTGCTAATGAGGTTATATTTTGGGAAGAAGTAAAGAACTCTACTTATGGTCCTCAGTTACAAGAAGAAACAGAATTAAGACGAGGCCTTAGAGCATTTTGTGAATCAATTGAAATGCCAGGTAGAAATCTAAATACAACAGAATTTAAAACTTATGGACCTAAAAGAGAGATAGTATATGGCCATAGTTTTTCTGGTGAAGTAACAGCAACATTTTACACAGACAAATATTTAAGACAAAGAAGTTTCTTTGAATTATGGCAAAAAGCCGCATTTGACCAAGGTACAAATAATGTTAACTTTTATAATGAATATGTTGGTGCAATTAGAGTGTATCAATTAGGTGCATTTGCCGAAGAAAACGATAGAGATAGAATTTCATATGGTGTACATTTGTATGAGTGTTATCCAAAAGCTATCAACGCAGTAAACTATAATCAAGGTTCAAATGATGAAATACAAAAAGTATCTATTACATTTGCATTTAGAAATTGGACTAATTTGACACTTGACCAAGTTGGTAATTATACTGTAGGAGGTGGATTTAAAGCACCTGATATTGTTGAAGCTGATAGAGGTTTGATTGGTAACTTTATTAATAAATTGCCGCCTGAATTAAGAAGAGCAGGCCGTGATGCAGTAAATGTTATCAGACAAAGAGTACCGATAGGTGCTGTGACTGGTGGAAGAGTATTCCCACCATTCTTATAATATAACAAAGGAGTAAATTATGGCATTACCATTAGCCAATGTGGCGAAATATGAGTTGACTTTGCCATCACAACAAAAAACGGTTAGTTACAGACCTTTTCTTGTAAAAGAAGAAAAGATTTTATTAATGGCCATGGAATCAGGTAACGCTGGTGAAATGTTAAACGCTGTTAAAGAAATTGTAAAGAACTGTACTTTTGGTGAAATCGTAGCTGAAGATTATCCTATGTTTGATATCGAATATGTATTCTTACAGGTTCGAGCTAAGTCAGTTGGTGAAGTAGCAAAAATTAAAGTGCTATGTCCAGATGACAAAAAAACATATGTTAATACTGAGGTAGATTTATCAAAAGTCGAAGTTTATGTTGATGATGACCACTCTAATAATATTGTATTAGATGAAAGCAGAAAATTAGGTGTTGTTATGAAATATCCATCATTGAAAGATGTCAATGAAAATATGCTGAAAGGTGATATTAAGATTGACCAAATGTATGATATGATTACAAGAGCTATTGAAACGATATATGAAGATGAGAAAGTATATCAAGCTAAAGATAGTACAAAGGAAGAACTAAAAGATTTTGTAGATAATCTAACGGCAGAACAAATGAAAAACTTAAATAAGTTTTACAATACTATGCCAAGGTTAGAACATAAACTTGAAGTGGAAAATCCTAAAACGGGTGTGAAAAGCGAAGTCGTATTGAAAGGTCTGGCCGATTTTTTCGGATAGCCCTCTCACATGATAATCTAGCAAATTATTTTGAAACGAATTTTGCTTTAATGCAACATCATAAATATTCTTTGAGTGAATTGGAGAATATGTTACCGTGGGAGAGGGAAATCTATATTTCGTTATTAGTAAATTATCTTAAAGAAGAAAAAGAAAAGAGAGAACGGGAGAAAAGAAGATAATGGCTGAAGAAAAGATAATGGTGCCTGTAGATAAAACTGAGGTATCTAAAAAAGTAAATGTAGAATTAGAGGTCGATACATCTGTTAAAGACCTTGGTCCTAATCCTTACGCCAAATTAATACACTTAGCAAAAGCAGTAGATAGTTGGAGAATATTTCCTAGAGTATTCATCACAACATATATTTACCTTTTATACAAAGTCGTAATTTGGTATATGGACTTACAAGCGCCTACTATGGAACAAAGTGGGTTAGTCAGTATCGTAGTTGGTGCTGGTGCGGCTTGGTTCGGTCTATACACAGGTAGCAGAGCAAAGAGTAGCAAGTAATGGACTGGTTAACAGCAGATTTATTAAGAGTAATCAACGAAACAAGTTGGTTTGATGGCATTGGCACTATTGTAGTTTTACTTGGTGCATATGCTGTTTACAAATATATTAATAAGAAGTTTAAATAAAAATGGAACTCACACTAAAAGACCAATCAGTAATAGAAATAGGAAAAGAATTAGGTGATAGAGTCGGCGAATTTCAATCAGCCGGCACAGCATTAGTACCAGCAAATCAAATGGCACCAGCAGGTGCAGTTGCTGAACAAGTACAACCAATGAATCCTTTTGAGAGTATGATGACTGTACTATCTGATATTAGAGATGGTATTTACTCATTGGTCGATAAGTTTAGTGAGGGTGTTTCATTACAAGACCAAGCATTAGAACAACAAGAGGCAGCTGCTGATGCGGCCGCTTTAGGTTCTACTGAAGAAGATTTAGAAGCGACAAGTGATGAACCTGCTGACGATAGAAGTTTTTTACAAAAAGGTAAAGATAAAGTCAGTGAACTTATGAGTGCTGGTGGTTTAAAAGGATTACTTATTAAAGGTGGTTTAATATTTGGATTATTAGGACTTGCAACCTTATTGAAAAAGTATGGTAAACAAATTGCTGAGGCAGTGGCACCTATTGTTGATGGTATAAAGAAATTCTTTAGTGCATTTACAGATGATATAGGTCCGTTATTTGATAGAGCAATTGATATTGTCAAAACAGCTTTTGGTGGTATAATTGACATTGTAAAAGGACTATTTACAGGAGATGGCAGTACATTTTTTGGTGGTATAAAAAAGTTATTCTTGGATTTTCCTATAAAAGTAGTTTCATATATCGGTGACGCATTTTTTAGTTTATTAGAAAACGCATTAGCAGCTTTTGGTATTGAATCAGAAATGGTTACAGATATTAAAATGTTTTTTAGACAATTGCCAGAAAAGATTAGTCAATTGTTTACAGACATAGGTAACTTCTTTACAATTACAATACCTACAAAAATACAAGAGATTAAAGATAGTATTACAAACTTCTTCCAAGAGTGGGTTGTTACACCTTTTACTAACTTTTGGAATAGTATTGGTACATTTTTTACAGAAACAATACCGAATAAAGTAACAGAAATTACAGATAGTATTACATCTAAATTTACAGAATTGAAAGATGGTATTATTGACTTTGCACTGGCACCATTTAGAAAAATTAAAGAGTTAATGAAAAACTTACTTGTAGGTATTTTAGAATCAGTTGAAGGTTTACCTTTCATTGGCGACAAGGCAAAAGCACTAAAAGAAAAAATTATAGGTGATAGTGGTGCTGAAACAACTATCAAACAAGAAGGTGGTGATGCTTCAGTTGCTGAAGCTATTGCACAAGAAGATGGCAAATGGGTCAAAAAAATTGATGTAGATGACCAAGGTAATGTATTAAGTCCTGTTGATGGTAAAATGATGAAAATGAGTGATGAAGAACAGGCAAAAATTATGGCAAGTGAATTAACGGGTATGGGACAAGGTACTTACGAACCTGTATATGATGACGGTGGATTTTTTGGTAGAGCATTTTATAGAATTAGAAAAACAGGTGAAGAACCTATTACACCAGCAGCTCAACAAGGGGCAACAGGTGATATGTCAGATATTACAGGTGATAATATCACATCCGATAGTCCAACAGGTGGTGCAGAATTAAATTCAGCAGGTGCCGAATATGCGGCTGCTATGCAAGGTGGTGGTGGTAACACAAATGTTAGTACAGGTGGTAATGTATCATCTAATACAAACAATACAGTTACACAGACTTATATGGCTGAAGAAACAGGCATAGGTGATAAATCATTAAGTCAAAACCTAACAGGTTAATAGATACCTAATTCTTTTTCAGTAAATATTTTAAACTCTAAACCTTTGTCTTCACAATATTGTTTAGCTGCATTCCATTTAGACACATTGCGTATATACTCCACACTTTCACGCATAAATCTAGGAGTTTTCTTTGTAACAGGTTTAGGAGGTTTACATTGTTTGGCAGGTTTAATCTCAATCATAAACTTCTTGCCTTTTCTAGTCTTAACAATGAAATCAGGATAGTATCTATGAACTTTATTATCAATTGGATTAATGTAGGGTATCGCAATTTCTTCACTAGCCCAATATATAATATCATCATTCTTATCGCAGTAGACCATAAATCTACGCTCCCAATTAGACCGATAAACAATCTTACTTGGGTCGCCAGCGTATTTCTTAGGGTTGGAGGGTTTGTAAATTCCTTTATAACTCATCTCATTTTTCCATATAAATATTACCAAATAGGTAAGGATATTTAGTAAGCCATGGCATCAATCAAATTAGGGTCGTTATTATCAAATGCAAAGACAGCACTGTTCGGTGGTGGACTGCCTAAACATCCAAAGGCAGCTGCACAAGAATTGTTAACAAAGAATCCGTTAACTATTGACCCCTCAAAAGAACCAACAGCACACTTAGTTAAAAATCCATTAGGGTTTACAAACATACAGTTTCCACAAGACCTTGGCAGACAAAATGGCATGGGTCATTATATCATTTTCTATTCTATTTCAAACAATAAATCAATTGATAATGATAAAAAATTTAATGATAAGATTGGTGTATCAATTGATAGTGAAGATATATCTGCTGGACCTCCAGGTAGAACAAGTACAAAATATAAAATCAAAAAATTAAAATCTAAGGCTGGCGGTGATGAGATTAAAATAGGCAGGTCAGCACCTAATAGTGTGTTGACAGGTGGTCTACAAACACATACAACAGTTACAGGTGGTGTTGCATTGTATATGCCACCAGGAGTTAAAGTAAGTTATGGTGTTGCAACAGGTCATACAGAATTAGGTCTTGCAGGTATGGGTGCAAAATCAATATCTGAAGCCATGAATGCTACAAGTACAGCAGGTCAAGTTGAAGCAGTATTAAAAGGTATTGGTGGTGGTACATTAGCCGCTGCTAGAAAACTTGCAGTATCAACAGGTGAGGCATTAGGTTTAGGTGATGTTGGTGGTGCAATCAATAAAGTGACAGCAACAGCAGAAAACAATTTTAGTGAGGCAGTATTTGAAAAGGTAAATGAGAGAAGTTTTAATTACACTTTTAATTTAATTGCAAGAAGTAAATCAGAAGCACAAGACATTCAAAAGATTATTAAATTCTTCAAATTTCATATGCACCCCGAGTTAGACCAAAATACAGGTGCAAGATACTTTAGAGTACCAAGTGAATTTGAAATACATTACGCATACAACGACCAAAAGAATAATTACTTACATGAAATTAGTAGATGTGTATGTAGTGGTGTTGAAGTAGATTATGGTGGTGACGCATTTAGTACATTCAGACAATTTGATGATGAAGGTGCGGCTCCTGTAAATATTTCTATGACACTAAACTTTATTGAAACTACAATCTTAACGAAGAAAGAAATAGCGGAGAACTATTAAGATGGCAAAGTATTTCGAAACATTTCCAAAAAGATTGTATGATATTAATAACAATAAGAATTCAACTTTAGTTACTGATATATTCAGACGATTAAAAGTAAGAGATAATATTAAAGATAATGCGGCTCTCTTTGCGAGATATGATGTACAGAATGGCGATACACCTGAATCTGTATCATATAAACATTTTGGCAGTACAGATTACTTTTGGGTGATTTGTTTAATGAATGATATTACAGATAGATTTTATGATTGGCCATTAACAGACCAAGCATTTGAGGCATATGTTAAAGACAAGTATGATAATCCAGGTGCAATACATCACTATGAAAAAACACAATCAAGTGGTGCTCAGACAGGTGATGGACCTGGTGATTATTCACATAAAGTAGAAGTTAATAGTACAGACACAGACGCACAATCTGTATCAAACTATGAATACGAACAAAGATTACAAGACGAGAAAAGGCAAATCAAATTATTAGAACCAGCATACTTAAATACATTTGTTGCAGAATTTGAAAAATTAGTAAGAAGATAATGATATGGCAGCTCCAGATAATAACGATAACATTATAAATTTCGCAGGTGACTTTCGTATTAAGAGATGCACCATTATATCCTATCGTAAGGCACCTGATTCAGACCAAGCCTTTCGTGTCAATGTATTACCACAATTACTCAATCTATCATTTGTAGAAGATTTAACTTCTCCTGTTATCACAGGTGAAATTGACCTTGCTGACACCAATGACATTAGAACACTATTACCTCTTACAGGTATGGAAAGATTAGAGTTAAAGGTTTTTACGCCAGGACAAGATGAGATTAATTACACCGAAGAAAATGATACTCTATATGTGTATAAAATTGCCAAAATTAGAAACACAAGTGGTACTGGCCGTCAACAAGTTTATAGATTATATTTTACAAGTAGAGAGGCCTATAAGAATAATACAGTAAGAGTGAGTAAGGCCTTTGCAGGACCTATTGAAGATGCAGTATATGAATTAGTACAAGATAAGAAATACCTTGACAGTAGAAAACCTATCTATATTGAACCATCATCTACCAATGCCAAGTATGTTATACCAAATTTGAAACCAATGGCAACCATTAAATTTCTATGCGACAATACTATCTCTAAAAAATATAAGAACGCAGGTTATTTGTTCTATGAAACCACAAGAGGGTTTAATTTTAGAAGTTTTGAATCATTAATGGCTATGAATGGCGTCATTGCCAGACCACCGACAGAACTTTACGCAATACAACCAGCAAAAGTGCGTACAGAAAAAGGTGATGTAGATATTGTTAAAGATTTAAGAGCGGTGTATAACTATTCATTTGAGGATGCCGTTAATTTACTTGATGAAATGAATGGTGGTCTATACGCAAACAGATTAGTTACCAATGATATATACAATAAAAAAATAGAAACACACGATTATGATTACTTTGAAGAATTTGGTGAGTATTTTCACACTGAGTTTGCTGAAGAAGGACAGAAATCATTTACCAAATGGTTACACCCTTTTACAAAGTTTGACAATACAGGCAAGACATTAGGTGACCTGCCTATGCAAAAGTTAATGAATTTAGTACAAACGGCCAAAACACACAACGATTACGAGTTTGTACCATGTAAAGATACCGTACCACAAAAGGTATCACAAAGACAACAAATGGCCAACTTTCACTTAATTATGACGGTACCAGGCCAAACAAAGATGAATGTAGGTAATATGATAAGTTTCGCATTACCTTATCAAAAACAAGTAGCCGCTGATGAGGCACAAAAACTAAACCCTTATTACAGTGGCCGATACTTAATATTACAATTGAAACATAAATTTGACTTGGCTGAACAAAAACATACTATGAATATGAGATGCGTAAAAGATGCTGTGGCAACTGATTTACCAATAGAAATGGACGAATTAATTACATTAACAGAAAAGGTAGAAGCAATAGATATTTACCAAGAGGATGAGAATATACTGAAAGGGTAAGAGAGTTTCCGACGCTTCCAGGACAAAGGGCAAACTATGATAGGAACAATACTATTTGTACTGTTTATCGCTGGCCTGCTGATATGGGCTGAGTGGTTAAAACACAAACTGAAAGGGAAATAACATGAACAATAACGAGAATGGTTATAAAATAGATATGGTGACCGTAAACGGCATAGATATAACACATGAATACTGTGGAACAAGTCAATGCTGTATGGACTGTGATACGGCCGTTCCTGTTCAGTTAGAGTTATTTGAAAAGAACGAATATGAGAGTGAAAAGAATGATTGAAAGAATAATGACCAAATACTACCAATGTAAATATGCTTACTTTTATAAAGGCCGTAGAGGTCTGATAGATGAGTTATTAGGGAGAGTATAAATGGGAACACTAGGCCATCTATTAGCAAACATAGAGATAAAGTCGAACTTGCGTAAAACGAAACCCAATAGGAACAAGGGTTTATGCCTATCTTGTTTATGGAATAAGACTAAGTATAGAGTGGCCAGTGGTTTGCGTAAGGTTTTCGTAAATGGCCATATAATGCGTAAGGCTAGCGTATTAAAACAAACAATTTATCGGTTTAAAAACAAATGATTACAGACAAAAATTTTGCAGGCCGTAACGGTTTTTTCTGGTTCACAGGCGTAGTCGAAGATAGACACGACCCTCAGTACCTTGGCCGTGTTCGTGTTCGTTGTATTGGCCTTCATACGAATGACAAGATGGAGTTACCTACGGCCGATTTACCGTGGTCACAAGTGGTTTTACCTACTACGGCCGCTGGCATATCAGGCCTTGGTCAGTCACCGAGTTTTCTTGTAGAAGGCTCGTGGGTGTTTGGTTATTTTAGAGATGGTGAGAATATGCAAGAGCCAGTTGTATTAGGTTCTATACCTGGCCGTCCTTTTGAATTATCTAATACAGACAAAGGCTTCTATGACCCTAACGGTGTGTACCCGAAATACAAAGATGAAGTAGATACGAACAGATTAGCAGTAAATCTAAAGGAGGATGGTCCGGAGACCAATCCACACCTATCCCTTACACTAAGAAGGTCTACTCGTATAACTGGAGTGGCAACGGCCGACTTTGATTCTACTACTGCCGCTAATGGTTCGTCTATGGCGGCCAGTGATGGTGATACCTTTGACCAGGTTGAAATACCATATGCGGCCGTGTATCCGTACAATAGAGTGTTTGAGAGTGAGAGTGGCCATATCATGGAATATGACGATACCAATGGCCATGAAAGAATACACCAACGCCATATGTCAGGCACCAGTTACGAAATATCACCCGATGGCACACAAACGGAGATAATCAAAGGCGACCATTATACCTTTACCAAAGGCAAAAGGCAAGCCCTTATCGAAGGCAATTGTGATGTTTCTATAGACGGCCGACATAAACTATACCTGAATAAGAGTGGTACATTAAATAACCATTACGATATACAGATTGGTCCTAATGCGAATATTAACATACAAGTGGACAAAGGCAATATCAATGTGGTCACCGTAGATGGCAATATTAATGTGAATAGTGGTGGTGATTACAATGTCAAAGTCGCAGGTAACTATACAACGGCCATTGGTGGTAATAAAGTAGAGACCGTATCAGGTACAAAGACAAGTACAACAACAGGCGCAGTAGTACACAAAGGTTCTACAATCGACCTAAATCCTTAGAGAAATCGCTATTGTGTGGAGTAAGGCCAGCTTTAATCTATAAATGTAATAACATCCAACGGCCATATTCATAGACGATTTTATCGTTTCCGTAACTGGTCGAATTCCGTACTGTTTCTATACAAAAAATTTCCCAGGATATTTTTACTCTTCCAAAGTCGTTTCATTATTACATATACTGGCCAAGGTAAAGACACACTATAGGTCTTCTTACCTCGTACTAATATCATATACCCTATAAAACGGCCTTCTATATGAGAAAACCCTACACAACCTTTAATCATCTATCGGTTCCAATTCATCTTGGGATTGTTCAGATATAGACTTTTCTTTATCAAGTCTTTCTTGTTTATTAATCCTTGATTGTTTAAGGCCAATATTCAATATCTCTTGTTCTTCT
>Ga0222719_10003303_pt1 | contig 14390 bp, 15 predicted proteins | sample C33_34DmetaG_FD_165039 | JGI IMG/M metagenome (GOLD analysis project Ga0222719, IMG submission 165039) | Estuarine water microbial communities from San Francisco Bay, California, United States - C33_34D | ecosystem: Environmental > Aquatic > Marine > Unclassified | place: USA: California...
ATGCCGAAGTTAAACAGGCTTACCAAGCTAAAGCACAGCTTGTTGGTGCAGTTAGACAAAGACGCGGCGTTGAAGGTTCAACAGCAAAATTCCCTAAAGCGGGTAAAGGCGTAGCTACATTAAGAGTACCACAAACAGACGTAACACCATTGAATGTGGACTTCTCTCAAGTAACAGCTACAATGGAAGATTGGAATGCAGCAGAATATTCTGATATCTTCATGCAACAAAAAGTTAACTTTGATGAAAGACAAGAATTAGTACAAGTTGTTGCTAATGCTATCGGTCGTCGTCAAGACCAACTTATTCTTGATGCACTTAATGCAACATCAGGCGTAGGCACTGTTGCTACAAGTGTTGGTGGTGCAGATACTAACTTAAACTTAGACAAGCTTTTAGCTGCTAAGAAAGAGATGGACTCTAACAACGTACCTCCAACAGATCGTCACATGATTATTCATGCTAATAACTTATCAGCTTTATTAGGCGAAACAGAAGTAACATCTGTTGACTTTAATTCTGTTAAGGCTTTAGTAAGTGGCGAAATTAACACATTCTTAGGCTTTACATTCCACGTTCTTGGTGACCGTGCTGAAGGTGGTTTACCAGTTGCAGCTGGTGACGTTAGAACATGCTGGGCATTCCATAAAGATGCAGTTGGTTATGCTGAAGGTATGGGTCCTAAGACTGAAATCAACTATGTTCCAGAAAAAACATCATTCTTAGTTAATGCTATGTTCTCTGCTGGTGCAGTTGGTATTGACGCAGAAGGTATTGTTAAAGTATCTGCTGACGAAACTTAATCTAAGGAGAATATTTAATGGCTTATACTAAAGACAATCTACAGCCTATTGGCGGCCAGTCTAAAGCTGGTAATGCTCCGCAAATGTGGAGTTACACAGCACCTGACGCTGACGCTCTTGCTGATATCAACACAGAAGGTTACTTCAACGATGCATCATCAGTATTAAAAGTTGGTGACTTAATCTACTTATGGGACTCTTCAGTTCCTACAGGTACATTAGTTATCGTGCTTTCTAATGCTTCTGGTGTTGTTGACATCTCTGATGGTACAGCAATTGCAGTTACAGACGCTGACTAAGTTGTTTATAGCAGATCAGGTAGGTACTTCGGTGCCTACCTATTTGCACATTTAAAGGAAAGAAAATGGCTACAGGTGATACCGATATTAAAATATGTTCCGATGCATTACTCATGCTAGGAGCTAATCCTATATCATCATTTACAGAAGGAACAGATGAGGCTAATATATGTGATCGTATCTATCCAGATATCAAGATCAAGACATTAGCAAGTTATCCTTGGTCATTCTCATTCAAAAAGGTACAGCTAGCTAGGCTAGTCACGACACCAACAACAGAATACAAATACGAATATCAACTACCATCAGACATTATAGGCACACCTAATGCACTATATGATAATGATGAGGTAGGCTCACCAAGGCGTAGAGAATACAGACTACTTGGTGACAAAATCTTAACAGATTATGAGGAAGTGTATATTGACTATCAATACAATACACCAGAGTTTGCATTACCTCATTACTTTGTACAATTACTTAAATATCAATTAGCATGGCATCTAGCAATGCCAATCACAGATCAAGCAGATCGATCTGAATATTGGAAAACAGTTGCCGAAGGCACACCAGGTGAGAATGGTCGTGGTGGCTACATGAGACAAGCTATGAACATTGATGGTCAAGGAAAACCAACTAACGCAATACAAGATTTCTCATTAATTAATGTGAGGTATTAATGGCACGTTTTGTCAACATACAGACTAACTTTACCTCAGGTGAGATTGATCCTCTTATCAGATCTCGAGTAGATCTTGAGTCATATAAGAACGGATTAGAAACAGCGAAGAATGTAATTTGTCAACCACAAGGTGGTGTGACAAGAAGACCTGGCACAAAGTTCATTACAGAACTAGGTGGATCACCAGAAAATGGTGTACGTCTTGTACACTTTGAGTTCTCGGTTGATGACAGTTATATGCTTGCATTTACCAATAACCGCATGTATGTATTCAAAGATAAAGCTCTTATTACTAACATCAATGGCTCAGGTAATGATTACTTAACAACTACTGTTGGTAGCGCACAGCTAGGCACAATGTGTTACACACAATCTGCTGACACCTTAATTGTTGTCCATGAAGATATTGTACCTAAGAAGATTGTTCGTGGTGCAAATGATGCAACATGGACTGTTTCTAACGTAACATTTGATTCGGTACCTCAATATGCTTTCTCATTATCTACATCAAATCCGGCAGCAAACATTACTCCAAGTGATGTCTCAGGAAAAGTCACAATCACAGCATCATCAGGAGTCTTTAACTCAGGACATGTTGGACAATACATCAACGCAGAACCACAAGGTCGAGCAAAGATAATACAATACAACAGTTCTACGTCAGTGAATGTAGTAACAGAGTTTCCATTCTTCAATACATCTGCTATTAGTTCTGGTAATTGGGAACTAGAAACAGGATATGAAGATGTATGGTCAGGCACCAGAGGTTATCCTAGATCAGTGACATTCCATCAAGGTAGATTATTCTTTGGTGGTAGTAAGTCAAGACCATCAACGATATGGGGATCTAAGGTTGCACTTTTCTTTGATTTTGAAGCTGTAGAAGGATTAGATGATGATGCGGTTGAAGCTACTCTTGACACTAACACTTTCAATGCTATCGTTGATCTTATTTCTGGTCGTGATCTGCAAGTATTTACGACGGGTGGTGAATTCTATGTTCCGCAAGAAGGACTAACACCTATTACACCTACAGACTTCTTCTTATCTTCTACCTCTAGAAATGGAACAAAGGAAGGTATACGAGTTAAACAGTTAGAATCAGGTGTATTGTTTATACAAAGACAAGGTAAACAGTTATCCGAGATTGCATACTCTGATACACAGTTAACTTATATCACATCTAAGATCTCATTACTATCTGGACATTTGCTTAAAAATCCTACCAGTATGGACATTCGTCGTGCCGTGGCTACAGATGAAAATGACTTACTATTAATTGTCAATGGTGATGATGGTACAATGGCAGTATACTCTTTGTTGCGCGCACAGAATGTTATTGCTCCATCAGAATTTGTAACTAATGGGTCATATATTGATGTGGGTGTAGATATTACAGATATCTATACAGTAGTTAAACGTGATGATAATGGTACAGATAAATACTATGTGGAGGTATTTGATGACACAGTATTGACAGACTCAGCTGTGACAGGTACAACAGCTAGCTTAGATGCATCACATATTGATGGACAAACAGTGCATGTTATATCAGATGGATTTGTTGAGGAAGATCAAACAGCTGATAGTGCAGTAACATTTGTAACACAACCAACAACATCTGGTGAAGTAGGAATGCACTTTGATGTTGAAGTGAAGACGATGCCAGTTGATTTACGTATACAAACAGGTACACGTATTGGATTTAAGAAGCGTATTGTTGAAGTCAATGCATTGATTTATGAGACACAGAATTTAGTAATTAATGGCAATCTAGTTCCTATTAGAACATTAGGAGCTGGAGTGCTAGATACAGCAGTACCAGAATTTACCGGAACAAAGGTACTTCATGGTATACTAGGGTATAGCAATGAAGGTCAGATTACAGTGACACAATCCGCACCTATGAAGTTTACATTGCTTGGTTTAGAATATAAAGTAGCAACACATCAAGGAACATAATTATGGCAGCCGCAGCCCCAGCAGTAGGAACCACAGCTTTTTGGAAAGGCGCAACAACAATGGCCTTACCTAGTCTATCTACATCTTTATTTGTTGGCTCAACATTACTAAGTGCATATCAAGGTTATCAGCAAGGTCGTGCGCAAGAGGCGATGTATGATGTTAAAGCAATAGAAGTGTTAGCTGAAACTGAACGTAAAGCATTAGAATATGAGTTGCGTGCTAATCAAACGTTAAGAGAATTAAGGCAACGTAATGCTGCAAACCTTGCTCGTGGCTATGGTGGCGGTGTTATGGGGCTAGAAGGATCATCTAAGCTAATTGAGACAGTAAATAATAGAGAAGCTGGTCGTGATTTAATGTTTGATATATCTAATACAAAGAATGCTATATTACAGGGACAAACACAATCAGAGATCTATGATACATCTGCTGATATAGCAAGAAGAACTGGTATATTAGATGCTGGCTCTAAACTTTTAATGGCTGGATATGCATATAAACAACTTGGATAACAACAATGGCAGAAGATAGAAGATACAGATCAAGAGGCATTAGCTTAGAAAGTCAGGGTAGATTAGATTTATCTAATGTGCAAGAAAGCATACGCGCATCTCAAACATTACAGGGTAGATTAGATCAAGTATCTGAGCTTGCTTTTGGTCAGATGAAGCGTACTGCTATCAAGGAAGGTAAGCAATATGGTGCGCAAAATAGACCATCTGTACAACAAATCTATGATGCTATTCAATCTGGTAAGCCTGTTGATGAATTACTAGCAGATCCAGATACAGTTTTTGGTGAGGCTGCAAGAGGTCAGCAAGCTGGTTTATTATATCAGGATTTAATTAATGAGTTTAATATCAATACACAAGGCATATTAGATGCGGTTAATAAAAGAGAGATTACAGATCCAGCTGAAGTAGAGCAAATCATCAATGCTAATATTGAAGGCTTTGGTCGAGTTATGGCTCAGATTGATCCAGACTATGCACTGAAGTTTAGAGCATCAGCTGCAACCACAGGCTTTGATGTTGTTGATAAAGCAAAGAAACACATACAAACAGAAACAGTGCGTAAGACAAGAGTAGATATTGATACTCAACTTAATATCTTTAAGAGTAGCTACGCATCCATTATTGACAGATCGCCTAATCCTATTGATATTGAAGCATTAACATTAGTTCATGAGAATAACTTAAAAGGTTTATTTGCACAGGATCCAGACCAGGAGTCTAAGCATCTTGCTGATTTTAACAAACTCAAAACAGAAGTATTGCACGACACAGTAGCGAACTACATTGTATCTAACAACATGATGGGTGAAGCATCTAAAGATAACTTTGGCAAGTACAATGCGCTACTGCTTGCTCAAGACTCAATGAATCCAGGCACTATTGATGCTATCAAATCTAAGATTAACACGGTGTATGATACACAACAAAACCTGATTACTAAACAAAAAGAACAAGCTAATGCTATGGTAGATGTGCAAGCAGCTGAACTTATTGCTGGTAATTCAAATGGATTTATTACAGATGAAGACTTGTTTACACAGCTAGATAGTCTTGGCTATACGCTGTCTGCAAAAGATAGAGCAGATATTCTATCTGACCAACAGCCAACAATAGCACAACTAGATGAGTTTTCTAACTTAGAGCTAAAAGTTAACTTAGGTCAGATTGGCCCATCGCATCTAGATGAAGCAAGGTTAGAGAACCGCATTACTTATAAACAAGCAGCTGAGTTAAAAGATAAATACAATAAAACACAAACTACACTTAAAGCTGGTAATGATATCATCTACAAAACATTCCGTATTGACGAGCTTGAATTGAAACAAATGGGACGTGATGATCCTACGAGAGCATTGATTGCAGAAGCACAGGATATGTTAGATAAACGTCGCATTGAAGTATTGCGCATGCAAGAACAAGATCCATCTGTGATCTTTAATCAAAGAGAAGAAGCACGTGCAATTGCAGAACAAGTAAAAGGTGAATACATCCAGTCACAAGCTCCAGTAGTATGGACTATTGCTAATCGATTATTAAAAGATTATCCAGAATACTACAATAGTGAAGATGCATTCTTAACATTGTCTGAAGAGCAAGTCAAGCAAATGGTAATGGATAATGATAAAGTATCACAGCGTAATAAACAAAGATATGCAGCTCGTATTATTGAGCATTTACGTAAACTTAAATCGTACAAACTAGGAGTGATCCCAAGTGAAAAGTGATAATGTAGATATAATGGATCTATGGATCGAGGAAGAGAATCGCATCAAGTATAACATTATGCCTGATCGTGAACGTACATTTATGGAATCATTTATGGATGTCCAACAACAACAAGTAGATATTGCTAAAGCCACCCCAGAATCAATGAAAGAGGTGGGTGGTGCATTAGCTAAAGGTGCAATTATGGGAACATTAGGTGCGCCAGGTGACTTAATTGGGTTAGCAACTGGATTGCTTAATATGTTAACAGTAGATCCTGAGGAGAAAGGAAACCTCATGCAGTTTGCTGAAGGTTATGATACTGTACCATTTACATCAGAAAAAGTTGGAGAAGTGTTAGAATCATTGGGATGGAAGAAGTATGAGGGTGTTGCTGAAGGCGCACAGCTTGTTGGGGAGGTAGCTGCACCAGCTGGTGGAGCAGAAACAATTATCAAGAAGGCAGTTAAATAATGGCTATACAAGACCAATCAATAGAAACTCGCATTAATACAATGACCTCAACAGACGAGAAGTTAAATGAGGTTGTAGAGAAAATAGATCCAACACAGGATGTTGCGGAAGTTATGACAGAGACAGTATCTAACGAGCAAAATGTTACTGAAAAAGAACCTGTATTTGTTGAGACAGAAGAGCCAGTACAGGTTGCTGGGATTATACCTAAAAGCGTCAAGAAGTTTATTAAGAAAGATATTGATCCTATACTGAAACAGCGTATGGAGCCAACACGTGGTACTGATGAGTATCTAATTATTCCTAATGCAACACAATCTGATATTGATGAAGTGCTAACTAAGCAAGCAGAGCAATCTATCAATGCTAAGCCAGGTAATGTTAATTATAAAGGCAACAAGAAAACATCAGACTATGGGAAGTTTAATGTTAATTTTATTGAAGACTCTGACGGTGTTAAGCAGTTTATTAATGCTGTTGGCGAAGTATATCAGGGTGAAAAGACATTTACATCATTAGAAGATGTAAAGAAAGCAGTAACCGGTTCTCGTTATCTTGTATATAAAGAAGGTAAACTGGCAAAGAAGTTTGAATCACAGGACGAAGCAAATGCCTTTATCAACAAACAAAAAGACAAAGACTTATATGAAGTTGAAAGCAAAGCACCGTATGATATGGATTATATTGAGCGTCTTCTTGATCCTAAAAATCCTACTATTGCTGATCCAGAGGAAGCTTATCGTATGCTAGTCACACAGCTTGATGTGACTAATCGAGCTGAAATGTTAGCACGTAAGATTGTAGAAGCAGAACAGGCTGGTAATGTAACTCCAGCATTGCGTGTTGAATTTGACCAGACATTAGCATTAGCTGGTGAGATATCAAAAGCAGTTGAAAAGAAACAAGCAGACTATGGTAGAACATTGCGTATGTTTGGTGAGTTACGTAAGTCTGATGGCGGTAAACAAATGCAAGAGTTTATTGCTGAACATGGCGGTGAAGCTGGATCTACAGATCGTGCATTGAAATATCTTGCACTAAAACGCACACAAGACAAAGCTAACATGGCAAGCAATGTATTTGGATACAAAGCTGTAAAAGACATTTGGCTATCCACATGGATTAATGGATTACTATCTGGTCCTACAACACATATACGTAACATGACATCTAATGCCTTGTTTGGCATATATCAATTCCCAGAAAGATTTATGACATCTGCTGTTGGTAAGATTAGAGCTGGTATTACAGGATCGGATGACTATATTAGAGCAAATGCCATTATTGACCAAGCACAAGGCTACTTTGGCTCTATGATTGATGCTGGACGCTTAGCTGGTAAAGCATTCAAAGAGAATAGATCATTTGATGGAATGTCTAAAATAGAGTTAGATAAGATGCGCATGCGTGATGAGTTTGATATTGACTTTGGAGACCATGCATTTGCTAAAGCAACAAGTAATGCAGTCCGTATGTGGGGTAAGTTTGTTACTGTGCCTGGACGTGCATTGGTCGCTGAAGATGAATTCTTCAAGGCTATATCTTATTCTGGTGAGTTCAGGTTTTTAACTAAACAGAAGGCAGAGCAATTCTACAGCGCAAAGTTAAAAGATGGTATTGATCCAGAAAAAGCACGCGAGATGACAACAGACTATTTAACTGAATTACGCACCAATCCTCCTAGAGATATACTAGAAGCTGCAACAGACAAATCCAAAGAGTTGACATTCACAAAAGAGCTTGATGGATTTATGCGTGACTTCCAACAACTAACTAATAACAACAAATATCCAGTCATCTCCCCACTAATGAAGATGTTTTTCCCATTTGTGAGAACACCAACTAACTTAGTTATGGAAGCTGGTAAGAGGTCACCATTACAATTAATCAATCCTAACTTCTATAAGACTATTGCTAAAGGTGGAGTTGAGGCAGATGCTGCAATTGCTAAAGCCACAATGGGTTCTACAATGATTGGCGGTATGGCATATTTTGGCATGGGTGGTGGATTAACAGGATCAGGGCCAACCAACTTACAACAACGTAAGACATTAGAAGCAACAGGATGGCAACCATATTCTATCGTATTTAAGAAAGGTGAATTGTCTGATGCTGAGATCGAAGAGTACAGAACAATGACACCAGTGACTATTGGTGAAGATAACATCTATGTGTCATATCAAGGATTACAGCCAGTTTCTACATTACTTGCTATTGGTTCTACTATTGGTGAATACTTTACATATAACTCTTATGCTGGTACTAACAACCTATCTACATTAGAACAAGCTGATGATTTAGTAATGGTATCTACTATGGCTATCTATAACTTTGTATCTGAATTACCTGTATTACAAGGATATACAGAAATGACAGATATTCTTGCCGGAGATCCACAAAGTCGTAAAGGCGCATTAATGAACTTCTTTAGAAAAGGTGTCAAGAAGGTTGCTGATGTAGCTATTGGCGGATCACCGCTAGGAGCATGGAGTAGTTTACAATCTACTGCTCAACGATCAATGGATCTTACTAAACGATCATTATTACCAGAAGAAGGTGGTACACCTACAGGATTATATGAGAATGCATTAGCTGCGTGGGGTGATGCTTGGAAGCGCTATACATCTCGTAGTCCATTCTATAACAATGACATGCCTGAAATACTAGATCCAATGACAGGTGAGCCTATTACTGTTGGCAAGAACTGGGGTTCTGCATTCAACCCATATAGACGTAGTGATGGTTCCATATCTCCAGAGTATGATGTATTGCTACGTAATGGTGTGCCAGTATACAACCCACCACGCAAAGTACATGGATATGAGCTATCAGCAGATCAGTACAATATGTGGATTGACTTAGCTGTTAACGATTACCAGGTTGGTGATAGGTTGTTGCGCAAAGATGCTGAGCTACAAAGTGAGAATGATCTTGGATTGGTGCAGCGTACATTGCGTAGACAAATGACAGAAGCATATACTGAAGCACTGGATGAGTTAAAATCATACTACCCAGAGCTAGAAATGCATCTAGAAGACAAAGACTTACAGGCAGCGGTGGAGGGATTATACTCGTACTACTAGATTTTACGGGTATTTTATGGTAGGATAACACACTAGAGGATTATTATGGCAATCGATATATCAAGCACAACTAGACGTATAGTGTACACTGGCTCAGCTGGTGTAGGTCCGTACGCCTTTAACTTTGAAGTCTTAGCTCAGACTGACATCGCTGCATACTTTAATGATACAGAGCTAACGCTTACAACAGACTTTACGGTGAGTATTGATCCTGATGGCACAGGCTCTGTAACTATTGTTGTTGGTACCAATGTTCCTACTACCCCTACTGCTTCTGATCGTATCACGATTGTGGGTGCTAGAACCATTGAAAGAACAACAGACTTTACTACAGGTGGTCCTCTATTTGCTACATCACTCAACGATGAGTTTGACAGCTTAACTATCTTTACACAACAAAACAAAGAAGAAGCTGATCGTTCAATCAAAGCACCAGTAACTGATCCTGACACGATTGACATGACATTACCTAAAGATGATGATCGTAAGGGTAAGTATCTTTCATTCAATGCAACCACTGGGAACCCTGAAGTCGTTAACACAGTCACTGATGTCACTACCATTGCTGGTATTGCTAGTGATGTAACGACAGTATCAGGTATAGCAGCTAATGTGACCACAGTTGCAAACAACGATGCTAATGTAACTACAGTCGCTACTAACATATCCTCTGTTAATACTGTAGCAGCTAACATTGCTGACGTGATTACTGTAGCGAATGATTTGAATGAAGCAATCTCTGAAATTGAAACAGCAGCAAATGATTTGAATGAAGCTGTCTCTGAGATTGATACTGTATCTAACAGCATTACTAATGTTGATCTTGTAGGTACAAACATTACCAATGTCAACACAGTCGCTGGTATCTCTGCTAACGTGACTACCGTGGCTGGTATTTCTGGCAACGTAACAACTGTAGCTGGAATCTCTGGCAATGTGACAACAGTAGCTGGCATCAGTGCAGACGTAACTACCGTTGCTGCTGATGGCGCAGACATTGGAACTGTTGCTGGTATTTCTGCTAATGTTTCTACAGTGGCTGGTATTGATTCAGATGTAACAACAGTAGCTGGTATTAGCGCAAACGTAACGACAGTGGCTGGCATATCCTCAGATGTAACAACAGTCGCAACTAACGTAGCAGACATTACTAACTTCTCAGATGTATACCTTGGCCCTAAAGCCAGTGATCCAGCAACACGTAATGATGCATCTGCACTACAAGCGGGTGACTTATACTTCAATACATCAGGTAATGTCGTTAAAGCTTACACAGGTTCTTCTTGGGAAGTAGCATTCTCTGGTGGATCAGGATACTTACAAACATCTAATAACTTATCAGACCTCGGTGATGCAGCACTCGCTGTAAGTAACTTAGGTATCTCAGCAACCGCAGCAGAACTTAATGTACTTGATGGTATTACAGCATCGACTGCTGAGTTGAACTATACCGATGGTGTCACCTCTAATATACAAACACAACTTGATGCTAAGATTGATGAGACATCAGCTACAGGATCTGCTATTATTCCAAGTGGTACAGAAGCACAAAGAGATGGATCACCAGCAGCGGGTTACTTACGATTCAACAGTGATGAAGGATCATTTGAAGGATATGATGGATCAGCCTGGGGTTCTATTGGTGGAGGTGCCAGTGCTGGTGGAGCAATCTATGAAAACGTAGATGATATTACTTCTAACTATACAATAACTACTGGTAGTAATGGTTTCTCTGTAGGTCCGATGACAATTGCATCGGGTGTTACAGTGACTATTCCTTCTGGTCAACGATGGGTGGTATTATAATATGGCAAGTATACTTAATGCAGACACAACTAACGGGTTAAAGATTAGCTCTGATACATCTGGTGAAGTAAAAATACAAAGTGCTGGTGCAGATATTGTTACAGTCAATAGTACTGGGATTACAATGGCTGCTGGCAAAACATTACCAGCTGCTTCATTAACAGGAACACTCCCAGCAATAGATGGCTCTGCTTTAACAAATCTACCAGCATCTACACCTGATGCTTTAACTACTGCTAGTGGATCTGCACCTAGTTATAGTGCAAGAGCATGGGTAAACTTTAATGGAACAGGTACTGTTGCTATAAGAGATAGTGGAAATGTATCTAGCATCACAGATAATGGAACAGGTAATTATGATGTTAATATGACAACTGCCATGCCTGATGTTAATTATTGTGTTGTTGTAACAGGAGCAGAAAATGTTCCAATGTCTAGTGCTAGGGATACAGGAACTCAAGGAGCGGCAGAAACAACTAGTATAGCTAATGTTAATGCTTGGAGAACTGCACAATATGATTTAGCTTATATGTCTGTAGCAATATTTAGATAAGGAATAATTATGGATAAAAGAATAGTATATAAAAACGATGATGGAACAATATCAATTATTGTACCAGCAGATTGTGGTTTAACGATTGAAGAAATAGCAGCAAAGGATGTACCAGCTGGTAAAGAGTATCATATCGTAGACAAGTCAGAGATACCATCTGACAGAACTTTTAGGAATGCATGGATATGGGAATAACAGTAAACATAAATAAAGCTAAAGACATAACCAAAGATCGTTTACGTGCTGAGCGTAAACCATTGCTTGAAAAATTAGATATTGAACAAATGAAAGTATTAAATGATACAGATGCAATCAACGCTATCGATGCTTTAAAGCAACAACTCAGAGATGCACCAGCATCAGTAGACAGTATGACAACAGTAGAACAATTAAAGGCAGCTACCTTGCCTGACGTGGGAGTTTAATATGGCAGTCATAATCAATGGCGATACAGGTATAGACAAAATAGTAGACGGCAGTATTGTTGCTGCTGACATTGGTGCTGGTGAGGTTGGTGCAACACAGTTAGCATCTACATTAGATTTATCTGGTAAGACTGTAACATTACCAGCTGGTGTTGGTGGTAAAATATTACAAGTCGTGCAAGATACAAAAACAGATACATTTAGTACAAATACAACATCTTTTGTAGATGTAACTGGATTATCAGTAAGTATCACTCCAAGTTCAGCATCTTCTAAAATTTTAGTACTTGTAACAATGCAGATAGGTAACAATGCAAGTCATTATCAAGCAAGATTAATGCGAGATGCAACTGCTATTGCAGTAGGTGATTCTGCTGGCAGTAGAATACAAACCACAATGCACGGCAGTAGCACCGCTTCTTTGCATGTTGAAACAAAAAGTACAGCTTGGTTAGATTCTCCAGCTACTACATCATCTGTAACATATAAAATGCAAATTCGTGTTAATAATGCTAGTTATTATGCAACAGTTAATAGAAGTTATACTGATACTAATGATGCCTATCAAGGAAGAACAGTATCAACAATTACAGTTATGGAGGTAGCAGGATAATGGTAGATTTTCACAAAGCAATATTTGCATTACATACAAATGTAACCTCTGTTAATGGTGATACGCAAGATACAATTACAGCATTAGATGCAAATAACAATACAGTAAATATAGACTGGACTAAAGTTAATGCATGGGTAGATCCTGACCAATACAAGTATGACAGACAACAAGCATACGCATCTATTGAAGAACAATTAGACATGCAATACTGGGATCGAGTGAATGGCACATCGATATGGAAAGAACACATTGATGCAGTGAAGACTGCACATCCTAAACCAACGGAGTAACTATGGCTAGTATAAAGATACAAGGTGATACCTCAGGAGAAATAACAATATCGGCACCAGCTGTTGCTGGAACTAATACATTAACATTGCCAGCAACCAGTGGAACATTATTAGATACAAACAGTAGTTTAGCTGCTGCTAATTTAACAGGCTCGTTACCAGCTATTGATGGATCAGCTTTAACAGGAATTAGTGCTGGACCTGTACAAGCATATATAACTGATTCAACTGATATTGTTGTAACAGCACAAGCTCCTGCTGGATATCACACTATAGGTTCTTCATTTTCTGTAGACATTCCAACATCAGGATATATTTCGATTAAAAATCTTGTTATGAAATTAATTAATGATACTGATACAGCTGACCTTGCAGCCCCTACTATTGGTTTACGAGTAAGCTCTACAAATTATTGGCTTGCAACAGGTAATATTAGTGGTACTGATTATTACGCCCCAATAGTATTTGCTGCTAATACTGGATCTGGTACAGTTTCCATTATTAATTCAGGACCTCATTCATCATGGAATAATTCTACTTTCAGAAGTCTTGGAACAAACTTTAATACTGATATTATAAATTTAGGCATTCCAACAGGAACACAAACAGTAGAATTAATTGTAGCTCAATCTGTAGGTATTAGTACTGCATACTATGATGATTGTATTATTAAAGGAACAGATTTAACAACAAGAATTGGTCTTGAATTTACTGCATTAAGTTAATAAGGAAATAATATGGATTATAATAGAGCAATAATTAGTTTAGGTGGAGTAGAAAAAATACTAGCTCCAGGACCATTAACATTAACTGATGCTGAATTAGAAGCACATATTGCTAACAATGTAGTTGGAACAAAACATTCTGTTAGTGATGTAAAAGCACAAGTATTAGTATTACAACAAGAAATAAATAATAATGCGTATCAATTTAAAAGAGCATCTGAGTATCCTGACTTTAAAGAATACCTAGACGGCATTGTAAAAGGTGACCAAGCTCAGGTAGATAAATACATAGCAGATTGCTTAGCAGTGAAAGCTAAATATCCTAAAGGATAACCAATGACACCACACGAAGAACTACTTGCCCACGAAAAGCTATGTGCTGAACGATACAGCACGATACACAAACGCCTTGATCGTATTGAAGGTATGTTAAACAAACTAATATGGGGA
>Ga0222719_10003304_pt1 | contig 14389 bp, 8 predicted proteins | sample C33_34DmetaG_FD_165039 | JGI IMG/M metagenome (GOLD analysis project Ga0222719, IMG submission 165039) | Estuarine water microbial communities from San Francisco Bay, California, United States - C33_34D | ecosystem: Environmental > Aquatic > Marine > Unclassified | place: USA: California...
GACAATAGATTTGCAACGCGTAATGTTGAAATCCATGGTCGTCGTCTTCTTCTTTTCTTCCAGGGGGTAATGCTCATTCATTTAGCGTTAGCGTTAAATATTTCTTGAATGGGTCATGAGTCACGATGTGATCTCGGCAACCATCGACGAGTTTTCTTTAACCGACCCACCATATCCCATATCCCATCTCCATGTTCCATGTTGCTCTGTTGTTATTGCCGACAACTACTACTAGGCAGCGTACACAAACGAACTTCTAGGTATCAAAATCAAAGACTCATAGGAGAACTCGCTAAAAGATGAACGAAACGGAAGAACCAGTTGACAAACAAGAGAATGAAGACGACGACCGATCGACGTCATCTTCGTCGTCTTCGGAAGACGAAGAAAAAATCGGAGAACAGGTAAGAGTTTCTTTCACGTTAGCCAAAGATTGTACGGATCGAACGCTCGAAGTAACGTCACAGCCTATCGCGGTTCCTGCTAGTCTTTCTCGCTCTGGACTTTCTGCCGTCTTGAATCATTTGCTGGGGAGAGGCGAAACAGATGAGAGCGATGAAGAAGCAACATCCAGTGCTCGACCTATACCATTCGAATTCGTCATCACAAGCCAAAGCAACAAATCGAACAAGCTCTTACGAACTGGCATTGAGCGAGAGGCTCGTAGAAGAGGAGTGTCACTGGAAGAAGCGATTCCTGTTACGTACTTTCCTGCCATGCCGACCCCTGAACTCGTTCACGAAGACGATCAACGTCTACCTGACTGGATTTCGGCAATGTCTTATCTAAGCCATTGTGCAACTCATGGTGTTTATTCAGATCAACATATAGATGGTCTCCTATGTACTGGAGGATACGATGGATCATTGCATTGCTTTGTCACGGGTGGTGATACGAAGCAATCACAACGGACCGTTGGTCTTCGAAATGTTGCCGAACGGTCAGTGCATGGCGGCGCCATCAAGTGCATGAGTACCTCCAGAACATCAACCGATAAACAGACAGACGTCTGGATTGCCACGGGGGCAATGGACCACACATTGGCATTGCATCAATTGACGAAGAATAGTGTCGCAGATGACAATGACGACAACCTATCCTCGGCGTACAATTTGTCCCTTTATGCTATGTGCAAACACGGACACGCAGCATCTGTTGAATCAGTCGATATCACCAGTAACTTGCTTGCCAGTGGAGACTGGGATGGTGGCCTTTGTATTTGGAAATTTGGAGACCCAAATTTACAACCAGAACAGGACGAAGAAGAACAACAGAAGCAACCTTCCAAGAAGTCCAAAGGTACAAAGTCGAAGGGGTCATCGGCTTTGTCCACAACGAGCCCTTACATTTCACCCCAGATATCAATGATTGCACATGCATCGAAAGTCAGCGGTGTCAGCTTTGGTAACCATCTAAAACTCAGCTCTTCTCCGTCGGCCCCAGAGACAATCATCACGTCGAGCTGGGACCACAGTCTCAAAGTGTGGAACATCGACCGTCAGGACTGTCTTATGACGTTGAATGGTTCGCGAGTTGTAAGCTGTCTTGATACGTCGTACCATTCTCCTGGAATTGCGGCCACGGGACATCCAGATTGTACGGTACGTCTATGGGATGTTCGATCTGCAGTTTCATCAAAATTAGCATTCAAGGACGTCGCCGTGGCTGTCGCAGATAAGACGTTTCGACCATCACACAATGGGTGGATATCTGATGTTCGATGGTCTCGAGAGAGTCCATATCACCTCTCTTCCTCAAGTCACGATGGAACTGTCAAATTTTGGGATATTCGGTCTTCTATACCACTTTACACGGTCCGAGCCTTTGAAAAGAAAAAGGAGAAAGCGCTGTGCTTGTCCTACGGCGACGATGGGCTTTTGTTTTCTGGAGGTACAGACTGCATAGTCAAGCAGTTTCGAGTCAGAGGTGAAGGGGCATCACCAGAGACTGTAGCTTAGTAGTCTATCAGTTTCTCCACTAGAGCTGTTATTAGTAATCAAACTTTTACGATAGAGACTCGACAATTGACCGTTGACCTAAGACCAAGATTGTGTAGTTCGACGAAGACCAGTCCACGTAGCTCTTTTGCTCATGCTACGATACAAAATATCCTGAAGTTCTTCATTTTCTTAGCACATCTTCTGGCAGGGTGTACAAAACTATGTTGCGAGACGACGAATGCGGACCGTTGCTGGAGATGTCGTGGCAAGTGTTCGGCGGATAAAACTCAAGCTCGTGGGTTCGACAGAGACGGAACTTGCCTTGTATCTTTTCTCGAAGATATACCAACAACTCATGATATTTTTTGACTGGTTTTCTTTCACGAGTCCCTGATTCGGAGGCACTGTTGGCCGTCGTCGTTGCAACTGTGTTGTCGGGTTCGGGAAGAAAAGTCCGATCGGGAAATTCCTTCGGAAAGACACAGCACGGAACAATACAAAATGGAACTCCTAGCTCGTACGCCAAATCAATACACGGATCAGTGGCCTGGTCGGGATGAAAGCCCACCACAAGGGACGTTCGATGTAGCAGTAAGTCAAGGACGGCATGGGCATTTCGAAGCATAGCATCGTCAACAAGACCTGGCTGGTTTTCGGATTCCCTGTCAACTCTACTTTGGATTTCCAAGAATGACTCTTGATCCGTTGATCTCAACTTTTGTCGTTTTCCAAGAAGAGGTTGCGTCGTCAGGCCCTGGTGCAGTGCCGTTTGCCAGAACGTTTCCCACTGTGTCATGCATGACGTTTCCTTGAAGGATTTGACGGCCTCTACAAGCTTCTGATTAACGAGAAGTCTCAAACTAGGCGGTTGACGAAATTCTTCAAGTGACCTTTGTCGAAGATCGTTCGACCCTACGAGTATTGCTGCCAAGGGCTGAAAGGTGGGTCGATTGGGTACGGCCCGTCGTTTCGCTTCCTCTGGGTGTTTTTGCAGATAGGTTATCGATTTGACCATGTGACTATGACTGACAGCATGTCTAGGATCAACGACGATGCTGTTGATGTGACTGACATTCGAAAGCAACCAAGACAAGTCTCCTTTCCCCCCTGCTACGTCAAGAATGACGGAATGACGCGACAGGGAAGGCGACAAAGGGAGATCCTTTCGTGAAGGAAAGTACGTCCTCAACAAAAAATCGTAGAATACAAAGACCCTATTCTTTCGGGAGCCTGCTCTTACACTATCACTGGAATTTATCTCTTCTGTGCTATCAGTGGCCATCCTTGTCCAAGAGACTCTTTCGCATCCGACCTCATCGTTTCATCGTTGTGCCTCTTCTTTCGTGCACCTCGAGCCCTACCCTATCCTACTCTGTACTCTCGTAGAGCTACTCTTTAAGTACTTGTAGTGACAAAGACTAAAGTAATACGGTAAGGTTAGAAATAATCGAGAGCGGATAAAAATCCCAAGTCAAATTGTTTGTCGGACGAAGGACGTACCCTACGAAAAATAGATCCGACTTTGGCGGCATTGTTGTTGTTGTTGTTGTTGTTGTTGACGCCTCAGCCATTCTGTGCGTTGATACTCCTTCTTCACCGAACCACTGTTTGACACGATGGAAATAGAACAGACACGAAAAAGAAGTTACGAGGAGCATGCTGGTGAAGACATCAACAAGCGTTCTTGCTCTTCAGACGAAGACGCAGCAGAACGAGCCGTCGATTGTCATTTATCCTTCGTGAAAACGCCGCCAATGCCTTCCGTGGAAGCAATCATCGCCGTTCCATTAGATCTCGTATTTAGACAAGTAACCCAGTCGCAGGATAGTTCTGTGGGATGTTCAGAGTCGACGTCTCAGCGGCGAAAACCTTTGTTGAGTCGTTCCGAAGCGCAATGCTTTCTATCGGTTCGTTTGTTGGCGCAACAGATTGATTCCATCGTCGAAACAACAGCGACTGTCTTACAGAAGAAGCATCGATATCACACGATCGTAGAACGTATTTCAAGCACCGACAATCCCTTTCTCCGTCCTATCCTTCCAATTCTAGCAACTCTTGGCGAACACATTCCAGGTCAGACCTTGCAAGCGATTCAATCTCAACTTGATTCGGCCATGAACGAACTACAGAATACCTCCGCCGCATTACGGCAGTTCGCGGAACAAAACTGGACTCTCGCTGACTCTCTTATGGAAACGATCGGTACTTCGGGAGAGTCCATGGCCAAAGACAAGAGGAAACTCAGCGACATTCAGGATGAGGTATGCACTCGCATCGAGAAGCTGATCGCTCAACAACAATTTCCGAACAAAGACCACGCTGCTGACACGACCTGGCCTCCTCCAATCAAGGAATACTGCGAAAGGGTATGGAGTCGAGAGGATACGGGGCCGCGATCTCCCTCTGCATCCCAGCAAAGCCAACAGTCCCAGCATTCATTGCCTCCTCCAGCACGAAGAACTACGTTACCCGGAAAGTTTGAACAGGATCACTCGCAGGGACTTCCCGAAAGCTCAATGCATGAAAAGGAAAACGCGCCTTCGCAACCGTCATCGTCATCGATGTCGGAAAGTCCAGGATGTCAGCTGTTTGTCGGTGGAGCGACACAGAATGCGGCAGAAGTATTGAGTGGGCTAGCCTCGGCTTCTCAGAGGGCCGAACCATCAGCCAAAGGGACGGAGGGACAGACGAATCTGCAAGACGACTATAGGGACTAGACGAAGCACCAGAATCTACCTTTTTATTGTGCAGGATTTCATTTTGCCAGAATGGCTAGAACAACTTTCTACTCGGTTTATTATTTGCACACAAGTACCGTTGATGTAGCCTCAAAGGACTCTCTAAGGCGATGAGATGAACTCCAAATCTATTTTCATCTCTCTCTGGTCCACCAGACCGCATAGCCGATTCTGTCGTTTAGCCCAAGAGAGGCTTGTCGAAAAGGAGGGTCTGGACGATGGCCCCAGTGAAAGCAATCATAGCGAGACGGCAGTGAACGATTTCTTGCTCCTTTCGTGTGGCGATTTGGTCAGGGGTGAGCTTCTTCAAAAGTCCTCCGTCAAGACCAAGGTCACCGGGTTCACCCTCTCCATAGTGCTGGTTGAAAGTGGTGAGTTCGATGGCGGCAATGGCCAAGAAAACCTGAACGTTTGCGGCGAATCCGACACTGCCAGGGGCGCCGAAAATGTCGCGGTTCTCGAATTGGGCACCAGGGAAGTGAATTCCAGCCTGCTGTACGATGATACCCACCATAGCAAGCATGCACATACGTCCGTGCTTCAACTCAGCCCAACGAGCGTATTTCAAGTCAGTCTGGATGTCAGACCTGCAACAGTGAACAAGGATAAAGGATGAGGCATTAGTGTCAGATTCTCATTATACACGACAGCGTGCTATTCATGCTATTATGTTACTTACAGACGCATGGGATCGAATCCCATGTCACCGGCCATGGATCCATCGAGCTTGTCGGGTCGGACCAAGAAAGGGATGGACTTGGACATTTCCTCGGCGTTCAAGGAAACTGATCCAGCCCGTTGGGACTGCTGTAACGGAAAGAAAAGCAAACACGTGAGAATACTGAAAAATACGACGATATACTGACTCGAACGACCAGAACCGGTAGAATCCAGCCAAAGGACCCGGGTTCCCGGGCCTACAGCTGTGGCGTAACACTTGAAGTTAGCCATTCTCGTTGCTGCCACCGCCGACTTTCCCACACGTCATCCCGATGAGAGAACTTTCTGACGTACCATCGAGGCAGGGGCAAAGGCCGAAGCAGAGGCCAACAAAAGAGCAAAGATAGTCGATTTCATCATGGTGGATCTATTAAATTAGTGTTTGGTCTCTCGATGAGGCTCGATACGTCAACGTAAGCTAAAGCTTTCTTGCCTTGCCGAGAGTCGCTCCTCTCGGTCGCGCCGTTGATACCACCAACAAAATTCAATTGCCGAAGCCGCGATCCAACAGGTTCAAGGAGGAATCTTTGCCGATACGGAATCTAGCACTTTCAAACGATAATTTTTAAGTTACAAAAAGTCTCGCTCTTGATGACGTCACGACTATAAGTAGCCTGTACGTCGACCGTGTGCAAGACTACACTACCCTCATTGCAATCGACGTTTGCGGTTTATCATCAGGTTCGGAGTGCAAAACATGTTGCGACGGAATACTTTTCCTTCCACCCCATTCAAGTGAGACAGAAAACCCTGGTTGTCTATGTATGCGATAGGAATGGCCGCTAGGGGTAGAGAATGGTAACTTGACGGGACGGTAGATTGCTGACGGAAAGAAAGCATCACTTGCAATGCTAAATAGTACTTTTATGTGTCCTGTCAACTAAGACGGGGTGCTGAATTCTTCATATTTCTCGTAGAGTGCCGGTCGGACGGTCAACGTCCGCCATCCGGTCCGTTCAGTCTTGCGTTCCTGTACGACCATGACAGAGCTATGTTCCGAATCAGAGTCATCGTCGGCGCAATCGTCCTTGATGATTGCATCTTCGCTGTTCGAGTCTGTTGCACGAACTTCGTGTATTGAAATCGTCTCGGAAGTCGTCGTGTGAACCTGAATCAAAGGTTCACAATTTCTAACCATAGATTTGGGATAAACGTCGAAGGAACCATGACACTTGATCGTCACACTTGCCAGACGTACTGTTATTTCGATCGTAGCAGGACCACTCATCATCCCCATTCTACCGAAGTGGTGGATCTTCTCGGAAGGCACCACTTCGACATCTTCACCTCCAAATAGATCTCGAACAACAAAATAAGCGTCCCCGCCCGTGCCCGTGCGACTGGCTGCAAGCAAGAGGCGTTTCGTGAAGAAGTCAATAGTCGACAAGCGAAAGCTGCGACGGCTATCGCGACGAACCCTGCTGCCCGGTTGTGCCGTTTCTTGTTCCCTTTCACTTGCACTTGCCTCCGACGCGTCGTACCCAGAAGATGAATAATCCTGGTCCGGAGTATCTTTCAAATTCCGACTGGAAGATCCTCTCTTCGACTTGCGCCGGCTTTTCAGTGGAGCAGTGGTTAATGTACGCGAATTGAGTGTCTGAGAAAGCAAAGAAATCAGCTCTTGTCGACTCTTCACCGGCGGGAGGATGTTTCCATTCACTGTAATGATCTCTCTTTGAAGATCCCGTATCGCCTGGCGCACAGCGTCGCTATTGGTGACATCTGGCTCGTCGATACGCATGTCTGGTGAAATTTCAATGTTCCGCAACTCCTGTCGGAAGCCTTGACACACCTCGAGGAGATGACCGATCGATCTGAATTCAATATTCTTGAATGTGTACCGCATCTCAGAATCAATTACGAGTGACAACATGCGTTCCAACTCACAGTCAGCAACACTTTCACGCCAGTTCGACTGAACGTATCGCAAGAATCGCAATATCTTTGGCGTCAATCGCTGTTCCGCAGAAGTTTCTGGACTAGACAGAAACGCCAATGAAGCGAAGGATACGCTTTGAATGTAGTCCGACACAAGCTGGCGGATGAGTTTGCACAATCTTTCGGACAACACCTCAACAGCCAAGAGTTCTTGCGTCAGAACTTTGATAAGTCTCGTCAAGATGCGGTCCTGCTGGTGCACGGTGTCAACCGTATCCACAAATGCATCGACCACTGCCCGAGCCCTGGCCTTCAGAGCCCTTGGAGGTTCCGCGGCAACCACACAATCCTGCCCCTGAGCCTTGACTCGACAAAGACTGCGAATGTAAAGTTCCAGCCGTGTCGCTAGGTTGCTGCTGGAAATCTGCTGCAATCGACCAGTGCTGGAAGCTTGTGATGAAATACTTCGTGTAGGAGCTTTCCTTCGGAACACCGCCTTTTCCTTGGATGCTTTCGCAGCGGCCGCCTTTTCGGCCGCCTTTGAATAGAGCGACCGAGCAGACGATCGAAGCTTCTCTGGAGTGCGTAATCCTAGCCCCTGCGTAAAACCAGCTAATCCGGCGTCCAGGCTGATACTACTACGAACAGAGTCATTATTCCCACGCTGATCGTTCATAGCCACTTCCGATACTGGCGCTGAATTGTTTCCCAGAGCGCTAGTAACTGAAAGCGAAACTCCTGCCAAGAAAGCTTCCAACCGTGCCTTTGTTCGACGTCCCAACGCAGCATAGGCTTCCATATTGACTTGATTAAGATCGGGTAAGTCTTCAGACGAATCCGACTTCGATAAATAGTCCCTCCAGTCAGCGGCGGCGGACTTCTTCTCCTCCTGGGCGTCGTCTTTCTCGTTCGTCGGCGGGGGAATCGCCATTTCGGCGGCACTCAATTTCTCTTCTTCATCTCCGTCGTCCCGCAAAACAAAAAGAGTGACTGCTTGTACAGGCCCACGAAGGTGTTTGGCGACATTCTCCGCATGCGTGGCGTACTCGTTGAGTTCTGCTTTGTAACGCGCTACGACTTCCTGTGCGAGTTTCTGCGCGTTCATGACGGACGAAATCGAAAATTCGAAAAATAAAAGAACTGTGCAGTAGTAGGGCAAGGCTTCTTCCCTTTGAGTTTCCAACGAAAAAAACTCAAGAACACTCGTAAGTGAATGCACTAATCGACTGCAAAGGAGCAAAACGAGGGGACGAGGACGATGTCCTTTCGTGTCTCTTTTTCCATATCTATCCGATCTTATCGCTGCATGTCATGGTGCTCCGAGAAACGGCGATGACCTTTCCGAAAGGGAGAACCCGGAAACAATCCCTAACCTTAGTGATGAATGGATTGAAAACTAACCATGTCCCGTGTGCAACTTACCCCGCCTTTGATCGTTCGATTTCTATCTACTCCAAACTTCATTACTACAATCCATGCGAAAGCTTCCAACAAACCAGATTTTTCATCGACCGAGAGTTGAGATCACACAAAACGAGAACCATAAAATTTTGCACAGAGTTGTCCTTCCGTGTTCTTGTCCTCCGAGTAGGCGTTTCTATCTACATCATACTATCCCCAGCAAAGGCTTTTGGATGGGATCAAGAGGTCGATCAGAAAGAGCAAAACAACGGAACAAGGGGGAAATCAAGAGTCAGAACAGGTATCAAAATGGGAAGGACGGACTGCGCAACCACCAAGACGTGACCCCGCACTTCCCCTCGCGACCACAAACTTGCACCTAACCATATTTCAATTACTTACGTGCACATCGGTCCGATCTAAAGTACGCCTGTAAGTTGGGGCGTTCTTTAATCCAGTGGTAGTATTCCTTTAATTCTGGGACGTCCGCCTTGTCCCAAGCGTGCTCATATAACTCAGAGTTGAATTGCGCGGACGTCGCATCCAGGACGTGAAAGAGAGCAAAGTCGGCATACGTGACTCTGGGTCCACCCGCAATTGGTATCTTATCGGCAATAGCGCCACCTCTTTTGAAGTGTTGATTGTTGTAGCGAACAATCTTGTTGAAATGATGCAACCAAAATAACATACGAGAATTCGAGAATTCCTTGGAACACTTGTCACCTTCTTCCTTTTGATCATTGTAGGACATTGAATTCTTGACAGGATGAAAAGACAAACGACCTTCGGCAATGTAATCACAAGAATTGAGTAAAATCATATCGGCACGCGCCCTTTCTGCCGAAGACGCTGGTGCGTAGCCGAGTTGTTCTCCAAGATATATCATGCAAGCCCCAACTTGATTCACAAAGACCTCTTCTTCTTTGTTGTTCTTGGGTCGATGCCAGATCGCCGGCGGAAAGAAGGACGGATACAGAGGTAAAGCCGTCGCTTGATCCTTTGCTTTCGCCGGCCCTTTGACGGCTTCTGACGAACCGCGGAAACAATCCATCAAACCCTCCGGTCCATAGAGATCGGCATCCGTATCGACATAGTCAGTGATTCCCTTGTCTTCCAGCATGAGACGAAGGAACTCTCCACGTCCTTTGAATTTCCCCGGCGCGTGGTAGAAGATCGTCCACTCGGGAGTACCACTTTTCGATGTATCCGTTTCTGACATTGTGCTACTGCGTAACTAGTACCAGAGTTCGCGGCACCGTTCGGATTGAGGATGACAAGAAGGTGACGGACAAGTATCGTGGCAGCAAGCTTGTTCACAAAATCCAACGTGTTCCATGGTCAACCGTACATACCGTACGACGACTACGTACCGCGAAAGATGGCGGGACTCGAGTTCTGCAGATTGAGTCCCTAGAAAACCGTCGTAATAAAAAGAAACGCTCGATTACGACGGTTTTTTAGTGACTGAAATCTATTATGGGACTGGATTCAAACAAATTTAACTGCTACCGTACTTGCAGTCGGTTTAGCGTATGTACCCTACCTAAATCTGCCCCTATCGACTCGGCGAAGATGAAAGAGATATGAATATGGGAATATATACATTATTTTACATGGATAGAATGCAATAAAGAGTGCTTTATAGAGACTGTAGCCTCACATTGTAGCGTGCTTGGAAGAGGAGGCATCGTCCGACCCGGTGTGGCCACAGCTGCTTGCAGGGTTCTCGGAGACGCTATGGTACTCTTCTTTGAGCTCACCGTGAAGTGGAACTGATGGCATGTCTTCCTTTTTCGCAGGATCATCAATGTCGTTTTGCTTCTTATCACCACAATATGATCTGGACGACTCTATAGTCCTCGGATTCTCGATACCGCTCGAGTCGCCCCCCAAGTTCGAAAGCATAGCCGATGAACCTGACAGGTTACTCAACCTTTCCCCCTGTTGACACTTCCTGGCATTTCTTCTAATCTGCTCTAAAAAGGCCATGGATCCGGGTGCATGGACGCTGGAAGCACGAGAAAAATCTCGCTCTTGAGCAAAGTGCAGCTGCACTGCCTTTGGGAGAAAAATGAACGACGTTACTCCAAAGCTGACCAGGAACACCACACATGCACGGATGAAAAAGAAGACATTAGAGTCAGCCCAAGCAATAACCAGAACGGGAATCGCCAGTATAAGTATTTGAAAGATGGAAATGATAGAGGCTGTGATCCATTTGGCTTCATTCAGCTCCGAGGAGAATGAACGAGTCCGATAACACAGGTAAAGAGCGTACAACAGACACCCAAAATCATATACGGCCAAAGGAAGGAGAAAAGCAAGGGGCTTCTCGCCGTTACAAAAGCCGACTGACTCTAAAGCGTAACCATAGTTGTTCGAACGCGTGATTTCTCGGTCCCACTGTAGTGGGTCGATGAGTTGCCAGCAGAGTAGAATGACAAAAGGCACAGAAGAGAAGAACACCACGATCAACCCGACGTCTTTTGCCTTCACTGTAACACGTCGCATACTGATTGCGTTGTCGATGATGAGCCGGACTCGGCTAATCTTAGCAAACAGAGCGGAGAAGATCAGAATGAACCCCATGTTGAAAAGCCAAGGAAAAGCCATGCACGCTGCGTCAAGATTCGCGTTGGTTTGACCCGGACCGTCTTGAGCCAATGTTGGAATGATGCTGAGAGCTACCATGAGGCAACCGAACAAGACGAGCCCAAGAAAAATAGGCTGACTCATTCGAACGACCTGAGCATCTCTATATCGGAACGTCCACAGTGCAAAGAATAGGATTACGGCACACTGCACAGAGACGAAAACGATGCCTGTGATCCGAAAAGCTCGAGATATGTAAGTCCGATCTTCTTGCGGGACTACAGCGACCCTTACAGACGTTTGGAGTCTCAGCAGCTCTGGATCCACAGCAGTGAACGCGGAATCACATGAAATCACCAAATTATCGATTCGGACAACGGTACCAGTAGAAACGGAGGAAGTGTCGCCGATAGAGATATTGAAGTTTGCAATTGTTTCGTTGTCGTAGATGGCCACACGCTCTGGAAAGATGCGCACGTCAATTTGAGCTGTATCTGACACCACCGGAGTCACCCATACGGCACCAACGAGAGGACTTGAGCCAAGGGACACTTGATAAGTAGCTGTGAAGCCCGTTTCTTGATCGATACGTAACTCCGATGGACCAACCAGAACCCGTGCATCGTCATCCAAGAAACGAGCACGGGGAGCTTTGCCAGATGTCCATCCTGCTATTGTCCCTTCCTCGTTTCCGTAATGATCAGGTTGACAGCATTCACGAACCAAGTGCGTACCATTATGGTTAAGCAAGATACACCTGTGCTCGGACTCTTTCCATCGTGCATCATAGCTGAAGTATTTGCAGTCGTCAAGGATGGAACAGAACTCAGCACACTTCTGAACAGATTCGGCTGCTTCGCCCATGAAAGGTGATCTGGGTCGGATCTCCATGATGCGTCCAGGGGCTGCATTCAAATACATCATAAACGGCTCGTACGTAGAATCATCCCCAGGTTGTTTCATGTGTAAATCACAAAAGTTTAAGCCTTCTTTTGGTGAATTGAGTTCAAGATGAAGGCCACGATTACAGCAGACATGATCGAATGCATCTAGCGGGCTAGATATGACATTGTTCAGCTTAGGGGCGCCTGTTGCGCCACTTGTAAGTGCCTGCTCGTCAAAGACCAATTCTCTTAGCACAGGAAGTTCCGTAACGGCACCAGGAGAAAGATGAACGAGACTCTGAGGTAGGAATATCTTCTCCAAGCCAGATCCGAAGTTGGCGAATGCGACATCGTCAATGAACACAAGTTGATCGTTGTCCCGCAAGTCCAAATATCTGGGCGCCCACTCCAAATTGAAGGCTATGGGTACAATTTTGAGGTCTTTATTCCGGCAATCAATAGAGAGGCTGCTTTCTATCACAATCACATTTGTCACACAAATCACCGCGCTTCGAGATAGATTGTGACGCAAAGGCCCTAATCTCGTCGCTCGTGAAATCAGAATCAACGATTCGAACCGCCTTTGCCTCCAAGGATGATGCCACATAACAGTCTCTTCCATCCGACAGCGCATAGAGACATTCGGGATCTTGTTCGCACCACTCGCAACACCTACTACCAACAAACTCAATTCGATGAAATCTTGAGTCGGGGTTGCCTTTTTCGACATCAAAACGAAGACCCGCTTCCATGTTGCATCTTGGCGGAGTCTCGACAGGGTCTGCTGTACTCGAGTTGCTATTGGAGCCTCCGGCAGAGGGATGCGCAAGTACTTTGCTAAACGAAACCTTTCCATTGATCAATGATCCAATTGTGCCTTGACTATCGGAGTTGATTTCAATCCGATATCCTTTGATCCGTTCTTTGTCGAGGTAATTGTTTCCAACGATTCCTGTCCAGCCTGGACGATAAAACGGACTAGAAACATCGTCGTTCCCCTCCAGCAGCGTTTTCACTTCGCCAATGTCCATAGTATCTAGAATATAATTGAAAGTGTAGTAATTCTCCAAGTACGGTTCCGAATCGCAACTGGACGACGTCCTGTTGCAGTCGCTGTCGTCCAAGAGGATAAGTCTGACGTGACAACGACTCGGTGGGTCGGCAACTCGCTGCACATCGTATCCGAATGACAAGTGGGAGGATCCTGAGAGGTTGTAGTAGGCGTTCCCAGGCGCTATGGTACCGAAGTCATCGAAACCTCCCCATTCTTCCACGTGCTGGACCGTGTAATCTAACTCGAGTGTTGCGTTTTTCAAATCCACATGACTCTGGTTGCGAGCTACCTCAGACTGATAAAAACGCTCATACCATGCACCAGATGCGATAGCCTGATCATAAACAGACACATTGTCGTTTTCATTACTAATCTCGGATGATGCGTGAAAGGAGGCACCGAGAAGTTCTCCTCCTCCATAGCAGGCCAAGTGATCGAGCAACATGGTACCTTCCGAAGTAGCATTGATACCTGCCTGAGAATCCATCGACCATTCGAGTCTCCAGCCCCTAATATTTTGAGGGTCTAAGACGTTGTTCCCGACTTGTCCAGTCCATCCCGTCCTCCAAAATGGTGAAGTTGAGTCGTCGTCACCAGTCAAGTCCACGCGAAGCTCCTTCCATCCGGGCTCTTCGTCTAGAACTATGTGAAAGGAATAGTAATTCTCGAGCGCTTGGCCAGGAGCCTCACTGCAAGGATATCCAGACTTAGGACATTCACTTCCGTCTAGTAAGATAATTCGGAGATGCACTCTGTCCGGCAGTGTTTGTTTTTCTAAGTTGTTGTACCACAAAGAAATGTAATCGGCTCCGTAGCAATTGTAGGGGGTTCTGTCTTGAATCCATCCAAAATCAACAAATCCACCCCAAGACTCGGTAGCCTGCACTTGGTAATCGACTCGCAAGGCCCCAGAACCGAAAAGAGCATTGTGATCTGTGTGCTCATTTACCAGAGACAAGTCGAGGCGTCCCGCGTCGTTGTAGAGACGACGGAACCAACGATCTTCAACTGTGTCGAAGGGTTCGACAACATAGGATACAGCGGCTACTGATTCGTCTCCTAAAACCTTTGCAGGAAAAGAAAAAAATCTCCATAAACAAAGAATGGTGATGGCAAGAGAGTAAATTCCTGACGAAAGATAGTACTGACTTGTCATCCTCAGTATCTTTTTATGTACTAACT
>Ga0222719_10003307_pt1 | contig 14387 bp, 13 predicted proteins | sample C33_34DmetaG_FD_165039 | JGI IMG/M metagenome (GOLD analysis project Ga0222719, IMG submission 165039) | Estuarine water microbial communities from San Francisco Bay, California, United States - C33_34D | ecosystem: Environmental > Aquatic > Marine > Unclassified | place: USA: California...
TTTGATCCCTATACGCTTTACCGTGCTCTTCGATTAATTAATCCATCGCCTTATATGTTTTTCTTAAACTTTAACAAATTTAGAATTATTGGCTCCTCACCAGAAATACTGGTTCAAAAAAATGATGACAAAGTAACAATAAGACCTATTGCAGGCACACGTAGGCGAGGTCTTAATAAATCTGAGGACCTAAAAAATAAAATCGATCTTATTGAGGATGAAAAAGAAAAATCTGAACATATGATGCTGGTTGATTTAGCAAGGAATGACCTTTCAAAAGTATGTGAACAAGGAACCGTTCAAGTAGATGAGATGATGGTTGTTGAAAAATACTCTCACGTTATGCATATGACATCGAATGTAATTGGACGATCAAAAACAGACGTTTCAACTATAGATTGTATGAAAGCAGCCTTGCCAGCTGGTACTTTAAGTGGAGCTCCTAAAATAAGGGCTATGGAGATCCTAAGCGAAATTGAAAAACGCCCAAGAGGTGTTTATGGCGGTGCAGTAGGGTATCTTGGATTCAATGGTTCACTGGATACAGCTATTGTTATTCGTACCGGTATGCATTTTGATGATCATGTAAAAGTAGGTGTTGGAGCAGGAATTGTTTACGATTCAGATCCCGAATCAGAGTGGGATGAAACCGAATCAAAAGCAAAGGTATTTTATGAGGCGTTGAGATATAAATGAAAATCTGTCTAATTGATAATTACGATTCATTTACCTTTAACGTTGAACATCAGCTATTAATGCTTGATCACGAAGTAAATGTGATACGTAACGATAAGATCTCCATTGATGAGATATCTCAACTGGATTACGATGCTTTTGTTATTGGACCTGGCCCATCAAACCCTAAAAATGCTGGTATAAGCTTAGAGTTAATAAATTATTTTTATGATAAGAAACCTATTTTAGGTATTTGTTTAGGACATCAATGTATAGGTGAGGTGTTCGGTGGGAAAATTGTTATTGCTGATAAAATAATGCATGGCAAGACCTCAAATCTTAGCCACACTAAATCTTCAATTTTTCAAAATATAAAAGAACCATACATTGCCATGAGATATCACAGCTTGGTAATCTCTGAAAAATCTGTATCAGATGATCTTGAGATTTTGGCCTGGTGTGAGGATGATAATAAAAAAACAATAATGGCAGTTAAACACAAAACGTATCCGGTTGTGGGCATTCAGTTTCATCCTGAATCAATATTTACCGAACAAGGCAATAAGTTATTAGATAACTTTTTTACTTTATATGGATAATCTTATAGCAATACTAAACAACCCTACATCGCGAAAAGCGGAACTAGAGTTTTTATTCAGTCATTTGCTTAGTGAAGACTCATCTGATGAAGAGAAAAAAGAAATTTTATTAAGTTTAAATGAAGTTGGCATTAACTATAATCATCTTTCCGTATTATCAAATGAGATCCTTAAGCACTCTAATTTAATTGACTTAGACCATAACGATTGTATCGATACGTGTGGTACAGGTGGTTCTGGTAAGTCAATTTTTAACTGTTCGACCCTTTCTGCATTTACTGTTGCTTCATGTGGCGGGAAAGTAATCAAACATGGCAATAGATCAATTACAAGCAAATCTGGTAGCGCTGATTTCCTAGAAAGGGCCGGTGTAAATTTAAATGTTGATAACAGTCAGCTTATCAACCTATATCAAAGATTAGGCATTTGCTTTTTATTTGCTCCAAATCAACATCCAAAATTAAAAAATGTTGCTAAAGTTCGTAAAGAGTTAGGTGTAAGAACAATATTTAATATCTTGGGGCCACTTGTTAACCCTGCCAAACCACAATTCCAATTGCTGGGAACATCCGATTCTTCTATTAACATCGATATGGCAAATGCTTTGTTAAATAATGGAATACAAAGAGGTATAGTCGCAACCTCTATTTCAGGCATTGATGAAATAGTAATACATGAACCAACTTCAATAACCGAAATTAGAAATAATGAAATCTTAGAATGGCAATTCAATCCTAAAGATTATGGCTTTGTAGACTGCTCTCTATCTGATATCCAGGTACAATCACTTGAAGAAGCTTACCTGTTTGGGGTAGAGGTGCTAAATGGTAAAAGAGGACCAGGACTGGATATGGTAGCTCTAAATGCAGGTTTCTGTTTGTATTTATTAGGATTATGCGATGATCTAATCGAATGTTTTGAAATAGCAAAAAAACAATTAATATCGGGCAAAGTCCTTCTTAACTTGAATGTGTACGCCAAAGCAACTCAAGAATGAATCAGCTTGAAACCATATTTCAGTTAAAAAGAGCCCAAGTAGCTGAAGCTAAGAAAATCCAATCCATAGATTTTTTTATTGAAAATTTTGACCAGATGCGTAACTCTGGAAATTTTTTTAGCACCTTAGATGGCAATAGAAGCAATTTTAAAATTATTGCTGAAACTAAAAAAGGCTCTCCATCAGCAGGCATCATTAAGGAGCAATATGACCCTCTTTCAATAGCACAATCCTACGAAGAGAAAGGCTATGAAAATATTTCTGTCTTAACTGAATCTGGGTACTTTTATGGTGTAAACTCAGACCTCACAAAGATTGCCTCAAATACCAACTTAAAAGTGCTAAGAAAAGACTTTATTTTTAATGAGTGGCAAATATACGAATCAAAATACATAGGTGCTGATTGTATTCTGCTTATTGCTGAATACTTATCGGAAGCTCAACTTTCAGCTTTTATAAAGCTTGCTAAGTCGCTTGATCTAGACGTTTTACTTGAATTTCATGAAGAACGTGAATTGAATAAGGTGTTAAACCAGGAACTAGATCATATAGGTATTAATAACAGAAATCTTAAAACCCTGCAGACAGATAATATGCATGCTCTTAGGCTATATAAAAAATATAGTAATGACTTTCAAAATTTCTCTATAATCGCTGAATCAGGGTTTTCTTATTCTAAGGATTTGGAAATTTACCAAAATGAGGGTATAAATAAATTTCTTATTGGAGAAGGAATATTAAAAGGCTTGCTTTAATTTATCTCGTATCTCAGATCCTACTATCTGAACCCGAACTGTATTTTATTGAACCGCAAAATAAAGCAAATATTTCAGGGCCAGTAAAAGTTGTTTTTGGATTAAAGGATTTTGGCGTTGCTCCTGCAGGTTACGATATTGATAGCACCGGCCATCATCACTTGTTGATTAACGTTGATTTTCCCATCGATTTAACTAAACCAATCCCTGCTGATAGCAATCATATTCATTTTGGCAAGGGACAGACTGAAGCTGTATTGGAGCTACCTAAAGGTGAATACAGATTGAGGTTGCTACTTGGAAACTATGTACATATTCCACATAGCAACCCAATTTATTCTGAAGAGATACTAATAACCGTTAATTAATCAATTATATTGATTACTCCATCACCAGCCATTCCGGCATGTAAAGTGCAGAAATAGTACATTGTATCAACGTCTAATTCTGTTGGAACAACCCATGTCAGAGTATTTTGGTCACCACTGACTCCTTCAGTGTAAGCAGTTCCACCACCAAATGTTCCATCTTTAGTTTTGCTAAGTCGAAATGGATGACTATTACCAAATGCTGAGGTGTCAAATACAACGGTTTGACCACGACGCACTGTAATGCTGCCATGCATTTCACCATTCATATAGTATGTGTTGCCTTGATTGGTTACGGTGACCTCTACAGTTTCTGAATAAGTTTCAACTTTGACATTATCGTAATGTACGCCAGTTGGAGCGTAATTGCCTGCTGTATTCATAAATCCGGATTGATAAATATGACCAACCATTGCTTCTGTAATTTCAAAATCTATAGTCAAAGTTTGCCACTCTGTGGTTAATTCTGATGTATCAGTCTCCACAAAAAGTAATTCACTAAAATCACTTGAATTTAAAACTTTTATAAATGCACTACATTCAGCACCGCTTGCTCCATTGTCAGGGTTAGTTGAGCCACAATTATTTGATTCAGGGTGTTTGGCGTCAAAAGTCATACGATATGTTCCAACCATTGCAGCTGTAATTAAACCTTCGTCTGCTCCGAGCTCCCTAAAGAAATTTGCTTCAACAATACCTCCATTGTGAGTGCCGTCTTGATAGTTGCTATAGATATTGACGTATTTGTTAACTTCCTCTTCAACTAGTGCACTAATATCGCCTGCTATTGGAGCTGGAGCTGCAGCATATCCACCAATGTATGAACCATCAGCATTAAACTGATTAACATAAGCATCCCATGGTGCTAAGTTAGCATCATCAGATGAATAAGCTTCAAAATCATCAGAGTAAGTAACATTGGTTATTGGTTCTGGTGTTGGTGTTGGTGTTGGTTCCGGCGTTGGCTCAGGAGTTGGTGCTGGCGTTGGTGCTGGTGTTGGTGCTGGAGTTGGAGCTGGAGCAGGAGCTTCAGAGCCGCCACCGCCACCGCCACAAGCAGTTAGTAAAACGAGTGTAAAAGCAGTAAAAAGTTTTTTAAACATAATAGAGATTAATTGAAGGCAGATAAAAATATTTCAACAGTTAATTATCTTTTAGATTTGCTGGTTTCGTCTCTATGTTTTTTAAGATATTTCATAAAAGGTGTTCCACCTGTGCCTCTAACTGTAGAACCTCCAGTACCAAATAATGTGCTTTTAACATTTTGTTGATGAATGTAATCAGCAGCATATTGTAAATGCTGAGATCTAAAGCTTGTCATCTCATCAAGACAATCATTAACTAAAGAATTAATTTTGCTACTTGAAAGTGCTACATCCTCAACTTTAGATTCTTCTTCAACTATTTGGATAAAATTTCTATGATTGTCTGGCATGTATAGTTTCATTTCATCAAGATAATCTCGTAATTCGTCTTTTTCATGACGAACATTAAACAATGCATCGAGTGAAGGAATAATGGAACTCTGTGCACCTGTTTCACCTCTAAATAATTGTGGTTTATCTTGAAAAAAACCATCATAAATTAGACCTTCAGGTAAATCTGGATTGTTTTTCCATCCAAATATATATGGTCTTACCCTGTGATAGTAGATGTAAGGGTCGCATTTATCTGGCATCAATCTAAAAATTTCATTTACCTTTACCATAGATTTTTTTATAGTTTGCAATTCTTCTGCTAATAACGACTCATCATTCCATAGCTCATCATCTACAATTTTAGCTATACTTGATATTGCTGGACTCGCAGCATCTTCTATGCATACATGGATCGTTACAAACCAATCCTCATCTATGCCACCTAAAAAATTATTGATTAGGGCCACATTATCTAAAGAAACATCATTAGTTTCATTAATTTTGTACCAATTGTGTAAGCAATAGGAGGCATAACTCAGAACAGGAGGGCGTTTAAATTTTTTTGAAAGCTTAACCCAAGGTGCACTAATGTTGTGTGGTAAATTTTGGACAGGCTTTAGGTCGCCCCAAACATATGCATGGGCTATAAATGAGAGTTGTGCAAAGAGTAATTCTTGCTCCTCTAAAGAGTGATCATTTAGATGTAGATCTAAATTTTTAATTTTGTTTATTGTTGGACGTATTTGATTGGTAAGAAGAAGTTTTGGAAGTTCCAATGCTACGTTGTTAATTATTTCTGTACTAGCAGTTGTATTGTGAACAGCTTTTAAAGGAGTTGCTTCAGGTAAGAAACCTCTGTTTGTTATATATTTTTTTAATCTGGCCATACTATATTTTAAATTAAATATTGTTTTTTTGCTTCTGTTATTGCAAATGAGAATCATTCTCAATAATATACTAAACGAGAATCATTCTCATTTAAAAATCAGATGATATTAAACAATAAATTTAAAGTTCTTTTCCTTTTAGTATTTATTAACTTTGTTTTTAGTGAAAATAATTCTGATCTAGAAGAGCTTGTAGTAAAGGGCAAAGTTCTTTATCAAGACCAAGTAAGTGCTTTAAAAACCCCAGTTCCGATACTCAATGTACCTCAAACTGTTTCCATCATTACCGATGAAGAAATTTTAAATAATGGTTTTAGCAATATTGAAGATATTATTAGATTTGTTCCAGGTGTGACTAGTTCACAAGGGGAAGGGCATAGAGATGCTATTGTCATAAGGGGTATCAGATCTACTGCCGATTTCTATCAAGATGGGATACGCGATGATGTTCAATATATTCGCTCCTTATACAATGTTGATCAACTAGAGATACTGCGTGGTCCAAACGCCTTGCTTTTTGGCAGAGGTGGCACTGGTGGCATTGTAAATCGTGTTACAAAAAAAGCTGTAACTTCAGAAAACTTTACTCATTTAAATTTAGGGCTCAATACTTTTGGAGGGACAGATTTAGCAATAGATAGCAATCATATATTAGGCATAAACTCTGGATTACGTATCAACCTACATACTGATCAACTAGAGAATCATAGAGATCATTTCTTTGGTAATAGGATGGGTATAAACCCTTCATTAACACTAATTATCGGTTCTGAGCTAACAATGAATCTATCATACGAATACATCAATCATGAAAGATTTATTGATAGAGGGATCCCTACACTCTATGGTAGACCAGATACATCCTTAAGAAACACTGTATTTGGCAATCCTGATTTTAATTATCACACCCTAGAAGCAGATATTTATAGATTACAGGCAAGCTATCAAATGTCAGATGCATTTAAGGCTAACTTTAACCTTACAGCAAATAATTTTGAGAAAGTTTATCAGAACATTTATACATCGGATTACGATGGTAGCTTGATATTGATGGACGGGTATTTAGATCCAACCAAACGAGATAACTTTATTTTTTCCAGCAACCTTATAAATGAAATCAATTATGGTAAGGTTATTCATACCTTGTTGTTCGGTATTGAATACATTCAAACCACCAATAATAATTCACGTTTCGATGCATATTGGTCAGCAACTCAGAACGATACTGATTTATTTTCTATTTCAACACCTATCGACTTTGCTATAAATAGTAGTGGTATAGATACCTCTTTAAGTTACTTAACTCCTAATAGTAAAACTCATTCTGAAATAACAATCTCTTCATTTTATCTGCAAGATCAGATAGATCTAAGTGAACGCTGGAAGTTGGTTATAGGAGCTCGATTGGATCAATTTGATATTAGTGTTGAGGATCACATCAGCAACACCTTAGAGACAAAAAAAGACAACACTTTATCACCCAGAGGAGGATTAATATTTAAACCACAACAAAATGTATCAATGTACTTAAGTTACAGTGAAAGCTTTTTACCAAGATCAGGAGAACAATATAAAAAATTAAATTCCAGTGCAGCTCGTTTGGATCCAGATGTTTTTGAAAGCAAAGAAATTGGGATAAAAATACTGCTTAATAATCAATTAAATCTAACAGCTGCTTATTTTAACAGTCAACAAGTTAGAGCAGCACGGGATAATTTATCTGGTGAAACATACAACATTAGGGGGCTAAGTGTGGATGGTTATGAACTCGAAGTTAAAGGGGATATTGGACAAAACTTTTCATATGTTATTGCCAGTTACACCTCATTGAATGGTAAAACTCAATCAGGAGGCACACCTCGAGAAATCCCTGAATTTACTTTTTCTGCTAATGCCCAATACCAGCTAACAAATAAACTTAATCTTGGTTTTGGTTATTTATCGCAAGGCGAATCATTAATTATGGATGACAATGAGGCTTTAACTTTACCTCAGTATAGTCGTCTAGATATATCTGGTTCATACAGCTACAGCGAACGTCTTACACTGCGTCTACATCTTGAGAACCTGTTCGATGAACTTTATTTTCCACATGCCCACGCCATGCATCAAGTTAGCGTAGGTGAACCATTCAATGCTAGGGTCGTATTTAGCTATTATTTTTAGTCCAATTTTCATGTGCTAATAGCTAAAAATAGATAAACTACTTAAATGAAATTAAATTTTCCTCCAATCATATTATTGCTATGCTTATTACTGCAATTCCTATTAATTGGTGTTGCTCCAATTGCTATTGACCTATCGGTACTGATTGGACTCTTGATGATCTCTTTTTCTATATTTTTAATTATTTATTCCTTCATTGAGCTGAAAAACCATGAAACGACTTATATTCCTGATGGTGAGCCTGAGCACTTAGTAACATCTGGTCCATTTGCCTATTCAAGAAACCCAATCTATCTTGGCATGTTGGGCGTATTAATATCGGTAGGATTGTTTTCTCAATCGCTATCATCTTTCCTTATCCCGGTTTTATTTATTTTTATTATTGAAAATACCTGGATTAAACATGAAGAGAACAAACTAAAAACTTTGTTTGAAAAAGAATGGAATGATTATGCTTCTAAAACTAGAAAATGGCTTTAGAAAAGCTGTTTTTCTAAGATTGATTTCCAAGCTTCATACTCAGCTAATACCTCTTTACTCTTCTCTGTGACTGCTCTAACTTCTCTCGTCTTTGCTTGTGCCAAAACATCTTCTGAACAAAGACCAGAGGCAATACCAGCCATCATAGCTACACCAAGTGCTGTAGATTCTTTGTTATCGGGTATTAAAACACTGCGATTAATACTGGTTGCCAAGTGTTTAGTAAACCAATCATTCTCTACCATGCCACCATCTATTTTTAATTTTTCTACCTGAATATTATCTTTTCTTAATGTTGCAATAATATCTTTAGTTTGAAAGCTTATAGAGGCAAGAGCAGCTGTTGTAAGATCATTTTTATTTGTATCTCTAGTTAAACCATGAAAGGATCCTCGAACATTTGAGTTCCAGTAGGGCGCTCCTAATCCATTGAATGCTGGTATAAAAAATACCTCATTACTTAATAAAGAATTATTTAGAAAATTTTCTGAATCTTTTGCGGTTTCAAAAAACATTAATTGATCCCTTAACCATTGCGTAATGGTTCCTGCTGAATAAATACTGCCTTCAAGAGCATAATTAACCTCTCCATTGAAAGCGTATCCTATAGTAGTTAGTAATCCTGAAGATGATTTAACGATTTCATGGCCGGTATTTACCATCAAAAAGCATCCGGTGCCATATGTGCTTTTAAGATCGCCCTTGTTGATACAATGTTGTCCAAACAATGCCGCGTGCTGATCACCTAAAACCGCTCTAACTTCGATGTTGTTCATTATCTCCAGGGAACCAAATGATGAATCAGATGGCATGACTTCAGGTAACATTGAAGCTGGAATATCAAACAGGTCAAGGAGATCTTGATCCCATTCAAAAGTATGTATATTGAAAAGCATGGTGCGTGAAGCGTTTGTAAAATCCGTTTTATGAATTGTGTGATTAGATAGCTTAAACATAAGATAAGTATCCACAGTACCGAATAGAAGCTTCCCTTGTTTGGCTTTATCCCGTGCACCTTCAACATTATCAAGAATCCACCTGATTTTTGTTGCGGAAAAGTAAGGATCTAGAATTAAGCCAGTCTTACTTAATATTTGATCTTTCAGAGCAGGCGAATCAATGCTCGAGCAATATTGATCGGTTCGTCTATCTTGCCAGACTATAGCGTTATAAATAGCTTTACCTGTATCTTTATCCCAAACAATAGTCGTTTCTCTTTGATTGGTAATTGCTGCACACTCAACCTTCAGAGATTGAAAGTTTTTTAAAGGGTTAGTAACACTTTCTAATAATTTTTTAGGATCTATTTCCACCCAACCATTTTGTGGGTAGATCAACGGATACTCCTCATGCTTTGAATCAATTACAGAGCCATCAATATCAAAAATTATTGCTCTTGAGCTTGTGGTGCCTTGATCAATTGTTAAAATCATCTTTTATGAGATTAACAAAGATTTTAATTTTTTTCCTAACTTTAATCTGTATCTTTAGTTGTGCTTCAACAGAAGATAGTTTGTACGAGATCGAACGGAAAGCAAAAATTGATAAACTTAAGAACGAATGTGATTTTGTCTCTGTTGAGTATATTGAAGGAGAAGAAATTTATATCTGTAACACCAGTGGCTCTAGAATAAAAAAATCAACCGTTCCACCAGTTGACAATGAAATAAAAGAGAAAGAGATTCCAGAACAGCCATCAAATGGATAAATACACAATATATAGTAGAAACGTGTGTTCGTATTGTGTTGCAGCAAAAAACCTTTTGGCATCAAAAAATCTAGATTTTATTGAAAAAAATATTGATCAATCCCAAGATTTTTTTAATGAAATGCGCCAATTAGCACCCACTATGAGAACTGTCCCCGTGATCTTCAAAAATAATGAACTAATAGGCGGATATACTGAGTTATTAAATACCTTTTATGACTAACTTTGTTTTTTACGATACTGAAACTACAGGTAAAGATCAGAGAGATTTTATCCAAGTAATCCAGGTAGCCTCTATTTTAACAAACAGTCACCTTGAGCAGCTCAATGATATGGACTTATCTTGTAGACCATTGCCGTGGACTCTTGTCACAGCTGGAGCACTTCTGACTAATAAAAAATACGATACATTTAATAACCCAAATACTCATTACGATATGACATGCCAATGGTTCAATGTTTGGTCTAAATGGTGTGCACAAGAGCCAGCAACCTTTGTAACCTATAATGGTCTTTTCTTTGACGAGGAAATTATAAGACGACAATTTTATTGGAATCTCATCAATCCTTATATTACGAATACCAATGGCAATGCTCGGCTAGATTTATTACCAAAAATGTATGTGCTTGGTAAATTTTATGCAGATAAATTTACAATACCTCAAATCAATAACAAACCTTCCTATAAATTAGAACTGCTAGCAAAATCACTTGGAATGAATACTGCTAAAGCTCACGATGCACTAGCTGACTGTATTTTTTTACTGGAATTACAAAAATTAATTAAAGATATAGCGCCAAATTTTTATCAAGAGACAATTTCAAGTTGCAGTAAAACCAATCACAAAGAATGCTTAATAAACAATGTGTTGCATTTAAATGTTACAAGGTTTGGAAATTATTATCCTTTTACTGCTTTATCTTCATATATGTATGATCACCATGAAATACCAATATTTAATTTAAATTTTGATCCTCAAGAGTACATTCATATGAGCTTAGGTGAATTAGAATCAGCTATTTTTAATTCTAAGGATTCTCCTATCAAGTGGGTCAAATTAGGTAAAACACAGCCTACCATAACCTATAATTCTCTACAAAATGACGGTGTTGACTTAGTCCTGGATGATAATTATTTGATTCGCGCTGAACAGTTAAAAGACAACCAGAATTTTGTAGACAAGCTCTTTGAACTCAAAGTTACACAAGAAATGCCACAATACGATAATTCTAGCTATGAACAGCAATTATATTCAGGTGGATTTCCAAGCAATGCAACTTACGATGCTTTCAATAAATTTCATCAAGCCAAAACATTAGATGAAAAGTTAAGGGTTATTAATCTCCTTCCCGAACAGCGATATAAAGATTTTGCCTGGCGTATTTGCTCTCAGTCTATGCCTGGTGATGTGCCTCAAAATTTTATTCAATATTGTCATAATTTAATTGATCAAAGGTTTAATCAAGACGGTCCCTGGCCCGATGCTACAAAAGAATTATCCAATGCTAAGGAATTGCTTAATTCCGTTACAGATCAAGCTGCAAAAGCTTGTGTAAAAGAAGTTATTGATAATATTGAGAAAAATCTTAAATAATTTAAACATTTACTTAACGTTTAAAATTTTTTACCTATACTAGGCGTTGACGAAATAATGAAACAATTCAAAGGGCTACTTCTATTAATTCCATTTCTGCTATTTTCTGATATTCAGTTTGATGGTTCAGTTGACCAAGATGAATGGCAAAATGCTGTTAGATACGACATTAATGTTGAAACTAGACCCAGCTATAACACACAAGCAGAACACAAAACTGATGCCTATGTCATGCACGATGAATTTTACCTTTACGTTGGTTTTAAAGTTTATGGCAATAAAGAATTTATTAGGGCTCAAGTTAGATCGCGTGATGGTATTTTCTACACCAATGACCATGTAATATTTGGTTTGGATACCTATGGCGATGGGAGGTATTTTATTGGTTTTGGAGCCAATCCTTATGGCAGCATCTTAGATTATAAAGAAGGTCCAATTGGAGAGCCCGAACGCTCATACAACGTAGAATTTGAAGCTGAAGCACAATTCACAGAGTATGGCTATGACGTTGAACTCAAAATACCATTTTCATCCATTAATTACGAAGATACAGACATTAAGCGCTGGAAGATTGCATTTTATAGAAAACTTTACAATAAGGGTGTTGAGTCTGGATACCTTAGCCATAAAATCATTGCCGGGAAAGGTTGTCTCATATGCCAATCGCCATACTATTATGAATTAACCGATATTAGTCAGAAATCAAAAAAACGACTCATTCCATCACTAACAGCTAATTCAAAGTCTTCTAGAGATGATTCAGGTGCAATGATCACCGATAAAGTAGATCCAGAAATATCATTGAATGGTATTTATGAGATAAAAGATAATACTTTTGAATTCACCATTAATCCAGATTTCTCACAAGTTGAAGCAGATGAAAGTCAGATAAATGTTAATTCTACAACTGCTCTGCGTTTCCCTGAGCGTAGAATTTTCTTTAATGAGGGTGCAGATTTTCTTAGAACAGACTTATCTGCAGTCTACACAAGGTCAATAAATTCACCCGATTACGCATTAAAAGTATTTAATAGAGGAGATACGCACAGCTATTATTTTCTTGATGCAGAGGATCAAAGTACACCTTTAATTGTGCCAGGAAATATGCGTAGTTATTCAGCATTGCTGGGAAAAAGTCATGCCAATATATTTAGTTACAATTACAACAGAGACAATGGCCAATATCTTTCATTTTTAGCAACAAATAGGGAATATGAGGAGGGTGGTTATGGTCGAAATTATGTATCTCGAGGTTTATTTATTCTTGATAGTAAATATGCATTTCGTTTTGAGCTAGCTCAAAGTGACACCGAAGAACCTATAAGCGATTTAATAACAACTACAACTGAAACAGATAAATATACCTACCGTTTAGATGGCGAGTCTTTCAGCGGTTATGGTGGCTTGGTTGCTTTTTCTAGAAGTACTGAAAATTGGTTTACTTACTTCCAACGTGCGACTAAATCACCTGAATTTCGCACGGATTTAGGATTTACCACTGAAAATAATTGGATTAAAGATGATTTGTGGCAAAGGTATGAGTATAGAGGTACAGGTCTAGTACGTTCAGCCAATGCAAGATTTAACGCCAGCGTATCTCACAACTATGACAATCAACTTCTGCAACAAGAATTTGGCATAAACTTTAATCTTGATTTGGCCAATCAAATGGAATTTGGATTTGGGTATGAAAACAATGTCAAGGTCATGTTTGAGGAATACAATTTTAAAAACTTTTCAGATTACAATTTCAATGCAACCTATTCACCATCTGGCAACTTCTACTTTAGATTAGGTTATTCTGCTGGTGAAGGCATTGCACGAAATATTGATACTCCATCTATTGGCGATAGACAAAACTATAATCTAAGTACTCGTTATCAATTTACTGATGAATTTAATGTTCGTCTACAATACAGATACAACTCACTATCAGACCAAATTTCTAAGGTAGATTACTTTGCTGGCTATGTCACCTCAGTCCGTGCTACTTATCAATTCAATAAGAATTCATTTGTAAGAGTTGTGCACGAATACAACGATTTTAATAATGATTCGTATACCCAAGCTTTGTTTCAATGGCAGCCAGATTCAGCCACCATTTTCTATATAGGGGGCACTATCAATCAAGAAGATATTGAAGGCACATGGGTTAGAGAAGGCTCTCAAATTTATATGAAGCTACAATATTTATTTAATTTTGATTAAATGTAATTTTAAATTACACTTTAATTATGTCTAAGCTAACAAAAGAAATTTCACAACTTAATAAAATGCTCGACTCCGTGGGCACTGACTTAGGCATTGATGATTTTAACCCAACAGAGTTTTCAATTTTCTTCGATATCATTCAAGAGATAGAAGAGAAGGGCAAATGTACAATGCTTAAAGCAGTAGAAGTTTCAGGCAAGTCTCGTTCAACTGTTTATAAAACAATTCGTAAATTAGTCCTTAAAAATGTTCTTTTAATTGAAAGCTCAACCGAAGATAAACGTTCCTTCTTGCTAAAAACACAAATTTAAGTGAATTTATTACTCAGAGATAGCGCAATAGCTAGCTTATTTTATTTCACTACGTTTTTTTTCTGGGTTGCTTTTATTGTTCCTCTTGAAGAAGATTTTCTCCAAACCTCTGGCAGTCTTCTCTTTTTGCCTGCAGCAGGCAGGATTCTTCCTGTGCTATTTTTTGGCATCAAAACAATACCAGCACTGTTCCTATCTTCACTAATTGCTTGGAATT
>Ga0222719_10003309_pt1 | contig 14376 bp, 14 predicted proteins | sample C33_34DmetaG_FD_165039 | JGI IMG/M metagenome (GOLD analysis project Ga0222719, IMG submission 165039) | Estuarine water microbial communities from San Francisco Bay, California, United States - C33_34D | ecosystem: Environmental > Aquatic > Marine > Unclassified | place: USA: California...
GTGATATTTTAGTTCCTCTCTGTGCCATTGTTGCAATTAGTCTGTGAGTGTAAGGCTCCCAGAAAGTATCCATAATTGCACCACGACGGGAACTCTGTCGTATATCAAACCAACCAAAGTCTTTTGTCTGATCCAGATCTAGTATAAGATTGTCAACAATATCAATGGATTCACCAATACCCCATAATGTCATTTCTATAGGAAATTTAATAACGTTTTCACCTACTGCAGCAACCGTCTTTTCTAAATCGCCCATCAAAGGGCTACTAACTGCGTAGTTAATTAAGTCCGCACGAGTACGAGCCTCTTCTACACCGGCTTCAATTAGGCGATTGTTTAAAAAACGGGCGTACAGGGCGTTGCCAACTTCTTTGTCTAACATGTTTAAAGAACCTAGCATGGAGACATTTCTAAAGTTAACCATATCTGCTTCTGTCATATCCTTTGCAAAAACACGACGCAATTCAGTAATAGGAACAGGTTTGCCCCCTTCAAACGAAACTTCTCCCGTTTCCTCATTCCATTCTAAGAGTTGGTTTGGATCAGGAAGTTTTTCTAGACGAAATATCTCCTTTTCCCACGGAATACGGTATTCCCTATCTTCAGAATCATCTGAGTTTATAATTCTAACTGCAGCTTCACGATTGGCTTTCTCGACACGAGTATCAAAATCTTCATCTGTTTTAAACGGAACTATCTTACCTGTTTCTGACACAAAACCTTGAGCATTGTTTATAGTTGCCACAGCTTCTGGGTCTTGAAAGTTCATCACACGATCAAGACTTAAAAACGGTGTTATCTTAGATGGTTTTGTAACTAGGGGCTTTACGTCAGTTTTAATTTCTACACCAAAACTTGGAATAAACGGAGCAATGTCCAGCGGTTCAGTCGTTACATCAAACTGTGTGACAGCCGTTCCCGGCATGTTGGGAATAACTTCCTTTTTTTCTAAAGCAGGAAATCTGTCAACAGGTTCGGGGCGTTTTTGACGACCGCCCATGAAGCCGCCCGTTCCTGATGTTCCCGTCTGGGTTAGCACATTTTGTTTCAAACCCAAAAGGTCGTTCATCTGATTGTTTGTTGGATCAGCCATCTAATTTCCTTAACCGTTAAGAATTAAAGCAATGCCGGATTTGCCTAAACTTTTTTCTGCTTCTTCTAGGGTTTTAAATGTGGGATTACCACCTTTTCTTTCGTTGTCGTTAATTTTTTTCAACTTTGCGGCATCATCCATGTTTTGGCCTACAGGTTCGGTTCCCGGCTGATCCCCTGCTTTCGCATTTTTAATAAAGTCACCAAGTCGACTTGCAACGTACTGACTTGTAAACTTACCGGGAGTTACGCCCAGCGTCATCTGTTGTAGCTTGAGGGCGGCGTAAGCGTTTGCTCCACCTTGCCCAAGCATACGATTGTGCTTCTCAAGATCAATCATCATTTCTTTTGCAGCACCTAAGATAGCCAGTTCAGTAGATGCCTTGCCTAGAGGAGCGTTTAGCTTGAGTGCGCGAAGAATATTCTGCACGTCTTGGTCAGAAATTGTACGACCACCTGTTCCACCTTGAATCGCTGCTGCCATCGAATAAGCAACCATGTAGCGATAATAGTTACGAAGGGCAAGGTTCCGCACCTTTTCATCCTTAGAATCTGTACCACGAACGTATTTTTCAAAGTTGGCTCTATTCTCTTCAGCCGCCGCAAGTTCGTCTTCCCTGTATTTTTTTACGGACTTACCTGCGTCCTTTGCCAGTCTTTCAATACGCTCGTCCGAAAGATCCAAAACCGACGTGTAGTAAGGGTTGCCATTATTATCAGTACCAAAGAGAGAGTTAAAGAGAGTAGAGTCTCCTTGTGAATCACCTACTGACTTTACCAAACCCCTATCTAAAAAGTCTTTTAGAAAAGGTACGTTCTGTTCTGCAAAGTAAATTGCTCCGTCTACTGCAACGTAGATATCGCCCATGAAGCTGTTTATGTCGATAGGCTGACCATCAGGCATAAAGTAAGTTTCTTCCATCTTAGAGATGATTTGTGCCGTTTGTGCTTGCGAGTCGGCTTCGCCAATACGAGCAGTACGTTCCTTTTTTAAAACCTCATCTATGGACACGCCATACGTCCTTGAATACAGTATGGCATCTGCTCTAGGACCTAAGTTGGTAGGTAGAAAAGCTTTTATTATGGCATGACCTGCATCATAGTCATCTCCGACAGCAGCAGTAAACTGTTGTTGAATAAGATCGATAACTTGAGGGTTTACTGCTCCGACGTTGGTACTTGCTACTTCGTTTCTGAAAGCCACATACAGAGGATCACCAGCAGCGTCTTTAGTGGTTCTCAGATAGTCTATAAAATCTAAGTGGGGTTGTACTTCAGAAACAACGAGTTGACCGTTTGGACCTTTTACATTATTCCCGTTATCATCAGTTTCGTAAACCACAAGAGTCTTTAGCGTGTCTTTTGCAGCCTTTACTTCTAATTCAGATGCCCCCGATACCTCAATCAAACCAGATTCATTAATCTTTATTTCTGAGTTTGGTGCAGCAGTAGACAGAATTAGTGACGCTGTATCTGCGTATTTTTGATTAATTGGTACGGCTATATTTAAAGTAACTGGTCTAGGCGGTCCGTCTGGAGATGATCCTACAAGAGCAGCGGGTGCATCTACATCAACTGTCTGTACAACAGTTACCTGCTCAGTTCCGGCAGGAGAAGTTCTATTATTATATGCAATCCAGTTGTGCGCTTGTCTTTGATCTTCAGCCGTTCGCATTTTTAGTTCTGCTTCTAAATTTGGAATTTTAGAAAGATCAGGGTAAAATGATTTCATTTCTTCAGACATTCGAACGAGCATGTCTGTAGAAAACACCCGGTTTCCGTCCTTATCTTTCACAGTAGCGTTGCTCGTTAAGATATCTGCAACTGCCATCATAAATGAACGTTGATCGCGAGGTGTTAGCAAGTTTGCTGCGCGAAAATCCACCATACCTGTTCGTGGATCTAGCGGCATATCTGTTCTAACTATATCTCTAACTATAGATAGCGCATCTTCAGGGTTGGTTCCTTTTGAAATGTGCTTCTTCTGTTTTTTACCATTAATGTCAGTATACTCAGGAAAACGAGCAACAGCCTGTGAACGATCCAAAGCTAATCTTGCACCACCTGCATTAACAGCCCCGGTGACACCAGAAATTTTACCCAAGTCTCTTCTTGTAAAGCTTCCTTTTCCGTCGGGCACCTTATCGTAGGGGTTGCCCACTAGCTTGTAGTTTTGAGGATTCTTTTTATAGGTGTCGTAAGAAACTTCTTCAATACGAGGAGAAATTATGTTACCAGCATCATCAACAAGCTGCACTTCGACAAAGGAATTTGTCAGGTCTGTTATCTTTTGTTTTGGATCATGAAACTTAATGTCGCCAACTTTAATTGATTCACCGTCACTACCTACTTCCGTACTAGCACTATAGATATCTGTCGCGCCTATACGGCTCAAGGCAGCATAACTATCCGCACTCTGTTCGACACCATCTACAGTACCAAAAAACATAGTCGGTTTAGGAGTTTTCGTTTTTTCGACAGATGGACCAGCAAAGGATTTGGTGTCCTCTGGGAGAGCCGCTATTTGTTCATCTGATATGTTCATTCCGGCTAAAAACGCAGGTTCAACTTTTGTTTGGCCTACGTTCTGAGCATTAGGGTGTTTTTTTAACAGATCACCCCTGTTAAGACCGTAGACTGGCTTGCCATCAATGTCCCCAGACCATATGACTTTCCTTTTTGGGGCATCAGGTTTGTCTTGTCCCCGAAATTTAAATCCTGTGTACAGCTTTTCATCAACCATATTCTTGCCCTGCATCCGTCGTATCCCGGCAGGACGCAAGTCAAGATCCTCTAGTACCATAAACTTATTTGTAGCCATCATACGGGTTTTGTGCTCTTCTTCTGAGGCAATAAATCCGTTTTTATCTTCGAACAAGCGTACAGGCGTATCTTTAGGGGATACAGGTTCGGGTTTGTTTGATCCGAATTGCCTGTACTTTACAATAAAATTTTCCTTGTTCATAAGAGGAGACTCGACGATTGGGCCGTCTGGATTGTCGTTATGAACTCCCCATTCAGTAACCCGACGCTCCCGTGCCCATTCAGCTTCTTTTTCTTGCTTCTGCTTTGCTGCAAGGGCTTCTTCTTTTTTGTCGCGCTGGGTTTTTTCAAACCATTTTGCACCTGCATATGCCAAAAACAATAAAGGACTAGCCATACTACATTTCTCCCATAGCAAGGAAAGACTGCTGTGCGTTATTTGGCATCTCAGGCTCTCTTTGATTCTTTGCCGCAGCCAAAGTCTCTACTTCCATACGTTCTTCGTAATTTATCATTTCATTCATTGCTTCAAACAGTTGTGGATTACGTTCTTTCATAATCGTAAAGAAAGACTCATCATCCACCTCACCCTTAGTAACACCGTTTTCCTCGTCAGGATCGACCATGAGACGCGGCTCAAAACCTTCTTCGAGGGCTTCGCGGTACAGATAGATAGCTATGCTAGGTTTGATAAGTTCAGCAACATCCGGCGTATAGTAGCCTTTCATAAACCCCTTAAAAGCAATCTGTGCGACTAATTCTTGGATAGAAATACCAGCAACCATTAAGCGCATGATATCTTCGCGCCGTGCAGGTTCCTCTAGCTTATCTAAAAGAAAGTCTACCGCTTCATCAGGATTCGCGTATTGCGGTGGTCTTTCCCAAGCCCACTTTCCGGGTTCATCAGTTAAGGAGTGTCCCGGCGGTGCGGCAAGGGCTGAAATCTTATCAAATTCATCTTCTTCCATGTTTCAGAACCTTTACTTTGAAAACTTTTTCGTTAAGCTAGTGCGCGGTGCAGTAGCACTGCCTAGACCAATTGTCTGTCCCATACGGATGTTCGACGTTGGTATCGGTGCTTGTCCTGTCATCCGCATAATCTTTTCTGCGACACGAGCATCCTGAAGAGCACGAGAAACACGGTCTGTACCGCCTAGCGGAAGCATCTGTGCTCCGGGTCCAGCACCTGTCATCGAACCTGCAGCCATCGTACTACCGACGCTCATCGTGCGGGGATCAGGACCCTCTCTGCTTCGCAGTTCATTCTTTCTGGCTAAATACGCTTTGGCAGCTTCATCCGTCATATCACCTATGTCTTTACTGCCTACCCCCAAAAAATCCCCTGCGCCAGACAGAAAACTTTGAGCACCTTTTGGCAAGAAGTTTTTAAACAGATAGTCAGCACCTGCAGAAATACCTTTTCCTAACAGGGATGTTCCAATTGATGTGAGGGCACTAGAAAGAAAACTCATAGTTTATGTCCTATAGGAATATCGAATCAATTGTCGATTTGATCAAGAAGTTGTTATATTGCGTATTATAAAGAGATTTGTTCGCATCGATCTGTGCAGATTGCATAGCAGCGTTGTGTGCTCGCGCTTTATCGTTTTCAGATGATTGCATAGTCCAAGAAGCTTGGTCGCGATATAATTGCCACAGATTATTTAGCGAGTTTTGATTCATTGATAATAGTGTCTGCACATTTTGTTGGTTTGCAACGTTCTGGGCTGCAGTGTTTGCAGTGTTAATATTTCTGCGCCACGCTACGTTGCTTTGGTCAATAGTCGATTGCATGTTTGCATTGAATTGCTGACGAGACGCTTCCATAGATGCGTTGAACTGCTCCATTGCGCTAGTCTGATTCACGTTGAATTGATCGATAGACGCTGAACGGTTTTTATTTGCAGATTCGATCTGGGAGCCTAGTTCAGCAAAGAACATATCTACTTCATTGCTCGACTTAGCATTGAACTGAAGAGACGCATTCTCTGCGGCTTGATCAGATAGCTTCATCTGCACTTTAGACTGATAGTCGATTGCTTGTGCTTGCTGCTGATTCGTCAGGTTCTGCGTGTCGATTGCAAGAAACGTCTTTGCGTTTTGTACTGCTGCAGTCTGTCGGTTGTTCAGGTTTGCCATGTCCATGTTAGCAAGAGCGACTGCGTTTTGTAGTTCAGCCTGTTGTTGGTTGCTCAAGTTAGCAAGCTGCAAAGTAGAGTATTTGTCAGCGTCTTGCTTGGCAATCTCGATGCCTGATTCGGTTACAGCTTGCACCATTGCGGCTGCTGCCATAGAACTCGAACCCAAACCTCGCTGCTGCATGATCGAACTGACCTTGCGAACTTGTGGTGCAGCCCAAGCAGGAAGAGGCTGACCAGCCACAATTGAACTCATCAACTGACCCATCTGATATTGGGTAGTTGCTTGTGGGTCCATCGTCGCGGTCTGGGCTGTTGCAAGTGCTTGCGGAGATAGCGTACCCTGTGCAGCGTTAACCAGTGCTTGTGGGTTTACTGTTCCCTGTGCAGCGGTCATATTTGCTGGTGGAGTAACTGTAGCGGCCTGATAGTTATTTGCTGCCTGTGTAGCTGGGGCAGTTTGATTGTACATACTAGCACTTAGGCCAGATGGTACAGGCGCAGAAACAGCAGCCATCTTAACGTTGGTATCTGTTAAGATTTCGTTAGTTTGTTCGGTCAGGGTTACCGGAACAATTTCTTGTTTCGGGTCGAGGGCTGGCTGTTCAGCCTGTTCGGTTTGTGCTTTTACGAGTTCTTCGGATAGAGCGTCACCGGTTTTACCTGTCAATACTGCCATCTAGTTATCCCCTACCTTTTGTCCAAAGCTTTATCTAGCTTATCTTCTACACGATGCAAAGCTTCCATAACTCTCCGCATGTCGTCGCGCACATCTACACGAGTAGCGTACTCTTCGCGAGTCTTATTTAAAAGAATCTCAATGCGCTTCTGTTCCTTGTTGATGCCATTTGCCCACCACGCACCACCTGCAAGGATTAAACCTACGAGCATATCTATGAGGTTGTGCATTTCCATCTTTAATCACCAGACGGCTGCGATGCGGCGTATTGTGCGTCGTACCAAGTCTCAATTGCATCAATATTAGAATGAATTGCATTCATACGAGAGTCAGTAGTAGGATCAGACCCTAGATTAACTACAGAGTAATCTTGTTCCATGATATGATACAAAGGTCTAGACGGTTCATAGGAAAGCTGGCGTGTTGTCGAAAAGTCAACTCCTGTACCAAACTGAGCGAGAAAATCGGCACGACTAACCGCATGTTCAAACGTAAGATCTATACCTGTTTCTTTTAACAGCGTCGCGTATTGACGTTCTAGTGTAAATATTAATGCCATGAGGAATCTCCATTATCCTTGATATTGAACGAAATATAAGCCGTAATACGCAGGTAGCTGACTTACAGATCCTGATATTGCGTGAGAGTGATTGATGTTTGCGTCAGCGTGATAGTCGCCCGTAATTGGATAATCTCCGCCTGAAGTTGTGCTACCATGACCGTGAGTCCAATCGCCGCCGCCGCTACCATTAAAGGTATGGCTATTAGAACCTGCTGTCGTACCGTGATTTCCTGTCGTTCCAATCTGAACAAAGTAGTCACGCATATCTGGTGTTGTGCCTGTGCCGTCACAGATAGACCAACCGTCCGGGGGTGTAGCACTTTCCCACATAGCTATACCACCACCACTTTCTAGTGCAAATTCCGACGATGCGTTCGTCCACGCAGTACAGTAAATACGCTGCAAATTCCAAGTAAGAGTTGCAGATGCGTTGTGGTTATGAGAACCTGCTGTGTCGGGTCTTCGAGTGTAAGGATATCCCGAATAGTTATAGTTAGTCCCGCTTGTATGTATGTGCGATCCTGCAGAAGAACTTGATCCACTAAGGGCTACGGTAGAAGAGCCGCCTGTTGAAGGAGTGGATCCGCCTTGCATAATAGCATCAACAGTATTATCTACGTTAGAAAGAGGGCTTAGACTTGAAACACCTAACATAAGTGCATTCGCAGGAAGAACTTCTACCCCAGATCCTGCTTTAATAAACTTATATCTTCTATAGGTTGGATCACCTGATCCGGTAAGAGTAACAGTGTGCGTGTGAGCACCTGCTGTAGCGTTCCAAAAACCGGAGTATGTGTTTCCATAGCGTGATGCCGCTCCGGGTCCAGTGTGAGAACCTGCTGATTCTAGAGTAGCGGAGGCTGAGATCGAAGTTGATCCGCCGGTAGAACCTGCAGAATACGTAGAACCAGCCCCTATGACTGTTTTTCCGTCTGCACTACTAAAGGTACTCCATCCCGCCGGAGTGGCTCCACCGATGTAAGGTACAATCAAACCTGTTGGAACAGCGAAAGCGGATGTTCCGTAAAAGTCAGCCATAGTAATCTCACCTGAAGCAGGAATACCTCCTGCTGCATCGTAAAATTCACTCAAGGAATGTGGGGCAGTGCCTCCAAACTCCGTCGCAATATCCAAGAGGGATATTTGACCAGTGCCTTGTAGAGCCATTTACTTGCCCTCCAGCTTTGAAACCTTTTCCTGCAGTTCGTTTACAGCCTCAATCAACAAACCAACTAGCTGATCATACTGAACAGTCTTGTATGCAACTCCGTCGTTGATTTTAAGAGGCAATTCTTTTTCGCTAACGGCACTTGGTAGAACCTTTTCTACTTCTTGCGCGATTACACCAGCAGATTTCTTACCGTCTTGCTTGTACGTAAAGGTGTAACCGTTAAGCTGCGCCACTTTATCAAGAGCGGTATCAATCTTAACAATGTCAGTTTTTAGTCGTTCATCAGAAATGGTTGTTGAATAAGCGATTACGTCGCCGTCTGCATGAAAGTCACCATCGGCTTCGAGACGGGCTTTGTTTAAAGAGTTTACGTAAAAGTCTATCTGTGCAGTAGACGTGAAGCTAACATAGTCTGTAGACAAGCCTACGTGAGTGATACCATCGCGCAAATCAGTTTCTACACTAAACGTGGTGCCAGACAGATCAAGACCAGAACCTGCAGAATATGTGGTGTCTGTAGATGAGATAGTTGTACCAGAGATAGAAAGATTTGTCCCTGCAGTAAGGAAAGCTGCTGCTCCTGCACTATCATCCCACATAAAAATACGATCAGCATTTGGATCGGTAAGAGATTCGATTCCTAAGTGTGACAGAGAAATAGTCGGTGTACCACCTTCTGAAGATGACGAACCTGATATCCCTGTCCCCGCCGAAACAGTAGCTACGTAGTTACCTGTTGTGTCAGTCCCTAGTACGACTGAATCCGGTTGAATTGTTGCCGTTCCCGTAACATTTCCAGAACCGTCAAAAGAAGCAGATGTCCAAACCACATCTCCAGTCATCCCTATAGTACGACCTGTTGCAAGAGCAGTAGAAGTATCAGCGTTGCCAGTTACGTTGCCAGTTACGTTGCCTGTAAGGTCCGCTGTTACTGTTCCAGCACTAAAGTTACCGCTTGCATCCCGCGCTACAATGGTACTTGCGGTGTTTGCATCTGTCGCATTTGACGTTACAGTGAAAGTTGCCCCTTCTGCGCTTGCTGAACCAGTTAAACCGACCCCTGATACCGCTCCGTCAGCGACGTAGTTGCCGGTGGTTTTGGTCCCTAACGCAATTGAGTCATTAGCAATTGCAGAGGCTGTTACAGCCCCGGCAGCAAGACCGGCGGACGTGATTAGTGGTCCTTCTCCGCTAGTGCCGTCGTGACTATGGCCTGTTGAACCATTAAAGGCAGATTGAATAGCATCAAATTCGCCGTCCAAATCCGCCGCGTCAATTACGTTACCGTCTGCGATGTTGTTCGCGGTATCGTTTCTAATGTATCCTGTACCCATTTGTTATCTCCTTCCATATAATGCGTACTGGACAGTCGCAGCATCTATGGTAAATGTCGAGTCGGTTGTTTGTCCTAGTGTTTCATATAAGAGTGAAACGGTGAAACCAGATCCCGTAACAGGAACCTGATAGATTGAGCGTTGCTTTGTTCCGAACGTTGCAGTTCCAAATACGCCTGTTCCGTATGACACTGCTGCACCGGTTGCATTAGTCAGCGAAATCGGTAAGGGTTGTACTGAACCTGCTTGGTCAAAGTCATACTTAACAGAAAGCTGGATATCAAATATCCCTTCTGAATCTATGTAGGTAGTGGCTTTGTAGAGAGTTTTTCTTAGATTGGGATCTTGCAAAGGGACAAACGGAGTAGCAAACGTGGCTGTTATGTTTATTCCGTCAAATGTATTTCCCTGTTCCATGCGATAAACGTAATCGTCATCGCCACCAAAGAATATGTACTCTATCATTCCGTCGTATTCACTATGGGATGAATAGACTTTAAAGCCTCTCAGGTCGTTCCACGCAACAGACTCCTGCAACTGTGTTCCCGCTATCCCTTTAGATGCAGATGCCTGAAAAGAACTATTGTACCCAAATATTCTATACTGACTCTTTTCTCGTATTACGCAGCTAGAAAAAGAAGAACTGCTCCTTACCATATCTAAGACTTCAGTTTGAATAGGTTTAGATATAACAGCTAACGAAAAGTCCCCTACGCGGTCTGTGGCAGAAAACGTACGAAGGCCATCTGGCCCCAAGAATATTATATCGCCGCCGATTTCTTGGATTGTGTCTGGTTCTACACATCCTAGATCACGAGAGACTGGCTGAAGAGCAAAGTCTCCTACGCTAGAACCTACGAGACGATTGATACGGCTTTGGCTAAAGATAGCAAGTTGGTCACGAAATACTACCATACCAGTAACTTCATCACCTACGTTTATTATACCACCACCAGAAGCACTTGTAAAGTCTTCATCTTCGTAGGGTGCAGAAAAAAGCACCTTGTTGCCGTTTGCAATAAAGATGTGGTTCTTGAAATTGACTACAAAATCTGAACCGGTAAAGTCGGAACTGAGAGAAGTTAGTTCCTTAAAGGTAGTTCCGTCAAAGCTAAACGGCTTATTTGTACCGTCCACAAGTATGATTTTTTCGGTGCCGCTAAAGTTGTACTTTAGAAATCTTACCTTGCCTGAACCGGCATTTAAGTTTATGCCTGTGCTGCTAAAGGTAGCGTTATTAGTAATTTCTGTCCAGCCACTACCACTTGATCTGTATAAACCGTCGTTTTGTGCGGCGTATACGTTATTACCATAATATATCAAACCTCTAATTGGGCCTGTGTTTCCAACAACGTTGGGGTCGTACTTGCTATAGCCTTCAATGCGACGATAACCACCAGACTGTGCCGGTTCGAAGTTACGCAAGATACGAGCAGAACCCGGAGCACCTAAACCGTGCTGCAAAGGAGACAGATTTGTAATTAATCCGCCCTTGAGTTCAAAGGCGTTGGTAGTCCAACGATCTGGCATCTAAACCGCCCTTGCGTAGATGTTTTCATTCACGTTTTGCGTACGCATACGTTTCATGCCGTCTTCAAACTTTTGAAACGAGGTACGTGCAGATTCGATATTGTCGCGGAACATGTATGCGTAGTACATCCCGCCGTCTACAATAACGTGTCGGTATCTGTACGGAATTGTCGGTACATCTGTATCGTTTACCAAGTCTGCAGGATACATGTAATATTCGTATTTGATAGAGTAGGCCGCATCGGGAATGGGTGCAAAGATTATGTCGCTATCTTGTGCTCTTACTACGTACTCAGGCGCAGATCCCTGACTTGCTAATTTATATTCGTCGTCAATAAACCGACTTACGTATTCATCGTAGGAAAGCTGAGTTAACCGACGTGCACTTTCGACAAGCGGGGTAGTGCTTCTCTGTAAACGAACGGTATCGAAGTCAATATACTTAGCGTTCGTTGGTAAGGGATAACGTAGCTGCCCTGCAGTCATAGTTATAGTATCAAAGTTATGATTAAAAGGCCATTGAAAGTGTGACTGGTTGATATCACGTACAGCAGCATTTACAGAATCTTTTATCTGCGAATAAACCCCTGTAGCCGTAGGGAACTGTGCAGACGTTAGTTCTGTTTCGTTTAACCGACGACATATATCATTTGTCAATCCTAAGAAATCATATGCCATCTAGTTTTTCTCCACTACACGAAGTCTAACTTCTTGTTCAATTACGGTTGCATCGCTTGCTGTCATACGGCAGATGATGTTGTAAACGGAAAAGTCCGTTCCTAAACCTAAGTATATTGTAGCTACAGTGTTAGTATTTGTACTGCTTATGTACTGCAGTCCATCAACGACTTGAGTTGGACTCCAGACAGCGAATGCTCCGGCTGTATATATCTTCCACACAATGTTATCAATTGTGTTATTGCCTAGCTGAGAACGCCAATCTATAGAGTAATCTATAACATCATTAGGATCTTTATCTTGCCACTTTAAAGCCATGCTATGCTGCCCTTCGAGATGTTTGTTCTTGTATTAAGCGTACTGCTCTTGCTTTAGAGAAATTCTCAGGATCAAATACTGTAACCACTCCGGTCGAGGTGAGTGTTCCGATGTTGCCTGTTGCTTGAACACTTTCGACAGCTTCACTGACCTGTTCTTCGAGGGTACGAGCCGAACCGACGGCCTGTACACCAGTTAATGTAGCAGAGTTACCAACTCCTACCTGATTAATAAAGCCTGTTGCAGATACTGTACCAAGAAGTTCTTCTGCCGGAATAACAATTCCGTTCTGTACTCCAGTTCCTTCTACGCCCGTAACCGTGATAGCTAAGTTAGGTGAAACAGTTCCAATAGAGCCTGTAGCACTGACACTGTTTAAGTTTTCTCCGATGTCAACTTCAAAACCGTTAATTTGAATAGGGGATATTGAACCGGTTGCTTCTACTCCATCAGGTTGTGCTCTAGCAAAGGCTACACCGTACTGAGCCTTTCCGTATTCACCTGCACCATATATTGCCACGTACGCTGCATCGTACCTGACATCTATGGTGTTACCCATAACCTCGCCATGAACTGTACAATAGTATCGTAGACCACTTGGGGTAGTGGCATCTACAGTTATTCTGACATTTGCACCGGGAGTTCCGGGAGTTCCTGTAGTGGTTACGCCGGTTGTGTAGCTGTTTCCAAGTAGATCTTTAAAGGCTAAAGGATGGCCTGTATTACTGCTGTGAGACAGGTCAAACGTATATGTATTTCCTCTGCTAAAAATTAGCTGGGGCTTTGGTAGACCCGAACTGTAGTATACGTTGTTAAGGCCATCATTAGCGACTGTAATAGTGTATGTGTTTCTTACTAGCGATACCACTCCTAATGATGCTGTTGCAGAAACATCAAAAGTAGCAACAAGGTCGGTATTACCATAATAACTACCGAACGTTACTCCATAAGTACCGCTACCGTAATAGGCAGGAAGTTTAACACTAACAGCCACTATATCTTCCTATGCTATGCGAATTACAGCGTTACTTGCATCAGCAGCAGGGAACTGAATTGTCAAATCACCAGCAGTAGCAGAAACAGTTCCGCCAAAATCAATAACCGCAATTGCAGCATTAGATGCAGCAGTGTTGTAGATGATACAACCGTCTGCAGAAGTGGTTACATTGGAAAACACTTCGTCAGCAAAATCGACGATAGCAGTGGTGCCATCAACAGAGATTGTTGCTGAATCGAGAACCTGACCACCAGCCGTGTAGTTGGTGCCAGTTGCTTCGTCTGAGTTGCCAGTTACATCTGAATAGTTAGTTGTTGTCGCATCGTAAGTTCCTGTTGGGGTAGCTTTGATGAGAGCAAGTTTGAGTGAGTCTGTGTCTAGGTCGTGCGTTCCGCCCAAGAGTTCAGACTTGAACGACGTGCACATCGCGGTTGTGATTGCCATTGGGTTACTCCTTTAGGGCAGTTGTGAACCTATCGGTTCGGATCGTAGTATTCTTCTACAGAAATAGTTGTTACTATAGTATCGGCTGTTGCAGCCGTTACATACAGGATGTCACCAGCATGTAAATATAAAGGAACGTTATCGTTTAAAACAGCTTCAAAATTACTTCCTGTAATCTGATGTCCTTCTAAGATACTATGTGTGGAAGCATCGTCTGCATGATACCACTTCAAATCTATATTACGATTTGATGTATCTGTATTTGCAATTATTAACGCCTTAACGACAGCCGAATGATTGTTAGGGACCGTATAGATTGTAGTCTGACTTGTTGAAGTAAGATCTACAGATTCTGTAAAAAACTTACTTGCTGCGTTCGTTATTGGCATCAGACTTTCCTAACTTGTTCCAATTAAACACGTCGCGGTGCTTTTTCCAAAACCAATTGCCTATACGAGTAAAAGGCTTGCCAGTATTTAGCAAACCTAGCGCAAGGTATCTAATAAAAATTGATGTCGTCTTCGATCTCAAAGACTGCGTTGAGTTTTTGATTTGCGTCAACCCATTCTGCCAGAGCAGCATCAAGCCGTCCAAGATCGGTTGTACAATGTTTAAAAGTGTATTCCGCATTCTTTTTTTGTGCCTCGTATTTGTGTCTAAGGGAGTCTAT
>Ga0222719_10003311_pt1 | contig 14375 bp, 17 predicted proteins | sample C33_34DmetaG_FD_165039 | JGI IMG/M metagenome (GOLD analysis project Ga0222719, IMG submission 165039) | Estuarine water microbial communities from San Francisco Bay, California, United States - C33_34D | ecosystem: Environmental > Aquatic > Marine > Unclassified | place: USA: California...
AATGACGTCAACAACGCCTCTCCACGGTCTGCCGTCAAAGGTTGTAACGTCATCCCAAATCGGGAAAGGCGCGAGAATTCCTTCGTCTTGTCTCCGACATAATACACTGGCGCAGTAACTGTTGATTTCGACTGCACAGACGGTTTGCCATCCAAGCAGTTTTCCGCCAAGGATTCCGCCACCAGCGCCTGCGAAAAGAGCCAACTCACGCACTGACCTTCATTGCCTTGTCTGCCGTTCTTCGCAATCTCGCCAACTCAACCGCTCGCTCTGTCTGAACCGCTTTGATTGCGGTGTCAGCATTGATTCGCTTTGCCAGAATGTCCTGATTGACCAAGACTTCGGTCAGCAGGTTGCGAATGGTGGCGAGTTCTTGGCGTAGTTCTTCGTCAATCATTCTGCAACTTCTGCAAGATTCTTTTGTCCCAGAGAATTGCGCCTTTGGGCACAAACTGTTTTGAAAAATCTGCAAACTTCTTCTTTCTGTGCCAAGTCCGCAACTGGTCAACAGAAATGCCTGAAAGCTTGGACAATTCTAGTGTTGTAAGTAGTTCCATTCTGTGCTGTAATACCGTTTACCGTTTACCGTTCAGCGTTGTTTCTTCAAATATTGCAGAAATTTGAAAATTAAATCAACGCTTTTTTTGAACTTTTTGCGTGGTTTTTTATGGAAGGTCAGCAAGTCATTGAAATTTTAAAGAAAAAACTTCAAATCAATGCTGATTACAAGTTAGGTATGAAGCTTAATTTGGACAAAAGCGAGGTCAGTCGAGTTCGCAGAGGTCATCCAGCAAAAAAAATATTGCAGAAAGTTGAGGAAATTTTTGGCTTAGACTTTTATGAAGAGATAAAGGCAGAAATGAACAGAACAGATACAACGACCAACTTGAATTCTGAAGTGCAACTTCTGAAGGAAAAAGAGCGGACGATAAATATCCAGCAAAGCTACATAGAGCGATTAGAGAAAACGATTGAGAGGCTTGAGGAAGACAAAAAAAAACGGAATCAGAGAAACGAACCGCTTTGGTACAACGAAATGTACAACTGTCCAATAAGTCCAGTTTAGGCTCTGAAGACCAGTAAAATCCTGCCACACTATATTCTTTTACATATTGCTTCAAAAAAGTTACCCCCCCCCCCAACTAAGTGACAGATTGTGAGTCACAAAAACGAAATCGTCTCAGACCAACGGCAAAAGGCTTATGTTGGTCAGTTGTGGATTAACAAAAAGCGTTATCGCAGAGTTCTGATTCGTTTTGTTGAGGCGCAGGACCTAGAGGCTGACCAGTTGAACGCTTTGCTGGTTGAGCGATTCTTGAAGCTGAAAGAAACGCTGAGTCGAGAAGTCGAGAGGCTTACTGATGAACAAGGTTTGTTCTTTTCAGAACTGTTGGATTTGTTTTTGGCGCATGTTCAAGCGAATCGTGACGAGCGGACGGTTGGTAAGTATCGGCAGCAATTGCTTCGCTACCAAAAAGTAGTTGGTGATTATCGTATAAGACTTCATACCTCTCAATTGACAGACAAGTTCGTTCTGGCTCTTCGTAAGGCTGGACTGAATGACCATAGCTGCAACTCTTACCTTCGAGCAGTTCGAGCGATTCTCAATTGGAGTTGGGAGCAAGGTCAGATTCCGGCTGCCATCAAAGTCAAAAGCGTTCGCTCGTCCAAGCCGCTGCCTGCTGTCTTCTCTCAGCAACAACTTGAAGATTTGCGCCAGCATTTAGAACAAGGCTGGAACGAAACCAAACGAAGACGGTTTCTGGTTTTGCTTCGTGCCTGGTGGTTTTTGCGATTCACTGGAATGCGTGGTGGTGAGCTGCTGGCGCTGAAATGGGTTAATGTTTACCCAGACCGAATCGAACTTCGCTCGACAAAGGATTGGAAAGTCAAAGGTCGAAAAGATGCAACCATTCCAATCGCTGAAAATTTAAAAGAATTTATTCAAGCGCAGGATATTGAAGGCGAGCGTTATGTGTTGGACAACGGCAGAGGTAAACCGCTTTATAGTTCGCTTGGGGATTTGACCAAGAGTATGCGAAAGGCTTTGCAGAAGTGTGGGATTGAGAATGCGAAACCGCTGCACTCGTTTAGAAGTACAGTTGCGACTGAACTATTATCTGGTGAAAGTTCAAATCCTGTTCAGGTTCAAAAGCTTCTTCGTCATCAGTCGATTCAAACAACCATGTCTTATTTAAATAGTGACCACTTGCAGCAGGTGGACTTGGTAAATAAGTTGGGAACTGGCGGAAACACTGGCAAGAAAAAATTGAAAGAATCCAGAAAGCCCAGCATTCATCTAGCCTATAGCCGAAAAAGCTAAGGTGACTGTTAATCATTGGGTCGCTGGTTCGAGTCCAGCTTGGGGAGCCACTTCCAGAAGATTTGTCACACTTCCGTTAAGTGGCGATTTTACAAACTCGTCAGTTGTTCCTTTAGTTTCTTTGCCTTCCTAATTTTTTTATAAATTAAAACACCAGGAATTGCCGCTGTCATACCTGTTGCAGTGAGTATAAGCTCAAGTCCGCCAGAATCAACCGCTTGGTTGAAAATCTCCAAAAATCCTTCCATCAGTAACTCCAAATCATTAAACCGTCTTCTCTGTCATCGACATGAAGAAATCTTTGGCTACCTGTGAAACTAAATCCGTATCCGCCAAACAAGCCCATTTGAATTCCAATTTCTAGCAACCTTGCCCCATCTGCATTCCAGCAAGCAATGTCTACAGCTCGGCCTAATACATGATAACCTGTTGATTTTGGCTTTCCGTCTTTCCATTTAGCTTTTTCAATCGGATGCTCTGGCGAGCGATAGGCTGACGTCAATCTGATTGGTTTGCCGTAATGCTGCCGCAAGGTTTCGAGCTTCGTCAAAAAGACTTCGGACATGCCACATTCACCAGTAAACTTGCACTTCAACTCGTCGCGTGAGAAATGCTCAGAATGATCAACATAAGCCATCAAGTCTCCTTTTCTGGGTAATCAATACACTCTTGAGAATACATTTCGCCAAACGCTTCTCTTTGAGGTAACGGCATGAGTTGAAGGTCTACATATCTATGGTTTTCTCGGTAGTGGTCAATCACACAACTGCAAAGCTGAATTGCTGATTGCATGGCTAGGTTTGAAGTCATGCCCTGCATTTGATAGGTGGGAGCAAGTCGAAGAGAACACTGATAAGCCCAAGAAACGAGATGCAATGTCTTGTACTCAACAGGCAAAGCCAGTGCTGACGTTGATAGCAGCAAAGCCAAGCCTGTGAGAAGCGTTTTCATTTTTGTAACTTGTCCATTTTCTGACTTAGCTCACTGATCGCAACGGTCATATTAGTAAGCGTTGTGTTGAGCTTTTCATGAACTGCTAAAAGTTGCTGAGACTGCGCGGCCTGAAGGTTTGCGAGCTTTTCTGTGGTGGCCTGTTGAAGTTGTGAATTTTCCCGTAATAGCTCGCTGACGCGAATATCACTTTCAGAGTCCTTAGTTAGCCAAATATTTCGCTCCTTTTCAAAACCTCTTAAAAGAAACACAATCAACCAACCGCTGAAGGTGAGAGAAGCCATGCCAAAACCTAAATCTTGGACTAATTGAATCATTGTGTTCGGTTCTGCTGGCATATGCTCGGCCTTATTTGGGTTAGCGGAATACCGCGCTGGAAACTAAATCAAAATCTGTCGTGACCGCACCAGTTGAGTAAACTCCTGTTCTGATTTTATAGTATGTCGTATTTAATTCTTCCGCATGGCTCTGGTCATAAGCTGACCCAGGATCGTTTCTGGTTCCTGTTGTTAAAACGGCATATTTAGCATCCGGCATTGATGTTAAAAATGTTGCTGTAATTATTCCAATATCAGTGTCGGTAACACTACTAATGTTAAAGGAACTTGTGATCGTTGGAGTAGTCGTTCCGTCAATCTGTAGCCATGCACGACACAACCCTCCTGCTACTAGACCTGGACTGAGGACTTTAGTTGATTTGTAAAAAGAAACAGGGTCACTGCTCAGTGCTGCGGCAGCATTTGCTGATAGCGTGATGCTTGTTGTGCCACCACCTGATGAAACCGTAGTGCCTGGTGTGATGCCCTCGCCAACGACATAATCACCATTAGAAATGCCAGATCCACTGGCAACGGTTAGTGATGTAGTCCCAGATGTGATTGAGCCAGTTGTGTGCGTTCCTTGAACTTCGGAGGTGCTTGCGTATGCAGCACTGTTGAGACTTACCGCACTACCTAAAGTTATCGCAGAACCAGACTCGGTCGCTAGACTCACACTGTTTACCTGTATCTCTCCTGCCATTTTAAGCCTTTAGATTTTTGAGTTCAGTGAGTGTTGTACAAGTGTCGACTTGTGCTGGTAAATCTCTAAGCAACTGTTTCTGCGCTACGATATCTGCTGTGTCGGCACCTGTCTCCAAGGCTCTTTGATACTGCACATCCAGGTCTTGAAGTTTGGGTAGTCGTTGCTGCCGTAATCGGTCTGCTGTGACCGTTTTGGCTTTCTCAAAATTTACAGTTATCATTTAAGCACCATAACCATCGGGTGAACTAAAATCGGCTTCCCAAGCTGCTCTGAAAGACCTGTCGTAATTGCCATCGTCATCAACCGGTAAATCGTCTGTTGTAATGTATTTAAAAGGTTTGCCACTCGGCACATCCTTCACTGCAATTTGTTCTACGGTTAAACCAGTGTTTGATGCTGGGTGTAGCACCGAAATGCCACCATCCTCATTCGGGTAAATCACTAATTTGTTTGTCATATTTTAAATTACGTTTAAGGTTCCAGTTATATTTAAGGCTGAAGCAGATGTGAAATTTGCATATCCACCAGCCACGATTAAAGTACCTGCCATCGTCACTCCACCAGATGAAAAATCTGTTCGTCCTACATACATTCTATTAGTGCCACTGCTGATCGCTAGCGAGTCTGAAACTGTGCTACTGTGCTCGATGTAAGAACTGCCAGAGCCACCACCACCAGCAGAAGCTTCGAGGCTGATTAAGCCGCTACTGTTATCATAAGTTAAAACATAATTGTCCTGACCTGCGCCTACAGTTTGGTCTGCATCAAAAGTGAAGTTTCCAACAACAACATTGCCTGTCCCATTCGGGTCAATGGTGATATTTCCGTCAGTATTTGTGCTGCTGATCGTGTTGCCGTCGACTTGTAGATTATCGACTCGCAAATCCGTAACGGCTGAATTTGTCCCAATCGTCACGCCATCAACTGCTCCTCCGTCAATATTTACCGAATCAGCCGCTTGCGTTGCGATTGTGCCAAGACCCAAGTTTGTTCTGGTGGTGCTTGCGTCACTGCTCGAAATTGCACCTGAAACCGTCAAGTTTCCGCCAACGGTTACGGCTCCAGAAGCTGCGGTTGTGGTTGCCGTGAGTGTAATAGTGTTGCCATTGAAGACTTGGACTTCATTGACTTTTAAAATGCTCATATCAGTTCAACGAATTCAAAGTTGTAGTCATAAATCTGAGAACCTTGCTGGGAGTACGCAAGAGTTGGTGGTTGTAAGAATGAGCCAAAGACGGAGCTGCTGGTTTGGTAGCTGATGATTTCCGCGGCTACTGGTTGCATTCGTAAACCAGAAAAAACCTTGCTTGCGGTTGGTCTGTCTGCTTCTAGCACTTGAACACTTCCGGCAAAACGTCTGCGAATCTCGCCCAAACGAAAGACCAATCCAGAGTCTCTTTCCTGCTGGATTCCGGTTGAATCGTTGCCTTCGGTCATGCCCACACTTGGATTGTAGGTGTCCAGCACTGCACCAGCTCGGATGGTGTTGACAATCACAGGTAGAGTCATGGAAGTGACGGTAAAGCTCGAATTGCCTCCCGTAGTCAATTGCAAATCTGTACTTCCAGTTCCGTCACCAGTGATGCGATTGATTTGTGCCGAATTCACAAACGTCCCAAGTTTGATTTGTGGATAATCTGAATGATAAATATTTGCACTGCTTGCTTGTAATCTCCCCAACTGGCCTGAAGAGCCGGTAACCCATCCGTTGATTGTGTTTTTGACGTCTGTCGTATTGCTGAAAGCAAGTTCAACGGTATTCGTTGAGGCCGGACACGTTGCAAAAGCCGATTCGTTCCAGTGGGTTCTGTCGTTTAATAGATATGCCTCTGTAAGTGTGTAGCTATTGGAAAAGCTTTCCGTTCCCAGAGTTGACCCTCCTGAATCTTTAAACGTCATCGTCAACGATTCAGCGAGATAAGAAACAAAGATTGCACTGGCTCCTGCACAAGTCACCGTCACGGTTGGATTCGTGGTGCTGGCAATGTATGGCTGTTTTGGAAAATTATTTTCAACCTTTGCAACGGCATAGTCAGCAGATAAATTTCCGGCTGAACTCGAAACGTTCGTAATTAGGTTGGTATAAATGAACTTCATTCTTGTTTTACAAAGTCGAGTTCAGAAGGTCCGCTGATTGTGGTTTCTTCTGCATCAAATGAGTAAATCACTGAAGTGATTGTGATAATAGATTTCAAACTTTGTCGCTCGTCAATACAGGTGACTCGGTAGCCTAGAAGCCAATCGTTCTTGATTCCGAAAACTCTGGCCGTTGAGATTGGCGAGCCTTCGCTGATTAAGATGGCTCTCAAAAATTGAAGAACTTTTTCTTCGCTTGTGCTGAGAGCATCATACTTCTGACTTTCTCCGTAGCTCAGATTGTCCACTCGAACAACTTTGTTTTCCTGGCCTAACGTTACGCTTTCAGGATAAGGCGTATTGAATTCGTACTCGCTTATTATCTCTTTGATTGGAAACGCTGGCTGAACTTGTAGTGCCAATAATTCTGGACTTCTGACAGTTTCAACAGAAGAGCCAGTTTGTATTCGATTAATCAATCGCAGATCCGTTCCGTCAATCTGCAACAACATGTTCGCGCTTTTGGCAACATCTGCGGCAAAGTCCAGCAGTGGCTCATTTCGAGAAGACGCAATTGCCATTTATGGGCTGTAAATTTCAATGTCTGAATTCACCGTTGCGACGGTCACTGAGCGGATAATCAATTCACCGGATGTCGTGATTTCTACAGTGATGTTTTCTCTGATTTCTGCTGGTGATTCAACTATGGTCCGAGCCGCAACGGTTGTGTCAGAGGTATAGAAGGTTCCTGAGTTAATCATTGCAGTGCATTGTCTAGGTTCAGTCCAAGCTGAGTCGCCACATAACTAAAGAATCCAGCCAGTGTGGTCCCTCTGGTGGATACACCACTAATTGACAAAACACCTCCAGTGGCGGCTCGGTTGAGTTTTATTGTGCTAGCTGTTGGAGCAACGCCTGAGTTGCCGCTCGCGTCATACCACTGACCAGAGTTTGAATTCGTGGAGTATATCAGAACGCCATCCTCTCGGATTTCAATCGGATTGTCTGAGTTGTTGCTTGCATCTAAATCTAGGCTAGGATTGGCAACTTCGTCGTCGCGTTTCTTAATCACTGGCGTTTGTTCGTTGACGATTCCCCAACTGAAAGGCAAACGAAGTGGAATTCCGACTCTGTGCGTATCTCCGTCACTCGAAAACGTTCCAGCCGTACCCACACCGGAACTAACCTGAATGAAATCACGGTCCTGAAGTGTGAATGTATTGGCTCCAGTTCTTGTCACATAATAATAATTGTCAGCAGTAACGCCTGAATACTCTAAATTTGCCCCATAGGTATCCATTTTTTCAAATGTCACAACCTGTCCTGTTGAGAAGCCGTGATTGTTTGCCGTGATTTCTACCGGAAGTCCGCCACCTGGAACACTCACGCCTTCCACAAACGCAAAGGATTCGGTCAGTGTAAATGGTCGCGCACCTAACGTATACTCAGTGTCTGTCAGAGCAAAACTGATCTCGGTTTCGCTGATCGTCTGCAAGAAAATCTGACCATCAAATAAATTTCTACCGTCTTCTCCCCATTGAATCACGCAGTCGTAAAGTCGAGGCAATCGCACCAAGTCTTCGTATCGGCTTAACCCAAACGGATGGTCTGAATCTAAGTGGTCATTAAATAATGTCAGGTTGCCGAATTTGACACCTATTTTCCCACTGTCCTCGACTTGTCCTAGTTCAAGCGAAGGCATCCTCTTAACAACAGGTCGCCAAAAATATTCACCAGCAAATCCACGCTTTGAGCAACGGTAGCTGGTTCCATCAACCGTAATTGTTACCAATAACTGACTCATTAGATGTACCTAGCCGGAACATACTGGTCGCCTTGTCTTCGCGTTCTTTCTCGCAGCTCACTCCTGAATTCTTCAATACCTGCTTTTGTCTGGCCTGCCATGTCAGCGTAAACATTTACCTCGGTGTCGTTCTCTCGAACCGCAACAATCAATTCTGCTAGAAGCCGTTTCACCTCTGGGTCACTCGTTGCGTTGATTGCGGCTGAATCGCCAGAGTTCAAGCGGTTCAGATTGCTCACGCCATATCTGCGGACGGTTTCTGGTGATAGGATATACTCGCCTGGAGAAAGCATGGCTGGGATCGTGTCCATTGGGTCTGGGACCAATCCGCCTTTTCTGAATGAAAAGTTAGCAATTTCGTCAAATTGGTATCCACTGTTTTGATACGGGTATCTTGCACCAAATAATCTGGCGTAAGTCTGCGCAGTTGATAAATCTGCTTGATTTGAAACAATAAAAAATCCCGTTTGTCTGCTGTCAGTGGGTTTGGCAATGAAAAAATTTGTCAGATCCGTTCGACTCGCTATATTTTGACCCAGCCCATGTGTTCCTGTTTGAAATTGCCGTTGCAATTCACCGAGAAGCGAATTCAATGAATAATCATCAAGTCTTGGATAACTTCCATAAAAGGAGCCAGTGCCAAGTGTGTTTGTAAAACTCAAATTTAATGGTGGATAACTAACAGAAGAACCACCTCCTCCACTTGATCCTCCAGTTGAACTGTTTAAGAGTTCAGTTGAGGCGTTAATGGATTGAATCAGTCCACTAATTGCTAAGTTAATCGCAGAACTTAACGAATTAAAAGAATCCGTCACAGAAGAAGTATTCAGGCTAACGGTTGGGGTGACAACGCCCAAGTAAGGCGTTCCAGCAGTGGCGGTTGGGGTAATGGTTCCAAAGTTCAACCTGCTCGTGTCTACTGTAAACATGCTTGTTGACATCAATAGCCGCAAATCTAGTTTGGTAGAATCAAGGCTGAAGTTGGCACTGGTAAGCTCAATGGTTCCGCCTAATCCAGAGGTACTGATAGAAATATCGTCGCCTGTCAGAGTCAATGGAATCTCAGTCACTTCTGTTATGAACTCAATCTGCTGTTGAGCAAATGCTAGTGATGCTGCTTTTATATTTACAATCAGTTCATTAACCACTTCTGCAAAGTCATCATCCAGAACACTAAGCATCTCCTCCAAATCGTTTGACAAGTTGCTGCTGGCCTGAATCGGTGCATTGAATCCAGTTTGCAATCCTAATGCGGTCAGGTCGCCAAGAACTGATTCAAAAATTTCAGCGTAGGTTGTTGATGATTTGAAAACGTTTCTGGCTGCGGTGAGGTATTCGTTGACGAAGGCTTGAAGTGCTTTTATATCGTCTTCCGTTGCGTCCTGGTCAAAAGCATTTTCCAGCAAGCTTTCGTAAGTGTCTTGTGCAAGAGAGAATGTCTCTTGTGGTGAGGCAAGATTAAAATCACTGAAAAGCAGCTCGTTGACTTGATCGAACAATCCCTGCACCAGATCAGCGATGTTTTCAATCGTTCTTTCAAAATCTCGAAGCAGTGCTTGCAACCCAGATTCAATGTTTTGCAAAGCAAGCAGATTGGCTTCTCGCTCGCGTTCTTCATTGAGTTTTTGTAGCTCGCTAATCTGTAGATTGTAGAGTTCGAGTTGTTTTTCTTCAGCGGCTTCAATTTGCCCTAATAATTCTGCTCGACGCTCTTCACTTTCAATTAAGGAAAGTAAAGCCTTCTGACTTTCCAGTGCAGCCATCGCTTGTTCATGCAGAGTCTCAATTTGTTCTTCTGCACTTAACTGTTGAAATCGAATGGATCTTATCTGCTCTTCTGCGGTCTCAAAGATTTTGTCAGAAACTGCTTCAAATCCTTCAGAAATATCAGTTGATGATCCAGCAATACCACCAACCAATTCCTCAATTGCTATTTCAGCATTTGCTACTGCAAGCAGAATTGCGGAGTCCTCACGAAGAGTTTCACTTCCTTCTGGACCTGTCATGATGGGATTATAATTTTCAACAAAGTCTTGATAACTGCTGTAGCTGCCTCGCTGAATCATGTTTTCAAGCATTTGAGCCGCATTTGCAAAAGACTCCATAAAGTCTGGCGAGTCTCCATAGGTTGCCGCATAATTTACACCGATTTGGTTAATTAAGGCGTCAACGGAATCCCTAAATGCAATGATGGTTGCCTGAATATCTCCTGAAGCTTCAGCGGTTTCGATTAAATTTTGAACAACTGCGGATCTCTCAGAAGTCAATGAGTCTAGGCTAGAAATTGCAGCCAACACCGCTTGTTCGGCATTTGTTGGTCTACTGCCACCACCAGCCGCACCACCTAGCGCCTCAATGTCTCTGGTGAATCCGCCACCTCCATAATAACTGTCTGGACCTAACCCGATGGAATCAGCAAAGTTTTCAATCGCATTCCCTGCGCCTTCGAGCAACGCCCCAATCAAGCGATTGATGGCACTAAGTAAATCGCCCAGAATGTCAATCAGTGGGTCGATTGTGTCGAAGAGAATTTCAAAGCTTTTGTCGATGGCAGCAGCAACCTTTTCGTTGCTCAAGATTAGTTTGGCAGCGGCTTCTTCAAAACTTTTCGATTGAGCAATATTGGTGGCGCGGCTGGCGTTTGGACCTGCGCCTGAAACTCCAGAAATGATGGCTCCTGCGGTGCGGTCAGTCAGACCAAACTGCTCTTTGAGGTAGTTGGTGGCTTGTTCTAAATAGGTGAGATTTTCTTTGTTCTGCTGGAGTTCGATTTTTCGTTTTTGAATGTTTGATTCAATAAGTTTGTTCTCAAGATTAAGAAATCCCACTGCTTCTTCGAGAGGCACATTCTGTGCGCCTATAATGTCAACTGTTTTCGTGTTTGAATTGACTGCTTGAGCAATTGCTTTGGCTTGTTCATTTCTGATTTCTAAAAGTCCGTCTTCTAATTCTTGAATTTCCTCAAGACTCTTTATTTCCTGAATGTAGTTTGGGAATCCTCCAATTACTGCGGTTACTCGCTCAGGACCAATTGTAGGAAAGGCGTATTGTGAACCAGAAGGCGCAGCACCTCCAGCACCTTTACCACCTCCACCTTTCGTCAAATCAACAATTGCTCCTGAAGTTTGATCCGCTTGGTCTTTGGTTAAACCCAACTTCTCAATTAATAGGTCCAATCCACCAGTAATATCCGCAATGTAAAACCCCAAAGCTGCCAGTGCTCCAATGACGTTGGTTTTCGATGCGGCTCCCAACACCTTCATTGCGGTCGCGGTGTCATAAATCGCACGAATTACCTTGGGAGCAAACGCAACAGCAAACCCGACAGCGGCTGCTTTTAATACTCGCGCTAACTCGTCAATGTTCTCAGCCAGAGTAGAGATAACACTAGCAATCGTGTTAAAAAATCCGGTGCTTTTCTCAAAATTCCCAACCAGCAAAATGAATGCGTTATTCAGTCGAGTAAATGAGGTTGAAATGGTGTCTTGTGCCTCGCCAAACTGTTCGTTAATGGCGTCAGCAGAGCCAAGGATTGCGTCTTTAAATAGCTGATTCGTTAGGTTGCCATCGGTCACAAACTTTTTGAGACTTCCAGCCGTAAGTCCAAGTTGCTTCTCGACTTCCTTGAGCAGATTCGGCATTCCGTCAATCAACGAATTGAACTCTTCCGCCTGAACCTTTGGCGAGTTCAAGGCTTGGGCTAACTGAAGCAATGCCCCAGAAGCCTCAGAGCTACTCGTTCCGGCTGCGGCTAAAGACTTTGCTACAATGTCAGTAAGTCGAATGGTTTCAGCTTGGGATGATCCTAGCTGGTCAGCAGCAATTCTAAGGCGAGAATAAAGCTTGGTGGTGTCTTCAATTGCGGTTCCGGTAGTCTGTGAGACTCGGTACAACTCTTTCTGAACCGCTGCGGCTTCAGCGGCTGAATTCGTTGCAATGCGGATTTGATTGGCAAAACGTGTGAAGGTGTCTGCGGCTTGTGCAATCTGTTGGATACTGATCGCAGCAAACAGAGCAGAAGCAGCATTCTTTGCAGACTTGAAAGCCGATTCCATTTTATTGGTTGAGTTCGCCACTCGGTCCATTGCACTCGAAGACTTTTTGAGTTCGCCTTCAAGCTTTCCCAAACGATTGATGGCGTCGCGTATCTCTAGTTCTATCTCAATCGTGGATGCAGCGTTTGCCATTATCGTTTTCTTCTAGGCTTTGGGGTAGGTCGAGCGGTTGCGGACTTTTTCTTCTGAAGGTCGCGCTTTCGCTCGTTCACTTTCTTGCGGTGACTCGTTACTTCTCGGTCAATCGTCACCAGTGCCGTGTAGACTTCTGGTGTGTTGGTCTGGTTTCTTCTTAAGTAGCAATCAATGGCCTCTTCTCGCAGAAAACCAATGTCAAAACCCAAGTCTCTGCCTGTGGTGTCCAAGTCTCTGAACGCCTGAACCGCTGCCAAGTTGCGCTCGGTCAGCGTCAAATTGTTTGGACAAACTGCACAAGGCGGTTCTTCGTCTTCTTGCCAGACATTCTCAGCAGACTTGCAGCACCAAACCGCTTGATATCTGTCGCCTTCCTGAATGCCATGCTCTTGCGAGTCACCTAGATAAAAAGCTCTTTCAAGAACCAGATCTAGGTAACTTTTTAATTTCCCTCTTCGTCATCGACTTTCGCCTGGGCCAGACGCATGAGTTTCAAGCTGACGTGAGTAGCCATTTTATTAAGTGCTGCGTCTTCTCCAACAAACAGGCTTTTGTTCTCAACACTACAATCTTCATCGAATGACCAGGACTGCACACAAGGCACAAAAAGCTTTCGAGCAAACATAAGAGAATCAATCGTTTGCTTGCCTTTTTGTGTTTTCGTCGCTGCGTTGAGTGCCTCAGTCAAAAGCTTTTGGTGAGGCAGAACACAATTGAAGGTTGCTTCAAGGTCCAGGTCTGCGTCATTGAAGTCGATTGTTACTTCGTTTGCTCGCTGGACATCAAAAATAGATGGCATAAATAAATTATTTATAGATTAGAGAAAAAGCGGCTGCGTCCGTAGCAGAAGAGCCTTGGGTTAAGGCAAAGTCCACTGAAGCGGCTGCGGCTCCGTCCTGCTCAGTTCCAGAAATGGAAACGCGAGCGGATGGAATGATAATCTGAACAATTGAACCTGCGGTGTCGCCAACCTGAACGCCAATTGCGATTTGCTCCAATCGGGCAAACTGCTCGAATCGGTAGGCTTGTGCTGGTCGCATAACGAAATCAAAAGAGCCTGTCACGGTAATATCGTTACTCACATAAGCAGCGGCTGGATACTTGTCTCCGGTCATCTCTGCCAAGCCTGGGTCACCAAGGTTTTTGCTGACGCTCATGCTAAAACCAGTTGCCAAGAACTCGTTAGCTGAAGCAATCAAGCTTCCGGCTGCGGTGTTTTGTGCTGCTAGGTAAACTTGAGCGGCTGAAGTGGCGATTGGCTCATAAGTGCTGAGAGTCGCGGCTGGCAGGTGAGGTACTAAATAATCCGTCGCGCTGACTGTGAAAGAATCACCTGAAGCAGCTTGCACTCCAACCGTTGCGGCTGTTGTGCTTGGTGAGCTGATGGTTGCAGCACCGCCAGTGTTCACCTGCGAGTCGCTTGAATCGTAAATATCAACCAGTTGCCCAGCAAAGAAATAATCGGCAGCGACTGCGTTTGTTGCAGGGTCAAGCGTAACGGTGGCAGGCGAGGAATCAGTAACAGAAACGTCTGTGCCTGTGGCGTTCACTGGTCCAGAGTAGCGGATTCGGCTTGCTCGGCAATTGGCGGACATGGTAAAGACGCCATCTCTGGTAATGTCTACGCTGAAGCCTTCAACGACAGTTCCGTTGCTGACATAAAGCTTGTAGGTATCCACCAGTTGCGCCACCTGGAAGGTGTCGCTAACTCGGCTGAAGCTGTAAGTGTTTGATACTCCAGCAGAAGTGGTCAGTGTCCCAAACACCTTTTGCAGCAAAGTATCTTCTGCTGGTGCAGTTCCGGCTGAACCAGAAGGCTTGACTAGAAAAGGAATGTCAAAAGTCGCTCGCTCGGCATAATTCACAAAACTTCTGTTCTGCAAAAGTCTTGTGCCGACTTCGGAAATGTCGCTTGTGTTAAACGTCTGACTTAGTGCCAAAGGTTCGGTTGTGGTGAATCCGTCAGAAGCGGAAACTGCGACATAGCTTCCGGCTGTTGATTCGGTTG
>Ga0222719_10003316_pt1 | contig 14355 bp, 17 predicted proteins | sample C33_34DmetaG_FD_165039 | JGI IMG/M metagenome (GOLD analysis project Ga0222719, IMG submission 165039) | Estuarine water microbial communities from San Francisco Bay, California, United States - C33_34D | ecosystem: Environmental > Aquatic > Marine > Unclassified | place: USA: California...
TCATTGGTATCACACCATATTCTGATCTAATAAGGTTATATGCACCTATTGTATTCTTGATATAAGAATCTAGAGTACTTTCCAGTTCATCAGATGTATAGACCTTGGGTGTAAAAAACGTATATTCCACTAGATAGCTTTTATCCTTAAAGGGAATAACATAATAAAAATTAAATTCATTATCTTGTGTAAAATCCATCAACTTGGGAATGACTTCATCACTAGATGAGAGAGGGTTAATATAATAACCCAGAAATACCTGATACATAGAAGCTTCTATACTAGATGGTCTACTATCATAAACATCTTTAGCTTCATATGTAATATTATTAGATTTAATCCGAACATAGTTATCTTTAGCAACTATTCCATCAACACTAGTATCAAAAAATATTTCAATATTTTTAGATATATTAATTTTATCAAATATATATTTATCAAAGTCTCTAGAATCAATTGATTTATAATTATGTCTTTCACAATTAAGTTTTACAAAGGATGAGTTATTAATGCAGCAAATATTATTTAATGAATTATTTTCAAGTATACTAAAAGGGTGTTGATATATATCCCAATACGACCAAGTCTTTCTTATTCTATTTTCTCGACTTCCACTCTCCAGTATACAAACATTAATATTTGTATTTAAGAGTCTATAAGCAAGACTTAACCCTGAACAGCCAGCTCCAATTATTATTATGTCATATTTCTTCATTCGCAAATGGGAAACCTTTAATAGCCTTATGTAATTCAGATTTATGTTGAGTCTTCTTAAAAACAAATAAATGCGCAAATATAAATTCAAAGAAGCACAGTATTAAAATAAAAAATTTTTCATATTTTGTAGTATTTATTTTTTTAATTAAATATGTATTCTTATCTCTCTTTATTTTATTTCCAATTGCCTGATATAGCCTTAGTGCGAGAAGTATTGAGAATCTAGATCGTATTGGTATGTACTTAATTCCATAAAGAGCACTCTCATAGTATTTCTCTGATAATATCAATAGTTCATTTATACACGCAAGGACTGCTTCATCTTTTATAGAGATGTTATCTTCCGGGATCATAGATTTTGGAATATAATTTCTTCCATTAGCTAGGTCTTCACTTATGTCTCTACAGATATTTGTTAATTGCATCGCAATACCCAAATCTATTGCATGATATTTATGTTTGATATCTTTAACATTCAGAAGTTCGCACATAACTAGACCAACACAACCGGCAACTCTATAAGAGTATTGAATTAATTCATTAATATTATTATATCGAGTGAATATTCTATCAGAACCTATCCCAGTCTTTATTTGATCTATAACTTTTTCATTAAGATTTAGATGTTTGATCTTTGGTTGAAGGCTATTTAAGTTATTATCTAGTTTTAGATCTACGATATCATCATATAACCTACAAAAAGTATAAACCTCCAAGACTTTTCTCTTAATATTGTGTGGCAAAAATGCAGAAGCTAGGTAAAAAGTTTTGCTATTTTTTTTAATGAGAGATGTATTTTCAACTAATGCCATAATCTTTTAATATAAGTTTTTCTGTTGCTTTTGCTGTAGATATAACACCAGGTACACCAGCTCCTGGATGTGTGCTTGCACCTACAAAATATAAGTTATCAAATTCTGGAGCTTTATTGGAATACCTAAAGTATGCAGATTGTCTAAATATAGGTTGTATACCAAAGCCGCTACCAACATGAGTATTGAGTTCTTCTTCAAAATACTTTGGAGTAATATAAAATGAATCAACTAGATTTTTTTTAAGATCCGGCAAAGCAAACTCCTCTAATATATTAAACACAGTATCCTTAAATGAATCACCACATTTCTCCCAATCAATATTGCTTAAATTATTTGGAACTGGAGCTAACACATAAAAAGAGTCAGACTCAAACTGTTGTCCACCAATATCAGTTGATAATGGTCGATGAAGATATAAGCTTGGGTCATCTATCATTATTTTTTTATTAAATATATCTGATAATAACTCTTTATGTCGCTTATTGAAAATAATTGTATGATGTTGGACTTTATCATAAATTTTATTCGTTGAAAAATATATCACAAATAAACTCATTGAATGTTTTAAGATAGAAGGCTTGTTAGAAATTTTTGCTGGGGTTTTACATAGAACTTTTTCATAAAACATACTTGGATCTGCATTACTAACGATAAGATCAGCATTGAAACTACCATTATTTGTTTCTACCGCAGTTATTTTATTATTATTTTTAATAACTCTAACTACCTCTGTGTTTGTATGACACTCAACCCCAATTTCACTAAGAAGCTTCTCTAGAGAATTAACAATAGATCTGGTGCCTCCTTCAGCATAGTAAACTCCCCACTTCCATTCCAAGTATTGAATTAAAAGGTAAATTGACGTTGTGGTATAGGGATTACCACCTACTAGCAAGGGGTGCATGCTGAGAGCCTTAGTCAGATTTTCATTTTTCATAAATTTAGAAACCGAAGAATTCACGGATTCATAAAATTTAATTCTTAATAGTTCAGGTAGATATGGAATCATACTTCCCAAAGACTCAAAGGGTTTATCCGAAAGTTTAGTAAAAGCTGTTTTGAATATCCTTTTTGAATGTTTGAGCAAAGCAATATAACCTAGAGCATCTTCATAAGAATATTGTTTCTTTATATTGCGTATCATTGCCAATAAATTATCACCATAATCAAAATGACTTTTATCAGAAAATATAAATCTATAAAATGGACTAACTTTAATTAAATTATAATAATCTTTGCTGTCTTTTCCATGCATTTGAAATAATTCATCAATTAGGTATGGGGCAGTAATTACTGTTGGACCAGCATCATATTTAAAGCCATTGTGTATAAAAGTTCTTGCTCTACCACCAAGATCACTTTGTTTTTCTAAAAGCTTAACATTGAAGTTATGTTTTTTTAAGCGACATGCAATTGCGAGCCCACCAAAACCGGAACCTATTACAATAGCTTTTTTCATATTGTTAAAATGTAACAAGGGGCTTTTAAAGCCCCTTGTAATATATTTTTGTATTTAGGCTTTATACCAAGAATCTTGGATCGCAGCAGCCCATATAAATACACCAAATGCGATTTTGTTTACAAAGTCTGCTAAGTTATAGATAAGGTTTAAGCTTGATGCATCTACCCCACCCATTAAATATCCAAATACATATCCTAGTGGGTAGACTGCCCATCCAACTAATACGATGGTTCGACATGCAGTAAATGCCATCTCTGCACCAGCACTTCCACAACTAACAACCTTCTGTCCAGCTTCTCCATAAAATATTTCATATAGAATGTATAGCCAGCCAGCCATCCCTATGATGAAGCCAAGCATTGCAGATATCATTCCTGCTTCGCCTAGATAACCACCAAGAAGCATGACAATTGTTCCTAAGAATAGTCTCCAAAAAACTCCCACACTTACAGCAGTCACAGCTGCTAATATGAAGTAGAACTCTATCATTAAAAGAGGAACTGTTAACAGCCAATCAATATATCTAAATACTGTTGGGGTTTGACCTGTTTCAACCCATACATCTCGCATGTAAAAATAGTGTACAGCTGCAATTAGAGTTACAAGTGCTGAAACTGTAAGCGATGTTTTCCATTTAGCGTTAACTCTATCTCTCTCTACAAGAAAAAATACTGTGGCAGCTACCATTGCTATGGAGATAATCCAGAATGATACACCGACAAAATCGTTTGATTTTAAATCACCTGCGATTGCTAAGGACGGCATAAGAGCCACCGTCAATACAGGCAACATGATAGATAATAGTTTTTTCATATAAACTCCTCATTTATTACTACAAATATTAAATTAAAGTATAAATGTTCGTAGAGCTTTTGACAAAGATTCTTTTGCATTGCTTGGTTATATTTTGGTATTACCTCTATAAAAAAAAGGTTTTTATAAACCCTGTAATCCGGTTCATATTATGCTTAAAAGACTATCTGGGTGTAATATACATCCTATACAATGAGTAAAGAAAGACAACTAAGCCAATACTTACAACATTCATGTTGTTATAGAATTGTCCCATGAGGCCTAGAATCATACCCGTGAGAATTAAAATTAAATTATAATCTGATACTTTCATATTATTTACACTGTAATTTATTTAAATAGGACTGTTATAATAACACCGATGAACGCAACTATTGATAGAGATCCTAATACGGGCAGTTCTTTCATTATACCCCTCCTCCAGAAATCAGTTTCATCTACAACAGTATATTTACCATCTTTGTAGACTATACTACATGAAACAAGATCTTTGTTTTTCTCAGCTATGAGTTTTTTACGGTTCTCGTTCATTCAGAATCCTTGTAAGTATACATTTGAATGGATTATACCCTAAATGATTACTCAATTAAATAAGGCTTCAGTTCTTAAACTTATGATTGAAAAAAAATATATACCAACTAAAGCTAGTGAGATAAATATAATCGAGCTAATAGCTAGAACAATGACATCATTATGGCTAGAAGATAGTTTTATTCCAATATTACGAGAAATAATGAAGCTTATGAGCACAAGCATAATTGTTCCAATAAAATTTATCCCTACTATCAATGCACTCATATTAATATTCTATATCTTATTAATAAGTAATTATAATAATGTTATAGTTTAATTAAACAATATGAGAAAAAAAATGGCTGAACAAAATTATGAAGAGTTAATAGGTCAATGGCATAAAGATAGGAATCTTATTGATGGTAGTACAGATAAGGACCAATATATGAAATTGATACAAGAAGCTGGTGAGTTATCTGATAGCTTATGCAAAAACAAAGATATTCGAGATGATATTGGCGACATGATGGTTGTATTGATTAATATAATGGTAAGAAACAAACTAACAATGAATGATTGCTTAGAAATTGCATATAATGATATTAAAGATCGAAAGGGTAAAATGATTGATGGCATTTTTGTGAAAGAAGGCGATGAATAAAATACTTTCCATGCTATTTGTTGTTTGTATAACTGGTTGTAGTAGTAATAGTAATAAATTTGAAAATTGTGCTGACTCAATGTTCATGCTGACTAATACATTAATGCAGAAAAGAATGCCAACAGAGGCAAAATCATCAGATGAGATTGTAGAGTTTAATGCAAATTCATATGAAGATAAAAAGAAGTATCAATTCTATGTTGCATTAATTGAAATTTGTAAACTTGAACATTCTAAAGATCCAGAAAAGTTTAATTCAAATTATGAATGATAAAGTTACATATTTTTAGATATAGAACCAAGTATTAAAAGCCCGATAAATAAGTATAAGCTAAAAAAGAAAACAAATAAGATAACCCTTGTTACCCAATGACCTTTATTATCCCCATTAATTGAAACAGTAGTTTTATTTGTAAGATATAAACTCACTATGAACATAAGAATAAATACTATAGATTCCATTATAATTTCTTTGTTCCTCCATATTGATAATCATCATAAAATTCTTTTTTGACCTTAGTTAAACATACTTGACATAAAAAAAGCCATGATTTCTTGTTATCATATCTACATCTAAACAATTTTTTTGGAATATCTTTGCATATGGCGCACTGTGTTGCTTTTGTTTTATTCATTATGCGAACTGTCCTGCCACATATCCAGATGACCATGCCCATTGGAAATTATACCCGCCAAGATGTCCTGTGACATCTACAACTTCACCTATGAAAAATAATCCTGGGTGTTCTTTAGACATCATGGTTTTAGATGATAATTCGTTTGTATCAACTCCACCACGAGTGACTTCTGCGGTTCTGTAACCTTCTGAACCTGTTGGCTTTATGGTCCATCCGTTAATAGAATTACTAAATTTTTTCAACAAGTTATCGGGTATTTCAGAGATGTTTCCATTAAGATTATTATCAGCACATAGTGTTAATGCTAGACGTTTAGGCATAATTTCTGAGATCAAATTATTTATATTTGCCTTGGGGCTGGATGCTTTCTTGTGAGTTAGAAAATTAAATAGATCTATAGTTGGCGAGAGATTAATTTCAATTACATCATTTAATTTCCAGTAAGATGAGATTTGAAGAATTGATGGGCCACTCAAACCTCTATGAGTAAATAACATACCTTCATCAAAGTTGATTTTGTTACATGAAATTCTTGATTCGAGTGAAAGCCCACTTAACTCTTTGCACATAGATAGTAATTTATCACCGAATGTTAAAGGAACCAAGGCAGGATAAGTATCAATAACATTGATATCAAATTTTTTTGCTACATCATAACCGAAGCTACTTGCTCCAATCTTGGGGATAGATAGTCCTCCAGTTGCAATAATTAAAGACTCAGAAATATGTTTATTTTCATTGATAGAGACTAAATACCTCTTACCTTCTTTTTTAATATCATTAACAATAGTATTACTTCTTATAATCACATTATTTTGATCACATTCCATTAGAAGCATGTCTATGATTTGTTTGGCACTGCCATCACAAAACAGTTGTCCGAGCTTCTTTTCATGATATTTAATATTATATTTCTTAATTAGATTTATGAAATCTATATGGCTGAAGCGCTTAAGAGCTGATATAGAGAATTTTGGGTTTTTAGAAATGAACTTAGATGCATTACAATTCAAATTAGTGAAGTTGCACCTTCCACCACCAGATATTCGTATTTTTTCTCCTATTTTTTTTGAATGATCAATTACAAGGACTCTTCTACCCCTTTTACCAGCCTGAATAGCAGCCATTAAACCTGCTGCACCAGCCCCAATTATAATTACATCATAGTTTGATACCATAATAATATTTTATTTTATAGAGTGGTAAATAAAATACGACAGACATGCCGCAATTGTCAGTACTCCCCAAAACTTTATCCACATTTTTTTAAATTTGAAACCAAAATATAAGAATATCAAACCAGTTGCTAACGTAAAAATAACAGTACCATCCACGATATTTTCACTTGGATTATGATTATTGTCTTTTGAGTTAATAATATATCTCATTGTATATTTTTAGTAATTTAATATTCCAAAAAATCTTTGATAGCTGAATTAAATATAAAGTCATCTCCTCTTAGTGGTTTTCTTAAGAATAATCCATCTAATGATACTACTCTACTCAGAGCTACATAAGTCTGTCCGTGGGCAAAAGCACCATAATCCATGTCAATCATTACCTTTTCAAACGTTTGTCCTTGGCACTTATGAATAGTGGCAGCCCATGCTAATTTTAAAGGGTATTGAGTAAAAGTAGCGCTGACAGATGCTATGATTTTATTATTTGAGATTTTATATTCAAATTTTTCCCATTTTTCTTTCTCTAGTTTATAAATTTCATCTTTTATTTTTATATATACTTCATCTGGGGATAATTTATCAACTGTTGCCAAGGTTCCGTTGACCCAGTTTTCACCATTCTTAACAAGCATGACTTGAGCACCTACTTTAAGCTTAAGTTCATCGTCAACAGGAGCGCCTGAATATTTTCCCTCAATATCAGCTTGATAAGAATATTCTCGAGAATCAATATTTTTCAGGTTTGATGCATTGATACTATTAACCTTATGATTATTAGTTGATAAAGTCAGGACTTCTTCGGGTATAATCCAGTCCTCGTCAACAATATGTTTATTAAAAAGCATTAAATCATCCTCATCAAGAGATGCATTGCGTGCTTTATCAAGAAGGTTAATAAGATTTTGATCATTTTGTCGATAAACTTTAGTCAGTTCAAATTTTGTTATATCTGTTTTTTTAAAAACATTGGAGTTGAAAAAAAAATTACCAGTAGGATATAAACTACTCATAATATCTGCCTCATCATTTGTGATTACTGGTGGTAATTGATATAAATCACCAACTAATACCATCTGTATACCACCAAACGGCTGATTATTTTCTCTTGTAACTTGTAATGTTAGATCAATAGCATCTACTATATCAGGTCTAAGCATTGATGCTTCGTCAATTAATATAGAATCAATTTTATTAATTAATCTCTTATTGTAATGTTTTTTAATATCGGTCTTTGTAATAATGTGAAATGGGAAATTAAAAAAAGAATGAATTGTTTTTGCATTAATATTAAGAGATGCAATTGCTGTTGGCGCTAATAAAACTAAATTTTTTTTGGTATTATTTTTAAGATACCTAATTAGTGATGACTTTCCAGTGCCAGCTTTACCAGTAATAAATATATTCTTAGAGGACTTTTCAAAAAGAGATATTATTTCTTTAAAATGATCATTTAGAACAAATTTGTTAGCCATTATGATTAATGAATTACTCCTTGAAGCAACTTCGTAAACTCAAATATAACTAAAAATACTGCTACTAATGTACAAAAAAATATTACAACAATCAGAGGAGGAATAAGTTCAGGCTTGGTGGAACCTAAAGATTTAATTAAAAACATTTCAATAACTTTCTGTATTGAGAATATTATATTTCCAAATATTACAGCTGCAAAAAGAGGTCCAAGTATAAAGAATACAAAAGGTTTCCAAGAATATACATCAGAAAATCCGATATCTGTAGAGTATAAATAGAAACTTGAGCCAAGCCAAAATAATACTGAAATAATTTTAGCATTCTTTTTTACTTTGCTATCTTGAACTTGTTGCTGAGCAATTCGATTATTTTTTTTGCTCATGATTTCACTCTTGATGAGTATTCATTATTTTCAGTATCAATTCTAATCATTTCGCCTTCTTTAATGAAGATTGGCACCATTATTATCTGATCATTATCAAGCACGGCTTCTTTTAAAGTTGATGAAACTGTATCCCCTTTAATCGCATCAATCGTAGACTTTACAGTAAGATTTACGAATTTTGGTGGTTGAACTTGTATAATATTATCATTCCAAATTATTATATCGCATTCATCTCCATCAATTAGCCATTTAGAATTCTCTTCCAATGTACTTTTATTTACCTCTGTTTGCTCAAAGCTTTCAAGATTCATAAAGAAATATGAGTCTCCCTCTTTATATAAGAACTGCATCTTAGTATTAACAATATCTGCTTCTTGGATAGACTCACCGATTTTTATGGTTTTCTCAAGAACCTTTCCATTCAATAAATTTTTTATTTTAACCTTAGTGAATGCTTGTCCTTTGCCAGGATTAACAAAGCTATTATCTTGTATTAAATAAGGTTCCTGATCTATAAGGATTTTATTTCCATTTCTAAGCAAAGATGAATTATCAGCCATTAGTGTACTTGCTGATGGTTTGAATGACTCACGATATCAGCCTCCTGAAGAGCCTCAATTCTCTTAGAGAGTGGCGGATGCGTAGAAAAAAGTTTTTGAACCATCGATGCATGACCTTTATTAGATATTCCAAAAGCTAACATCTGATCAGGTAATTTAGCTGAACTATACTTTTGTAATGCTTTTAATGATGCAATCATACTTTCTTTAGATGTTAACTGTGCTCCACCATAGTCAGCATAAAATTCTCTTCGTCTTGAGTACCAACAAACAATTGTTGACGCTAATATTGCAAGTATGATTTGTGCAAAAATTGTTGTTACGAAATAACCAATACCATACCCTCTTTCATTCTTTAATATTACCCTATCGACAAAATGACCTATTATTCTAGAAAAGAAAATAACAAATGCATTCACGATTCCTTGGATCAAAGTAAGGGTTACCATATCGCCGTTTGCGACATGACTCATTTCATGGCCAATAACAGCCTCTATTTCATCACGAGACATCGAATGAATCAAACCGGAACTAAGTGCTACCAAAGAACTATTCCTTGATGAGCCAGTCGCGAAAGCGTTAGGTCCTTCAGATTGGAATATGCCAATTTCTGGCATTTTGATATCTAAAGTGTTGGCTTGTTTTTCGACAACATTAAAATACCATTTTTCAAAATCATTTGATGGGCTTTTTATAACCTTAACACCAGCCATGGATTTAGCCATCCATTTAGACATATAAAGTGAAATGAACGATCCACCCATACCAAAAACAAGGGAAAATAACATCAAGGATTCATAGTTTAAATCAATGCCATTACTCTGCAATATTCCAGTAAATCCAGTCAGAGACAAAAATATAGACAGTACTAATAAAATAGCTATATTTGTTATTATAAAAAATATTATTCTTTTCATATTAATTCTCCCAGTATCTATTCAATATTATAGGTTGTTTTGGCATTTTCAAGTAAAAACTTTTTATCAATTTTTTTACCTCTACGAGACTTATCCATCATAAATGCTCTCAAATCGGTATATTCAATTTTTTTACTTCTTTTGGATTCGTAATTAAATATCAATGCCTGTCCTTTCTTCAATATACCTGCAAAAATAATGGTTTCGCTACTAGTTTTAGGGACATTAATTAATTTGATACCACGTCCTTTTGGCAGGATAGGTATAGTCTTGAGCTCCCCAATCAACATGTAGTCATCACTCGTTATCAATAGATAATGTATGTCATGGTCCAGATCAACTGTAATTGAATAACATGCATGCGAATCTTTAGTTTTAAGTAAAGTTTTGCCTTTTTTATTCTTAACAACCATATCATCATAAAGCGATATAAAACCATACCCTTTATCAGTGATAGATAGCGCAGAAATTTTTTCATCAAGACAATTCATACCAATTATTAAAATTCCATCTTGTATTTGAAAAAATTTGCTTAACGGGTCACCTGCTCCTCTGGTAATAGATATTTTTGATGAATCAAGATTATAGACAAAACCGAGCTGATCCATGAACATTAGAGACTTATTATTATAAAACTTAGTATAAGTCATATATTCATCACCAGTTTTAAATGACAATTTAGATATATCTTGGTCATGTCCTTTTAGAAATCTCACCCATCCATTTTTTGATAAAATAGCTGTAATAGGTTCAACAGGTACTACAGAAGTAACTTGAATTTCTTTTGATGCTTCAGCTTCAGAAATTAAAGTCATTCGATCTTTTCCAAATGTTTCTGATATATCTAATAATTCATCTTTTAAATATTTTTTGAGTTTACTATTTGATTTTAGTATAGATGATATATGCTTAGCTTTCTCTTTTAGACCTTTGAGCTCTTCAATTATATTAGCTTCATGAAGCTTAGCTAAGTTTCTTATTTTAATATTAATAATCGCATCATACTGGATGTCAGAAAACTTAAATAACTTAAGTATTTTCTTTTTAGGGTCATCTTCATTTCTTATAATGTTGATAATTTTATCTAAATTATTATATACAACTATATATGCATCAAGTATGTGGATCCTTTGGTTAATTTTATCTAACTCCCAATTAAGTTTATTTTTAATTGTCTTCAGTCTGTATTTAATCCATTCTGATAAAATTGTAAGTAGATTTTTTACTTTTGGTTTTCCATCCAAACCAATCATATTAAGATTAACTCGTAAGCTTTTTTCTAAGTCAGTGGTCGAAAATAAATGAGACATGATTTCTTGTGAGCCATATGTTCTACCTTTGATCTTCAGGACGATCCTAACAGGATTTTCTTGATCAGACTCATCCATTACGCTATCAAGGAAAACATTTTTTTTAAGATATATCTGTTCCTGTATTTGTTCAATAATTTTTGTAGTATTGGCTTGATATGGAATAGACTTTATAATAATTTCTTTACCATGAGCTTCATATGTTGCTCGTAATTTTATATTGCCAGTCCCATCATTATAAATATCATCCAAGTCTGATTCATTTAACAAAATTTCACCTGATGTTGGGAAGTCTGGGCCTTTGATAATTTTCCTTAACTTAAAAATTGATATTTTATCTGAATCTAGCAATGCTATGACTGCATCGATAACTTCCCGTAAGTTATGAGATGGAATATCAGTAGACATCCCGACTGCAATACCTGAACTACCATTAATTAAGATGTTTGGGACTTTGGATGGGAGAGTTTTCGGTTCATTTAATGTGCCGTCAAAATTAGGTGACCATTTCACTGTTCCCATATTTATCTCATCTAAGAAAAGATCTGAGAATTTAGTCAGCCTAGACTCCGTGTATCTCATTGCGGCAAAAGATTTTGGGTCATCTTGAGTACCCCAGTTCCCCTGACCTTCAACAAATGGGTGATTATATGAAAAATCTTGCGCCAACATAACCATTGCTTCGTAACAAGCGGTATCACCATGAGGGTGAAATTTACCTAAAACATCACCTATTGTTCTAGCTGACTTTTTAAATTTGGAGGTATGATTCAAAGACAGTTCATTCATAGCGAATAATATTCTTCTTTGAACAGGTTTTAAACCATCTGATATATTTGGTAAAGCTCTATCTAAAATTACATACATTGAGTAATTTAAATATGCTTGTTCAGAGAAATCCTTTATGGGTAACTTTTCAATTGTTCTATCTGAATCTTTAATGATTTTTTCTAAATCTATTTCCATAATCTAGTCTACTTGTGCTAAATCTCCTTTTTTTTCTAACCATAACTTTCTATCAGAAGATGTTTTTTTCTTAAGCAACATATCCATCAACTTTTCATCTTTATTGCCTGATGATAATGTTAACTCAATAAGCTTTCTCGTTTTTTTAGACAAAGTTGTTTCCCTGAGCTGCGATGGATTCATTTCACCTAAACCTTTAAACCGAGTGATTGAGATCCCATTAGTATCTTCGTTAACCTTAAGCTTTTTTAACAAAGAGTTTTTCTCTTCATTATCAACAACATAATAAGTTTTCTTCTTATAATCGATTCTAAATAATGGAGGTTTCGCAATATAAATATGACCAGATTCAACAAGCGGTTTAAAGTGTTTGTAAAATAAAGCAGTCAAAAGTGTTGCGATATGCAAGCCATCAGAATCAGCATCGGCTAGAACACATATTTTGCCATACCTTAGTTTACTTATATCTTTCGAACCAGGATTCACCCCAATCGAAGTAGCAATATCTTTTACCTCTTTTGATTCTATAATTTTTTCAGGAGTAAGCTCCCAAGTATTTAATATTTTTCCTCGTAAAGGAAGTATTGCTTGACATGATCTGTCTCTTGCTTGCTTAGCTGAGCCACCTGCAGAATCACCTTCTACAAGGAATAGCTCAGTGACCTTGATATCTTTTAACGTACAATCTGAAAGCCTGCTAGGTAATAAGACTGAACGATTGGTATTTTTTTTAGAATCACTGCTTGATGATGCTAATCTCTTTTGAGCATTTGCTATAGCAATTGCCGCTATTAAATCACCAGTTTCTGAATGTTTGTTTAACCACAATTCAAACTTATCTTTCAACTGAGATGTTAGAGATGACAAGATGTTATTTGATTGTAATTTTCCTTTTGTTTGCCCTGAAAATTGCGGGTTACTCATTTTAAAAGAGATTATAAAAGAGGCATTTTTCCACATATCCTCAGGACTAAGTTTGATATTTTTAGGGAGTAGACTCCTCCTGTGACAGAAATCTCTCATCGCATCAATTATACCAGACCTAAAAGCATTGACATGTGTCCCACCAAAGATAGTAGGTATTAAATTTACATAACTTTCTTGCAAAACATCAGAGGTGTCATTTAACCATACCACAGACCATTCCATTGCATAATCATTAAGATCTATTTTTCCAAAGTATGTATCACTAGGGATATATTCGCCATCTAGTGAATCAATAAGGTAGTCTTGTAGATTACCATCATGAAAAAAGTTTTGTGATCCAGTGCCATATTTTTCATCTATGACTCTTAATTTTAGTTTTGGCTGCAGAATGGATTTAGCTTTAATTAATCTCAATAAATCATTTATATTGAGATCAAGCGTATCAAAATATTTAGAATTCGCTTTAAATTTAACCGTAGTTCCATGTTTTTTACTAATTTTATTTTTTTTAGAAGTGAGTTTTTTAGACATGACACCGTTAGAGAATGTCATGGTATACTCTTTTGGGTCTCCGCTTCTATGAATTGTTAACTCTAAATATTCAGATAAAGCATTTACAACAGATACACCAACACCATGAAGGCCACCAGAATATTTATAATTTTTTTCAGAAAACTTCGCGCCTGAGTGCAAATTCGTCATTATGACTTCCACGCCTGGTACTTTATGTTTAGGATGTAGGTCAACAGGCATCCCTCTTCCATCATCATTAACAGATATAGAATTATCATCATGGAGAGTTATAATTATCTCATTACAATAACCTGATATTGCCTCATCGACACTATTATCAATTAGTTCTTGAACGAGATGGTTAGGGTTAGTGGTGTCAGTATACATGCCAGGTCTTTTTTGAACTGGCTCTATACCTTTTAAAACCTCAATATCTGATGATGTATATTTTTTTTTCACTTTGATGATGTATAATTAAAATTATATTACTATATATATATGAGA
>Ga0222719_10003318_pt1 | contig 14348 bp, 12 predicted proteins | sample C33_34DmetaG_FD_165039 | JGI IMG/M metagenome (GOLD analysis project Ga0222719, IMG submission 165039) | Estuarine water microbial communities from San Francisco Bay, California, United States - C33_34D | ecosystem: Environmental > Aquatic > Marine > Unclassified | place: USA: California...
CCTACGACAGGTGTCCGGATTCGAGATGCCTGGCTTCGGTATTCGAGACTTCGCCGCTCATGCCCGCCGCATCGCTTCGGCAGGGATCTACGACCTCGCGGTCCACCACAAGCAGATCCTCGTGCCGGTCGTCCTACATCAATGGGCAGTCGACAAGATGTCGGGCTTGAGTGATGCTGGTAACAAGGCTCGTGAGGCACTGATGACTCGACTCGACAAGAGCGCTCGTGTCGCAGAGCGGCTACTTGAGCGTCGAGGCAACGCCATGGCTGCTCCAGCGCTGTAAAAAATCACCTCGCCGCAGGCGTCGGGTGGTGACGGGGAGTCGGTCTATAAGCGGGATTCTGTGGTGCCGAAGCACCGGTGACCATCCATCTATGCGGCCTACCCGGGAGTTCCCGAAGGCGGACGGGCGATCCCCTCCCTGCATGGCCTTGCTCCGGATGGGGTTTGCCGAGCCGCAGCGATCACTCCCTGCGCTGGTGCGCTCTTACCGCACCGTTTCACCCTCACCTGTGCCCGGTCGCCCGGGCCATCGGCGGTCTCTCTCTGTTGCACTGTCCGTCAGGTCGCCCCGACCTGGCTCTCGCCAGCATCCTGCCCTGTGGAGTCCCGACTTTCCTCGACGCGGTCATGCCGCGCCGCGGTCACCCGACCGACTCCCCGTCGCAGCGGAGTGTACGGGTCAGCAGGACTGGTAGGCGTAGACGAAGGTGTTCTCCGCCGGCGTCTGCAACAGGGTTGAGAAGCGGGAACCCTCATCGTCGACCGCGCCGACGACCAGTTCGATCTGGTCGACCCGCCCGAAGGTCGACGGGACCGCGTAGGGGATCGGGAAGCCGTCGGAGGTCCTCTCCGGCGTACCCGCGAGCTCAGGGCCGACGTAGCCGTGGAGCGCGGCGGAGCTTTGCACGGCGAGGGACGCCGAGCGGCGACTCGCGGCGGCACCCTGGACCATCGCGGCGCGACGGTGTGCTGGCGCATCGAGCAGGCCGACGACGTGCTGGTAGGAGTGGGCGAGCATCGTTTCGAGGGCGTGCGAGATCGCGCGCACATCCCGCATCTCGTCGTCGGTTCCTTGGACCGCGGCCAGAATCGGCTCGATGTAGCGGGCCATGACCCACTCGTTCGGGCAGGCGAACTGCTCGCCGCCGCCCGCTTCGATGATCGCGCCGAGAGCGCCGGACGCCGCGACGTGGTCGGAGATGAAACGGTCGATGTAGGTGGACTGCGCGGCCGAGAACATTCCGCCGTCGGCCATGGCGGTCAGGCCCGCCACCACCGTGTGCTCGAGGGACTGCATGGTGCGCATGAGGACAACGTCGTCGACGATGCCGTCGGGGAGCGGCGTCCCCTCGTCAGCGAGGCCGACGCGGCCGGGAGCGGAGTCGCCACCGAAGTCGGCGGCGCAGGCGGAGAGCACCGCACCGCCGAGAAGGCTCACGCCGCCGGCTCGCAGCAACGTGCGGCGGTCGAATCCGTTGGGTCGTGCGGCTCGGGGGTGGTTCATCGTCGATCTCCGGATCAGGCGGGGAGGATGGGCTGGGCGTTGTTGACGAGGAGGGAGGTGAGATCGGTGCCGCGTCCGGTGAGGTCAGCGAGCACCACGCAGTGCCGCGACTCCGCCGAGATGATCGAGGCGATCAGCTCCGAGGCAGGGCGATGGTTGAGCAGGCCGAGCACCTCGATATGCGTGGCCGCCGCCGCCGACTCGAGGTCGTAGGCGGCCTCGGCCGCGCCCGATGAGGAGAACGCGCCGACGAGGGCGTCGAAGACCTCGTCGTTCCGGCTGTCAGCTGAGAGTCCGGTGAGCCCGGCGATCGACTGGGCGTAGGCCTCGTGCTGTTCGCTCATCGCTTCCCAGATCGCCCCGGTAGCGCCGGCGGCCATCGCGGCGTCGTAGAGGTCTCGCGCCGTCAACTCGAGGCGCTGAGCGAAGCGGAGGATGTCGAGTTCAGCGGCGGTGAAGTCGTTCTCGGCGGCGGTGACCTTCGAGGCTCCAGCGATCGCGACCACGGCGCCGGCCAAACCGGCGACGAGCATCGCCCGTCGGTCGCGGGCCCCGGTGGCCTCGTCCAGATTTTCAGTTCCCCTGGGGGCGTCGTTCACGGGGAGGTCCTTTCAGTGGTCGTCGAGCGTCGGCTGCGGGAACAGTCTGCCCGACCGCCGTTGCGGCTCCACATTCTAGAAGTCGAGGGCCGAGAGGCCGGGAATCCACTCGCGCGAGCGCTCGATCGCGTCGCTCCAACGGTCGCGAATCGCGCTGGTGCGCGGCTCGATCACCTCGATGGGTCGCCACTCATCGGCGAGGTCGCCCACCGAGGGCCAAAGCCCACCGGCGACCGCGGCGAGTCGAGCCGCACCAAGGGTGGTCGCCTCCACATGTGGGGAGACCTCCACCGTCCGACCGGTCGCGTCGGAGAGCGCGCGAAGGAAGGTCGGGTTACGACTCATCCCACCGTCGACGCGCAACGCGGTGATGCCGATCGAGCCGTCGGCTTCGGCCGCCTCGACCAGGTCGGCTCCCCGGTTCGCCACTCCCTCCAGAACGGCGCGGACCACCTGAGACCGCTCGCTTCCCCGGGTTAGCCCGAGCAGGGTGCCCCGAGCCCCGTAGTCCCACGATGGGGTGCCGAGGCCGAGCGGTGCCGGCACGAAGACAACGCCGCCGGAGTCCTCGCATTGAGCGGCCAGTTCATGGCTCTCGGCACTCGTCGAGATGAGCCCGAGGTCGTCGCGCAGCCAATCGACGTTCGACCCGGCGGCGAGCATGACCGCCTCAAGCCCCCATTCGAGGGCACCTCGCTCGGCCCAGCCAACGATCGGGAAGCAGCCGTTTGGGGCTCGTCGCGCCTCGGCTGGTGGGTCCCCGCCGACGACCATGTCGAGCATGCCGCCCGTCCCGAAAGTGATCTTCGCGACTCCGGGACGCACGCACGACTGGCCGATTAGCGAGGCCTGCTGGTCACCGACGATCGCCCTGATCGGTGGTGACCCGGGAAGCGCCTCGGCCAGCGCCAGCTCGCCGCAGGAGTCGAGGATGCTCGGCAGTGAGCCCGGGTCAAGGCCGAAGATCCCGCAGGCCGTCTCGTCCCACCCATCGCCCGACAGGGAGTACAGACCGGTCACCGCGGCGTTGGTGTGGTCGGTCACATGGGCCGATCCGGCGCTCAGCGTCCACGCCGCCCAAGAGTCGATGGTGCCGATCAGAACGTCGGCGCGGTTCACCCCGCTGGTGGCGATCAGGTGAGCGGCCTTGGTCGCGGTCTGGTTGGGCGCGATGTCGATGCCGTGCTCGGCTCGTACCGCGAGGCAGTCACCGATGGTTCGCAGGTCCTGCCAGCCGAGCCCGGTCGACACGGGCGCACCGCTCTGGCGATCCCACACCACGGTGCTCGCCCGTTGCGCCGTGATCGCCACCGACTCGGGGGCGCCGCGACGCGCCACGACCTCCTCGGCGCACGAGAGCAGGGTGGTCGCGAGCGCGACCGGATCGAACTCAACCAGTCCCGGGGCCGGGGTTGATGGCGGGAACGGCGCCTGGACGACCTCGAGGATCTCGCCGGGGCCTGGATCGACCGCGGCTGCCCGGATGCTCGAGGTGCCGATGTCGATGACGAGAATCATGAGCTCTGGCGCTCCTGTGAGGGGAGGAGACCCTTGGTCCGCAGTCGCCCGCCGAGGAATCCGCCGAGCAGACCCGCTCCGAGCACGACCGTCAATTGGAACATCACGTTGAACCAATCGACCTCGTCCCCAGTGAGCAGCTCGATCATCACGAGCACGGCCTGTGCGAGGAGATAGGTGACGCCCGCTGCGACGAGACCGTGCATGAGCGGCATGCCGACGCGCTGCACCCAAGCGGCGCAGCCGCCGCCCACGATGAATCCACCGATGAACACGAGGTAGAGCGCTGGCACCACTCCGGGTGCGGCGGAGTCGGCGACCAAACGGGCGATTACGGCCGCCGGTACGGCGAAGACGAGGGATACGGAACCTCCCGCGCGAAGGGCGGCGGTGTCCCAACGGCGCACTGGTGTCTCGGTCATAGGGCGAATGTACGCCGAGGCGGCGGGCTCGTGCCCGTTCGCCCACTCTTCACGGAAAGTTTGTCTGCACGTCTTGCAGATTGGGGTGGTGGTGACGTACGTTCGCGACGTGCGCAGTCCTGCTGAGCTCGCCGAGGCCTTCCGGTCGAACGGTCTGAAGCTGACCCCGCAACGTCAGTTGCTCTTCCAGCTCCTCGACGGCAATCAGCGGCATCCCACGGCGGATGAGTTGTTCGCTGAGGCGTCCGCTCGGATGCCCGGCATCTCGTTGCGCACCGTGTACCAGACCCTGAACGATCTGGTCGCCATGGGAGAGCTGTCGAGCCACACCCTCGGGGGTGGCGCGACCCGCTTCGACCCGAACACCTCCGAGCATCACCATTTGGTGTGCACGAGGTGTCGGAGCGCCCGCGATGTCGCCGTGTCCAACCTCGACGCCCTCCAGTTCGTGGGCGGCGACGATTTCCGTATCGAGCGCACCACCGTCGTGTTCGACGGCCTCTGCGCGGAATGCGCCGAAGGTCGCGCCGGAGACGGCCCGACCCACAACCCACAAGATCTCCACTAATCCCCAACAAGGAGCAGCAATGACAGACAAGTGTCCCGTGGTCCACGGAACGAATCCCCCGACAACGACCGCGGCCAACCAGCACTGGTGGCCGGAGCAGCTCAACCTCGGGATCCTCCATCAGAACCATCCCGCGTCGGTCCCCATGGACGACGACTTCGACTACGCCGAGGAGTTCAAGTCGCTCGACCTCGCAGCCGTCAAGGACGACCTTCGCGCGATGATGACCGACTCCAAGGACTGGTGGCCGGCCGACTACGGACACTACGGCGGTCTCATGATCCGCATGGCCTGGCACTCCGCCGGCACCTATCGCATCGAGGATGGCCGCGGAGGCGCGGGCACCGGCAACCACCGATTTGCCCCACTCAACAGCTGGCCCGACAACGGCAACCTCGACAAGGCCCGCATGTTGCTGCTCCCGATCAAGCAGAAGTACGGCCGGAAGATCTCCTGGGCCGACCTCATGATCCTCGCCGGCAACGTCGCGCTCGAGTCGATGGGCTTCAAGACCTTCGGCTTCGCCGGTGGCCGCGAGGACATCTACGCGCCTGAGGATGACATCTTCTGGGGCCCCGAGACCGAGTGGCTCGCCGACCAGCGCTACAGCGGTGACCGCGAGCTGGCCAATCCGCTCGGTGCCGTCCAGATGGGTCTCATCTACGTGAACCCCGAGGGCCCCAACGGGAACCCCGATCCGGTGGCCTCTGGGCGAGACATCCGCGAGACCTTCCGTCGCATGGCGATGAACGATGTGGAGACCGTCGCCCTCACCGCCGGCGGACACACCTTCGGCAAGGCTCACGGCGCCGGTTCCCCCGATCTCGTCGGCGCTGAGCCCGAAGGCGCGCCCATCGAGCAGCAGGGCACCGGCTGGAAGAACGGCCACGGCTCGGGAGTCGGAGGCGACACCACCACCAGCGGCATCGAGGGTGCTTGGACCCCGACCCCGACGCAGTGGGACAACAGCTACTTCGACATGCTGTTTGGCTACGAGTGGGAGCTCACCAAGAGCCCGGCGGGTGCCCAGCAGTGGAAGCCGTCCGATCCGGCGGCCGCCGAGCTGGTCCCCGACGCGCACGATTCGTCGCGCCGTCACGCCCCGATGATGACGACGGCTGACATGGCCATGCGCATGGACCCGGTCTACGAGCCGATCTCCCGCCGCTTCCACGAGAACCCCGAGGAGTTCGCCGACGCGTTCGCTCGCGCCTGGTTCAAGCTGACCCACCGCGACATGGGTCCGAAGGCCCGCTACCTCGGCACCGAGGTGCCGGCAGAGGACCTCATCTGGCAGGACCCGGTTCCGGCCGTCGACCACGCGCTGGTCGGCGATGCCGAGATCGCGTCGATCAAGGAGCGTCTCATCGCTTCCGGGTTGACCGTCGGCGAGCTGGTCAGCACCGCCTGGGCGGCGGCGTCCACCTACCGCAACAGCGATAAGCGCGGCGGCGCCAACGGTGGTCGTATCCGTCTCTCCCCGCAGATCGAGTGGGAGGCCAACGACCCCGACCAGCTCCGTCGTGTGCTGTCGGTGCTCGAGGGCATCAAGGCTGAGCTCGAAGCGTCGGGAACGAAGATCTCGATGGCCGACCTCGTCGTGCTCGGTGGCTGCGCGGCCGTCGAGTCGGCGGCTCGGGCGGCCGGGTTCGACATCGTCGTTCCGTTCGCGGCGGGTCGCACCGACGCCAGCCAGGAGATGACCGACACCGAGTCGTTCGCTGTCCTCGAGCCGAAGGCCGATGGATTCCGCAACTTCGTCGGCAAGGGCCACGAGCGCAAGGCCGAGCACCTGCTCGTCGACCGGGCGCAACTGCTCACCCTGAGCGCTCCAGAGATGGCGGTGCTCGTCGGCGGACTCCGTGTGCTCGGCGCCAACACCGCCGGCTCCACTCACGGTGTCTTCACCGACCGCGTCGGCGTCCTGTCCAACGACTTCTTCACCAACCTTCTCGACCTCAACACGGTTTGGTCCGCCAAGGCGGGCACCGACGACGAGTTCGAGGGGCGCGACCGCGCGAGCGGTGATGTGAAGTGGACCGGCACCCGCAACGACCTCGTGTTCGGCTCGAACTCGGTGCTCCGCGCTATCTCGGACGTGTACGGATCGTCGGACTCCGGCGAGAAGTTCGTGCGCGACTTCGTGAAAGCCTGGGACAAGGTCATGAATCTGGACCGGTTCGACCTGAAGTGATCCAACCGAAGTGACTGGCGCGAACCGGGTCGGGTTCCGCGGGTGTATCCCGCAGGACCCGGCCCGGTTCCGTCGTTTTCACCCGGCTCGTCGGGTGAGTGCGCGGACGTCTGAACGGCGGCTGCTCTCGCCGGTCCGGGCACCCTCGACAACCTCCGGGCTCCGCTCGACCGTCTCGACGAGTGACAGCGACTCATGCGCCGGGTGGTGCGAGGCCGCCTAGGGTCCACGCGGGATGAGCGGCTCGGACTCGACCACCGACTTCGGTGAGCACGCAGCTCGCATGGAACTCGCCCGCTGTCTCGATGTGTGCCTCGATTGTCGGCAGTGTGTGGAGCTCTGCGGGGTCTTCCCTGCGACGATCGAGCTCGTCGGGACGCGGTCGAGTGCTGACACGGGTTTGCTGACTCCGATCGAACAAGACCGGATCATCTCGCTCTGCTCGCACTGCGACCTCTGTCGTGACGGCTGCCCGCACCGGCCCGGGGTCGGAGCCGAGGCGGTCGATCTCCCCTCGGCCATCGAAGCGGTCAGCACCGCCCTCCACCGAGCGGGGCGACTCGGGTGGCGGGCCGGATTCGCGGGTCGCGCGGTCTCCTCTGAAGGAACCCTTCGGTGGTCACGCCGTCTTCGGCGACTGGTAAATCCGCTGCTTGGGGCTCGTGTCGGTGGTGCTGCCCGGCGCGCGATGTCGCTGATCTTCGGCCTGTCTCATTCGCGGCCACTTCCGGCTGTGTCGGATCGGTCGTTCACCCAGTGGTTCGCCCAACGTGGGAGACCGGTCGGTGGATCCGAGCGTCCGGTTGCGATCGTGCCGACCTGCTTGGTCGATCAGTTCGCCCCGGAGTTCGGTCGTGACGCGGTAAGCGTGATCGAGGCGTCGGGGACGGGCTGCGATCTCGTCGGTGTCACCTGTTGCGGGGGAGGGCTCCTCGAATCGGGCCAGCTCGATCGCTTCCTCCAGCTCGCCGCCCGCAACCTGAGGGTGCTGGCAGACGTCGACGGCGGCATCGTCGTGCTCCAGTCGGGCTGCCTCGACGTGTTGCGCTCGGACTATCCACGGCTCCTTGGACCGACCGCCGAGGACATCGCCTCGCGGTCGCACGGGCTCGTCGAGCACCTCGAGGCCATCTCGCCCGAGGTTGGCATCGAAGGTGTGCCCGGCCTGCCGGCTCTGGTTGGCCTCGTCGGATCGCCTCGGGGACGCGCGACCGGCGAGGACGAACGGCTCGCCGCGCTCCTCGAGCGGAACGGCATCCGAGTCGTGCGCATCGAGAGCGGATCGATAGGGGAGGGCCCGGGCGCGCTCGCCGAGGCGCGTGACGCCGCGGAGTCGACCACCCCAGACGACCCTCCTCGAGACCTTGCGCTTTTTGGGTTGAGCGTCGTCGTCAATCGGGTGGTTGAAGAACGGCTCGGTCGGCCTGTACAGCCCGCTCAGAGGCTGTTGGCGGCGCTTGCGCACGCCCACTCAAGCCGGTAATCGCACCGCACCCGATGGTGTCGACCCGATGCCATGCCGGTGCGGGCGATGGCATCGGCGGCTTCATCGCTGGGAGTGATGGTTGGCCTACGCCTCTGGAATCATGCCGAGCGGCGTTCTATTCTCGGGATCTCGCAGGAGACCAGGGGGCTTCATGTTGGCGAACCACGAACTGGAATGGCGGATGCTGGGGGCGTGTCGGGGACTTGACGCCTCACTCTTCTATCCCGACGAGGATGACACGGCCGAGGAGGCCAAGTCGGTTTGCGAGCACTGCTCGGTCCGCGTCGCCTGCCTCGAATACGCCCTGACCAATCGGGAGAAGGTCGGCGTCTGGGGCGGAGCCACCGAGCGCGAGCGCCGCCGACTCCTCCGCCAGCGTCGACGCACCGCCTGACGCGCCTGTCCCTCGACTGGGCGGCGCCCCTAACCTGAGGTCGATGGGATCGACCGACCCGCTCCTCGAACACGGCGGCTGGCCGGGGCTGATCGGCGCCCTGCTCGCTCGCAAACACCTCACGGCCACCCAGGCCCGAGACGCGATGACCACGATCCTGAGTGGGAACGCCACACCGGCGCAACTGGTCGGATTCATTGTCGCCCTGCGGTCCAAAGGGGAGACTGCTGAAGAGTTGTCCGGCCTCCTCGACGCGGTGCTGAGCGAAGCCGAGATCGTTCCCCTCGAGGGCTCGGTCCTCGATCGCGCGGTCGACATCGTCGGCACCGGCGGTGACCGTTCCCACTCGATCAACATTTCGACGATGGCCGGTCTCGTCACCGCTGCCGCGGGGGTTCCGGTCTGCAAGCACGGCGCCCGGGCCGCCTCGTCGAAGTGTGGTACCGCTGACGTGCTTGAAGCCCTCGGCGTGGCCGTCGAACTCGGACCCGAGGAGGTCGCCGAATGCGTCGCCGATGTGGGCTTCGGATTCTGTTTCGCTCCCCGGTTCCATCCGGCATTCCGTTTCGCCGCTCCCGCGCGACGAGAGATCGGCATCCCGACGGTGTTCAATCTGCTCGGCCCGATGGCGAATCCGGGTCGAGTCCGCCGTCAGGTGATCGGCGTGGCGGATCCGAGTTTCGCCGACCGAATGGTCGAGACGCTCGCATCCCACGGCTCTACCCATGCTTGGGTGGTGCACGGTGGGGGTCTCGATGAGCTGAGCACGACCGGGGCTTCAGAGGTGATCGAGTTGAACGGTGGGATTCAGCGCCGTCTCACCGTGGAGCCCTCGGAGCTCGGGCTGACGAGAGTGAACGACGAGGATCTGCGCGGCGGTGACCCCGAACACAACGCCGAGGTGGTCCGCCGAGTACTCGGTGGCGCGCCCGGCGCGCACCGCGAGATCGTGCTGCTCAATGCGGCGGCGGGACTCACCGTCGGTGGGGCCGTCGACGGGCTCGCCGAGGGGATCGAACTCGCGTCCGCGGTGATCGACGATGGTCGGGCCGCCGACCTTCTGGAACGGCTGAAGCGGCGCTCGAGCGAGCTCGCCGATGGCTGAGTCAGTTCGCAAGGCAGGGAGGCGGCGATGACCGCAGTTTCGGCGCCCGCCTCCTCGGCCAACCTCGGCCCCGGATTCGACGTGCTCGGGCTCGCGCTGTCGCGTCGGACCGTTGTGGGCAACGGACCCGCCCCTGCTTCGGGAAGCGCATTGGACGAGTCCCATCCCGCCGTGGTCGCCCACCGAACCGCGGGTGGCTCCGGACCGCTCTGGGGCATCGGCGGCATTCCGATGGGTCGCGGGCTCGGGTTCAGCGGCGCGGCGCGGGTCGCTGGAGCGATGCTCGCGCACGTCGAACGGGACGGACCAGCGGCATCGAACGACCGTGACACCCGGACCGAGGTTCTCCGTCTCACCGCAGCGCTTGAGGGGCACCCCGACAATGTCGCGGCCTCGGTGTTCGGAGGGCTGGTGATCGCTGATGGCGACCTCGTCAGCCCGGCTCCCGTCCACCTTGGTCTGAGCGTCGTGGTCTGGGTGCCGGCGGCCGATTCGACGTCGACCGATCGCTCGCGAGCCACGCTGCCCGCGGTCGTCGCGCGACCGGACGCGGTGTTCAACATGGCGCGGGTAGCCGCCTTGGTCATGGCGGCATCAGCCGGCGATCTCGCCCTTCTCCGACGCTCGGTCGCCGATCGCTTGCACCAAGACATCCGCTTCTCCGCGGCGCGGGCATCGGCGGAGGCGGCAGCAGCAATGGAGTCGGTCTCGGGCGTACACGGTGTATGGCTCTCGGGCTCGGGCCCAACGGTCGCCGGATGGGCGCGAGCAGACGAGCTCGAACAGGTCGCCGCCGCCGTACGAGAAGCGACCGGAGCCTCCGCTGATCAGGTGCTCGGACTTGCGGTGGACCGTGAGGGAGTGCGCGTCGAACCGTAAATCGGGCCTCGTCGAGCTACGGGTTTCCCCTCTAGACAGCGAGCGCGAGGCGCGGCACTTCGGTGTCGAATAGCAGGGGGAAGCGCCACTCTCCCGTGCACGAGACGACCTCGGCGCGTCCGGCGATCCGCTCCAGATGTCGGCCGAGCATGAGCGCCTCGCCGATCGGGTCGACCGGGTCGTGGCCCTTCATCGATGGGTGATGGAGCACCCCGCCCTCGATGTGGAACTCGAGTTCACCGTCGCGAACCGTGAGTGCTCCGGCGTCGAGCACCGCTCGGACGAGCGCGGTGCGCTCCAGGGCGCCGAGCAGTTCGGCCAGCCGATCCCGGCAGGCGGCCGCCTCCTCGAATCGTTGTCCGAGCGCGAGATCGCGCATGCGGGTGGTCGCCTCCTCGACGACCGCGGTCGTCTCACCGCGGAAGAGGTCGACGATCGTCGCGACCGCGAGGTCGTACTCAGCGCGGTCGGCGAAACCGGCGCAGGGACACGGAGCGACACCTAATTGGTGCGCGGTGCACGGCGTTGCCTCGGGACGTGGGGTGTGGCCGCGCGGGAGTCGCACCGAGCACCTTCGGATCGGTACCACTGACTCGATCGCTTCGATGACCGCAGCGGCGCGACGGTGGGATCCGACCGGGCCGAGATGCGGCGAGCGTCCGTCATCGGCGCGCACCACCGAGAGTCGCGGCCACTCCTGCGTGGTGTCGAGCCGAATCCATGTCGGCCGCCTCGGGTGACGTCCGACCCGGTTGAACCGAGGGCTCGCGCTGATGATCAGACGGCGCTCGAGGATCTCAGCGGTGAGGGGATCAGGGGTCTCGAGATGCTCGATAGAGGAGAGCTGTCGCAGCATCGGGCCGATCGTTCGTCGGTCGTCGCCACCGAAATAGCTCCTCACGCGCTGACGCAGATTGGTCGCCTTGCCGACGTAGATGACATCGCCGACCGCGTCGCGGAAGAGGTAGACGCCGGGCGAGCGGGGGAGATCGGTGGTGAGGCGCAGCTTCGCGGCCTGCGGGTGTCCGCCAATCGTGCCAAGTTGCATGAGGTCGTCAATACCGGTCACCCCCCAAGCCGAGGCCCGCTCGATGAGCAGATGCAGTAGGTCGGTGGTCGCCCGGGCGTCGTCGAGGGCCCGGTGGCTCGGTGAGTTCGGGAAGCCGAACCGCTCAGCCAAGGTGCCGAGTCGGAAGTTCGGCACCTCGTCGCGCAGCAGCCGTCGAGCGATGGCGAGCGTGTCGAGCACTGGTGGGCGGAACTCCTCGCGTCCAGCCCGCTCGAAGGCGGCGCGAAGGAAACCGACGTCGAAGCGGGCGTTGTGCGCGACGACGACGCAGCCCTCGCAGAACGTGGCAAGACTCGGGAGCACCGATTCGATGCGTGGGGCGGTAGCGACCACGGCGTCGGTCAGCCCGGTGATCAAGGTGATCTGCGGAGGTATCGGTCGGCCCGGGTTGACAAGGGTCTGATACGTGCCGAGCACCTCGCCGCCTCGCACCTTGACCGCGCCGATCTCGGTGATCGCGTCGGAGTCGGCGCGGGTGCCGGTGGTCTCGAGATCGACGACGCAGAACGTCACCTCGGAGAGTGCGAGCCCCAAGTCGTCGAGGCTGCGCTGGCGAAACACAGCCCCAGTCGAACACGAACATCTGTTCGTGTCAAGCCATCCCATTGACCGGCGCACCGGTACGATCGTTCTATGGCTCGACCGGGGGCGCGACGCGAGGTTCCTCCCGACGACCCCCGGCACCTCCGAGTGTTGATTGAGCTGCTCGTTCCTGTACTCGTGCCCCGTGACGGGCCGCCGCTCGACTGGTGCCCCGATGCGGTGGTCGACACCGTGGCGACTGCTCCCCGTCCCGACCGCCTCGGGGTCGGACATATCAAGCGGATCGTGGACGCGCTCTCCGCACCGGACATCCGGCGGAGATGCGCCGAGCTCGTCGACCTCGATCGACTCGATGAGCGGTGCCGACGATGGTTGGCCAACGAGCCGGAATGGTGGGGTCGAGCGGGCTCGTCGGACACCGAGTCCGATGACGATGGTGGGAGTGACGACGACCCATCGGCGCTCAGGCGCGAGGTCCGCAGACGTCATGCAGCCGAGCAGAAGGCCGCCCGCGCCGAGGAGGCGTTGACACGGGAGCGGGCCGAGACCACTGACCTTCGTGACCGGATTGCCGAACTCGAGTCGGCGCTCGACAAATCAGCCGCTGAGCAAGATGCCCTCCATGAGTCGCTTCGCTCCGCGCGGATGGACCTCCGTCATGAGCGCGACCGACACGCCGCCACCACCGCCCGGCTCGAGCGAGCGGCCGAGCAGGCCGGCATCGCAGATGCGGCCGCGCAGGAGGCGGAGGAGGTGCGCGACCGGGTTCTCGATGAGCGTCGGGATCTCCTCGGCGCCAGCGAGCATCTCAGCGACATGGTGAAGGGCGCCGAGACCTTGCTCGCCGGGCTTCGGTCCATGCTCCCCCCGCCACGCGAGGGCGATCGTCGCGAACCGGTCCGAGTACCGGGCGCCTACACCGGATTACCCGACCGGGCGGCCGACCATCTCATGCGGTGTGGCGCGACGGTGATCGTGGATGCCTACAACGTCACCCTCGGTCGCCTCGGTCACCTCGACATCGCCGAGCAGCGCGAGCGGCTCCTCAGCGGGTGCGAACAGCTCGCGGCCCGCACGGGGGCCGACATCGTGGTGGCCATCGACGGAGCCAACATCGTCGGCGCTCATGCTCCGGCGCGTCGGCACGTCCGAGTCCTGTACTCGCCCGAGGGTGTCGATGCCGACGACACGATCCGGGAGGAGCTTGGCCGAGTGCCCGTCAGCCGTCCCGTCGTCGTCGTCACCGACGACCGGGCGATCCGGACCGACGCCCGCGCCCTCGGCGCCAACCTCGTCGACAGCCCCGTCTTCGCCGACCTCCTCTGGGGCAGGTGAGCGGTCACTCGACCGGAGGACACCGACATGCGACGCGACGCTCCACTTCCCACGCTCGACGAGATCCGCGATCGTCTCGCAGGGCAGGGCATCACCGCGCTCGGTGTGGCTCCGGCCGAGGTGCTCGACCGCGCGCGGTCAGCACTCAAGGAGCGTGGCTCGGCCGGACTGGCCGACTCGATGGAGTTCACCTACCGAGACCCCGAGCGTTCTACCGATCCTCGGCGCGCGGTCGACGGCGCCCGATCGATCATCGTCGCGGCGATGCCGTACGCGGCAGGTGTCGAGCCCGAACCGATTCGGCCCGGATGGGCGAGGGTGGCCCGTTACGCCCGAGCCGACCACTACGAGGATCTCCGACGAGCGCTGCGCGCCGAAGCGCGACTCATTCGGGCCGCCGGCCACCGGGCGGTCGCCTTCGCCGATGACAACTCCCTGGTCGATCGAGAGGCCGCCTATCTGGGCGGGCTGGGTTGGTTCGGCCGCAACGCCAACCTGCTGATCTCGGGTGCTGGGAGCTTCTTCATCCTCGGGTCGATCGTCACGACCGCCGACTACCCGCGCTCAGATCCGGTTGGCGACGGTTGCGGTACCTGCTCGCGATGTGAGCCCGCCTGTCCGACTGGGGCCATCGTTGCCCCCGGGGTGATCGACGCGCGGCGCTGTCTCGCCTGGCTTATGCAGAAGCCGGGGACCTTCCCAGTCGAGTACCGGGAGGCGCTCGGA
>Ga0222719_10003319_pt1 | contig 14344 bp, 10 predicted proteins | sample C33_34DmetaG_FD_165039 | JGI IMG/M metagenome (GOLD analysis project Ga0222719, IMG submission 165039) | Estuarine water microbial communities from San Francisco Bay, California, United States - C33_34D | ecosystem: Environmental > Aquatic > Marine > Unclassified | place: USA: California...
TGGAGCCCCCCCCCCTGGAGCCAACCACCTTGGAGCCAACCCCCCTGGAGCCAACCACTCTGGAGCCAACCACCCTGGAGCCCACCACCTTGGAGCCCACCACTCTGGAGCCCACTACTCTGGAGCCTACCACCTTGGAGCCAACCACTCTTGAGCCAACCACTCTGGAGCCCACCACTCTGGAGCCAACCACCTTGGAGCCCACCACCCTGCAGCCCACTAGTATTCCCACAGATGGACCCACAGTCACCTTCAAGCCCACCTTGACTTTTCAGCCAACTTCAGCTCCAACTAACAGTCCAACTCAGTCTCCATCTCAATCTTGTGAGCTAACATGCTGTACTAATGCGGACTGTAACACAGCTGCAGGTGAAATTTGCTTTGAGGCAGCTAGTGGGGGAACAAGTTGTGAATTCTGTGAGATCACTGCCCAAGTTGACTGCTGTACCAATGATGACTGCAATGTCACTGCTAATGAAGTCTGCTCAGATGCAGGGAAAAACTCTGCATCCTGTGGAGTTTGTGATACTGCTGATGCCAAAATTGAATGCTGCAATGATCAAGACTGCCTTGATATTGGCTTGTCCATTTGTGATCTTTCCACAAACACATGTGGCTGTAATGTTCCACTGTGTGAAGTAGAGTTTTCTTCTGGTAATGATCCTCCAATCTGTGCAGTTGACTGTCTTTGCCGACAAGACTGTGTCAATGGTGTTTGTCAGGGAGACATAAACAACTGTATCACCTGTGACAAGGTAAGAAAGGGGGACTTGAGGCATGAAGTTGGGTGCAAAGAGATGATTGTCCTAACAACTGCTTTGTTTTCCCACAGTCATCTGGTGACCCAACCCAATTTTGCCCAGCAGGCACTTCCTGTGATGGCGAAATCTGTGTTGATCTGGGTGATTGCACTGTGAGAATGAATAGGATGTGTGACAATGTATACTACACTGTTACAGGTGGGGCTGATGGCAGAGGGAAGTGCTGCCCAAAGACAGCTGGATGTAACAAGAATGCTCTTGGGTTTGACCCAGATACAGAGCCAAACAGTATCTGTTCCACCAAGTGTGGAAATGACTGCCTGGGAAAGATCCAAGCCAGAGACTATCCCAATACCATGTGTGCGCAAAGCAATACAGACAATACATCTCAAACTCTGAACCTACCAAGTTGCTATGCAGATGTAGCTTATGACAAATGTGAAGAGCTCAATGACAATGTTAGCAACCCCATTGATGTTGGAGCTGACAAGTGCAAGGGCTCTGCTGGTGTGCCTACTGGGAACCTTGCAGGCTGCACAAGTGATGGTGGTGATGGTTCAGTCTGCTGTGAAGATGGTGTGGAAGTGACTTCCTGTATATGTGATAGTTCATGTTGAGCAAAGATGAGCAAAAGAATATCTAGTCATGCGGTAAACATATGACGCCATGAAGATTTGTATAGCAACTTCTTGCCTCTGTATAAGAAGACCCCTTTTGTTTGCTTCTTTTCTTCAATAGGAATAGCTGATACAAGGAAAGGCAATAGGGGAACGTCTATCTTTTTGAGTACCATCCTTGTAACGACATATCACAAGCGACCGATCACCGTCGGCGCACGTTCCAAGCCTCGTAGGTTGTCGGTACAAGTGCATACCGGCTATCCGACACATCGAGTACCATGCACGTATTCACATGGTGCCGCCACCATAGCTTCGTCCTTTGTGGAAAGATCCTACCCCCCTACGAGTTTACAAATCCCCAACAGCATTGCTCGCCGATCGCGCGTGACGGGACTTCGGACCGCTACGGCTTGCATTTTTCGGTAAACGAATGTGTTCGCTTGTGCCTGTTGCTTTCTCCTCATCGATCTTCACTAGCGACAAACATTTGCGGATAGATTGGCTGGGCTTGATCGAATTCGTACCATTAAATTGTCGTTCCGCGGCGACGAAATTGTGGAGACGGCCTCGTCGAAACGGCCCGTCGTCAGTCCGCCCACCGGCATTGCGTGCTATCCTTACAGATGAGCCATCCTCCACCCTCCACCCATCAGCGATCACACAAATAACAGAACCATCAAAGAAGAAAGCATCACGGCAAGTACGACCCTGACTCCAAGACTAGTAGTAGCCAAGAGAATCAACTCTCCGAGAGGTCTTACTGAGTAAGAAGTGAATAAGACGGCGTACGAGGACGAAGGTACTGTCTCTCGCCAACCGACAGAGAATGCTTAGCACCATCTGGTTGACTACACTGATATTGTACCTTGCCGACTTGGCATTAGCCTTCCGTATCTCTGCCCCGTTATGGTCCTATTCAAAAACTTCCAGCGGCAAGATATTCCAAGCAGGCGGAGTGCTTTCTCGTCAATCACAAGGACCGTCAACTCTTGTTACGCGACAAGCTGCGACCCATCATACATTGTCATCCTCGAAATCGTCTTCCTCGGAGCCGAAACGAAACCAGAACAATGGAAACAGTAAGAAAAAGAGAAAGCCCAAGACACCCACTGATTCAAAAGTCCTTACCATTGCTGATTTGCAAAATGAGTTGTTGCAGAACCCGGCGCGGTATTTGGCGGACGGGACTTCGACTGTCACTCCGCGACAAAAGAAACGGTCGTCGTACAAACGAACACGACAGCGAGTGGAACGACCCAAACAAACCTATTTGTACAAATCACAACGTCAACGTCAATCATCTTCTGACAGTGAAGACGACGAGAGCGAAGACTCATCGACCAACCAACTCGCCAGCTCTGACGGAGTGGATCGCCGCGTCTTGGACTACGCCAAGGAAGTGGGCTTGCAAGTGTCGGCCCAACACTGCGACCCCATTGTAGCCCGATTTACGGATGGCCAGAATGATGCACAGCTCGCCGTAGACGTCGAACAACCTCGTATTATTGGGAAGCTGTGTCTAGAGGAAAGTGATGTCGTTGACAAAGACGACGATCCGTCTACCTCGTCGGCTTCCTTTGCCTACATTATTGAGAAGCCGCCTGGTTGGGCTATTCTCGGTAGCGGAGGAAAGGGGTCCAAACGCCAGTCATCTCCACCAGCAGACCGCACAAAAGCTGAGGAATTGGAGAATATCGATACGAATCCCACTCCACCGAAGTCAAAAATACAGAAAGTCAAAGTGGTGGACGAGGGTGGTTCAGCGGATATACTAGAATACAATGAAATGGATCTTTTGGCTGTCATGACACCCGAAGAAATCGAAGAGTACCTTGCCGAGATTAAGTCAGAGGATGAGGATTCGGCTAGTGACGCGGCACCAAAAGTTCAGGGAAAATTCATCCCTCAGTCCTTGAAGACCAAGCCCGAAGCCCAAGACACTGCGTCTACTGTAGAAGAGAATGCACTTGAGGAAGATAACCCCGACCGATTGGCGAATCTCCAGCGAATCGCTTTGCGACAGGCTTCGAATACGAGCCCAATCGCTACCTTTACTCCAGATACTCGGCCATCGGTTGTTGCGTGGCTCAAGGATTTCAAAGATCGTGTCGAGGATACCAAGATTCGCGGCGGAAAGTTCTGGGTTGCGGTGGCTGGTGCGACTGAAGTGGATGATTCAGGCTTGGTGCTCTTGTGCCCGCGGAGCAAAGTCGACCAAGTATTTGTTGATTTGGCATCCTATGTTGCAGTCGTTGGAACGGGAGGATCTTTAGCACCAAAGACAAAAGTTCAAACAAACAAGCAAACAAGCCCTCTCTCAGAAGAAAGAATAGAGATTGACATCGTTGGTAAACTGCGCAAAGGGAGGGATAGCGATGTCGTTCACACCGTCAGTGTTGTTTCCCCAGAAGGTCCTTCCACTTGTAGCTCCATTATTGATGCTTGTCAGAACCAATTTCAACAGGGGATCCGGGGAGATGCAGCCGCAAATCCATTTGATCGACGGGCGAGACGCCGTCTGATCCATTGTCGATCATTGTCAGTATCAAGCTTGGCGCAGGATGATCATATAGATGTGGAACTTCCAAATCTTCCGGATGACATTGCAGTGCTGGCCGACCGCCGTAATAGCTTGACCTATTCGTCTGGATCATTTTTGGGCAGATCCGATCTTCGAAGAAATCTTCTTACGAATGCCTACCGTGAGATTAATGGGGAAGCGGACGGATTCCCTGGTTGGACAGTTGATCGATACGATAAGTGGCTTTTTGTCCAGCATGATCCGAAACAACCTAGAGGACCTTTGCCATCAATCCACGATGGAAATACTCTGGGTGTGTACGTTCTGGAAGCAACCCAAGACCGCGGAACTATGGGAGCGGTAAGCGGAACAAGACCTCAGCTTCTCGAGGGCCAAAAAGCGCCCGAAACCTTCCCTATTATTGAAAATGGTGTATCATACCTTGTTTCTCTCGAAAAAGACTTATCAACTGGAATATTTCTCGACCAACGTCCGCAAAGAGCATGGTTGTCCCGAAATTGTGGTCCAGACACCCGCGTTCTGAACTGCTTTGCCCACACTGGTTGCTTTTCTGTTGCTGCAGCGGTAGCTGGAGCAAGCACGGTTAGCGTAGACTTGTCCAAGAAATGGCTTGACCGACTCCCTCAGCAGCTAGAGGCCAATGGTATTCCATTTAATGAGAAGCACGACTGCATTTACGGGGATTGCTTCGACTGGTTGGCGAGATTGTCGAAGCGCGGGGAGAAATTTGACATTGTGATACTTGATCCGCCAAGTTCCAGCGTTGGCGGCCGGAAGAAGAAGCGGTGGAGCGTCAAAAATAATATGGATGAATTGGTTGCTTTGGCATCGGGCCTGGTAAAGTCCGGGGGATTGCTTTGGACAACGACAAATAGCGCCAGCATCCACCCATTCAAATTTGCAAGGCTCTGCAAGAAAGGTTTGGATGCTGGTGGAATGAATTCTGCCAAACTTGAGCGGATCCAGCCCATGCCTATGGATTTCCCGTCAATCGGAACACAGCCGGTCAACAACCTAGTCTGGAGAATACCGTAAGATAAATAGTATGGGATATTTTCTGTTTTAAACGACAATGGTAATTACTGACAGAGACTTACTAGCTCGTTACTCAGCCACGAAATAAGAATCACAGAAACGAAAAGCTGAAAGATGTTCCATCTTCACTGTTCATGGCTCTTGCAAGTACACTCGATTGACAAAGCTCCGATGACCCGCTGGCAACCGTCGCACCCCGAGAAGGCGTCGTCCACGCCTTGCAAGACCAATCGGGATCGGCCAATGCCTTCTCCACCAGATCGGTATCATGACTTTTCAACGCTTCGACGAATTCAGTATACAGTCTTTCTGGCTTAATGCTATCGGGGCGATCACGACACCCACTGACTTGGTCTTCCTTTTCACTAAGGAACTTAAGGACGCTGGAAAGATTACTCTCGCTCACGTAATTGTGAGTTATGGCGATATTCAAATCACTTTCGTTCACAACCAGATGCCACCACCCGTGTGGCACGAAAAGAATATCTCCCGGTAATGCCGTGCACTCAAGGGGTCGTTCGCTGGGAGGCGCTGTTTTGGTGCGCCTTACATGTTCGTCCCAAAACTGAAAGATCCATTCTCCAAGAGACAATGGGAGAGCAACATGATCCCCATCCTCGCTCGGAAGTACACCAGGCGGCGTCACACCAGGTGGATAAAAGATCCACCGCTTCTTTCCAACGATAGTAGCATTCCATGCGTGCGTGGCATTTGGATCAATGTGAAACACAGATCCGCTTCGTTTCGGCCCAACAATCAACCAGGTATGGTCAGGCCGTCGACCCTCACCAATAAGCTTAAAGAGATCATGGCTTGTGTCGTTGCGTTCAGGGTCCCAATACGGGCAAGTTCTCTGTAAGTCTTTCATATAGTCGTTCCATAGGACAGACCCAGGAGACAGCGCTGCTCTATCGAAAAGATACAATGGCGCCTCTTCCAAAAGCTCTGACCGGCAATAATCATAATAGGAACTCCAACGAAAATGGCATGGCAAGGGAGCTGCACCACTAGTGGCACGATACGTCTTCTTTTCCTCTACATGCTTTTTAAAGTACGAGGGATCCTGCCATCTTTCAAAGGCCTTCCAACTCTTAGCTGCACCTTCGACTACAACTGGTATGTTGGGGCGCTCGTACTTGTCCTCAAAAAGTTTCATTGTCATTTGCTCGAAAGGAACTCTGTCCACGGTGTCTGTTTCAGAACTCTCCCAACAGGGTGGTATCGAAAATAAGCGACAGGAGTGAAGTCTATAGTAGAAGTCCGAGTAAACGGTCCCGGAAACTGCCATCGTCTGACGCCGACCAGGCAGTCGACTCGCATAAGACGGATCCTGGAGGAGTATATAAGTGTCTTTCCATGTTGGACCCACGACATCCAAAACCTTCTTGCCCTCCTGTTTTCGTAGCACCAGATCTCGCCACAACTCTGGCTCGGAGCCAGTGGCGTAAAAATATCGGCAGGTTTGTAGCAGTCGTCCAAGGTCTCGCGCATCGAGAAACTCCATGACAGCATACCATCCTTCGTCGCTTAGCAAAGTCAATGGACTGATTGCGTGATTTTTCTCAGAGGCATCAGAGTTCTCGTCACAAAGGAAACGATTCCCAGCAGGCAATATGCCATAGGGATGCGGAGTCTCTATAATACGAAAATCTTTGGCAAGAACAATGTTGGGCCCACCCGTCATTACCCGACGACGCTTCCCGACTCCGGAAGTGCCCCAATTTTCAGCATCCTCGACTTCACGGAAAAGCTTTGAGCCGCGCACAACCATCGTCGAAGAACAGAAAGATACTGTAGGAGCCATTGGAACAGGACAATGAGCGAAAGATCGCTCAGTGGGTTCGGATCATGCTATGTTAGTGGGCTTGCTTTCCTTTTCTCGTTGAGAGGTTCTCAAAAGTTGGGGCTCTCGACCAGTACTCTCGGCGAGTGCGAAGGACGGACAGACTAAACAACAGGGTAAGTCAAAGTAGTCAACGTTCGTACCGTTTCGACTGGCGCAAAAATTGAAACTCTTCCAGAGAGTACTCATTTTTGGTATTAAAAATTGTATTTTATGTATGCAATGAAGATAACATATTCAGAAAGTCCTCGCGTTTTTCGCCGTCGTCTAGCCACTCTCACATTTTTCGGCAAAAGTCCTCGTCAACGGGCCGGATCAACGGGTCTAAAAGCAAGGGAAGTGTCAAGAGTAACGGGCCGATGAAGCTTTATTTTCCATAGGTTAGAACACACTCTCTTCACCGGATACCACAGAACGGTCACCGCGAAAGATACCTGCTTTGCTAATGCCATCACTCGTGGAAAAAGAGATGGAGAACAAGACAGAAACCACGGTGGAGAGGGTCGTGGATGACGAGGCCGGGGAAAATGAAGAACAGGATGTGATGAAAGATGCCAAGAGCACCGACTGTCCTTTGGGGGCTTTAGCCTCTGCGGCTATCGCAGCTTCTACCGTGCTTAGTGTGAAGAGCATTGTCAAGGGAGAGGCGAACCTGACAACTCCTCCTCGTCTCAAGTCAGAATCGGGCGACGAAGAGAGTCATGGTAGAGAGGAGAAAAAGGTAGCAGATGAAGACAAACCAGAGCCGCCAAGAACCGCGACTTCTGATTCCCCTCAAAAGGACACTTCTGCTGTTCCTCCCTACACTCATTACGGCTACTACCCTCCTCCGCCACACTACACACACGGACATCCTTACTGGCCGTCGTATCATCCCTATCCGCATCCTGTGCACCCTCAGTTCTATCGCGCTGATTATCCTTCCATGCCTCCTGTTCCTCCGGGTAAGGCGCTGTCGACCCCCGCAACGCAGACAGAAAAGCCAAAGGCCAAAGTGGTCTCTCCTCCCGTCACATCCCCTCCCCAATCCTACGTCGACGCACCCAGGCAAATCAGTGAAGAACCCGTTCTCGAGCCCAGTGCCTACCAAGAAGGCCCTTCCAGTGTCACTGCCAAGCGTAGAGCATCCCTAGGCAAGTGGAGCGAAGAGGAGGACGAGTTACTTCGGCAAGCTGTGAAAGAATTTGGAGGGAAGAACTGGAAAAAGATTGCAGGTCGCCTGCACGGGAGAACGGACGTGCAGTGTCTACATCGCTGGCAAAAGGTTCTTCGTCCTGGACTTGTAAAGGGTCCTTGGACACCTCAAGAAGATGCCACAGTTATGCGCCTTGTGAAGACTTACGGTACAAAGAAGTGGAGCCTTATTGCCAGGCAACTTAACGGCCGTCTGGGTAAGCAATGCCGCGAACGTTGGTACAACCACCTGGACCCAAATATCAACAAGGGCGAATGGACCGAAGACGAAGATCACATCCTTGTCGATGCACACGAAGAGCTTGGAAATCGCTGGGCTGAAATAGCCAAGCGTCTACCTGGACGGACCGATAATGCAATCAAGAATCGTTGGAACTCTACTTTGAAACGCCTTCGTACCATTGCAGTCTACCGCAGCGGTAAAACCCGCAACCTGTCGAAGGCCCGAGAAGCGTCCATAAAGGCCATTGTCACATGCGTTGATCGAGAAAGGAGAGACTCTCTCTCCTCCTGTACGGACGACGAAGCCAAAGAGAAAGACCACCTTGCGGCTGAAGCCTTGAGTGTCTTGGCTTCTCCCGCCCGAACGGCTACGCGCAAGAAGAAAAAGCACAAGAAAGATTCCAGCCAGAGTTCGCCTCAAGATGCCAAGCGTCAACGAACAGCGGATATGCGAAACCACGCCGACCTCTTGCTCGAATTGAATCGTGGATCCTCTGTATCGTCTTCCTCTTGTGCGTGTTAAACGGCATTCATACATTTTGCATACTAATAGGAAAATTCACAGGACGGGGCTACATCCGAAAAAGATCCCAGGAAACTCATACAGTGAAAGAACTAGTTGAAATAAGTTATGATGTTATATTTTGAATTTGCTTACGGATTAAATGCTACGTGTCTTCAGTAGCACCAAACCCTGTTCACCCGTACACGACGCTACAATCCATTCTTCGCTAGGGTGAATCGCTACGGCTGTAAACTCCCCACAAGCCTTTGAACACGCGATGGACGGCAAAATCGACCCCCGACTGGTCATGAGCTGAAAGCCAGGCCTTGAACCGGACCGAACACTTCGTGGCCGCTCTTGCAATACCCGCTTGTCGTGATGCGGGAGGATTTGGGTGACCGCGTCAACTTTGGACCAAGCCAAGACTTCTTCACTACTTCCAGCAGGGCATGAACCAACCGGCAAACTCCAAGAGCGATTATGAGTGGTTACCGTTTCACCTCTAGCGTTGACGCATCGGACAGGTTTGGTCGAAAAGAGGATTCTGGGGGTCCTCGGCGGATCACAATCGCTGGGCTGTATCATGGATCGCAAAACCCAGCCGCAGGATGTGGTCCATTGTATCTCCCAGAAACGCCAGGGGACAACGGAACCACTGGAAGATACATTCTTGAGCAGGCGCATGTACGTGATGCCCATGTGTGTATATCCAGGAGTTTCCAACCCGCCATAGGAGAGCCATTCGTCCAGAATCGTTGGCGAAGGAAATCGAGAAAATGAAGTTCGCTGTAACTTTCTCCAGTTGATAATGGCAAATCGACCGTCCCTTGAGGCTAGGAGCAAGACATCTGTCGACAAGGGTTCTATACATGTCGTAATCCGCCATCTCAAACACCACAACCTCTTGTTTGTTGCTATATTAATGCAACGGACAGCATCGATGGATGCCACGATAATGTGCCGACCTTTGTCGATGATTCGGATAGCAGAAATGGGGTTAAAAGTGTTAAAAGAAAAATTCCCCGTGAGGTCTCGAAGATTCCATTTCCGACAAGGGGGAGGGCCAGTGGTAGACCGAGATGAATACCATGCATTGACCTCGCCCAAGTCGTATCTTGCAGCGTCACCATTGTTGAATCCTATTACTAGTTCATCTGGATCAAATGGGTTCCAGTGCAAAGACTTTATGTTGTCATACCTTGAACCCGGAAAGCTCAGAATGGGTCCGACGGTGAATGATCCACCCCTCTTTCCGTCCTTTGCATGATGATTTCGTCCTTTGCGATCCAACGAACGAACCAAATCCCAGTCAAAAACGTGTACCCATAAACGGCCATCTATCTTGTCTTTGCTCGTCGCAGCCAACAAGATCCCTTGAGTGTCCCACGCCAAATGAGGAGAATCGTCAAAAGATTGTGGAGCACTCCCACAGGAAAGCTTGATCCACGAAGGACTTTTGTAGGATATTCGCTTCCGGGCCAACTGCGTCAGCTGTTGACGATTCATATGGTTGGAGCCATCGACTGAACGGTCCATAATGGCTGCTAGCAAGTTCATAGGACGCGCTGCCCGAGATGCACCAACGGTTTGCTGTGGTATTGTAGCTTTCTGTGATGCTTTCTCCTGTGGGCCAACGAGTGCACGATCATTGCTCACCGTGTCCTCTTGCTTCTTGTTGTCACGGATGCTTGTCGGTTTGTCCGGGAAAGTGGACGTGTGACATTCTCCACCAACACCACCCACGTCCGCCTTTTCGGTACTTTTATTTGATACCAATGGTCTCAGTATAGTATCAGACTCCTTTGACTGCTGGGATTCAGTAGGACCGCTTTGCAGTTTTGGTTTGACGGTGCTCGACGGTCTTCGGTCGAAAAATGTCGTCAAGGGACGCTCTTTGCTGCGTTTCTTTCGGTTGGTCATCATCATGATCCTGGTACTCTCTTTATCACAGAACGGTGTCGTTTCCTATGCTGCGGAGGTGTCAGGAGATGATGGATGTTTTTCTACAACAAAAGGTGATGGACGGCGTCAAGGAAGGATCCTTTGTTTTTGATGCGTCGCCATGGTCAGGTCGAATTGAAACGTTGCCGCAGGCGCCGGCATTTTAGTACTAAAATACTACACTAAAATATAAGTATACAACTTTGAGTATGCCTCTATTTTAGTCTGTATGTCGCACGTCTTCGAGTCACCGAAAGATCGCGCGATCTTCATAGACACGGGGAAGTGCCACGCGGACGAGTGGAGAGACGCGAGAAGAACTCACTAGCTACTAGTAGGTAGAGCTGCAAGGCATCCAACACCAAAAGCGGTGGACGAAGAACAACAACAACAACAACAACAACGAGAACAGTGCCAGCCGCTGCCTCACCGATTGACAATCTTGAAAGAGCATACGTTTCTTACCGACAAGCTTCTTCTAACTAGCGAGACAAAAGAGGGAGACACATACACACAAAACCTTGCTAACCCGAAGAAATAGTTCACCATCCTTTCTTAGCTATGCCAGCCATGACAACTCTTTGTTACCCGACACGGTGGATCTTGGCCTGTTTGCTCCTTCTCTGTGCCACTAGGACAACTGATAGTTGGACAAGTTACAGTCGGTTCACGCGAACTGACCATACGCCCATGATATCACGTAGAAGCATCGGTTTCTTGTCACAGGAGCCGTCTTTGTGCCAACCATGTTCTGGCACCTCTCGTGTCAAAGAATCGACTGCCGGATCTTTCTGGGCACTGTCTTCCAGTACCAGCGGCAATGACGACGATGAACCAAGTGATCAAGAAGGAGCCAACTTGGCTGCCGAATTTTTTAAAATGGCTCAACAAAAAGGAATCAATTTGGATGCGGACGATTTGGAAGAGGACGATGAAGACGAGGATGACGACGACGAATCTGAGACGGATGACGAAGACGACGAAGAAGAGGTCAACATTCCGCAGGGAGCTATTAATGCCTTTTTGGGATACGATACGGGTGATGTCGGAGAGAAATTGGCCGGTAATGTTAGTTTGACTGACGACCAGTTGTACTCAGAAGTCAAGGAACGGGTCTTGGACACGGCCGGTGGCTTTGTGGAATTAGTGGGCGGTGCCAACGATGACGACGAAGACGAGGGCGACGACGAGCCCAAACAGTACGAAGCACCCTCAACCATTCCGGATTCAGAACTCACGGCTGGTGAGGTCGTCATTCTTGTCTTGGACGCACTGTTGCACAACGATGTGCCCACTAAAAACAAGGGTGTGGAGATTTTGTTCGGATACAGTTCGGAGGGATCACAAATAAAGAATGAAGTAGGCTTGACACCGGATGAGTATGCCGAATTTCTGAAAGAGACCGAGTACAAGGTCTTGTTTGATCACCAAGACGTGTCGATCGACAAGGCCGATTACAGCTTTGATGGCAAAAAGGCTTTCTTTACGGCTCGTCTAAAGGTCGGACCAGGGCCATTGGATACGGTTTCCGTGAACTTTATCCTGTCAACCACAGGCGTCGACGACGATGCATGTTGGTTGATTGACTCCATGCTGATCCGACCGCAGTCGATGCGTAGAAGACGGCGCAAATAAAGGGAAAAGAAAGAGTGTACACGAAATGCTGAAAGATATCAACTGAGTTCTCTGGTGAACTTGATATAAATTACGATTACTGGTATTTCCTACCACCCCGTTCTATGCGTCTATTATTTTGTCATTCTAGCTCTGGGTGGTATGGTTTGAGTAATATGGATCTTTTCGCAGTGGTAATAATCTCTTGCGTGCGTTGGTGTGTTTCCTGGTTCAGACACGGGGCGCAGTAGCGAGTCGCCCATCATATTTTTCACGAGCCTCAAAATTACCAGGATGTAACATACAAATACAAATACTACTGGATGAAGGACGACAGGTCCGCCACCGTAGCTCGAATGGCTTCGGCGAATGAGGAGCTTCGGAACTTGTAGCTTAGGCCATTGCCATGGTCTTCTGCCTCATGCTCGTCGCCATTCCCCGAGCGCTCACGTTTGATCTCGGATGCGTATTTCACTTGATTCGCTGCTGGGCCAGCACCGAGTATCTTCCTCAGCATATCGCCTGTTGCTCCTTTCCCAATTTCATTGTGGAGCCAGGCAATACGTTCGTCCAATTTGCTTGTTCCGAGCTTTTCTCTTGCGACCGCTTCCTCCCACGTAATTGCGGCGGCCTCGATGAATCGATCCGTAGCAGCTTCCCAGGTAAACTCTCTTGCCAGCTCCGGTGACAGAGGTTCCGGATCATGTGTCAATGCCCATCGCAGGCTCGCGACAAACTCAAACTAAGTAAACGAAACGAATGTAAGCTACGAAATATGGCAATACGGGTGGAGGCGAGACGATTTTCTCTGACATACCTTGTTTCTGTACGCAAGACAATTTGGAAACTTGAGAAAGAACTTGTTTGAAGGGTGTACCGGAATGATGGCAAACTTTCCCATGGCCAGAGCTTCGGCAGTAGTGGTACAGAGGACCTCCGAGACGGACGGATTGACAAACACCTTGTATTGTTTGAGTGTTGCGTGGTCAACTCTCCCCGGAAAGGAGGCCGGTATGGGCTTCCTTCGAAGTTCATGAAATGACTTGGGCAAATCCACCGTGTCGATCTTCTTTTTGATTTGTGCAAACCGTTGCTTGGCTTTGGAATGAAGCGCCGAACGAGTCGTGTCGACGGCCATCTCGCTTGTTGTGTCAACACCTCCACTCCTAACGGTCAAATCGCCACTCTTCTTACTTTCCTTGACAAAAGACTTCTTCTTTTTCTTATTTCGGCCATGGAAGGCGCGGACAATCTCCTTCTGATCCGGACCGTTACCATAAATGTCTATCGCAAAGTATTCTCCCGTGCACTGTCGGTAGTAGTCTTCCATTTCGAGCATGATATCCAATCCTTTGGCCCAAAGGAGTTTTCCGATAAAGTACACTTGTGGCAACCCAACAGCATCTTTCGGGTCTCCTTCTCTGGCCCGTCGCTGTCCCTCTTCCAAGAAGTCATGTCGCACTCCGTGGACGTTGGAAGTTTCTTCCTTCTCTGGCGCATACGTTTGCAGAACAGAGGATAGCTTGATCACCTTGTGGCAATACGCTCGAACCATTGCCGAAGACATGAGCGAGATAGCCGGGGCTGTCCATAGACCCGAGTAATGCGAACTCGCATACTCTTTATAATCTGTGTAATACAATAAATACAGGGGTGAAATCGTGCGCTCATGCAAAACAAATCAATTCGATTCAATGAAAACTCAGAGAACACGGCGTTCATAAAAGAAGCCCAACACCCGACTTACTGGTATGCACGATTCCGACAACGTATTGAAAACGCTTGGTCCATCCATCCCCGGGTGCACGGTACCAGTTACAATGTTCCGGTTCTTCCAACACGCAAACGTCCATTTTGGATTCGTCCATGAGAGACAGCATGTCTCCCATGGCAAAGATGGACCGCAATCCACTATGATAGCGAGCAGGATAAAATAAAATATCCAAGCCCGTTTCTTTGCAGGCGACATCCGGCATACCGGCGTCGTTTTTTAGCCAGGAACGGATATAGTCCTCTTGAGCTTGTGGGCTGTCAAAGACGCGGCCATACAATTCCTGTTGATCCTCG
>Ga0222719_10003320_pt1 | contig 14343 bp, 9 predicted proteins | sample C33_34DmetaG_FD_165039 | JGI IMG/M metagenome (GOLD analysis project Ga0222719, IMG submission 165039) | Estuarine water microbial communities from San Francisco Bay, California, United States - C33_34D | ecosystem: Environmental > Aquatic > Marine > Unclassified | place: USA: California...
TTTGTAAAATAGTTTGACCACTTATTATGAACCACACATGATTTGAACCATGATCACGTTTAAGATTTTCACAGTATTTAGAATTTGTAGATACGAGATATGTGTCCCGTCGCTTGAACAATTTTTGGACATACGCATTATTTTGACCTTCTAAGTTTGTTCGAATAAAAGTTTCCACCATATTTTTTAGTTCATCGTCATAAAGTTCATCTTTAGTCTCTTCTTTTGTGAATGCCCCCTCCTTAATTTTTATTGATGGTGGTTCTATGTGTGTAATCTGAGGTTCATTTGTACGAACAGTAGCCATTTTAAGTATTTCGAGGCTTGGATCCTGACCAATATTGAGAATAGCACTCAGAGGTGGTCCAGGTTTATACACAAAAAAGGGGAGATATGCGAGCTGATCAACTTTACCTTTGTCACAGTGTGCACACCCTCGACCACCACATGCGTCATGTTTAGCTCTTTTATAGGACCAAGGCATCCTAAATCCACTACCCTTTGTTTTTCTTTCTACATTCCCATACACAGCAGCATCTATGATTTCATTCCAGTCTATACTACCCTTAGCTTTGGAAAGAGCTATGAGAATATGCTCGCGGAGGGCAATAGCAGAAACTTGATCCACAACGAAATTAGGCCAATTGAGATGAACACCTGTTTTAGTGAGATTTCCACTCTTCTTTGGGGGAGCAATAGAAATGATACATTCTCGGCCACCGTGTCGTTTCACTTTATCACAGATAACCTTACAAATGTCTTTTACCTCGTCAATACTGAGTGACTCTCGGTCCTTGTAGTCTATATCAACAAAGAAGTTGTATTTTTCACTTTTCTGTTCAACGACATAGAGACGCTCCCCACGTTTTACCGATTCTACGTACCTTTCATGGAACTCGTTCAATTTATCAAATGGCACGGAGAGGACACCACCGTCCATGAGCACATGTGATAGATTGGCTGCATGAGTAATTTTTTGAGATGCACACCAACTCTTAAACATACTTATAGTGCGCCTCTACTCTCTAAACCATCGCATACAAGAAACATCTCTATATTCCTTTCCCTGAGAAAGTTCCTTCTTTATGATTAATAATTCATATACAGTTTTTATCTTATTTTCTTCAATCCAGTCTTCAACCTCTTCTTCACATAAGCCACGATTCTTCTCGAGAAGTTCGCCAATCTGGCGTAAAATATAAGCCTTCGACTTCATTATTTTATAGAAAATGTTTTTCTATTCAAAGAAGTCATACAGGAGTAAAATTGTGGGTTTTTTAGAACATTGTCTATTATCAGTTTCCAACGCTTACGTGAGTTAAATTCATCTAGAGTATCATAACTCATATAATCGTTTTCGTCGTATGTTTTTCGAATGGGTTGTTTTTGAGCCTTCCTGAGATTCATCTTGTATTTTTCTTCGTAAAACTTTCTAATTTGTGTTTGTTGTTCAGATTTGGTAAAATTAACGAAAAATATAAAAACATTGTATTCAAGTTCCACAGTTGGACTTTCCCTGACTGTAAATTTAAATTCTGTATATTCACCATTTTTTAGGGCGACGACACCCCTAGTTTCCTCTTCAAGTTCCCGAAGGGCACAACGAAGTGGATTAAATATCTCTCTTCTTCGACATCCACCTGTGACGAAAATCCAATCTTTATATCTCCAGTCCCTCACCGTGAGAAATTTAGGTTTCCCATCGGCAAAACTGACTGGTACAGCAATCGCTTTGTACTTTTTCATTGCGCATTCGCAAGTTATAATAGGATGACATGTTTATTCTTCTTTTTTTTCTTCAGTGACCGGCTCTGACTTTGGCTCTGGCTCTGGTTCCGGCGCGGGCTCTGGTGCGGGGGTTAGGCGCTTAACGACCTGGGTGGAAAATACCTTGAAGGCATTCATATCATCCTTAGTCTTGTTGAGTTCCTTAAATAGGAATATAATACCAAGGGCACACACAATTACGGCGACAGTCATGATAGTGTCACGATTCACGGGAATCATTATACTGGTACGTGTGGTTTTCTTTTTAAGCTTTCTACATCACTACCCCCATTTTAGTTTTACCTGGTACGGGGCATTCGTAGGGAGACTGAGCAAACTGAACGGATTCGTAATGCGCGTGTTCACATGATTTATCTGTCGATGGAGACACCCGGGGCTCACCGACAAACTTTTCGAGTGTCCTGGAATTAGGATCGTACGTCAATACAAAAACGATGGCGAGAAGAAATATAACTTTCCACATATAGTAATTAGTTAGAATATAAAAGACCACCCATACCATTCTCAATACGGAGTACATTGAAATTTACGGCATAAATATCATTATCGGAGTCCGCGGTATCATTCACGATACGAGCAGAGTCGAGGCGGGAAAAGTTAAGCGAACCAGTAGGCTGGAGCTTTCCAGCATCTAAGCAGAAGGGATAGAAGAAGAGCTTCTTGGCGGTGGAAGAGACACCGTTGGAGGAGTGGTAGAAGAGGGGTACAGTGGTGAAGTGGGGGTCAGCGAACTTGAAGTCGGCGACGTCGGTACCGTTAATCTGGAGCTTGAGTTTATTATTGTCCCCAAGAATGGGGAGATTGGCAGCACCCGCAGCAGCCAGAAGCTTCACAGGGTGGTTGAAGTTAAGCTCCTGAATCTTGGATCCAGAGGATATAGCCTTCTGGACCTGGGTCATGATCATGTTCTGAGGCTGAGCAGCAAACATCTCACGTTCCTCGGTGTCAAGATAGGCATAATTGGCATATACATCCCACTTGGCACTGTCCGCGATAGCGGTGGTTCCCCAAGTAATTCGAAGCTCGATATCGTGATATTGGAGGGCGATGAGGGGGAGGGCCGATTGCCAGTTCTCACAGAAAGCGAAACGGAGAGGATAGAATCGACTGTTGCCACCTCCACCAAAAAGATTACCAGCTACAGACTTGGAAGAAGAAGTAGCGTAGAGAGAGGGGGCGATCAGAGTTGAGAAAAGGGAATCCTGTTCATCAATGACCTGGCCACCTATGAGAAGTTCAACCTTGGAAATTTTTGTACGCCAGTCGATAGCATTGTAATCAAGAGTCTTGGTTCCGTTATTGGGAACAATATAGACATAACCGAGCATGTCACCCTTGCGCTCGAAGCGAACGGTGGACATACCACCATTTGAGACGTTGCCCTGAATGACCTGACGCTCGACAGTTTGGGAGAAATTCGTATGACGCTTATAGGTGGACCTAAAGAAAGACACCTCGGGCTGGCCAACGAGGTGTACATCCTGGGCACCTACGGCGACGAGTTGGGCAATACCACCAGACATTTTATAATATAGTGAGAGTTTATTTTTAAGCTTGGACGATTCTTAGAAGGTTAGATACCGATCTTCGACGAATTTGAGAGATTCGTGGGAGAACGAGGGAAGTACAAGTCCTATGGACTTGGCTGGACGGGCCAAACAGGGTTGCACTTGGGAGGAAAATTGTTCAGATTGTGTATTAAAAATAAGGTATCGATGAACCTTTTACATTAGTAGAACAAATTATTGTTGTTCCAGTATAAGCACCGCTGGTACCATCATTAATCGTTACTACACCAGCTGATGAAACACCATGACAATATAAAAATGTATTAAAAGCATAGTCACCATTTGGTTCAACCATAGTCGTGTCCGATAACCACCATTTACCACCATCTGGTACTTTCCAATCTGGTACACCATCCCCATAATATCTTGGGTCTCGCATTTTTTCAGTAGTGTAATTATCGGTATACGTCTCAGTAGCTCCTACTGGTAAAGTTATACTTTTAGAATATACAGCACCCGCTACTGGTACGTCAGCTGATATAGTAGAACCGTTTACATTTACTACAAAATCATAAATTGCAGCCCAATGAGCTTTACTTCTTGGATAAAATAGGTCTAATCCCAAAACACGCGTTCCATTATCATTGTGCCATTTATTTACAGAGGTTGCACTCGTATACCTATAAAAGTCGTACCCACCACCATCCGCTGTGAAATTTACATACATTTGTAGAGGATTTGGCATAGCGGGTGATTTAATCCAGAAATACCCATTTGTTAAACCTAGATTATAGTTGTTATTTAATTGTGCAAGATGCCATCCACTCACAGCTGGTGTCGATAGTGAACCATTTCCTGTGAAATATGGAGTCAAATATCTATTATCATTTAACATGTACGTATCACACTTAATGTTCCCCCTCACATCCAAAGCCGCACTCGGCTCTGAGGTCCCAATCCCCACATTCTCTGCCGCGATATCACCTTTTACAACAAGTACAGGCCGGGGGGTGAACACGTACGCGGCACCGGCGTCGGTACCACCCGTATCCTCATAGTACGCCCCCACTATAACCTTCGTCCCGTCCCCGCTCATGGAGATGCTAGAGCCGAAGTTGTCATTCGACTCTGGATCCGATGCCTGAATCTTCCCTTCTTGGGACCACGACGAACCATCGTAGGTGAAGATATAGGCGGCACCGGCGTCGGTACCACCCGTATCTTCTGTATACGCCCCCACTATAACCTTCGTCCCGTCCGAGTTCATGGAGACGCTATAGCCGAATCTGTCATTATACTCTACATCTGATGACTGAAACTTCGCTTCTTGGGACCACGACGAACCATCGTAGGCGAAGATATAGGCGGACCCGGCGTCGGTACCACCCGTATCCTCAAAGGGTGCCCCCACTATAACCTTCGTCCCATCCGAGCTCATGGAGACGCTATAGCCGAAGTTGTCATACAGCTCTACATTTGTTGACTGAAACTTCGCTTCTTGAGCCCACGACGAACCATCGTAGGCGAAGATATAGGCGGACCCGGCGTTGTCATAAGTCGTATCCTCCCACTTCGCCCCCACTATAACCTTCGTCCCGTCCGAGTTCATGGAGACAGCCCGATCATTGCCGAAGTTGTCATTCCCCTCTGGATCCAATGCCTTAATCTTCCCTTCTTGGGACCACGACGAACCATCGTAGGCGAAGATATAGGCGGCACCGGCGTTGGCAGCATTCGTCGTATCCTCCCACTTCGCCCCCACTATAACCTTCGTCCCGTCCCCGCTCATGGAGACACTATTGCCGAAGTAGTCATTCGCCTCTGGATCCAATGCCAGAATCTTCGCTTCTTGAGCCCACGACGAACCATCGTAGGCGAAGATATAGGCGGCACCGGCGTCGGCTTGGCCCGTATCCTCATAGTACGCCCCCACTATAACCTTCGTCCCGTCCGAGTTCATGGAGACGCTATAGCCGAATCTGTCATCCGCGCCGTGACCCGCAGCGATGTCTGATGACTGAATCTTCCCTTCTTGGGACCACGACGAACCATCGTAGGCGAAGATATAGGCGGCACCGGCGTCGGTACCACCCGTATCCTCATAGTACGCCCCCATTATAACCTTCGTCCCGTCCCCGTTCATGGAGACGCTATAGCCGAATCTGTCATTCAACTCTTTATCTGATGCCTGAATCTTCGCTTCTTGGAACCATACTTTTGTCGCATTTATATCCACAGACGTAGACGCAGACGTATTGGATACCTCAAATAATCCATCGATGGTGAGTTTTTGGGTTGTAGTGATATTACTCGCGTTAATGTTAGAGGCGACTTCAACATCTCCTGAAACGATGAGTTCTGCTTCGGATGAGATACTTACCGTAGCCCCCATACCAGCGTGGGCTGTACAATAATAGTAAAGTGTCGCGGGGGCACCTGCGGGGACGATGAATGTTCTCTTTTCAGTACTCCCATACACACCCGTAGTTGTTATACCTGTAGTGTAGGCACTGCCGTCAGCAGTTTCCGAAAATATGAAAGGGTGATCCACAAGAGTTGGACTGGATAGGTCAAATATATATGTCTGGTGTTGGTGTAGCGTCAAATAAGGTTGTTGTATACCGTCTATGTAGTATTTATTAGCACCACTGGCATCCGATACAGTAACCACGAATGTCTTTGTGGTCCCGATCGTCATCGCATTACTCGTGTTAAAGGTTTTGATAGCCGAGGTTTCATAATTCTCCACATCATCCGTGAATATATCTTTCGTGGTTTTGGTGGCGTCAATGGATTTAGCATAGGCTTCCCAGTGGTGGAGTTTCATATCGTTGATATCGGAGACACCCGCGTGTGTCAGTGCAGCACTACCGGTACCACCCATATCAGTGATACCCTTGGGAACAACCCCCGTATTTCGCTTTCGGAATTTAAGCTCACCCTCAGTGACTGAAAGTTTCGTATCGTCACCGATCCAAAGTGAGTTATCGGAAACGTACATGTCCCGAATTTTGAATGCGGCTGACCCGATATCGTAGGTATTATCTGCGGAGGGGAGGATGTGACCACTGAAAATTGTCCCCCCTCCAATTTCCACATTCGATGTGGTCACGAACCCCGTGGTGGCGTTACTGAATTGAAGGGTATTCGAGGTAACGTTCCCCACATTGGAAACGGCCGCGAGGTCATAGGAGGGTGTGATTTCGATGAGTCCCATTTTGATACCTTCACATGCGACATTCCCGTTGACTGTGAGGACATTCGAAGAGTCTGTGCTGACGTATAGATTCGAGCCTACGGAAAAGGCGTGTCGGGGAGCAGTATTGGCGATGCCAATGTTGGATGTCGCCTCGAGCCTGGGAGCACGAAGGGTCGCGTTCTCTACATCGAGGTACCCACTGAGTCCTTCGCCGAGTTCACCCATAGTTATTATAGGGGGAGTTTTTTTTAAACACTGAAAAAGTCCAGATTTTCTTACAAAGTGGGTTGCACTTTGGAGGAAATGTTTATTGAGGAAAAATTGAGACTTAGCCACAGTGATAGGTACACCCAACGAATGATGCTATGTGGACTGCGTTTGCTTCATCTGTTTGGGTGCCATCGGTTGTGAGAAAACGCCTCTCGTATGGTGCCTCCGTCGCACCCGTTTTGTCCTCAAATTGGATCTTACATATTTCCTCATGAACATGAAACACGTTTAAAACAGTCATGTTTTGATATAATTGATAAATCTCAAACTAAGTCACACTCTTATGAATGTCAATCACATATTGGACATTCATATGATTCAAATAATGCCGATAAACGTATTAGTATTTCTTTTAATGTCATGCCGAAAACGTTACCTGGTCTGTATAATTTTAAAATAATGAAAATTTAGATTTTTCATGTACGAGTAACTGTGTTACTCGGCTACAACGTTTGATGTATTTTCCTCCGTGACTTCATCTGGTCTTACCGGCCAAACGGGATTCACCGGATCTTCGGTCGCCGTGGGAAGGTCGCGAAGGGCTTGGCGGTACTCGAGCCATGCTTGTCGAACTTCTGGGGTGGAGTGTGGCCAGTCCGGAATGGCATATTTATCGGATTGGTCGAGAAGATATCTTCTCTTATTTCTTAAATCAATCATCTTAAAATTAAACATATGTTCTTCGTCAGTTAATGTCATTTATTATACTATAGTTTTTAAAATGAGGAAGGTCTGACGAAGAATCTTACATATTCAAAATTCCCATTATTAACGTATTGCCAAGAACCCCCCGGTCCAACTATAGCATCACAGTATAGATTCCAACCATTGGAAACTGCGTGAACAATATAACCAGCTGTACCATCATTATTATCTCCATATCCACCGTCCGTAGCTTCACCGTTTACACTAATACTAAAGTCCCACCCAGTATTCCCTTTATATAGAGCCTTACTTGATGCAATAAAATCAACACCGTTTGATGAACGTGCCTGATTACTGTCTGTTCCAGTTGAACCCGCAAAATTCGAATTAAATGCATTGTTTAAGTTCACACTACGCCATATAGCACCAACTTTTGCACCGAAAGTTCCATTATTTCTAAGAGCATTACCATATACCATAAGTAATACATCCAAATTAACTCCATTATTATTTGATAAAATATTCATAGGAACACTAAACATTGCGTGTCGGCGTGTTGTACTATTTTGTGGTGATAAAAATACATCCGAATTTCCTAATTCATCTGTGTATAGATTCCACGTAGGCATCGGCGGACCAACTTGAGGTACTTGTGCAAAACACATCCAACCACCACCGTACATATCTGGTTCACAATAAACATTGTATATCTTAGTTCCACCCTGGGTTCCTACAATTGGATATATACCTCTATCACTTCGACCAGCTAATATATGATCGTAAAATGTAGGTAAAGCTATGGGTGCTATATTTATGTAACGAATGTCCCCCCTCACATCCAAAGCCGCCTGGGGAACCTCCCCATCCCCTAAGCCGATCCCAACCCGAGTTTTGCTGAAATTGACGGTGTGGTGACCCTCGTCGCACCGACCCATTTGGTAGAGGGTCTTGACCTCTTCGGCGGTGAGGGCCGTATCGTAGAGTTTGAATTGGGAGATGGAGCCGTCGAAAGGTTGTCCATAGGTCGCGCGGTTTCCAAGTATTAATAATGCATTTGCATCTAAGTCGATAGTTGTACTAGCTGAACCACCTCCTATTGCCCATCCAGTCTTTAGTTCACCATCAATGTATATTTTAGGGTTGGTCGTACTTGTGGGACCACCCGAATATGAGTATGCGATATGTCTCCATTTACCAACCGTTTCTAAACCCAGATTACTGTAAGAATTATACAAATAATTAGCGTAAAATGACACATATACAGATGTCGAGGCTGAAAATTGAATAGCAGAACCTTTATTGGTTCCTTCACTACCGATAAAATGTAAATATTGATTTTCACTTGATAAGGTGGTATTATTTCTAAACCATTGACTTACGGTGTGAATATAACCCCCACTTGTATTATCGATTCTACTTTTTATATAATCGCTCGTTGCCCCATTAAACACCAAAGCCTTTTGGGTAACATCATACGCAGTGGTTCCATTAAACACCCCATCCAACCCCCTCCCAGACGTATCCCGCACCACCCCATCTTCCACAGGGTTCGTCGAGGTATTGTATTCCACGACGAGCCGGTCCCGACGGGGTGTATCATCGGCATCTGGGGGTGGCCCGATTCGAGGAACATCCAAGTTCTTCGTGAGGGTCAAAGTCCCATCGTGGAGGGTACTCGATCCCTGGTTCCGGACCCCAAAGAGCTTAATATCCTTGAGCTGAGTGAAAGCATCCGCGACGATCGCGTGGTACTTGTAATAGTTGGGGTTATCCAAGTTCTTGAACTCTAGGCGGTCATCATAGCCAAACGCGAGTCCAGCGACGTTGGAGGTTGCCTCTTCACGGGTAGGGGCTGTGGTAATCTTCGTCCAGTTCACATCATCATTACTTCCCCAAATACTCTTGATATTCGAGGGCATCGAGAAGACACGCGCGCGACCCCCATTTGAACCCGATGGGGGGTCAAAACCCTGTTCACCGGCAATAATTGTCGACCCGTCACGTGATATAGCTAACGATCTACTATCATTTCCACCACGACCTATACGAGCATCACCATCAGCGGAATCTCCCAAAGCACCATAACTTGCTACTGGTTGTCTAGTAATCCATGAACTACCTGTGTACTCAAATGTAAATAACTGTCCTTGGTTGGTTGACCCTTCGTCTGGTTTAGATACAATTAACCTTTTACCGTCGCCAGATAAGGCAATGAATGAACCAAAATCTTCATTCGTGGCTTCGACAGGGTCATTGATAGTACCCTTTAGAACCCATCCCGAACCTTCATAATTATATACCTTGACTACTCCACCATCTTCAGCTCTAGCTCCATCAGCTACATCTGCATTATTCTGACCTATCGCTACCACATTACCATCATTTGATATGGCAACCGCGTGACGACCATCATTGGCAGTGTATGTGAATGTAGCACCTTTCTGGGTCCAATCTGAACCATACTCGTATACTTTAACATAGGGATTTGTAATTGTATCATCAGTCGCAAAAATTATATGATTACCGTCTTCGCTCATATCTAAACTCCATCCAAGTCGCTCATTAGCAGCGGTACCGGATAGACTAGAGCCTTTTGGAGACCAGGCACCATTAGCGTATGTATACACACGAACCCTACCAGCATTAGAGAATCCAGTATCATCCTCGATTTCTGCTATTAGTATAGTGTACCCATCATACGAAAGTTTTACACCTCCATAACCTAGGTGGTCATCCGCTGACTCACCCACGAAGACGTCGACAAATCCCAGATCTGATGAGGTTAAACTCCCAGAATCGGGTAAAATAGTCCATGTGGCACCCGACAGATAATATACCCGAACAGTACCCGAATCAGCACCGTTAGCATGCTCAAAAGGTGCAGCTACAGCTATGATATTACCATCACCTGAGATGGCTACAGAATGACCGAAATTAGGGGTGTTACTAGCCGCTGCATCCGTGAGTGGATCACCAACCATGGTCCATCCAGATCCATTCCAATCGTAGACTATCACTTTACCTTGGCTACTATTAAAAATGTATCCACCTACGATTACACGGGTACCATCGTGATTACATGCGACCGCGCGTCCAAATTGCCCCCCCGCGTCTGGACCAAGAATGTCACCCCCAACCTGCGCCCAATCAGGTTTCGATTCAATCTCAGCCTTCTTGAGACTCATGGATTCGGGGGTTTGAATCTTGAGCCATGCCCCGAAATCAACTTCTTCGGAAAGGCGGGTATTCCTCGTGGGTGTAGCCGTCCATGAAGTTGAAGTGAGACCGTCGAACGCCTGGTACCCCGACCCATCCGCGGCACTTAACTTGATTTGACCGTCCCCCTCCACATAGGAATCGTCCGCGGAGATTGCCCTCGCGGGGAACTTCTGCAAAGCATGGGGTTCATCCACCACCGTCAGAGCACCTTCAGGTTCGGTCGTGCCCACACCTATGCGACCCTTGTAGAAGGTCACCGAGGATTTCTTGTGCCCGAATTCATCCTTTTGTGCATCGTAAATCTCTTGGATCCGCTCGTCACCCAAGTACTGGTCGTAGACCCTAAAGTTCGCCACCTTACCCGCGAAGGGACCACCCACGATCATAGGGGTTTCGGTATCTTCTTCTGTACCGTAGTATTCGAGTTCGGGAATACACAAATACCCATCAGTACCCGCTGCAAATGTTTTTGTGACAATAAATGCGTAGTATTTATAATAATTGTTTGTAGTTACGTTAAAAGAGGCTGTCTGTGATGCACCTGTAAATCCGGAATTTGTGAAGGTGTGTAGATGCACCCAATCAGAATCATTATCACTTCCCCACACCTGCCCGGCTTCTACCGATTGTGTCCAAAGCGTCGCATCATTCCTCGAAGTGAAAATGTATCTATCCAATTTTATTTTATTTGGAAGTTCCAGTTTTAACCATTCACCATACGGAGTCGAATCAGAAGCTGATAATCTTGAGGCGGTTGTCCCGGATGTATTGGCATTACCGTCGTTATCGTAATTTATCCCCGTAAGTAACATTCCAATTTCAGAGGCAATTCCGTTAAAAGCTTCCCAAATCATATTTTCGCCTACGATCGCTGTTTGAGACCAACTCGCACTCGCCACATACCCCCTCTGTGCCGGACCCGTCATCGCAATGTGTGGATACTTGAGGACCCGCGTCGGCTCGGGGAATCGGGTCAGGTCGCCTTCCTTGTGGCCGTAGAGTTGCATATCACCTATGGACGTGTGGTTATGGAGGTTATCTGTCGCGGCATTTTTAATAATAATCGCAAAATATTTAAAACTTTTACCCGCCGACAGACCGGACATGACATGAGTATCGTTAGTTGGTATAGTAGATGATGTTCCAGAACGTGATATTTCTTGGTAAAGAGTTTCCCAATTTACATCGTCGTTCGAACCTACTATAGTAAACTGTCGTGGGCGTTGGTAAGGATGTGAACTTCTTGCTATGATATTGATATAATTTAGTATAATTTTATGTGGTATTTCAAGTTTAAGCCATTCCCCATTATGATTTGTACTTCCAGACCAAGTTGGAAAAGTTAATCGTGTTGCATCACCTCCGCTACTATAACCATAATCCTGACTATGCCAGGATTCAGTGCTATTACCAGATAGTTTATCAAATGCATCGTATGCTTTATGATTTGCATTTGAAGATTCACTACTCGCACTCGCACAGTACCCCCCAGTCTTGTACCCCGTCATGGCGAACGGTGGGTACTCCCCGAAGGTATCCTCAACTTGGGCCTCCTCGACCTTCCGTCCATCCACGTAAGTTACCTTGGACCCACCTTCACCTTGGTACGCATAGGTCACGTTGTGCCACGTGTTCGCGGCGATTTGGGTATCGTCAACTTTAAGGAAAGCCTTATCGTACCCCGACCCTATACTGAAGAGCTGTTGGGTCAAGGCATTCGCCTCCAGATTCGAGGCGTTGATCCAAGTGGAGACTGTGTGTGGCGCATCACCCTCAAAGCCAAGGGAACCTGTGGTCACGTTACTCTCCGTAGAGCCATCCAAAGTCCAGCAATTGTTTGTCGCGTCGAAGACCACGTTAGTTGGAGTGATACTAATGGATGAATCATTCACAAGATTCTTGGGAACGTTCCCGGCAGCTGGGTCCTTCCCATCGAAATACATCACGTAATTGTTAGACCGAACGGAATTGAACGTAGACTTTAGGGTTGTGTCTAGGGAAAGGTCACCGGGTGGTGCGGGTTCTTCGTAGCCGTAATATTTGATTTCTTGGACACCTACAATGTTAGCTTTATTTGTTTTAGTAAAAACGATACCGAAATGTTTAAAGTGAGTTGTGTGACTAATATCAAAGACTCCCCACGTTTCGTTGTTAACCCAATCTGTATTTTGGTGGTAAAGTTCAACTATTTCCGATGAAAAATTATCATTACTTCCGAAAATCTTAAATTGTGCAGGACTTTGAGAGTTACCCGCACCAAAATTCTGAAATGTACGCGGGAATATACGAACTTCTTTAGGTTTGATTTTATATGGTAATTCTAATTTAATAAATTCACCGTAAGTTGTACCTATACCATGAGTTGTACCGACGTAAAAACCACCTGCGGCGGGGTACGTAGAAGTGGCGGAAGTCCATAAAATACCACCCGCGCCAGCTTCAATATCTTGGAGCACGTCATTAAAAGTATTATGTACCGCGTAGGATGCATCGAATTGACTACTCGCCGTCACCGTGTACCCCGCTTGTGTGTACGTATTGGTCGTATCATTCCCATCCAATTTAGAAGCGTCAAAAACAATTTCGGGAAACTTTTTGAGGGGTACAACCCCCCTTCCATGAGGTCCAGTAAACTCCACAACTACGTTGGAATCAACGTGAATAGATGTATTATTTGAATAAAAGGTGTTTCCAGAGACTTTGAGATCCCCCACCACATCTAGGGCCACCGTGGGTGAGTCGGTCCCCACACCAACCTTTCCTCCCACGTAGTTAATGTTACCGGTACCATCAGTCATCCATTTTTCATTAACTATCCTTACATTTTTGATCGCACCACCAGTTGTGAAAAAGTTTATAAATCCACCCGTCGTATCGTTATACACCCTTGCTCTGGGTCCTTCCGTATCATTATACGATAATACATTAGTTCCATCGACGGCTACACTTAATGTAGTACGTTCGAAGAGAATACGTATTTTTCTGAGAGATGCAGTGCTTATACTGGGAATAGTAACAGTCGTGAGAGCTGAACCACCATCGTATCTAAGTTCCAAGGAGGTATCCTTAAATGTGAGATTGTACCCTTGTGTATTAGATGTAGCCCCCTCACTGTAAAAATTGAATTCGCTATAGTCAGCAGTTGTGTATGTATTGCACTCAAATTCACCGACCCATGCGTTGGGAAGCTTCAGGTCCCAATTCTTGTTTTCCACATACGTGTTGGAATCTACAAGAAGAGCTGTATTCCTAGCCACAGTATTGAGCACCGTATCAGCACCCACTGTATTATCTAGAACCAATTTCCCCACACGTAAAGTGGCATTCGGGATATTCAAAATGCCCTGTGGTGCCTCGATGGACATTTAATATAGGCGGGGAAAAAAGAATTCACGGTTGGCCTACGGTCAATAGTGAGACTGGGTGAGGGGACAATCGACGAACTTTAGAAACTCTGTTCAGTTTGTAAAGTTTGTTGGGAAAGAGGGTCAGTCGCAAAGCGACTGGAACAAGTCCTACGGACTTGGGACTCGGGTGATTAGCCACAATGGTACGTGCACCCCACGAACGCCGCTATGTGCACCGCATTGGCTTCATCTGTTTGGGCACCTGAAGCGTCTAAGAAACGCCTCTCATATGGTGCCTCGGTCGCACCCGTCTTGTCCTCAAATTGGAGCTGACCGTTTTCATCGAGGACATTTTCACCTCTTTGAA
>Ga0222719_10003323_pt1 | contig 14335 bp, 25 predicted proteins | sample C33_34DmetaG_FD_165039 | JGI IMG/M metagenome (GOLD analysis project Ga0222719, IMG submission 165039) | Estuarine water microbial communities from San Francisco Bay, California, United States - C33_34D | ecosystem: Environmental > Aquatic > Marine > Unclassified | place: USA: California...
TTGAGTTGGTCTACATTAGCGTAGTGGTATACTCTATCGGTCAGAACTTCTGTGAGTATTTCGCTGACCAGGGAACGTAGGTCTTTCATAACCATAAATAGTAAGAAAGCCCCAGAAGGGGCTTTAGATTTTTTGTTTTATTTTAGCTTCTAACGCTCGACAACTAAACCATCTGGGTCAACACCCAAGCAGTTGTAAAGAAGGTCTTCACGGACCTTGAAGGCGCGGGAGAAGCCATGTTCTAGGTGGAGAATCGGAACCTTTACAACACCACCCTTAAAGTCGGTCACTTTTTCGTATGTGATGTTGACAATTGGTCCTTTTAGTTTTCCATTCTCGTCCATAAGGTGTTGTCCAATCTGAAAACGGCTAATCATACTTGCTCCACTTTCTACAAGCCTTACGGCTCATTTCTTTTTTACGGTCTTTGTGAGCACCAGAACGCTTATGACGCATCTTTGCGACATAGGGGTTTCGGGCGCGTCGTAGTTTGACCTTTTTCATACCCTGTTTATACCCCATTTTCGTTCTCTTGTCAAGCTTCTTCTGCTTTATTCATGGTCATTAGAGTCATTTGTCTCATTTTATCAAAGACTGCCTCAAACTGTTCTTTGTAGCGAGGGTCTGCGACATTTGACTTTTCTAATTCATCCAGTAAAAACCACAGTGAAGCGTTTTCATCTTCCAACTGGGCTACTTTCTTTTCTAGTTCTGCTATTTCTTTTTTTAGCTCGGAGACGGTTTTCATTGGTCCTCTTTTCGATAAGGTGTATAAACATCAACTTGACCTTTCGCAAGTGCATCAACTGCTGGCTCAACTTCGGCTGTTTTGATGACGGGCATTTCGTCTCTTGGGGGAAGACCATCAACACCACCACCTTTTTGCTCTTTTAGTTGAGCAGCGTGCTTTTCAAACTTTTCAATGAGAGCATCAATACCACCGGCAAGGTCAGTAATCATGTTGGCTTCGGCTTTTGTCATGTATTTTGTGATGTTGTCTTCTTCGTTTAGTCTGCGAATGTATTTGCCAACCTCTCTGACGGGCGCATCAAAGATGTTTGCCACACCGCCAGTAGCACCGGGGTTGCGCTTTCCTGGGTGGAAGTGGTCTCCCACAGCAGCGAGCACAGGAATGAGTTCGTCTTTTGGAAGACCAACTTGTACGGCTGTCATTTTAGTTTGTGGACCACCGGCTAACCAAGAGCCTGCCCAACGATGGTGACCATCCATAATAAAGTCGTCTGAGGAAACAATAGCGCCCAAGTTGCCGCCAATCTCGTATTTACCTTCAAGCATCCACATACCGTATTCAACAGCGTCAGTGACGCGAACTTCTTTTTGCGAAGGGTTTAGTTGTTGGCAAGTAAAGGGGGCATTTTTATTTATGACAATTTTGTCATCATCTGGGTCGCCATCTTTGAAGCCACCTGTAAAAATAGCGTCAGCCTCTTCTTGTGAGGCTGTGTCGGGGAAAGGGAACTTATCCTTATCGAACTCTTCGATTAGAAACTCTTTCCACTCTTTCAGTAAGTCTTTCATTTTAGGGCTGGCTCCTTGCCAGAGAGCAATAGTATTTCAACAAATGACCTTTTGAGTTTTAGAAGTTTTCCAAACTTTGCTCTCGCTCTTGTGTCTATGTAAATAGTTGCAGGCTTTTTGATGTCACCGTTGATGAGTTGGTCTGAAAAGTCGTAAAACTTTGTTTTACCTTTTGCAGAGGCATCGCCCACAAAAGCAAATAAAACTATTGTTAGGATAATAACTTTTTTTATCAATTTCATTCTTCGATTATTCTCCCTGCTGCACGAAGTGCATCGAGAACTTCTGTGTTTGACTTGCTGTACATTTTTGAGAAAGGTGAGTTCATCCAGTTCTCGCCAGCGACTGCGACAGATTTCACTTGCGAACAATCGTCAGCCACAGGTCTTGTGAGTCTTTGCACTGGGTCTTCTTTTGTTGCATCGAGTTGTTTTTTCTCGATATCTGATCTTGACATGTAGTTTGCCCAAACACGACCCGCATAAGTTGAAACGCTTTTGCGGTCAGGTGTAAGACCCTCACCATTTTGCGAAGACCATTCTATTGCGACTTCGTATAAAAGTGGACCAAAACCTGTAGTGGCTAATGACCCCCCAACAACCCAACCGCCCAAACAAGGACCGTCAGCGCGAAGAGGTTCCCTAATCTCTACATAACCGTTTGGAATACCAGTTTTAATAGTCTTTCTGTCTTTGCGAATAAAAGTATCTTGAGGAGTTAGAATAGAATATTTTTTTGTGTCTTTGTCAACAATACGAACATAGCGAAAACTCATTGTTGTAAAACCCATCATACTGCCTTTGTAGATAAGAACTCCAATGTCTGGAAGTTCAAGAATAGCATCTATTTGTTTTTGGATGCGAGGGTCGATTGCTTCATTGAGGAAGTTATTCCAGTTTTCAAGTAGTTTCTTCATGGTATGTAAATGACGTGTCCTGATGAGATGTGGTCTCTTGTAATGGAGTCCCAGACTCTTCTTGCGGCTTGTGATGTGCCACCTGCGCCCAAACACCAAGTGGGCATTATAATAAACGGTTGCCCTATTTGCTTACGCATTTCTTCAAACGCACCGTTGTAAAGTTTCTTGCCAAAGCCTTGGTTGCGGAAGCCTTCACCAACACGGGCTTTATCAACATAAAAGAATCTTTCTGCTTCGTAGCCCATTTCTTTTAGTTTTTCTAAGTCCTCTCGGCAGGCTGGCATCTTTCTAAACTTGTCTTTGGAAGTGTAGGTCGCTATTTCTTGGACTATCATGTTGCCGGGAGCAACTGAGCCTCCATCTTCTGTTGAGCCAAGAAGTGTGATCATAAAACCATCACCGCCAAAAGCTCCAAACTTTTTGACACGCATTGTGGTGCTGACCACTTCTGGTGCTTCGTTTAGAAAATGCTTCCAGTTTTCTAGTAGTATTTTCATTTACTCACCCGTCCTAAATGGTCTGCCACCAACTCTGGACATAAACTCGGCTTCGGTGCCAAACTTAACGTCACCAACAACCATCTTTTTTCCATAGCCGGGAAAGTCTGCTTTGTTTGTTCCTAAAAGGTAGCAATTTTCACCACCTTTTGGAATCACTAGAATAGAATCTTGACAAAACTTTTCTCCAAGGTCTGCCATAATGCCCAGAAAATCGGGGTTGTTATCGTAGTTCTGAACAAAGAAACTCGCCTCCTTGACCTCTTTGGCTACATCTGTGCCAAAGTCCTCGATGTAAGAACCATCTACGCTTGTAGGACCGTAACCCAAATCATTCATAAGAATATCTTTCAGCATTTTATTGCGCTCGGGGTTGTTCATGTCCAAACCTAACGCTTTATCTGTGCAGCCCGATGTGTCGCTTGGGTCGCCTCTGTAAGCGGTTAGGATAACACAGTCGTGCTCCATAATGTGCTGATAAATGCGAGAAAGAGAGCTTTCGTTCATCTCACCTTCTTCTAAGAATCTTTTCCAGTTTTCTAATAGTATTTTCATGGGACGTAGTAAATCTCCTCTGACAAAACGTGTAAGTCTTCGTTCACATGTGCTTTTGCGGCTGAACGCACATTACCCTCGGCATCTACTATGTTGAGTGGCATTGCTTTGATGTCTTCACCAACATAACGGTATTCACCGGGGTTGTCTGCTTCTTTTATTTTGTCTTCTCTGACAAAAGCAATAACAACAAAGAACGGCTCGTCATTATAAATAGCAGAGGTCACGGCGTGGTCCTTTGCAAACTGGCGAGACATGGTAACGTAGTCGTTGTTTCTAATAACATTTGTAAATGCTGGCTGGGCGCGGTAGATTTTTATTTTTTTGTTTATTGAACGAACCTCGTTCAAAAAATTCTTCCAACTTTCCATTATTGGCTTCATTTATCTTCTACCCTCAGTATTTCAATAGGTGTCGCAATAATCTCATTCCACAACGAAGTGTCTTGGTCATCGGCACAAAGCGTCTCCAAATCGACGCACAGGTTTTCTTCTTCGCCTGGAAACTCCAAACGATACATGTTGACGGCTTTTCTACCGCTTTCTGTGGCAAACGACTTTACGTCGCTTCTAAATGCCGCTCTCACGTTCCCAGTAAAAGTTATTATTTTATCTGAGGTAGGACGAAAGAAAGGTGTTGTCATAACCGTGAAAGAAGAAATGTCAAAAGGCTTGCCGCTGTCAATAGCGTCTTGGATTCTTTTTATTCCTCTCTCGGACGTATAGTGTTTTAGTTCCATAGGGTTGTCAAGACCGCCATAGACCTGTGTTGTAAACTCGTCGTCAATAAGAACGTATGGTTCCATGTCTCCGCGAGAATAAAAATAAGCAAAGCGAAGTTTGTCTATGTCTGGGAAATAACTTTCGTATTCGCGTTTCAAGCCCCAGAAGCGATGGTTGATAAAGTCCTCGATAAAGTCAATAACATTTTTGCGGGTAAGGAGGTCGTATCTTTCTACCTCGGTGTTTAGTTGAAAACCAAAGAACTCGTAAATAAGACTTGCAAACTCTTCGCTGCCTGTTATTTCTCCACCACGAACACTGTTGCCTTCTTTTTGTTTGTCGAGCATAAGGCGCACAAAACCCTCCCACTCTTTTAGAGTGTGGAACGCGCTGTCTGGCTTAATGTAGCCAAGGACTTTTACGGAAACGTCTTCGTTGAGAAACCTCTTCCAGTTTTCAAGGAGTTGCTTCATTAACTTATCTCCATAATGTGCAGTTGGTTTGGGTCAAACACCACAACCTCTGTTGCGTCATCGATGCTGTTGTTCGTCACGACAATGCTGTCATAGCCTTTTTCTTTTAGGTTCTCGGCGTCTTCCTTTGTCAAGTCTTTTGGTGAGATTTCGTATTTGCCTTCGACATAAAGTGGGTTCTTGATGTTGGCGAAAACTGTGTAAAGGTGCTTGCCGTAGGTTCTAGCGTATCTTCGCGAGGGAGATAAATAAATACCGTATTCTCCACCGAAGGAAGGGTCGAGTTGTTCTCCGTCTTTTAGAAGGTAGTCAGAGCCATGGAAAAGTGGTTCTTTATGAACGCTGCCTTCTAGAAAGCCTGCTGGGGGCATAGAAACTTCGTTGAGGAACTTATTCCAGTTTTCAAGGAGTTGCTTCATTATAGTTCCCCTGCGGTCACGACTTTTGCGTCGATGCCCATTTTCTCCAAGTATTTGCTGAAATTGTTTCCAATTGCTCTGCCGTCTGGGGTGTCGGGAACAATGACTGCTTCTATTTTCCAGTTATCCACAAGTGCTTCGTTGCGCGGACCACCTGCCCAATCTTTATCTGGGTCGTAGTCTTCTTTGTCGAAAACAAAGATTTTGAACTTTTCGTAGTCGCCGGGATAACGAACTCTGCCGACGCCTTTGTTTGCACCAGAGGAAGCGGTTCTTTCAGGTGGTAGTTCTCTTTTGTATGCAGCACCAGCACCAGAGGAAATGTCGTCCATGTTGTTGGCGAGTAGCGTAATGTAGCCTTTGATAAGAATGCCATAGTCCAGACCCCACGGTCCTACTTTATAAACGTCTTCGTTTGGAAGATAGACAGAAGTGCTCAACTCGTCTCGTTTGAGGCTCTGGTAGTCTTTGATAAGGCTCATAATGTCCATTCTACGACCCCAGTGAATAGTTTTTAGGGAGTCAAGAAAGGCACGGTCGGCTTCTTTTGCGTAAAGTTGTTTTATGGCTCTGCCAGCCTTTGCCATAGTTCCAAAATCTATGCTGGCTTGGTCTCTAATGTCGGGTGAAACTTTTTCCAAACCTTTGGCAAAGTTTGCACGGGCTTGTTCGTCTTCTTCCAAAAACTTCTTCCAGTTTTCTAAGAGTTTCTTCATTTGTTTTCTCCAATTATTTGGTTCAAAATGTCTGCCGCCACAGCTTTATCACTAGCATCAAGGTTTTGCTCGGGAGGCACATAAACATAAACCGTCTCAATAAGTTTGAGAGGTTTTGGAGAAACATAAATAAGTTCTCTTTCTCTAATGTGTTGGCTGGATACGGCATCGGGGTTGAATAAAAACCCTGGCTCATCGCTACTAGCCACCATTATCATGTTGATAACGGGCTCATTAACAAAGTAAAGTTCTGGGTTGGCATAAGCAGTTGCTATTTCAGAAAATTCTTCTGCAATACTTTCTTTCAAGGACCAAGAAGTAAAGTCGCCCGCTCTGGGTGTGTAATAAAGGTCGTCGCCCTTGTAAGCATAAGCCTTCTTTGGTACAAGAGGCTGGTTGGGGTCAATAAGCCCCTTTGCTTTTGCAAGAGACATTTTGCTGCGACCACGATAAACTTTTAGTCCAGAAGATGGAGTAAGTTCTTTTAGGTAGTCGCTAATAAGAGGGTGCTTTTCTTGGTAAAGTTTGTAAATAACTTTTAGAAAAGGCAGCACCTCTGTTTTGGAACTCAGGGAGCTATCGTGTGTAGTCTGACCAGTATTTGTTGAAAAGCTGGGAAAAGTCCTCTGGGGAGAAGTTAGCCAGTTCTGGATACTCGGGTTCTTTTGCTTCGCCATCGCGATCAACAAAGAACTTATCTCCGAACGGTTTTTCTTGCTCTAAAAGGAACTCTTGCCAAAGGCTGCGTATCTTCTTGAAGTCCATGCAATAAGTAGTCTTATTGCAGCACTATCGTCTTGCCTTTAGCACTCAGAGAAACAATCGTAGGCGAAACTTTATTTTTACTTGCTTGCATGAAAACTTCGACCTGCAAAAACCTGCCTTTTACGCCCTGTAACTTATAAGGAAGCTTATTGGGCGGGAAAGGTCCAAGCTTTTTAGACCATGAAGCTGTTTCCATTAGCTTGAGGTCATCAGCTACTCTATAGCGGACATCAATAAAGGAGTCTTCAGGGGTTACAAACTCAAGGTCTATTTGTTCCCACTCCGTAGTGGTTTTTGTTTCAGCAACAGTACCACCCCAACCACCATAACCGAATGTATGTTGGAAGTCGCCCTTTGGTGCTGTGTAGTTATGGAGGGTGTATCCCGTCATGTCTGAATAGGTGTATGGACCTTTTCCTACGGAATACTCACCAACAACAGAGTTTTTAGTTGGGTCAATTTTTGTAGCAGAGGACTTTGACTGATTCACTGCCCAGACATAACCATCGTAGTCCACAGCGATGCCTACAGGGTATCTACCACTGCCTAATGAGATGTGTTGCATTACAGTGAGGGTGACAACATTAATTTTTGCGACTGAAGAAGTTTGATCGAGAGCAACATAAACATGTCCATCGTTAGAAGTTGCAATACCACGACTTCTATTGTTATGCTTGACAACAGCCCATTGTTTTGTTATTGGGTCATAACGAGAAGATGAAGTTGTTGTGTCAGCTACCCAAATGCGACCAAACATGTCTACATTAATACCGTAGGGTGAACCACCACCCTTTCCTACATTCTGAACGGACTTTGTTTTAGGGTCAACTCGTAAAAGAGCAGAGCAGCCACGACCAGCAATCCAAATAATGCCCTTTTGGTCAATAACAAGTCCGTAAGGGTTGCAACCAATGTTTATTTGGTCTACAGATTGCCCAGCATTGGGCTCAAGTCTGCGGAGTCGCTTGCTATTCCAGAAGCCAAACCAAGCATGGTTATCTTTATCAACACCTGCTGCCCGAGCAACAGTCTTACCATCAGGGTTTACAATAAACTGAATGCATTCATCATTAGAAACAATGTTTTTACCAGAAGAGGTATCAATAGATCCATTTCCGTTTTTATCTACACAATCTTTTTTATTTACTCTGATCTTCGCAACTGAACCGTCTCCACGACAACCAACCCAACAGTCACCGTTGAGGTCTACAGATGTGCTAGAGGGGTTAGAACAAATGCTATAACGACCTTCCTCTACACCTGTTTTAGTGTTTAGTTTTGAGACAGTGTTCTCGGAGGAGTTTGCAATCCAAATGTGGTTCAGATTTACTGATGTCTTGCCAATGTCCAACTCGATGTAACCATTAGCATCTAACTTCAGACCCTTTTTATTTCCAAGGTCAAATGGTTTACCATAATCCGGTCCTATTTCTTGCTTGATGCAAGAAAGGTCGCAGGTTCCACAGGAAGAAAGCACACCCTCATCAATAAGTCCATTGCAGTTATTATCTTTGCTATCGCAGGACTCTGGTTGAGGTAGCTTCTCGCCAGTACACATTCCCCAATAACCTGACTTGCAAAGTTGAATGCCTGCTTGACAAATGCCCTTGCCTATCCACTGTGGCTCGCCTGAATAGCAGTTTGCTGCTGTTGACTTGCAAGGACAACCTTCCCAGTTCTGCTTTGAACAGTCAGGGCAGATAGTTGCAAAGTTTGGATTATTATCATCACAGTCGCCACCTTTGTAGCAGCCAAGACCATAACCATCACCGTCGTTATCCACACAGGTTTTCACAGGAGCAGTGTCGGGTTTTGTTGTATCGGGCGCAGGGGTGGTATCAGTTGTGTCGATACCTGCATCAACAGTCGTGTCAGGTTGGGTAAAAGTGTCCTCCACCGGAGTCGTCGTATCTGGTAAAGAAGTAGTGTCTTCAACAGTGTCCTTCACAGAGCCCACATCGCCCACAGGCGGCTTGTAAGTACCTGCGTCAGCCAGAACGATGGGCGTATAAGTTGGAGCCTTTGAGCAGCCACACAGAATAAAAAAAATAAATAATAGTTTTCGCATAGTATAACTATTATAGCAAAAAAAAGAGGGGGCGTTAGCCCCCTACGAAAAATAAGTTGTATTTTTTTGTTTAGTCGTCGTAGTCGTCTCTAACGCCGAGAACTGTTGCACCCTTTGACAAGGCTTCTTTTGCTTTGGCAACGTCTTCTGCGTCTTTCAACTCGTTAGCCATTGCTTGAACGTGGCTTAGGTCCATTTTATCGGTGTAACTGGCAAGAAAACCAAGAGAGAAGAACGCTTGAGCAAGATGGTCGATGTTTTCTTCGGCAATACGCATCTCTTGTTGCAACATCTTTTGCATTTCTTCTTTGACGATTTGTGTTAGTTCAGTCTTGTTCATTGTTGTTCCTCCTAGAACAAAATAAATAGTCTGTGCCGCACAGAGTTACGAAAATTTTTTCTCACCATCGCCCTGCGGGGTAAAGAGTTCCAAAGCGTGCATCCACGCTCGACCCTTTCTTTGACTGTGTATCCACCAGACGCCGCACGTCTTTCTACCACCTCGTGCTTCAAGAACGTCCAACACTAAACCAATCTTTGAAGTTCCGGTAAGCCGAACCAAATCACCGCTTTTCATTTACCACCACCAGATTATCTGCGTATTTTTTTGAAAACTTTGTGACGCGCCCATCGGGGCACAGGATTTTCACGGAACCCCCTTTAAGCATCTCTAACACAATGCCCCTTTCGGGGTAAGGTGCTTCATAAACTAAATCACCGCGTTTCATGCTTCACCAAAAAAGGAGTTGGGGTGAAAAGACTTTTTTCCATCTTTGACCACCAAACAAGGGCAGGTTTGTTTCCTCTTGCCGGTTGAATAACAACGCCAACACCAGCCGCACATTCTTCCAGCGTTGCACCACTTTTGTAGCGCACAAGGTCACCGCGTTTCAAGTTCAAACTCCCAAAACTCAAAATTAGTTTTGTACTTGGGTGAATAACAGCGCCACCCATCTATGTCGGGCATCCGTTCTACAAGCACGACTAGCATTTTTTGTTCAGGCTTTTCCTCTTTGCTGAACCACCACTGTGGAGCGCAAGAGGCGTCAGCCAACACTAGGTCACCGCGTTTCATTGACCCGCCTTACACACATCTTTTTCAAGTTCCCAAACAACCCATGCGCCAAGCGTGGTTGGTTCTGTTCTTCGCACTTGAACAAACATTGTTCCTTGTTCGTCTTTATCACGTTGTAGCACAATGCCGGTCCAAGGAAGAAAGCTTTGGTTCTTTGAGCGAACAAGGTCTCCACGCTTAAACATTGTCGTCCTCCACCTGATGAGGCATGACCCACACTCCGTTATGCAGGACCATGCCTGCGGCGCGGTACTGAGACTCTAGGTCATTGTCATCGGCAAACCAGTAGTCCGGGTACTCATCCATGCCACCGCGATGCTCGCGGGGGTAGTCGTTGTACCGCTCATAACCACTATTGTCGTAAAAACTTCTCATCTCTCAACTCCTTACATGCACAATATAACACGCTAGAAGCGTTTGTCAAGGGATTTTTTGCAAATATTGTGTTTCACAAAGAAATTTTTTTTCACCATCCCATACATAAACCCGGTCATAGGTGCTTATTCTTACGATAAGCAAACGTGACCCAAGTTTATGAAGGTGGGTCACGTAGTCACCGCGTTTAAGCTTTTGTGAAGCTCGATGACCAACAGTCATGTTTGGTTCCTTCGCACATAACTGTGAGCCATTGTAAGGGCGGGAGCCCTAATCGTTCTTCGGTAGTGTGGACCTTTAAAACAAGGTAGCGTAGGTCTTTGCGGGAGCAGTGGATAAGTAGGTCACCGGGTTTGAACATTATTTAAGCGCTCCGCGCAAAGAGGCTAGGTCAAGCTTTCGGTAATCGTCTTTAAGGTGCTTGATGAGTGTGTCCTTTGTAACAAAAATTAGTTTTACTTGTTCAAAGGGTGTGTCACACTTTTTTGTGCCGGTTAGGCAGTAGTAGGCGTTTTTGTTGTATGACCGTTCAAACAAAAAGTCCTTAGCAGCTTGGTCAGATTGTTCTTTTAAAAGCTTCCATTCGCCAACATTACAATTGTTGCCAAAAAAGCCTGACGCTGCAACATCTGTGACACGTCCTTTAGGACTGTATGCTTTAGTCTCACACCATTGGTCACCGACATAACAATCTGGAAGCCCTTTGCCTTGTCCTCCATAGGTGATAAGCCCGTTGGACAGGGTGCAGATAATCCTTTGAAACTTGATGTAGTTTGTTCGCCCGCTCGCGTAATCCTCTGGGAAAAGCTTTCTGTTCGCTTCCATGAAATCGCGTCGCTCATTGTACTCGTCTGTATCAACTGTGCCGCAAATTGTGGCAAACTCTTTAATTGTCATTTCTTTGTTTAAGATTTTGTCAATCATTACTGTGGTCCTTAAATCTGGGAAAAATTTTCGCGAAATTTTTTGGGTCACTCCGTTTTATGAACTGCTTCTAAGTCTGCCCAAAAGCTGAGAGTATCTTTGCCGGTGGTTGCCCAAAAGACTGTGTACAGACCTGCGTTAGAAGCGTGCGCTTTGACGACCACACCCAGACGACGCTGTGGGGTGAGAACGTCCCTTACAAGCTCACCTCGCTTGAATGTGCGTATCTTTGGCATCGTTGTGCTCCGTACTGTGGGTCCGGTAAAAGTCAAATCTCAAAAAATTACCCGTGTGTTGTTCGTGTACTATGTCATAATAGGGCAAGGTCCGTGCCAACTGGCACATACATTCCGGTATGTACCCCCCCGTGGGGGGGAGGGGGTACTCTCACACAGCTAAGATTATATACCAACCAAAGATAGTTGTCAAGCAGAAAACGACACAAGCCAATTCTTCAATCACAACTTTCATCCAAACCTCCGTTAGTCCACAACAATCATACGTTCAGGCGCAGGGTTGAAGTAGGGTCGCTCTGCGTAGTCAGCAGTTGTCATCCACAGTCGCTTGCACTTGGCACGCTTAGGCTTGGGAGCAAGCATGTCAGTCAAGACAATCATACCGTCGTAGGCATTGTCATTGACATACCTAGTCGGTGCGTCAAAGCAAGTACCACCGAACATCACCCGTTCCCAAGCACGCTTCTGCCCTTTCTGCCAAGTGTAGATGTGTTTCTCACCTACGTCACTGTCAAAGGGAATAATGTCGAAGCTCACTAGGTCACACAGTTTGTTCAACTCAGCGTAGAACTTGACGAGCATTTGGTCATCAACCGAACCACTCTGGTCAATGCAGACTGCAATCTTTGCTTCTCGCTTTACCTTACTACCAGCATGAATGTAAGGGAAGCGTTTGTTGATGCGCTTGACAGTGTGTTTCCTGTTAGCTCGAACAGAAGTGTTGACGAAACTTCTGAGGACTTTCTTCCAATCAACCTTTGGCTTGATGGCATCCATCACAAGTTTTTTTGCGTTGCCCTCGCACGAACCAAAGCCTCGACCAGAAGCGGACTCTTCAGCCGCGGCTTTCATAGCCTCTTTCAGCTTTTCCTTAGCAATGTCGGCAGCAGCGGAACCTCCCTCACCTTCTTCCCAACCACTATGGTCATCGAGGGTTTCACCGTTGTTAGAGCCACCACCCTGTGATTCACCAGAACCCCCGTTGCCGGAAGAGCCCTCGCCCTCATCTTCGGAAGGACTACCATCACCCTTTTCATTACTTTTGCTTTCATCGTCTCCACCTTCTTTCTTCAGCATCTCCAAGTATTTCTCAGCGGACAGACCGTGAGGGTATTGCTCAAACGGTCCTTCGCCTGGGAGACAGCAGTTCTCAGGAAGAAGGTAACGCTTGCGACCTTCGTTGGTCAGCAGCGAGTTGATGGCTAGGTCAGTAGCGATGTTCCAGGCTTTGTGGTTGACACCATCGGGGCGTCGTCCAGTGACGTGTCCCAAGATAATGTGCCAGAACTCGTGGAACAGAATTCCCTTACGTTGGTCTTTCGGGAGCCCTTCAAAGAAGGCAGGGTTGACCAGCAACTCAAAACTTTCAGTGTCAGGGTTAAGGCGAACACCAGCAGTGGGAAGCAGTGTGCTTAGACGCTTGTCCATCCTGCGGGACAGAGCGGCGTAGAAGGGCTCCTCACTGAGAAGCTTTACTAGCTCGCTTGACAAGTCAAAAGTGGGTTTCGTTTCAGTCATCATCTCTCCATCACCTTACATATACAAGATAGGACGGAATAATGGTTTGTCAAGGTCATTTTATAAACTTTTTTTACTTTTCTCGAAAAAAGTTTTAACTTTCGCCTAGAGAAAAGTGAATAAAAAGTGCGATAGGAGGCTTGTATCGCTGTTTTTATTTCTGTGGTTCTCGGCATTTTGGCACACTTTTTGGCGAACCTGCGATACAAGACTGGAAACGGGGATAGCCTCTTTTCCCTTTCAACTTTCACCTAGAGAAAAGTGAACCAAAACTGTGTTTCAGGCTCCCTATCGCTATGTAAAAAATGGCAAGGGGCTTTCGCCCCTCACCACCGAGACTGACCGGAGATGAGTTGTGGAGACAGTCAGCCTCTACTTTACCTCACGCCAAAAGGTCTGCGATAAACAAGCCAAAAGGCTTATCACCGACAGTCTTAGTGTGGAGAGTATCCAGAGCATTAGGGGCAGCCTTGGCTACCTCACCCCAAAAATGAACCGCAAGCTCGGCGGGCACATTTCCGAAGTAAGCAGCCAGGTTATCAACCTGCTTGTCAGTCAACTCGTTCTCGCTGAGGAAGACAGTCATCTTCTCGTTGAGAGCATTGACCTTGTGAGTCGAAAGGTCTTTCACCTTGTCAACCGCACCGTCAAGAATAGCCTCGACAGTCAACTGGCTTTCGTAGTTCTTGGCAAAGTCCTTGAACGCCACAGCAGCCTCAAAGCCGACATAACCCGTTGCCAAGTGGTAGACAACATCGAGAGCACCTTTGTCCTCGACAAGAGCACCCTTGACCAAACAGTCGTTTAGGCGATGCCAAGAACGACGCGAAGGGTAAACCTTGTTAGGCTCAGGGTCTTCGTTGTGCTCCAAGTGGTTTCGGCTCTGGTTGATGAAGTCCCAAACGAGGGTGTGAACGTTATCTTTCGCCCAAGTCAACCAGTCTTCAACAGTGGGGTTAATGTCCCAGATGACCCAGCGGTCAAGCTCGGCAGGGTCAAGCTCACTCACTTGGTAAGCACTGGCACACTCTTCACCACCGTTGACCGCAGCAACAATCTGTGTTTGGGGGTGAAGGTGCCAACCGTTCAACTTGCGGGAGTCAGTCAACTCCATGATGCCCTGACGAACTTCTGGGATGGCACGGTCAACTTCGTCAAGGAAGAGGAACACAGGCTCATCACATGCACGACGGAACCAATCAGGAGCGAGCCACTTAGTGGCATTTCCCTCAACCTGTGGCAGACCAATGAGGTCACCCTCGGTCATCTGTGAAGCACGACGCTCAACCACAGGAAGGTTCCAGCGCTCCGCTGTCTGATAGACAACTTGGCTTTTACCAATACCGTGGCGACCGCGAATCATAACGGGCTTTCCGTCGCGCAGAACGTGGTCAACAATGAGGTTGAAAGTCTTGAAGTCGATAGCCATTCTTTTCTCCTTTGGGGAACTCTGTGCTCCCTCCCATCTCCACTATAAATATAGGACAAAATACGGCTTTGTCAAGGGCAAAAGTGCATTTTTTTGATATTTTTT
>Ga0222719_10003325_pt1 | contig 14333 bp, 33 predicted proteins | sample C33_34DmetaG_FD_165039 | JGI IMG/M metagenome (GOLD analysis project Ga0222719, IMG submission 165039) | Estuarine water microbial communities from San Francisco Bay, California, United States - C33_34D | ecosystem: Environmental > Aquatic > Marine > Unclassified | place: USA: California...
TTATCGTTGATGAACCACTCAGCATCAGCTTTGCCATAAAACTTCTTGAGTGGCTCACCTTCGAAATCAACTACAAGATATTTAAAATCTACCATACTGTTTAAACAATGTCAAATACAGACTGTAATACCTGTCGAATCTGTCGTGCATTGTATGATTGTTCCATCAGGCATGATGATTGTCTGTGCTTTCGCATCAAAAATCATAAATACAAACATCAGAATAAAACATACAACCATAATTCCATACACCCACTTCTGTGCTTTCTCTTCTTGTTCTTGCATTTCTTTTATTTCTTCTTCTCTAGTCTTCATCATAGTCTCCTTGATTAAAAAGTCCATTCTCGTAACGATACATAGCATCTTGTCTTGCGAGAATACACGCTTGTTCTCCAATAAAACCATCGTTTGTATAAAACTCATGTGCTTCTTCGTAAAGAGCATCTAAAATATCTTCTTTGTTTGGATCGCAACTCATTAGTCTGTTCCTCCTACTTTAATGTCTTGAATTATATCTACCCTATCAGTTTGAAATCCTGTTTGATCGACTACATATGTTCCGTTGTAATCATCAACTAACTCTTGAATAGCTAACTCTTGGGCTTCCTCTTCATCAAATGCTTCGACCTCTACTTCATAAGAGACTACCTCACTCATTCGAACTACATACCTCTGTGGTTTATCAGTGATGTGTTCATCTCCATGATATAAATCGTTTTGTGATTTCATTTTATATTCCTCCTTAAGTCTTCAGTGTAACTATCGTGATAACAAATGTCAACTGGTCTCTTGTATCGTTTAAACGCTTCCTCTACTGCACCCTCATAAGTCAGCGATTTAATAAAACCAATCGACTCATTTGATACTAGATCAAATACTTCATAAATAACCTTATCGTTTATGTGATTACTCTTTTGCATTGTCTGTCCTCACTATCCTGTAATCAGCACGGAAATAAGGTTCTTCGATGTAACCCCTATAAAACGCTTCTTGCTCTTCCTGTAAGAATAAGTCTAAAGTCTTTTGTGCCTCACGCTTCGACTTAAACTTGACTGGAGTATCTTCATCATCTCTCCAACAGTTTTCCCATGTATCAGAAAAAGCACAGTAAGTTTCTATCTCATATAATCTACTGCCCATGTTTAAACATCCTCCTCTAAAAACTTAATTCTTGATTTAATTCCATCATAATTATATAAACCCTCTGACTCTTTAGCTTTTAGTCCATCTATAAATTTCCATAAATCAGATACAGATAAACTAGCTACCTCGTCAACTAACTTACAAATATCACATACTGTTATTATTTCAGGTTCATCACCATGTAAAGTATATTGACATGTAGGACAACTTAAAGTATTCATCATGTTTAAACAACCTCCTCTATGTAATCTAAATTATATTCATCACAATAACCTGTCTCTATTCTGAAGTCATTACCTTGTAATGCCTCATCGATCTTGTCATCGTAATCTCCTTGTTTGATACCCTCAACAGCATCATCTTCATTGTCTGCGTTTACCTCGATTGTTACTTGCTTTGAAAAGTAAACATTTACATCTGCTTTGAACTTAGCCATAAATCTTCTCCTTGTAGTTTGGATTGCGAACTAGCAATTCCATATAATCATTGTATGTGTAATCTGATACTGATTCGTCCAAGTCATTGAACAGAATAATATCAGCATAGCCTAGCAACCAATATTTCATACCTTTGTATGCCATGTTGTGCCTTTCCTCACTGTCTTTGTCAAACATATTCTTTGTTGCTTTCTTTGTTGACCAAAAAGCAAGAGAGCTACCATCAACAGACTCGACTGCTTCCACAATCTCCCTCAGGTTTCTTGACTTACTTACAACCCACTCCATGCTATCATGAACCGAAATGTAAATATCCTTATAACTCAATGCTTTAAGAACTAATCCCTTCCAAGATAACCCTGAATTCTCGTTGTTCTCATATAACTCAAAAACTTCACTTAAACTTAATTTCATAATTTTCCCCTTTGTCAGCGAGTATCTGCTGTTTACCATATGACCGACTCGCAAAAAAATAGAGAGAGCCGAAGCTCTCCCCCCTAAAATTGATGAATAATAAAACCATCAGACTCTGCAAGACTAATAACAGTAGTTGCATCAAATAACTGGTCAAAGTCTTCAATGTTTGGATAGTCTTCTTGAAGTTGTTTAAACGATTCGTATTCTCTGTAATCGCAACATATCGCAATCGGATCAAACTCGATCGGTTGCCCTATATCATGAGATAAATCCTCGAAGTATTCGAATAAAGCATGTAAACCCTCATGCGAAAAATTATCAGGTCTGATCTTCTTGAACTCGTCAATAAATCTAAACCTTGTCAATGTGTCAACGATTCCTAATGTAGTAGATTCCATTATATTTCCTCCTTAGTAATAAATGAAAATGCTGTTACGACTGCAAAAAAGAACCCTGAGAATAAATAGATGTAACCTAAAATCCAAAACTCAGGCTCTGCCAATTTCACCATTAACAACCAAGCAAAAAAGAAACTGCCTAGCATTAATAAAAACCACTTCAACCAATCTTTCATGATGCTTTCCTCCATAAAGATATTGACATAATCAAATTCTGAGAGATGTCGAACTTATCTTGAATTTTCCATTGTGCCATTAAATGTGTTTTAGCTTTTACAAATTCTCTTGAACAGTGCCAAGAATCTACATCTCTTTTAAAAACTACTCTGTAAGTGTCTAGTGTATGCTTCATAATTAAAACCCCTTTTAAATATTTACAATTAATAATCTATCACAAAAAACAATCATGCGTGATTTATATTTTAAATAAGAGACTGTGTTTAAACAGTCTCCCCCTCGAATATTTCTCTTAGTTTATTTTCGATCTGTTCGGCTTCATGAACCATTGATTCATTACAGCATGGACAAATAGGTTCTCCAAAATTATCGATCACTCCCTGAGTAACTCTCACATTAAAATAACCTTGCTCAAGTTTGTTTGTGTCAGGGTTCAGAGCTGTATCTGTGCAAACATATTTTAATAAGCGTGTAGTTTGCTTTTTCTTACCCTCAAGATTCATTTTCTTATGTGGATATTGTCCGTTGACTTCTATCCATTTCTCTAGCTGTTCATCTAACCATTCACTGTTTGTTGTGGCTGTCATTTTACCAGTCAAACCAACAGCAACAGCACAGCGTTTAAACACATGATTGTGTCCCTCATCATTTCCAACCATGGCATGAACTAACTCATGGATCAAAGTACCTAAGACTTGCTTACTTTCAAAAATCATAGGACTTATAAAAATTTCATTATAACCCCCCTCTGAAACTTGAGGGCTGTAATGCACACCTATCCATGTTTTACGACCAGTCAATGAATTGCTTACTTTGATGTTATCTCGAATTGATTTTAAATCATAACCTTTTTTCTCAAAAAGATTTAATGCGAAAGTGTCAATAAAGTTGTTTAAATATGTTTCTCTGTTCATGTTTTACCCCTTTAAAAAAGGGGGCGTTTAAACACCCCCGTGTTAAAATTATTTATTTCTGTTCTCGAATTGCCAATTAATAAAACTATCATCTGCAACCATTCGAATATTAATACCATTTTCTTTATCAATTGAAAAAACATTGATTGCAAAAACTTCATTTGCATCATCATCTAAAAAAACTATGTCTCGATGCTGTGAGTGCTTACCCTCTGCATTTTCAGTAATAATAACTTCTTTAATATCATGTAAGTTTAATGTTGTCATTTTATACCCCTTTTAAAGTTAATGTTGTTTTTTTGCAACATGGTCAAAGTGTTTAAACCCCCTTGCCATGAATAAAACTTTACGCTTTTTTTTATCAAAAGTATATTTTATATTTCTTATGATCTTTGACATTTTAATAAGTAAAACTTATCAGTAAATTAATCAAGATTTATAAGGGGTTCGGTGTTTGAATTATATTTGAATTCATGCTCTCAAAAATACTGATAGCTTTTATTTATCAAACACTTAGGTGTGATAAGTATTATTTATAACCAATGCAACAAATAATTATCCATGTCAATATATAATTTTATATTATATCTTTTTATATTATATGTTTTTATATAATGAAATCGCATGACCGACCGACAGGTCGGATAGAACAGACCCCCCGAAGGGGGACATACTGGTGTGTCCGTATATATGTATTACAACTAAATAATTTCTAACAGAAATTCCTGAGATCAGGGTGATCATTGACATCAGATTGCGATCTAGCGATCACTGTTAATGACTAAATCGGGCTCGCTAGCTGCTTACGCAGCAACCCACAGCTCGCATAAGCTCGCTTACTAGAGGTGATAAGTAATTTAAATCAGAGAAGTATTGACTTTCTTTGAGAAGTATGCTACAATATTTATGTAATAAAGATTAATTAAATAATTATATTATTATATCATATAACTAATATAAATATATTATACATATATTCTTGAGGCGAATAGTCTGTCTGTCGATGTCAGACATCCATCCTCGTTACTAATCAAATAATACTTGACTTTTTTTAAAAGTTGTGGTATACTATTAAGGTAGACTCTAATAATAAGTATATCACTCTCATGGACATTAACAAATACAAACAGCATCTGTTGACTTCAGATGGTCAATTCAAGACCATCAGTCTCTTCTGGGAATTTCGTCAATTCTCTGCAGATCATGTGGAACCTGTTTTCACGCTCAAACCCCATGATGTAGAAAAAGAAGGCAAAGTCTACCCTTCTTTAAAACAGATATACTTAACTTATGACCATGTCCCAGGATTTGAGTATGAGTTCGCCACAGATATTTTTGGGTCTTGGGACCATTGGTTAAAGATCGTAGAGTCTAAGATGCTCAAAGATTACATCCAGTCTTGGAGAGATGAACTAGATGTGCGTATCAAAGCTCAAGCTCTGAAAGCCATGATGTTTGCATCTCGTGATAACGATGCTAAAGGTATAAATGCTGCAAAGTACCTAGCCGACAAAGGTTACGTTTCTAAGCGAGGTCGTCCTTCTAAAGCAGAACTAGAACGTGAACGTAAGATCCAAGCAGGTGCAACTAAAGAACTCAATGATGACATGGAACGAATTGGACTTAAAGTAGTCGAAGGGAGTAAGAAATGATGAAGTTTCCAGTACAGGATACATTTATAGCTTACTGTGCTACTAATGGTTATCCAACAGAATATAACGATGGTCTTCGTGTAGCATTACAAACAGATCTTTCTTCTTCTAAGAAATCTTTGAATGACTTAATGAAGGAATACTTTGACACCAATGGTGCCGAGTATCTATATCCATAATGCCATACATGACCAAAGGCAAACGAGATTACAAAAAAGAGCTCTCTTGGGAAAAGAAAAAGAAACCAAACAGAGTTAAAGATCGAGCTAAGCGTAATGCTGCTCGTAAAGCGATGGGATTAAAAGTAGGTGATCCAAGACAAGTAGATCACAAGAAACCACTCAAGAAAGGTGGTTCTAACAGTAGAAAGAATTTAAGAGTTGTTTCTGCTAAAACTAATTTAACAAAAGAGGCAAGAAGGAAACGTAATGGCTAAAATTACAGTTAGTGACATTTCATCAGGTTACGCTAGTACTACAGCACTAAACGCTAGTTTTAACCAAATAGAAGACGAATTTAATAATAAAGTATTATATAGAAATAATACATCTGGTGAAGCTAATCAGATGGAAAATAATCTTGATATGAACAACTATGACATCCTCAATGCAGGAGGATTGTCAGCTACAAGTTTAACAGTAAATGGTGTTGACTATTTAGCACAAATGAATACTATTTACAATAATTATACCAGTATCACTCAGAGTGTTACTGTTAGCACTAGTGCACCTTCAGGTGGTTCTGATGGTGATATTTGGTTTACAATTACTTAATAAGGAGACTTAACACATGGCAGCTTTATCAGACCACGCAGAGAAATTGTTATTAGATTGGATGATGACAACTGGATCTGCAACTAGACCTACAGCTTGGTACGTAGGATTATTTACAGCAGCACCTTCAGATGCAGGTGGTGGTACAGAAGTATCAGGTTCAGGTTATGCTCGTGAAGCAGTAACCTTTGCAGCAGCTTCAACACCAGGTGGTACAACATCTAACACTGGTGATGTATCATTTACTGCAGCAGGTGGTAACTGGGGTACAATTACTCACATTGGTATTTTTGATGCTTCATCAGCAGGTAACCTATTATGGCATGGTTCTATGACAGCATCTAAAGTTGTTAACGATGGAGACACATTACAGTTCTCAACTGGTAACATTGACCTTACAATAGCTTAAGGAAATATAAATGGCAGACGGCTTTCGAATACTCGAAAATGGCGACATTCGTATTACGCAGTCGTCTGACACTCGAATTACTGAAAACTTTGTAGAAGCTTTTGCAAGTGTATCAGCTTCTAGTAGTACAAGTTCTGTAGGTTTAATTACTAAGTATGGTTTTTCTGATTTAGATGTTTTAGGTTCTAAAATATCAGCAGCAGAAAGAACTGTATTTGGTTATAGTGAATTTAATAGTACAGGTACTATAGCTGATGTAGTTACTATGAACTACTCAGGAGCTAGCTCATTAACAGGGACAGCTACACTAGCTCCTTTAGGTACAGGTAGATCTCAAGCAGAAGTATTATTATTAGGTGAAGCAAGTACTACTATTTATCCTAATACAACAAGTCTTGTATTTAGTAGTTTACAATCGATAGGTAGTAAATTAGGAATTGGTACAAGGATTCAATTCCCTACAGTTAGTCTTGTAAGTGCAGGAGCTGTATCTGCTATAGGTTATAGAAATCAATTAGCAGAATCAAGTTTAACAACACAAGGTTCTAAACTTTCTGTAGGTATTAGAATACAATATGGTCTGTTTGATAAAACAGGCACAGGTACTTTAAGTCCTAGTGCTATTAAAATACTTAAGGGTGCTTTTACTTCAGCAGAAGAAACAGGTACTCGTATTTTAGAAAATGGAGATACTAGAATTACTGAAGCAGGAGATACTAGGATTACTGCAATTTTATATGGTAATATTGGAGAAGCTAGTATTGTAGGTGATGCAACTAAAACATTCTTTAGTTCTCAGCCTTACTATAAAGATGCAGGATCTTGGAAAGACATGCTTCCTTATGTTAAATGGAATGGAGCATGGACTGGTAATATTAAAATCTATAAACACACTAACGGAGCTTGGAAGAGGAGTTATTAAACTATGGCAAACATTAAAATATCAGACTTGACTGCTGCATCGGCTGCTGCTGATGCTAACGAGTTTGAGATAAACGAAGCAGGTACCAGTAAGAAAGTTACTGGATCACAAATTAAAGCATTTGTTAATTCTGGAGACGGAGCATTAGCATCTAAAAATACAGTAGCTACAGCAGACATTGATAACTTAGCAGTTACTAATGCTAAATTAGGAAATGATTCTGTAACTAATGCAAAAATTGCAACTGATGCAGTTAATGCTGATTCTATTGCTGCTAATGCTGTAGGGGCTTCTGAACTTAATGTTCCAGGTAATGGTACTTCAGGTCAATATTTAGCATCTGATGGTGATGGTACAATGACATGGACTACTCTTGCTGCAGGAGGTGGTTTTACAAATATACAAACTTTTACATCGCCAGGAACTTGGACTAATCCAGGTAATGTAGATAAAGTTAAAGTAACTGTAACTGCTGCAGGTGGTGGTGGAGGAGGTGGTGCTAATGCTGCACAAATTGGTGCAGGAGGCGGAGGTGCAGGAGGCACAGCAATAGAAATTATACCTTTTCCAACTGCAACTAATGTTCCTGTAACTATCGGTACTGGAGGAGCTTCAGGAGTTCGTGGTAACAATAGTGGTACTGTAGGAGGCACAGGCGGAACTTCATCTTTTGGTGCATACTGTTCAGCAACAGGAGGTGAAGGAGGTCAAGGAACAGGTTTCATATCTAATCCAGGTTTCTATGGTTTAGGTGGTAATGGTGGCGTTGCTACTGGTGGTCAAGTAAATGCAACTGGCGGTGACGGAGCATCTGGATTTGGTCCATACTCACCTAACAATATTAACTTCGGTGGTGTAGGTGGAGCATCTTACTATGGCTCTGGTGGTAGAGGCGGTGGTTACCAAGACAATGGTGGAGCTATTCCTGGACAATCTGGTAAAGCATATGGTTCTGGCGGCGGTGGTGGTGGTCGTCCAGCTATTAATGGTGGTGCAGGTGCCGCAGGTATTGTTATTGTTGAATATTAATTAAGGAATTAAAAATGGCAAAAAAAGCATTAGTAAGCACTATCGAGCCAAGAGGTAAAGATAATGCAGGCTATAGAGTATTAGAAGTAGTAGATGCTACTAATACTTTTAATGTACATTCAAGTTTACAATGGCATGATTGTGCTGATACAGTGATACCTGATATGTATTGGTATGATCCAATTTTATCTTCATTTAAAAAATTACCTATAGCAGTAGATCAGTCTACAGCAGGTGAGTTAGCAGTTGATGCTGATGGTAATCGAACAGAAGCATACGAATGGGACTGGGATACTGAAACTTGGAGTAAACAAAGTATTTCTTAAATAAATAGAAAGGATAATCGTGACCAACGATTTTGATAAAAATGGATACGTCCATTTAAAAGGTTTTTTAGATGAAGGTAATTGTAAAGAACTTACTCAAGAGTTAAATAATTATATAACAAAAGGAAAAACAGAAAAAGATTCTCAATGTCCTTTGTCAGAAGCTATACATGGAACAGAAACCTTTGATCAATTACTTGTAGATTTATTACCTCACTTTGAAAAAGCATGTGGTAAACGTCTTTACCCTACTTACTCTTATGCTAGATTATATAAACCTGGTGAGGAGTTAAAGAAGCATACTGATAGACCTGCTTGTGAAATATCAGCAACAATTACATTAGGTTTTGAAGGTGATATATGGTCTATTTACATGGCAGGTAATAAAGTAAATATGCAAGTTGGTGATGCTGTTTTGTATCGTGGCATGGAAGTAGAACACTGGAGAGAAAAATATACTGAAGGTCAATGGCAGGCTCAAGTATTCTTACATTATGTCAATGCTGATGGACCTCATGCAGATCAGAAATATGATGGTCGAGAGTCATTAGGTATTTCTAAAACAGAAAAACAAGACAGAGTATTAACAGACTGTGCTGTATTTGAAGCACATATTTCTGACAGCTTCTGTGAAAACTTAATTAATACTTACTCACAAGATAATATTGCTAAAGAACCTCCAGTTATTGGTGGTGGCACAGGTAATATAGATAAAAACATTCGTGATACAGAGCGAGTATTACTTCCACAGAATGTAGGCATTGGTGCTACACTCACAGCTACAGGACTTAATGCTAATAACTATTGGTGGCAATATCACATTACTAATACAAACCAAACTGAGTTATTAATCTACAAACCTAATGGACATTATAATCCTCATGTAGATACATTTCATCAACATGGTGAAGCTAGAAAGTTAACAGCACTAGCATTTCTTAATGATGATTATGAAGGTGGTAAGTTCTTTTTAAATGCAACTGGGAGCTTATACTATCCACCACAGAAAAAAGGAACTGTATTAGTATTTCCTAGCTACATGGTGCATGGTGTTGAACCTGTAACCAAAGGTATTAGATATAGCTGCGTAACATGGCTAGTAGGACCTTATTTTAAATGATAATTAAATCAATACCTTTTTTTTATATTAAAATATTTATTAATGATTATTTAAAATACAAAGATAAATTATTAAAATTAATTAATCAAGCTAATATAAATAATACTTTAAAAGAGTCTAAAACTGATTTTAATTTAGATCAAAGTAATCATGAATATAAATATATATTTTACTCTATGATTAAATCTGCTATGCTAGATATTAAAAAAGAATTATCATTTAATGACTATATAGTAAAGATTATTACTAATAATATATGGTTTGCTCAATATAATAAAAATAACTATCATAATTGGCATACTCATAGTAATACAAATTTTAGTAATATATTTTATTTAGAGAATGAAACAAATATAACAACTACTTTTTATGATTTTATTAATAAAAAAGAATATAATATTAAAACAAAAGAAGGTGATTTATTAATGTTTCCAGGATACATAATTCATAAATCAAATATAAACAAAACAGATAAAAGAAAAACAGTAATTGTTTTTAATAGTAATATTGAAAAGGAATAATAATGCAATTTATACAAGTATACAAAAAAGCATTTAGTGATGAGTTCTGTAAAAAAGTTATAGATTATTATAATGCAGTAGAAGAAGGTGGTTTTACTCTTAATCGTCAAGACCATGATAATGCCTCTAAAATGGATAAAGAAGATAATGCAACATTTATTCCACACCTTCCATTAGGACATACAGAAAAAGAAGTAATGAATGAATTTACTAGCGTGTTTTGGGGAAATTGTTATAAAGAGTATGCAGATAAATTTGCCGCATTAAAAACATGTGCTCAACATAAATCTTATACAATGAAGGTACAAAAGACCAAGCCAGGACAAGGTTATCATGTTTGGCATAGTGAAGTAACAAGTAGAGATAATTGTGAAAGATTATTAACATGGACTGTTTATCTTAATGATGAGTTTGAAGCAGGTGAAACAGAGTTTCTTTATCAACAATACAGATACAAACCAAGTAAAGGTGACTGCATAATATTTCCTACAGCTTATACACATACACACAGAGGAAACCCACCTATTGGTGGAGACAAATATATTATAACAGGATGGGTAGAATTTTAATATGACAACAGCAAATGAAGTAAATCAAAAAATGGAATCGCATGAAGAGTTATGTGCTGAAAGGTATGCAACAATTCATGCTCGTTTAGATCGTATTGAAGCTATGTTAAACAAATTAATATGGGGAGCATTAGCAGGATTTGGAGCTGTTGTAATTACTGTTATAGCTCATAATATATAATGTTAACTAGACTATGTCAATTATTAAGGAGAAAACAAAATGGGTTTGATACTTCATTTGATTTCAATTTGTGTGATACTCGTGGCTTACGAAATTATCCGAGATCCACTCCACGCTCTCAAAGAAACTATACAATTAAAAACAATAAAAATGTACACTGTTCTCAAGGAGACTGCGTTACGACTGAAGGAGATTGTGTTTAAGTGAAAAAATACTTATCAGTATTTTCTAAACGATTAAGTGAATCAACTATTTCATGTATGGTTGCTATGACTCAAGGTAATTTACTTATTATGACACTTGATCATTGGCAAAAAGCACTACAAGTAGGAACAGTAGCTTCATTAGCTACAATATTATTTATATTAATAGATAAAGAACATATTACAAAAAGTAAGTTTGCTATGGCAGGAGTTATTGGATTCTTTACAGCTATTGCAGATTTTATATTACATCCATCAGGTTTTGGTGGACCAACAACAGAAGCATTAGTTACAGGTATAGGAGCAGGTTTATTATGCCTAGCTATGAGTTCTGTATGGAGAACAAATGATTAACGCTATTTTACCATTAATAGGAACTGTATTAGACAAAGTTATACCAGACAACAATGCAAAACAAAAAGCCAAACAAGAAATTGAAAAAGCTCTTATTGATAATGCAGCTAAGATTAATCTCACTCAAGCTGAAACGAATAAAATCGAAGCTAGCCATCGCAGTATTTTCGTTAGTGGTTGGCGTCCTTTTCTTGGGTGGTGCAGTGGGTTTGGTTTTGCTTGGGTGTTTGTTGTCTCCCCAGTGGCTCAGTGGGTGCTTGCACTACAAGGCATTAATTTAGTATTACCACAATTACAAACAGATGTTTTAATGGAATTAACTTTAGCCATGCTTGGTCTTGCAGGTCTTAGAACTTGGGAGAAAAGTAAAGGCTTAACTAAATGAAGTTATCAGAACATTTTTCATTAATAGAATTTACTAGATCTCAAACAGCTTCACGACACGGAATAGATAACACTCCTAACGAAGAGCAAATAGAGAATTTAAAAACTTTAGCGAAAGGGTTAGAAGATGTTAGGACTAAGCTTGGTGGTAATCCTATTAATATTAGTAGTGGCTTTAGGTGTGAGGCTCTCAACGATCGTTTGGGATCAAAACGCACAAGCAGACATATACTTGGTCTTGCTGCTGATCTTACTTGTGATCGTTATGGCGATGTCAATGATGTATTTTCAGTTCTTGCTAGTTCATCTATTGAATTTGATCAATTAATTAAAGAATATGACTCTTGGATTCATATATCATTTCCTAAAGAAGGTGAAGAACCAAGAAGACAAGTATTAATTATAGACAAAGACGGAGCACGTTACTATGAGTAAAGAAAAAGACCCTAGATTAAAAAGAGCAGGAGTATCAGGTTATAACAAGCCTAAGCGTACTCCAGGTCATCCAACTAAATCTCATGTTGTTGTTGCTAAATCAGGTGATCAAGTAAAGCTTATACGCTTTGGTCAACAAGGTAAAAAAGGAGCAGGTGCTAATCCTAAAACTGCTTCTGAGAAAGCAAGACAGAAATCATTTAAAGCACGTCATGCTAAAAACATAGCAAAAGGAAAGATGTCAGCAGCTTATTGGGCTGACAAAGTTAAGTGGTAGAAGACTCACCCTGTACTGGGGTTTGTCGTTTGAAAGATAATGTATGTACAGCATGTCATAGAACCTATCAAGATATAAGTGAATGGTTTGATATGACAAAACAACAGCGTTTAAACAGAATGGAGCAAATAAAGAATGAGCTTAGTAGAAAACATAAATAAACGTAAGAAGGCAGGAACTAGCAGAAGTAAAAAGAAATCAACTATAAGTGCTAAAGCCTATAAAAACATGCAAAACAACTGGGGTAAGAAGAAAAAGAAAAAGGCTTAACAATGGTAATTAATGAAGATACTCCTTTATATGACTTTGTCAATTATTGGATGGAACATAAACCTTTAAAGACTCCAACAGAGCATCCAGTAAAGTTTGTTAAAAATGCTCAAGAGACCATACTTTATAGAGAAGGTCCTTTTCAGGTTGAGTTAATAGCATTAAAACCTAATGCAGAGTCTGTACCTCATACTCATCCTAATACTGATTCTGTTTTAGTATATGTATCAGGTGATGTAGACATTAAACGTAAACATAAATGGTATCACCATCCTTTTACAATGTTTAAAGATAAAATGCCTTATCCTGCTTTACCTATAGGTCCTAATACTGTTCACTCAGCTAGAACAGGTCCAATAGGAGGTGCTTTTTTAAACATAGAGAAATGGATTAATGGGGTTAAACCTCACTTTGTAGGAGACGACTGGATGGACGAAGAAGGTAAAACTAGTTATGAAGAAAGTGCTAAATGAGCAAGGCTAGCCTAGATCAAATAAGAGAAGCAGCAGAGTCTGATCTCCTAACATTTATTAAGTTAGTAGCTCCTCACTTAATGTTGGGGGCTATCCACGAAGAATTGATACAATGGTGGCAACGTCAAGATGCTAAACAAAACCAATTAGTATTACTTCCTCGAGGACACATGAAGTCTAAGTTAGTAGCTTATAGAACAGCTTGGTGGATTACTAAACATCCTGAAACAACTATTCTATATGTATCTGCTACTGCTGACTTAGCTGAGAAACAATTATATGCTATTAAGAATATTATAGATAATCCAATATACAGACGTTATTGGTCAGATATGATAAACCCTGAGGAGGGTAAACGTGAGAAATGGGCAGTTGCTGAGATTGCAGTAGACCACCCACAAAGGAAATTGGAGGGTATTCGTGATGCTACTTGTAAAGCTGTTGGGCTTACTAGTAATACTACTGGCTTTCATGCTGATGTTGTTGTCTTGGATGATATTGTTGTGCCAGGTAATGCCTATACGGAAGATGGTAGAGAAAAGGTTGCCTCAGCCTATTCACAGCTTGCCTCCATTGAAAACCCTGGTGCTTATGAATGGGTTGTTGGTACTCGTTATCATCCTAGAGATATTTATGATACTATGATCAACATGAAAGAAACTCTTTATGATGATGATGGAGAGTTAGTATCAGACGATCCAGTATATGAATTATTTCAAAGAGTCGTAGAAACCAATGGTGAGTTTTTATGGGCTAAACAAACAAGAGCAGATGGTAAGGCTTTTGGATTCGATGCAAAAGAACTAGCTAGAATTAAAGCTAAATATGTAGATAATACTCAGTTCTATGCTCAGTATTATAATAATCCAAACAGTAATGAAACTGCTCGTATCAATGCAGATAACTTTCAATATTATGATAGAAACATTCTACAGAATAAAGAAGGAGAC
>Ga0222719_10003326_pt1 | contig 14331 bp, 26 predicted proteins | sample C33_34DmetaG_FD_165039 | JGI IMG/M metagenome (GOLD analysis project Ga0222719, IMG submission 165039) | Estuarine water microbial communities from San Francisco Bay, California, United States - C33_34D | ecosystem: Environmental > Aquatic > Marine > Unclassified | place: USA: California...
CACTGAGTCACTTAACGAACTTTCCAAAGATGTTATTTTTGATCATACCCTTCACGGTGGTTATTATCTTGAAATCATTCTAAGCAAGGATAAAAAATCTATTGCAGAGGTAAACCATATTGATTTTAGGTATATCAGAAAGAATGAAGAAGGAACAGAATTTTTCTTCACTAAGGATTGGACGGGTAGAAAGCCAGAGAACAATGAAGATTATGAAGTAATCCCAGCCTTTGATGTAAACGATAAGAAAGATAAAAGCATTTTAGCAGTTGGAAAAGGATTAGGAGTTTATCCATTACCTAGTTATTTACCTGCAATCAATCATATAGAAGCGGATTACGAACTTTCAAAATTTGATCTTTGTAATATTCAGCATCAATTTATGCCGAGCTTCTTAATTAACTTCTATAATGGAGAGCCTAGCGAACCAGACAAGGACGAAATAGAGAGAAGAATCAACGAAAAATGGTCTGGGGCAGATAACGCTGGAAAAGTAATAATCAATTGGTCAGACTCAAAAGATACAGGTTCCGAGATTCAAATGATTACACCAAGTAATTTAGCGGATCAATATGAAGTTTTAGAAGATAGAATAGATTCGACTCTTTTAGTAGCTCACAAGGTAATCAATCCTATTCTATTTGGATGGGTTAGAGAAGGCTCAGGACTTTCTAATAATGCCGATGAATTAAGAATAGCCCAGGAGGCTTATCAAATTAGATTTGCCACACCGCAACAAGAACAACTAAATACTATTTTTAATAATATTCTAGGCGTTAATGGTATGCCTAAAGTATTAGAAATAAAACCACTCGATTCTATTAACGCACAATTAACAAGTGCAACAATGGAAGCCAATCTAACACAGGATGAGATTAGAGCGAAGATGGGGCTAGAACCTATCGAGGGAGTTGAGATTGATCCAGTAGCGGAGGCTTTAGATTCATTAGGGCAATTACTATCTACCAAGGTATTAGAGCAAATGAGTACGCAAGAAATCAGAAGACTTGTAGGGCTTCCAGAGGTTCCAGTTGTTAGAGAATCTACAATGGTTGTAAAAGAGTTTTCAAGCCAAGAAGCTGAAGACATTATATTAAATCATTTTAGTGTGGGTGGATTTCACGAAGATTTATTTGAGGTTGTAAGCTCTAAAGAATTAGAATGTGAATCACACGAAGAATTTTTACTAGCTGATGAGTTAGCACGAATGGAATTTGGAGTTATTGATGGGCTTACTCAAAATGAGTTGAGCGTACTAAACGCAATAAAAGAGAACCCAACCGTAACAGTACCAGAATTAGAATCAATAACGGGTTTAGGTGAGGCTGAAGTAAATTCTATTGTTGAGAAGTTAGAAAGCACAGGAGCGATAAAAGAAGGTGGAACACCAGAAGCACCTGAACGAGAAGTAACAAAAGATGGTGAAGATACAATAGAAGAGGCTAAGAAGTCAGAACTACAAGTGATGTATAAATATACATTAAGAAGTGACGCACCACCATTGAAAGGTAAGAGTCGTGACTTCTGCATTAGAATGATGGCAACTAAATCATTATTCACTAGAGATAGAATAAGCGGTTTATCCAATGGCATGGGGTTAGATGTCTTTAAATATAGAGGAGGTTATTATAACAATCCAAATGGAAGAACCACAAAATTTTGCCGTCACGTATGGAGTCAGCAAATAGTAAGGAGAAAATAAAATGGCAAGAGTAATATTTATAACAGAGAGCTACATTAAATCTAACACAGTAGTAGATGATAATGTAAATGCAACAACATTGCTTTCTATTGCTTACGATGCGCAGGAACAATATATAGAGCCATTGCTAGGAACAAGGTTGTATAATAAGTTAAAAACAGAGGTAACAGCCGACACGCTAACAGGTGACTATTTAACATTAATGAATGATTATGTGGTTCCTACACTCATTAAATGGATTGAGCATGATTTTATACCAGAGAATCACTACCGACTTCGTAATGTCGGGACTACTGTAAAAAGTGGTGAGTTCGGTCAGTCTGCTTCATTCAGTGAATTAAAGTTTAGAATGGATATGGCTAGTAAGAAAGCTGAGTTAAAAGGGTTAAAGATGATAGACTACTTAACTTGTAATACTAGTTCTTTCCCTGAATATACTATTAATGATAAAGGTGGAGAGATTCCAGCGATTAATTCAGCTGCAAGAACGGGTTGGTATTTAGGAAATTCAAAAGTAAATTATGGCGAAAAAGAAAAAGACCTCAAAAGAGGTGACTGTTAAGAATTGGAAATGGGGTAAGAATGATAAAATTCTAAAGGAATACTTTAATAAGAATGGCACTAATAACAAACCAAGTAACGTATAGACAACTGATTGAGATGTTCGAGCAGTTCTCAAGCGATCATAACGAATTGAATTCTTTTGGTTACGGTGCTTTAGATGCTTTAATTGAAAGTGCAACAGAAGGAAATTGGGACTACAACAACTATCCCAAACTGTATATTGTAGATGATACTCCTTTGGTTGAGTTCTCAGAAGGTCAGCAGGTTTTCAACTTTCAGGTTGTCTTGTGCGGGATCGAGTTCGATAAAGATTCAAAGAGACTATACGAGGCTCATATTAAATCTGATATGATCCAAGTTTACCAGGACTTTCTAGCATTTCTAAGAATTGAACCGCAAATACTAACTAACGATGTGTTGATCTCCAATAATGGAACTAGTTCTGGCACTTCTTTTATTGAAAGATTCGATGATAATTTAGTAGGTTTGGTTTTTAATCTAAGCATAAAACAAGCAATTAATTTAAATCTGTGCGCTGCACCACTAGACTAATGGAATTTACACACTATGTAATAACAAGATTCAACGAACACTTATACTCAAAGAACCCGTATAAGGTGGCTAATCCTGACGCATGGATGGAACATAGGTTAAATCTATTTGAAGCCTGTAAAGAGTCTGTATTAAGTCAAGGCGTTCCATTTATTTGGGTTATTGCCGTAGATGAGAATACACCACAACACTTTTTAGACAGAATCTTCACTGATGATTGCATGGTTAAAATAACCTGTCCTGTAAATGAAACTTTTAGCGTTATTACTCCACCTACTGAATGGATAATTAGTACAAGGATAGATAATGATGATACGTATTACCCTAACGCATTAAACAGAATACAACAGACTTTTAAGGAAGAAGAGTTTGTAATAGATATTGATTACCATCAAGACTTGAACGGTGCTAAATCACCAAGTTATCGAAGGGCTGCGAACAGTCCTTTTTTATCATTGGTTGAAAACAGTAATGGAGGTTATAAATCTTGCTACGCTAGGCCTCATACAAAAATGGTAGAAGACTTTAAGGCGATGAAGATACCTGAGCAACTAGCCAACATGATTCTACACGATAAAAACCAATGTAATTACTTATTGAAGGTATGAATGAAGATTTAACGATAGGAGATTTATTACCATACTTAGGGTTAATGGTATTACTTGCTGGGCTAGTTGGTCAATGGGCTGTAAATAAATACAAAGTGAAGGAACTTGAAACACGAAGAGTTGAAGATAAGGAAGATTTAAAGGCGAGTGTTGATGCTGTCAACATCTCCAAAAGTTCAAGATTTAGCAAAATGGAAAAAGACATGGACAAAAAGATTCAAATTACCCACGACAGAATCGACCGAGTAAGGGATGACATCAACAGTAATAACGTAAAGATGGATGTTAAGTTTGAAAAGTTAGCCGAGAAAATAGACAGCGGTAACAAGGAATTAATGGTATTTTTTACCGACATAATTAAAAATAAATAAAATGAAACGATTATTTAAAGACGGAATTATCACAACAATTCTAGGTATTTTAATCCTATGTGTAGGAGTTTATCTATACATTAGTAAGGATCACACAGAAGTAGAAGCTGGAGCAGTTGCTGCAATTGGATTAATTTTTCTAAGGTCAAAGGATTCTTTGATAGGATTAAGTAAAAAAGAAAATAAAGATGGGTGATTTAACAAAGAACTTTAGCAAATCAGAATTTGATTGTAACGATGGTAGCGAAATGCCAGCAAAGGTTCTAGCTAACGTTAAGAAGCAAGCAAAGAATCTGCAAGTAATTAGAGACTTTCTAGACAAAAAGATAACCGTTAACAGCGGTTACAGATCACCAAGTTATAATAAGTCTATTGGGGGAGCTTTAAAGAGCCAACATTTAAAAGGCAACGCTTCAGATATTAAAGTTAAAGGAATTAGTCCTGGTGATCTATCAAGAGTTATCGAGGGGTTGATAAGAATCAAGGCAATTGAAGACGGTGGTATAGGAGTTTATTCTACTTTTGTCCATTACGATAGAAGGTCGAAGAGAGCAAGATGGAATGGTTAAACAGATACTCCCATATATCTTTGGTGCTGTTATCGGCTTCCTAGTAACATGGATAATAAAACCAACTCCAGAAATAAACACAGAACCTTATGAACTTAAAGCTGAAATCCAAGAACTTAAACATGCAGCGGAAATCCAAGCGATCAAAAATAAATACGCAACCAGCTACACCAAGTTTGCAGACTCAGATCCTGAGTACAGGGATTCTGTTTTGCTTTCTTTTGGGTTTTAATGCTTACGGTCAATGCACTATTTTAGACCTACCAGACACCACACAGAATAAGATTGTCAAAACTGTTTACGATCTACGGGAATGTAAAGAGTCAAGAAAGGTAGATAGTGCATTTATAGACACTCTAAAGGCAGATAATAAGATTCTAGTGCAAGATGTTGTGGACTTAAATAATAAGCTCTCTAAAGCAAAGAATCGCAAATGGTTTTTTTTAGGCGGTGGGTTTTTGATTGGCTGGATTTCTAGGAGTCAATTAAAATAGTTCATCTATTTCTGTTTGGTTAGCCTCACTATTAATTTAGTGGGGTTTTTTTGTGCTTGATTTTCAGGTAGTTATAATTTTCTTTTAAAATAATTCATGATATGTAGTTATAGTTATATAATTATACTATATATTTACACCATCAAACTAAATCAAAATGATAGGAATCATATTAGGAATAGCATTTATAGTAATATCAAAACCATTTATACAAAAAAGATGAAACAAGTAGCATTTTATTTAAAAAGGGAAGATGAGAAAAACGATCTCCCAATGAAATTCGATAAGGCTTGCAGAGCCAAAGGAGTTAAACCGAACCACTTAATCTCTGAGTTCATGAATAATTACGTGAACGACTACGAGAAGAATGTTCTGACCAATTACGTGGTGTTTGATGATGATGTTAAAAAGATATTGAAAGAGATTCAAGATTATCTTTCAAACTGTTCTGGCAATCAAGAACATGAATTTGATATTGAACTGAGTAACGGATTAGTTTTTTTCGCTGATGCAATTATTCACTTTGCAGAAATCGGAGGAGATCAAGTAGCGTATGCCGAACTTTCAAATACTAGGGTTGAAGATGCAAACGCCAACATTAATTATTTATCTGATGAGCAGATAGAAGAAATTGAAAACAAATACAGTTACTAATGAAAATAGAAGTGTATCAATCAGAGTTAATAAGTCTCTCTGTTAAATTAGCGGAGATTCAGAAAGCAATATTAAAGTTAACTGAGTCAGTAGAATTCAAAGAAGGTGATTATCTGATAAGTGAATTGAACGATCAAAAAGATTATGTAGTGTTTAGTCACTACGCCCAGAACGGTGAGACATTCATTTGTCGTAGGTTGAGTGAAGATTTAAAGCCAATAGGAGGGTTTACTTCTTATAAATCGGTTAGACACTTGACAGAAGTAGAGAAAGAATTTTTAAATAAAAAATAAAATCATGTTAGAAGGATTAAAAAAAGAAATACCATACAAGTGGCGAGTTCAAAGTGCTAACAAATATGGTGCGCAATGCGTGGCGTATGTAGACGCTAGAGATGTTCAAGATTTACTTGATGAAGTAGTAGGGGCTGGTAATTGGCAATGTAAATATGAAGAGCATAAAGGGAATTTGTTTTGTAGTATTGGAATCAATGTTGATGGTTGGTGGGTTTGGAAATCAGACTGCGGAACTGAAAGCAATGTAGAGAAGCAAAAGGGCGAAGCCTCAGACGCATTTAAACGTGCTGCGGTAATGTGGGGAGTAGGAAGATTTCTTTATAGCTTAGACATCGTTAAACTACCTGTAAAAGAGAAGAACGGAAAGTATTTGCCTTGGTCAGAGAAGAAACAAAAATTCGGATATGCTAAAGAAGTAAACGAATGGTGCAACGCAATAACTAAAAACAGATAAGATGGAATTATTAAATATAAGCCAATTAGCCCAAGATGTATGGGACGGAAACGAATCTCCTTTGAAAGCATACGCAATTGCAAAAGAGTATTTGAAGCAAGCAACAGAAGCACTAAAAGCAATTGAAGAAGCAGCACTTGAGGAGGCTAGTAAATACGATAAGACTTTTGAAGCTGAAGGCTTTAAATTTGAAAGACGTAACGGTGCGAGGCAATGGAGCTTTAAGACTGTTAAAGAGTGGAGCGAAAAGAAGTTAGAACAAAAGCAAGAATTAAAAGAGATCGAAGACAAATACAAATCAGTTTATAAATCTTTTGAATCTGGTATAACAAGCGTTGATGATTTTGGTGAGGTTATGCAGTTGCCAGATGTAACATATAAAAAGGATGTTTTAATTGTTAAGGGGCTATGAATCTATTGAGACAAGTAACACTGGACAGATCAAACAGGAAGAAAGATAAGAGCGTGAGCATTACTTTTATTACTGACACTGAGCAATCAACAGACGAATTCATGGAGATTGACAAGTTAACCGATACTATGGGCGTTCTTTATTATAAAGCCCATGGTAGTTTAACACAGCAAGAGGTTGACGAATTAGACAAAGTAGATGTAGAGCTTGAAGGTAAGACTAAAAGCAAGAGGTTAAGAGCTGTAATGTATGTTTACTGGAAACAACTAGGAGAGCAAGGAGATTTCAAAGAGTTCTACTCTTCCTACATGGAAAAGATTATTGAGAAAATTAAAACTAAACTAGATTAAATGCCTAGATGTTTACACTGTTCGGAGAAGTTCGTTAAGCGTTACCCTAATCAAATTGGTAAGTACCGTTATTGCTTATCTAATTCCGAATGTATATCAGTCTTTAATGAAGTTGTGAAGACAGAGCAAGAGAAGAAAAAGCAAAAGGAATGGAACAAGGAAAAGAAGGTTAGGAAGGAAAAGCTAAAGACTAGATCAGACTATCTTAAGGAGCTTCAAACGGTGTTTAATAAATGGGTAAGGCTAAGAGATCAAGGTAATGTATGTATAAGTTGCCAGAAGGAAGCGAAGAAAGAAAACGCAGGGCATTACAGAAGTGTCGGAGGAACGCCAGCTTTAAGGTTTCACGAAGAAAATTGTTGGTTACAATGTGAGTATTGCAACACCTTCTTACATGGCAATCTAATAGAGTACAGAAAGAACCTAATTAAAAAGATAGGTGTTGATAAGGTCGATTGGTTAGAAGGTTCTCACGAGCCTTTAAAATTAACCATTCCAGAATTAATAATAATGAAAGAAGAATATAAAGAAAGAATAAGAAGTTATGAAAGAAAATGAAATTAATTACGGGATAAATTACTGGGTATTACCAGGGCTTCCGCAGAATGTATTTAACATATCAATGTCTCGAATCATGAAAACAATATCGACCTACTACAATATTGATGTAGAAGTAATAAAATCAAAGACTCGCAAACGTGAGATCGTACAGTGTAGGCATATCTTTTATTATTTCAGTAAGAGATTAACCAGACATTCTTTAGCATCTATTGGTGACTACTCCGCTAAAGGTTGGAAAGGAGATCATGCGACCGCTATACATGGAGCTAGAGTAGCAAAAAATCTAATTGAAACGGATAAATACTATCGCAATGATGTTGCTAACATTGAGAAGTTAATCTATAATTCAGAAGCGGAGGTAACAAGATGGTAGAAATACTGCTTTTCACCATCCTAATACTTACTAATGTAATAACTTTTCTAGTAGGTAGAAGCCTCCCTATTAATAAAGCAATGGATAGAAGATTAAAGAGGCTTAAAGAATTAAATGATAAAACAGATAGTAATAGCAGATAGTTAATTATTTTTTTATTATCTTTGACGGGTAGTCACTTCTTAGCGGTTGTGTTCAACGAGGTTCCGAGTTCCTGCTACCATCTTTTTTTTAACTCGGACTAACTAAAAAACTCAATCATGCGGAAAGCATTTAACTTTTACAAGTCGTATTATGACGTTTACAATCTTCTATCAGATAAAGAGAAGGTCAAATTTATAGACGCATTACTCAAAAGACAATTCACAGGAGAAGAATCAACTCTATCGGGTCAGGCTAACTTTGCTTACACCTCACAGAAGGAAGTGATAGACAAGCAAATAAAAGGTTGGGAAGATAAGACTGGTAACAAATTATCAACCCCTACCGAAGGGGGGGCAGCAACCCCTACCGAAGGGGGGGCAGCAACCCCTAGGCAACAAGAGAAAGGACAAGGACAAGGACAAGAACAAGAGAAAGAGAAAGAGAAAGATGAAAAATTATCTCTCTTTAAAAATTCTATCTACTTTGATAAGCGAAAATTCCACGAAGCTATAATTAAAACAGATTTTGAATTTGATAATATTGATTACAAACACTACTACGAAAGTTTGTTAGATTGGTCAGAGAGTGGAGGTAAAATGAAAAAAGATTGGATAGCAACAGTTAGAGGTTGGATCAGAAGAGATATTAAAAACCAAGAATTAAAGATTAAGATACCTAAGAAAAAGATTGTACCACATTGGAACGAGGAGGAGGGATCATAATGCTTGTAGATGATAACGAAGGTCGGGAATTTCTTAACAAGGTTAGGAGTGGTGACATTAAACTAGGGTATGGTATAAACTGTGAATTTGATCAACACATTAGATTTAAAAGAAATAACTTCACAATTATTGCAGGTCATGCGAATGTTGGTAAAACATTTTGGATATTGTATTACTACCTATGCCTAGCTAACAACTATGGTTTGAGATTCTGTATGTATATGGCAGAGAATGAAGTTAGGAGTATTAAAAGGAATTTAATTCAGTTATGGACTAAAACTAAACTTGAAGATATTAATGAGATGAAATACCACGCCTCACTTCAATGGGTAGAACATCATTTTAAGTTTGTAGATCATGAAAGGTTTTACAAGAAAAATAAAAAAGCAATGAGCCACAATGATATTCTAATAACGTTTAAAGAGTCAGGCCTAGATGCTTTGGTAATTGACCCCTGGAATAGTTTACATTCAGAAGGCAATAGTCATCAATCAGATTATCAAGCTGCAACCGATCTAAGAATGTTTTGCAAGATAAACAACAAAAGTATTTATATACTAGCTCATGGAGTTACTGATGCACTACGTAAGGTTCATGGTAAAGAGTCTGAGTACATGGGACACACTAAGCCGTTAATGGCAGCAGATATTGAAGGCGGTGGTAAGTGGGTTAATCGTGCTGATGATATGATGATAGTTCATAGATATACACAGCATGAAACAGATTGGATGTTTACAGATGTCCATGTTAGAAAAGTTAAAGAAACAGAGACAGGAGGCAAACCAACTTTTTTGGATAGCCCAGTTAGATTCAAATTTGAAAGAGGTTTAAGTTTTACAGTAAACAGCACTGATCCAATGACAGGAGAGAAGCAGCCAGAACAGATGGAGATTAAACCAATTGATAATTCAGTTGTTGAAAAAATCAATAACTGGTATGAAACAGATAAAAACGATGAGGAGGACAATCTACCATTTTGAAAAATTACGATATAGAAATACAATTAATTAAGAACGGATTAATGATTTTAGGGATGAGAATTGAGAACGCTATTGATTCAGCCAAGACTGATGAGGTGAGAGAGGATAGGAAACAATCTTTAAATGTTATTTACAGCACTTTAGAGCTTATCTCCGACCTTCAAATGAGTTTAGTAAGGTCCAGTATCAAAGAGAGTAAATTAACCGCTTACATCGAAGCTACGAGTAAAACTAAATTTGAAAAGAAATGCTAACACCAAGAATATACAACACACTTCTACTTCTGGAAGGTCAGAACTTTATAATCCAAGGTAGAGAATACCAGGTATTAAATCAGATTAGAGATACTAACCAAGTAGATCAGGAGATTAGTTACATATTCAAAGCTATTCCAGATGTAAAGGGTGAGCGTTGGGAAATGAAACATGATAGAGTTGACCAACTAGAAAAGGATAATAAGATTAAATACAAGTGAAGCCAACAAAACAGTTAAACATATTCGATCAGATAGACTACGTAGATCAAGATGGTAATATCCAAAGGTGTGAAATCTGCGGAATATCAATTGAGAAAGGCGAAATCTGTTCAGATGAATGTGGTCAAAACTGGCTTGAACTTGTGTTTCCTAAAACAGATTGAAATAGATAACGGTTAAAGTAAGAGGATGTACTTGTATGCCTTTTATTTAGTGTTAGTTGCAGTTAAATTATTCTATCTGATTTACAGGTAGTTACGAAATAAATCAAAACTTTCTTTGTAATATAGTTGTATGTTAGAAGTATTGTAGTATGTTTGTAAGGTATTAACGAAGTAACTAAAACGAAAAAAGATGAAAACTACAAAAATTAGAAACGGAAATTACAAAGGAACTTACAAAGGTCAAAATGTTAAAGTTTGTAGAATTACAACGGATGATAATAAAACTAATTGGTATTGTGTGGTAAATGAAGCTAACGCAGAAGATTGGGTATGCACGAAAAGAGAGGCTATTTCAGACGCTATGTATATGATTGACAATGCAAGTGAATACGGTATTGAATTAGTTTAATGAATTGGCAAGATAAAATACCACAACCAACAGACGAACAATATAACAGATTTTTAAATAACATTATGAAAGTACCTTATCAAATAAGAATTGAACCAGAACAATTAGAGCAGCTAAAAAAGTTAGCCAAAGAAAACGGAACAAGTGTAAACCACGAAATAAGGCAAGCAATTAGAAAGGTTGTGAATTGCAACTAACGCATTGTATAAGGTGCGTTTTAATGCACTTTATATGTTGTTACCAACTTTTAAAAAATGAATTATGTACAGAAGTAAAATAGAATTACACAACGTTGATTGTTTGCCTTTTATGAAGCAATGCAAGGACAATCAATTTGATTTAGCAATAGTAGACCCACCTTATGGAATAGGTGTAAATAAGGGCGGTCATTCATTAGCTGGTAATGGTGACTTTAAAGGGGGGAACTTTAAAGTAAAAGCAACGAAGTATGAAGGTGGTGAGTGGGATAATGAACGCCCGACAAAAGAGTATTTTGATGAACTTTTAAGAATAAGTAAAAATCAAATTGTGTGGGGGGGGAATTATTTTGCTGATTTACTACCCGCTACTTCTTGTTGGGTGGTTTGGGATAAAGACAACGGCACAAGTTATCAAGCAGATTGCGAACTTGCTTGGACTTCCTTTGATACAGCAGTCAGAAAATATAAATGGCGTTGGTGGGGTTTATTACAGGGCGATATGAAAAACAAGCAAAAGCGAATACACCCAACGGAAAAACCAATACAACTTTATAAATGGCTACTTGATACTTATGCTGAAAAGGGGCAAAAAATAATTGATACGCATTTAGGAAGTGGAAGCATTGCTATTGCTTGTGATGATATGGGGTTTGATTTAACTGGTATTGAAATTTGTAAAGAATATTTTGATAAGGCAAACATAAGAACTGAACAACATAGAAGGCAGCAAACCCTTTTTTAATTGTTGGTAACGTATTGTATAAAATGCGTTGAGGAACGAAATGAATTTTATACGGTGTTATGCACCGTTAATTTTAGAAACTATGATATTTAAAAAAACAGAAGATAGACCAAACGGAGCTATAATATGTAGCAAAGAAGATGTTGAGAAGCTAAAAGCAAAAGGATGGGTTGTAAGTATGCACACCAATGGGTATGCTAATTTTATAGGGTGTGAATTAAATGGATTATCAGTAGGCTTTTGCTGTTATATGGAGCATTTAGAAACAGATATAAGTACACCAGAAGTAGGTTATTATAGCGATTCTTGGAATGGTGATGTAGATATAAAAAGCCAAAAAGATTTAGATAACTACATTAAAATGATTGATTGTATGGTAGCACTTAATGGTGCATAACGAATAGTATAAGAAACGTGGCTTTTCGCCATGTTATTTATACCGTGTTAGGCACAGTTTTATTAATGAATAAAATAAATAGATATGAGTGAAATAAATTTTTATAATGTAGATAATATTGAGTTTATGAAAACTAAACCAGATAATTATTACGACCTTGCGGTAGTTGACCCACCTTACGGAATTGATAAAGATGGAGGGAAAATAGGTGGAGATAATTGTGGTAAAGCAAAAAACTACACAAAAAAAGATTGGGATAAAACACCACCACCGAAAGAGTATTTTGATGAACTTTTTAGAGTGAGTAAAAACCAAATAGTTTTTGGAGCCAACCACTTTATAAGTAGAATGCCTTTTGATAGTAGCTGTTGGATTGTTTGGGATAAAGATAATACAGGAAACTTTGCAGATTGTGAATTAGCTTGGGCAAGTTTTGATACTGCAGTTAGAAAGTTTAAATGGAGATGGAACGGAATGCTTCAGCAAAATATGAAAAACAAGCAGGATAGAATACATCCAACAGAAAAACCAATACAACTTTACCAATGGTTATTTATGAACTATGGAAAGGATTGTAATAAGGTTTTAGACACGCATGGAGGAAGTTTTAGCATAGCTATGGCTGCAGATAAAGAAGGTGTAAATATTGACATTTGCGAGATTGACAAGGAATATTTTGATAATGGAGTGAGTAGATATAAAAAGTATAAACAACAGTTAACTATGTTTTAATTGTGCCTAACACCAAACTAAAATGCGTTTTAATGTATTTTTAGTGACTGTTAAAGTGCGTTTTAATGCACTTGGAGAATATTATAGATAAACAGAAAGAAGATGACACTGAACCCTATACTTAAACTAAACCTTGACGAATACACCAAGGAAGAACTAACAAGGCTATCCCTCCTACTTTCTCAACTAGGAAGACTTAAAGAGGTAGCTAAAATTGAATACTATATTAAAGAGCAAGGACTTACTTAATACCGTTAATCATTTTAAACTGTAACCATTCCTGATAGGTCTTGTTGTTTATCTTGTATGAGTTTCTATAACCTTTGCAAAGATTGTTATTACATAGCATATAATGGCTTATGGTTCCTTGAGCTGTTGCGTATGTTTTATTCTTTACTATCTCATTGGTTCCACACTCAGGACAGCAGAATTTCTCACCTCCTCTTAGTTTGCCATAGTGTAAATTAGGTTTAATGTAGGGGAGTAACTTATTAAATACAGCTTCAAGTGAATCAATGTCACCATCACCATAATAAAGTAAGTGTTCTAAAGCCTTTGGACTTTTCTTATAGATTACGTCTATCCAAGTTTGAATACCTCCAGCATCTTTCTTTGCTTCTAATCCATAATACTTGCACACTTCTTTAAGTGAGTTACTAGGTAGGTTTAAATACTTCTTACAGGCTTTGTAAGTGTCAACCTCGTTATATGTATGCCTCATTGGTATCTTATGGAATAAAGCTCTTGTCCTTATCCAAGGCGTATCAAATCTTTTACCGTTGTGTGTTATTATCTCATCTGCTTGATCCATTAGAGGTATGAACTTCTCTAACATCTTCTTATCGCATTGCTCATCTAGTCCCCAATGTAGGTGCTTGACTTTTTTATCTCCTTCCCATTTCCAGTGAATGGAAATAATCTTAGCGTAGTCTGTTATCTGATGAGGTAATATGTTTTGGCTATATCCTGGTCTCCAGAAATGCCCTTGACAGAAAGAATTTTCAATGTCGTAGAATAATCTCTTATGTTTAATCATACGCTTATACAATATAAAATATTAGCAATGTCACAAATTTGTATTAAATTGCACCTATTAATTCCAGAATATCAATAGAAGAAGTTTACCATTTCCTTGAGAAAATCAGTAAGGAGTTAACAACCGACCAAGAGACTTCTCACGATCTCCTTCAAGATGTTATCATTCAGATCATGGAGATGAACGAAGAGAAGTTAAACGAATTAGAATCAAGCGGTGGGTTATACGGTTATTGTGCAAAGATTCTAGTTAGAAACTACAAAAGCATATACAGCCCGTTCAACTATCATCAGATCAAGTACAAGAGTTTAGTACCTCATTCATTAGACCACGAGTTCAGTAAAGAGCCAACCATTAAAGACAGTAAACA
>Ga0222719_10003328_pt1 | contig 14329 bp, 12 predicted proteins | sample C33_34DmetaG_FD_165039 | JGI IMG/M metagenome (GOLD analysis project Ga0222719, IMG submission 165039) | Estuarine water microbial communities from San Francisco Bay, California, United States - C33_34D | ecosystem: Environmental > Aquatic > Marine > Unclassified | place: USA: California...
ATGTGATCGCCCGACCATTTAGCTCAGGTACGACACAGGACCTGCCGATCGGGTCCGCCAATCGGCAAATCAAAATGTCACCTGCAAATACATCTTTACATTTCAGGAAGTCAAACGATTCGTTCGAGATGTACTTTTTGTTTCGGTCGATGAACTTCCCTATGCCGATATTGCCTGTTTGAATTAGCCGAACGCCAGAAGTTGTGATGAACGGCGCTTCGACCCAATCGCCGTCGATAAACGAATGGCGTTCATTTGCGGCAAGATCTTTGACCGCAACAGTTTTCCAGCCATTTTGCTCGGTCATTCGCAGTACCCCAATCCGGCCAAAAAGCCGTCCAGCCTCGCCAGCGTTTCCGAACGAGCGTTTTCAAGCTGGCGACTCGACACTGCGTACTTGTCCCACAGGTTTTCGACCGCTGCGATCAGGTGACGCTTCTCGGCGTTTAGGTACCGATTCAGTTCACTGTTGGCGATGTCGTACAGTTTCTTGAGAATCAAACGTCGGGCTTCTTCCTCGGTCAGTTGGCCACCGATTTCCGACATCAGTCCGGCGGTCTTGGTCAGCCGTTCCTCGATCGTCGCCCGGTCCTTGTTCAGAGCGTTGATCTTCTTCTTTTCGGTCTTGTTGTCGGGATCAAGCTCGGCCAACTGTCTGTCGATTTGGGCGAGCAGTTCGTCGTTTTCGGCTTTGAATTCGTCGGCAACCAATCGAACTCCCCGTCCGTTCGGTCGATCCGTGCCCAGCGTGTGGAAACACAAACACTTAAGACTCCGTTCGCAATTCGCGTTAAAAGGCTGGCTTCTTCGGGACGATTGGGGCCCTACTGGGATCTCGTGCTGCAGGTCATGGCCGATTGAATCGGCCCCACACCCACAGTTCATTGGAATACCAGACCCCTGCTGTCTACGCGGCCAGTTGCGTCCTTCCGCCTTCGGCTGCGCCTCTGTTTCCAGAACACAGCCGCTTTACCAACGCCAACTTTCTCGCTCAACCTGATGAGAAGACTGGGGGGTAGGCAACACGACGACAATGCGGTCAAAATATGTCGTCAGAACGGCGATCAACTTGGCTTTGTGCCCGCATGTCTTAGCCACGAAATATATGATCTAGCTGACGAAGGATACGGCCCTAATGCAATATTGATAAGCAAAGAGATGGACGACACCAATCAGCCGAAACACGGTGAGATTGCCATATTCTTTTTTCTTGGAGGTTCTATCAGCAAGGAAAAGTGCAACAAATACATTCAGGAAGTATTTGATAAAGCGGAGATAGACTACCAAACATTTGCTGCATTTCGGCCCGACTCATAATGGTATTGACCTCCCCAGCATGCTCAAGTGTTGGATCTTGTTGTTAGCACTAAACGAATCCAGATGCAAATGTGCTGATTGATCACTGGCGATTCAATTACGACACACTCCGCTCGCACAGTAAACTGGGTTACCGGCCTCCAGCAACCGATACCGTCCAGCAGCAAAAACTAGCTTCTGACACACTCGAGGAGTCTTGTGCGGTGGAGAAGAAAGTTCAACCAGTTCATTAAAGTAATGAGTGTTACTGTTCGTGGGACAAGTCATCAGCACTTAAGGTTGATTTAACAATAATTAATCGTTTTGAGAATAGAAGTAATGAAGAAGTACTGTTTCGTTCTCGGTGTGTGCATAACCCTTCTTGCTTTAGGTTGCTCTAAGCAGCATCAGGCTAAACACGTTCCTAGGAGTTCTTTGAAGGCAGTTCAGGAACTCGTCGGCACAAAGACAACAATCAGCGATCAGGAAGCTGAGTCACTGAGTAGGGCCCCATACCTTCTTCTAGATGAGATTACATCAATTACAGATTCGCAGGCAGAAATTCTGTCTAGAGTCCCAACCCTACAACTCAACGGTCTGACTACAATTACTGACGCACAGGCCGCGCGCCTCGCCAAGGTAAAATCATATCTTGGCCTTAGCGGCCTGAAGGAAATCACGGATGTTCAAGCCCGCAATTTGAGCAAAGTTGACCACTTAACCTTAAACGGTCTTACCACAATCACAGAATCGCAGATTCAAAGTCTAAGCAATGTTGATCGTCTTGGCTTAGCCGGCCTTACTGGCATCACTAATGCACAAGCAGACACTCTTAGCAAACTGAAATTCCTTTGTATTGGACTAGATTCAATCAGCGATGCTCAAGCAGAAAGTTTCAGTAAAATCCCAAGTGTTTCCCCACCTGATCTATCTGCTCTTACCGATATCCAAGCCGATCGGCTTAGCAGATTAGACAGTCTGACAATCGGGGTATCTTCGATCACCGACAAACAAGCCAGTATGCTCAGCAAGGTAAAATCCTTGAATCTTGCCAGCATAACATCCATTACCGACAACCAAGCTCAATCCTTCGGTAATATTCAGAACTCACTGTCGCTCGACCGGCTCCATCAGATAACTACCCAACAATCAAAAATTTTAGCCAAAGTAAAGCTACTTAGCCTTAAAGGATTGCCTGCCATTACCGACGCGCAAGCGAAACATTTGAGCCAAGCTAAAAGAGTTGATCTAAGCGGTTTAACCAAAATTACAGACGCTCAGGCCCAACATCTCAGCAATGTCGAGCAGTTATGGCTAAGTGGTTTAACTTCAATTACTGACGCACAAGCCACGAGCCTAGCCAGGGTAGAAACAATTTTGAATCTCAACGGGATCAAGGAAATCACGGATGTTCAGGCTGAGATTTTCAGCAAAGGTAATAGTTTTCCCATCGTACGCGACTCCATTAGAGAAGAGATTTTACGATTCAAGAAGTAAGATCCCAAATTCAAAGTAATATCAAGTGATCTTGATAGGATCATGCTTCTGCCCCGTGACACCACTTTGGCTTAAGCCCATACTCCCCTGCACGCCCCAATCCATCACTCGAGCGATCCCGCGCACCTCGATCTCCTTGACCGTATCCGGCCCTGACTCGACACGCGGTAGGAACAGAATTGCCTCTTGAATCTCAGGGGCCAGGTTAGTCAGCCACATGATGTGCGTCATGCGTGCCGTTGTGACCTGAGCGTAGTGAGCAAGCTCCGACTGGTTCTTCATCACGCCGTCACGAATGAGCCAGGCCAGCAACGCGATCACCATGGCAATACCGGTGAGTGAATAGGCTCTCAGATGATCGACTCCGCGAAAGACGCAGTACCACATACCGATCAAGAGTGGCACCATATAAACAACGCCATAAGTCAGATGGTAGTAGAACTGATTCCCTAACATCCGCACTGCGCCAAGAACTTGTGTTTTCTTTCTGTCATATGGTTTGATTCGCTTAGAGAAGAGTCATCAATCATATGCGTCGACCATTCTGCACGTTCTCTGATCGATCACCTCTAGGTCAATCTAGCGGCGTTCAATAAGCTGAGTGGTTATTTCTGCTACACTCGTGCATCAATGATAGAGTAATGAGCTGACACATAAACAAGTCTTCTGATTGGAAAAGTCATTATGGCAAAGTCCCCTCGTCAGTCTCAAGCAGGAATCAACGCTCATTTATATTCACATGACGTAACGCCAGAGAAGAAAAATGTCAAAGCATGGCTGGTTGCGGCGGTTTTTCTGGGCTCGTTACCAATCATTGCAATCGTTTTGCCGATTGCTTCATCATGGATCTCAGTCAAAGTAGAGCAAAGTCGTCGATCAACATGTGAGGAGCAGTTGACGGAAATCGGTGAAGCACTTCTTGCATACCGAGGAGAACACCAGTCTTTTCCACCAGCCTATATCACGGACGAACAGGGTAAGCCGCTCCATAGCTGGAGGACGCTGATCCTACCCCATCTTGGTCATGGGGAGTTATTCGAAAGAATTGACTTAACAAAACCTTGGGATGATCCCACCAATCAAGAAGCGGCGAGCGAAACCATCTCGGTCTATCAGTGCGCATCGGCTGATTTAGATCCAGTTTTGACTACATTTGTGGCCGTCATCGACCCTCAAGGCATCATGCCGGGAATCCTTCCAACACAACTGAGTCAGATCCACGACGGCTTGGCTTTGACATTAATTGCAACAGAGACTAACGCATCAAACGCAGTTCATTGGATGAGCCCGCAGGACATTACCTTCGCTACCTACACGCAAGCGGAAGACACACCAGAAATCGTGAGTCCTCATTTCAATGGTCACCATATTTTGCTTGCAGATGGAACGGTGATGTTTTCCGTTGAAGGTTCGCAGCCCGATCTCAGAACATCATTCATTACGATGAACGCAGGAGATGATCCATTGTCATCAATGTTGGGTTTGGGAAGCGGGTTTAGCTCACCACTTACCTCCGCTCAGGGAAGCACGGAAACTTCAATATCGAAGAATCAATACGAATTAGGAATCAAAATATTACGCGAAATAACACCTGCGAACCGCGAACAAAAAATCGCGATTGCGATGGAAGCATTTAAGCGTTCAGCCATTCAAGGAAATGGTGATGCGGCAAGGCAATTGGCTAATCTCTCCAAAACACAAGCCGAGCAATATGCTTGGTTTTCAGTGGCTGCTCAGAATCAGAGAGATTTGCGGTCACCCTTCCAGGCGTTTCAGAAATTGCTCGTAAAAAGTTCATCATATGATGCGCTAGCCAGTCAATACATCCAAAAATACGGGCGTGGATCTCCTAGCACAGTTAGTGCGGGAAAGGTTCTGACCAACGGCGCTGATGAATATGTGAAGAAAGGAGATGCGTACTTGGCTCGCGGATACGAAGGTGAATACTTGCTCGGGAGTACGCGAACGTGGTACGAGATGGCTCTTGAGCGTAGGCAAAATTACGCTCCCGCCCTGCGAGGACTTGGAGAAATTGAAGGACGCTTGGGGAACATCGAGAAAGCGGCTGAGTACTACCGCCGAGCGTTAGCGCAAGAGTCGAATTCGATTCGAATTCTTAACAGCTTTGCATGGACACTAGCGACTCGTAGTGATTCGAAAACGGATCCCAAATTCATTGGTGAGGCTGTCGAACTTGCGGAGAAAGCTTACGAGCAGATGCCAGCTGATTCCAGTGTTCAGAACACTCTTGGTGTTTGCTATTACCAAGCAGGTAGGTGGGCTGATGCAAACCAGAAGTTGAATGAGTCAGTCAAGAGTGGTGCAGATGTGGTGCATAACTGGCTGTTCTTATCAATGGTGAATTGGCGGCTCGGGAAAAAAGATGTAGCTCGAGAATTCTTTACTAAGTCAGTGCTGTGGAAAGAGGGGAAACCGGGAACCTCTTACGCAGAGCTCAAGAAATTCTTTTTGGAGGCGGAGGAGTTAATCGGACCTATTGATGGATTGGCAGAAAAGATTTCCGCTCGGAATCCACTCCCAACGCTTCCCACGATTCCTCCAACCAAACCAAAAACATTAGATACATTTGAAAGTTCGGTATACGAGATCAAATTGGATGGCTCGACTCCTCAAAAATTAACTTCTCAAGAGAGTTACCGTTGGGTGGGTCAGCCTTTTTTGTCGCCGAATGGTGAGAAAATGAGTTGGGTAGCAATTGATAAGACGAGCTCGAAACCGTCCTTATTCATTGGGCAGCGAAACGGTGATGTGCTAGGACAAATTAAAGACCTGCGTGAGGGGATCTGGATGAATGATCGCACGCTGTTAGTTTGGCGAGAGGGGCATATCGCAAAGATTTCAGAAGAGGGTGAAATCTCTCCATCAACCGTGGTACAAGGTGTGCGTCACGCGTTATCAGCGAATCAGAAATATTTGGTATACCAGAAGGAACAGAACCTTTTTGTTCGTGATATGGAATCCGGTGATACCACTAAAGTTTTTCTAAAAACAGCTGCTCGGATGTTTAACCGCTTCTCGATCTCAGACGATGGAAAGCAGCTTGCTTATGTTGGAAATGGAGAAGTCAGAGGAGTCCATGTCGCAAATGTTAATACCGGTGATAGTCGGCTGATAGCTGATGAAGCAGGCTCTGAATATTGGCCAAAGTTTTCTCCAGATGGAACGCAGATCTTATTCACCGCGGGAGATTTTAATGTTGCGGTTGGCTCGCAACTCAATCGAATTTATTTGGCTAACATTGGTGCGAAAACAACGCATCCAGTAACGCCCGAAGACTACCACTGCCGCGATGCCTCTTGGGCTCCAGATGGGAGGTCCATTGTTTTTGTTGCGGTCGAACGAGATGTTGTGGATACGGAATTACAGTATTCACCGTGGCTTAATGCGCAGGCCTACCAACGCTTATTTCAATCCAAGGTTTCTGACGGTTTTTATCCCGCTGAGATACAGGGCAGATTGTTTGCGGATGAATTAACTTTTCGAGCAAAATTTATTCCCAGGCCAAAGACTTCGAGTTTTGCGTTCCAAGCCTTCCACGGTTTAACAGAGACCGTCTACCTTGAACGAATCAAGAGTTTCCAAAGCGAGGGTCTACATGAGATTTCTCAACATACTTTTGCCGACGGCAAAGGCCTTAAACGATATTCTGGTACTTGGTTGAGAGATTGAGAGTGACTTGCATGCTGCTCGACGGATCGAGAACGATAAATCGGCTATTCACTGTGGATGTTTTTCAACGATCGTCTCCCTCCAGCAAACGACGATTGTGAATTCTCCATGCCACGGTCTGGAATTACCAAATTCGCTGCAGGCTATTTACTTGGCACAATCCCTGAAAGTGTCATCGAACTTCACTTCAGAAGCAAAGTAGCGTTCATGATGTCGTATCCTGTTCCGTTGTCTTCTTTAGCATAGCGGTTGTTGACGCTGCTTTTTAAACTGTGTGACCTAGACAAATTTACTAAGGATCTTGAATATCGACCGTGAGGTTACTAACTTGGCAGGAGATTGTTACCCGGTTGACTGCTTCCAAATGTTTGGACATCGATATTGTGTTCGTGAAGCAACTCAAGCCAAAGGTTGCACAGTGGAGTTTTCTTATTGGCAATGACTTACGTCGATGAATGATTGAGCGAGACTCTCTTGGTTGGTCACCACTCTTGATCACTAGCCGCCGGCTACCGCCAAAGTTCGAACTTCGGCACTCCCGCTCTCAGACTCTCTCCTGTTTTAGGCCGCATAAGTTAGCGATATCGTTTTCCGGTAGTGCGACTGTGATTCGAACCCAAGTCCTTGATGGAATGACTCTGAACGAAATCCGAGCGTGAGTGTCGAACACTTATTCGCACAAAATGGTGCATCGGTGAATGGACCGAAGCGACTTGGCTCCCAGCCGAAATCTGGTCGGGCAACCATCGGAACTCACGAAAAACGATCAATTCAGATTGTTTGAAGGGCCCGGTGTGCACCGTTAACTCTGCGGCCTGGTAATCTTTGATGGGTAGCTTGTAAACCCGCGCAAAGGTAATTGGTAATCAGATCATGTCAGTCCGGTCCGCTTTTGAACTGCTTTTGATTGCGGTGTTCTTCATTATCTACTTGAGCCATGCCCCGATCATGTTAGCTATTGCAGGGAAGCGGGGCTTCCGCGACACGCGATTGAACATCTACTCGATTCTGTCTCTCCTCCCATTCATCGTATCTGGCTTACTCATGCTATTTGGTCCAGAGGATCTGAGTGGAAGAGTTGCGATGTGGGAGTACCTCTTCGTGATATTCATCTTGTTCGCTGTCGACTGGCTGTTCTGTACAGTCTTTCTCTTTGTCGGTGTCAAGAATCTTGACCTGAAAAGCAAAGTGAAGTCCACGGTATCGGCATCCGTTTCATTTGTGCTGTCATGCGCGGCCGTTGTTGGCGCTAGTTATGTCACTGTGTAAGCACCAACGCGGGGGAGATCCGAACCCATGTCATTGATGGAGTGACTCTGAACAAAATCTGAGCGTCAATGGCTAAGGCGTAATTGCGACGAATGGTGCATCGATGAAGAGACCGAAGCGGCTTGGATGCAAGTCGAAATCTGGTCGGTCGATGCAACCGCCGCACCGAAATGGCGCACGTGCCCAGGCTATTGAAGGGCCGTTCTAGACCCTTAACCTCCTCCGAGTTCGCTGGCGGTGCCCACTGTCGAGAAGAAAAGGGGAAAGAACCCGTGTTGTCAAAAGACTAACTCGCAGTCTGGAAGCGACTTCTGTAGTTTGGCGACGCCTTCATCGCTGACCTGGGTTTTGGAGAGTCGCAATTTCTTCAACCTGTTCTTTGACCCCATCAGTTGCTCCAGTCCCTTGTCAGTGATTTCTGTCTCACTGAGATCTAGCGTGTCTACCACAAAAAACTTCATCATCCGCACGACATGAAAAACTTCTTTATCGGTGATTCGCGTTCCACTGAGATCAAGGGTAGACCCACGCCACTTTCCTCCCAGTTTCGTTAATGCTTGAAGGTTACTTGCCCCAAATGTTGGAGCTGATTCGAGTTGGACACGGATGGTTATGAACGACTGCCGTCCAATCACGCCGTTTCGCTTTGGCGTCATGTCTTCGTTATATTCCATGAACCTCCTGCCAATATTGATGAGCTGCAGAGATTTGTTCTTGGGATCAGCAATCGGTCCCACGCCATATTCCTCCGGACCAACGGCCCATAACCCATTCGGAGAGTCGCTTAACCCGTGCGTAAGTTCAGGATCCCACGGCGGAATCGTGAATTGAAAGTTGAGAGGGCATCCTACCCCGTTACTTGCGTCGATCAACTTGCCATCCGCCATCGACAACGCCTCGTCAAGAGTCACCTCATTGCTCCGGATGTGCATTAACCGAACCGGCAATTCATAGGTGGCACCTTCATTGACCGAGGAGAAACCGATAGGTCGCGTCGATGAAACAAAGTACTGATGAGTCAACGTTTTTTCGTCACCTGCAAAACCTGCAAAAACAAAGCTGATGCACTCTGGCTCAGAATTGCCTTCTGTGATCGTAAACCATAGCGGCTTGTCGCTCAGAATCTCCAGAATGTCTGTAGATTGTCCTGTTGCACGTTCAATATAGTTCTGAATAGGCGAGGTTTTTACGATGTAAACGCCGTCCAAGTTGGTTGCCTGACAGGTCTTGGCGCCATCCGAAACAGGCTTCGTGGGTGAATTTTTCGATTGGTTTGCCCCTTCTCCTGCAGTTCCATTTGATTGCCTCTGTGATGCTGGACTTGTCGAGTTGACCGAAGTCAATTCCTGACCCGAATCACATCCGAGCAATCCAATCAACGTGAGTGCTAATAGCAATATTCTCATTCATTATCTTGTTGTCTTAGCGGAAAAGGCGAGCTAAACAGGCGTATTGACAGGATCACCGACCAGAGACTTTGGTTTGATTCTCGGTAGCCTAGCCATGCTTCCTCAAGAATCGTGACCGTGCCAATCACTAGCATAGCATATCGCATCTCGATGATTTCCCTTGAAGCCTGCCACTTATGGCGGAAGAGACACGCTCCTGCGAGTAATACTCACGCCATCTCACACGCTGCACCCCCCAGTGCATCACCCGAGCGATCCGCCGCACATCGATCTCCTTCACCGTGTCCGGCCCTGACTCGACACGTGGCAGAGACAGAATCGCCTCTTGAATCTCAGGGTCCAGGTTGGTCAGCCACATGATGTGCGTCATGCGGGCGGTGGTAGCTTGGCTTCAGAAATCGAAGCCGCATGTCTAAGTTCGAATCCCTTTCGGTCTTCGTGACACCGGAAGCAACACTTTAGTCACCACTCTCAGTCAACAAAGGGTTTGTGACCAACTTCCAAAATAGAGCTAGTTCGAGGAGGGCTGCTTTGGGCGTGCTTCCTCGGGTCCGCGCTTGACCACGCACCACGAGTTGGCTCTCAAATGCGGTCACAGCGCCTTGCTAAAAGCGGTGATATTAACACGTTCTTTACGGCAATGGCGTAAGTTGACGAATGGTTTGAGTACCACTCTATGGGTTGGGCGGAATGTAAAGCTGCGCGGTCAAGCCTGCGAGCAATCGAGGATTGTCGCGTTCTGATCAGAACGATCGCGTTAACACTGCCGACGTCGAATGGCACATCAGTTCGGCCTAGGTGCTTGGCACCCGTGTTCAGGAAACCGCGTTGCTGAAGCGTCGGCCGAGTTCTTCACCCCACGGACTACCTCATCGGGTGGATTCACGAAACAGCGGGCTGTCGATGACGGCGGCGATGGTCGCGACGATGCGATAGTCGTGATCGGCGGACTTTGCAACAAGCTTCTCGATCTCTGAGTAGTCGTCAGGTTCCTCGCCGTTGGCATAAGTGAGTAGTTTGGTGATGAAACAACGGACGAAGCGGTCACGGTTCGCATTCGTCTGCATGAGCTGACGAAATTCCACGATGTCGTGATACTCATCTCCACTCAGGAAACCGGCTGATGCATCGATTGGGGTTCCCACCTGCGCAACTTGATTCTTCCGATTCAGTTGCTTTTCGGCAGCGGCAGAACGGTTGTCGTAGGTGTCTCGCCAGGCGCCCATCGGGTCAAAGTTCTCAAAGGCCCAGCCGAACGGATCGATTCTCTGATGGCACGCGGCACAGTTACTGTCAGATCGATGGGTTTCGAGGACTTCCTTGATCGTTCTGGCAGAACGGATGTCCGGTTCTTCGATCTTGACATCCGCCGGCGGTGGCGACGGATGGATCGCTAGGAAGTTCTCCATCACATAGATCGCCCGATGAATTGGCGACGTCCCGAGGCTGTCGGCGGTGACCGTGAGGAATCCGCCCATCCCGAGCAGTCCGCCGCGTCGACCGTTGGTAAATGTGTATTTGCGAAACTGTGAGTCCTGAGGAACGTCGTCGAGACCATAGACCACACCAAGGTCGGCGTTGATGAAGCTGTAGTCCGCGGTAATGAACTCCGTCACCGGCACGTCTTCATCCACGGCGTAGCGAAAGAACTTCAGAGCTTCTTTGATCATGTCTTCACTGATCCGCTTGCGGTGGTACAGGGGATAGCGATCCGGGTCAGGGGCCATAAAGTTGATGTCGTTGAGCCTTAGCCAAGCGTAAGGAAACGACTTCAGAAACGGTTCACACCGCGACGCGTTCAATCGCCGCCGCACTTCCGCCTGAACACCTTCGAATGAGTCAAGTTGCCCTGTTGCGACCGCTTCGCGGAGGTCGGCATCGGGAATCGTACTCTGCAGAAAGTAGCTGAACTTCGAGGCGAAACGCTGTTGCGGCGTGAGATCGTCGGTGTTGAGCAGCAGAAACGGCGGCGAGGCGAGGATTGCGACGATGCCTTCCTTGAGAGCCGCAGCATCTCCCAGACTTTGCTGTTTCGACTGCACGAGTTGCACGATTCGATCGAGCTCGCCGTCACGAACTTCGCGCCGCCAGGCCCTCTCGGCGATCGGTCGCAGAATCGCCACAGCGTCTTCTGCGGCGGGATTGTTGCCAAGCAAAACGACTTGCCGTCGTGGAGGCCAGGATTCGAAGAACGGCCCTTCCACGGAGCCTTTCAGGATCCGTGGCCTTGGACCACGCCAGTAATCGACCCAGTGATGCCAGCTTTCGGGCCTGAGTACCCGGCGTCCGGGTTTCGTCACAATCGCTGATGCAACTCTTTCGTAAAGTGCCGGGTCGTGCTCCTTGATGTACTCACCAGCAATCGCGTTTTGGAATTTGAAATTGCCATTGCCTCGCAGTGTGAGTCCGTCCGTCGGATATCGGAGCCGCAGTCGTGTCCCTGCTGCGAGCCACTCCTTCAATTCGATCTTCGTCACTTGATTGTCGGGGAGGTCATAAGTCCGTTCGCGGTTCCCCATCACGACAGTCAACCGGATTGGATCGTCATCGAATATGCCGGTCTTCTCCGGTGGGTACAGTCCGCGGTTCAGCCCGGTACAGTGGAGGGAGATCTTGTACCACCCCGTAGTTGGCACGACTGGAAGTTCTTCGAAATAGGCTAACTCTTTGGGATCACGGAAATCAAATCCTTCGGTATTTCCTCGTCGCTCGGGGCGCTTGATGTTCTGACTGGTATGAGCGGACAGTATTTCTGTGGGCTCGATCTCATACAGTTCTGGCGTCGGTTGTTCTCCGGAGAGGATCGTGGCTTCCATGATCCGCCGTAGTGATTCTATGTATTGCTCGAGGTGAAAGTTGCTGAAGCCAAGCGTCTCGCCGTGCGTGTCAAACCCTTCGTGCAGCGAATCTCCAATCAGGTTGTCCGTCGGCTGATGCGTCCCGACATCTTCGATCAGCAGGACTTCGCGGACGCTGTTCTCAAACTCCCGGTTGTTGAGTCGCCTCGGCGGAATGCGATAGAAATGCTCCGACTGCTCTGCATAGTGCTGCACCTGATCAGCAAGAAATTGAACCATTCGTCGGCGGTCGGCAGACGTGACCTGACCCTTTTTCGCCGGCGGCATTTCACCGGCTTTCACGCGATCAAGACTCGCCGTCCACAGATCCACGTTCTCCTTCGTGGGATGCTTTCCCAGATCCCAAATACTGAAGTCACCCTTTGGTGCTGCACCGCTGTGGCATTTGACGCAGTGCATCTTGACTAGAGCTTGGTCGGCGACCGATGCGCGGACTGAGCAGAGGATAGTCAACACCAGTAAGAACAGGCGGACGTTGTGCCGGGACGTGGACGGAGCGGGCAGATACATGAACAAATCCGATATGAAAGCCTTATAAGTTGCGTCTTGAGCGGTTTCAGGCTGAGGTCAGCTCGAACGCCCCGGTACTGGTGTTGAACGAGTCGCGTTCGATCCCGAACCGCTGCATCAAAGTAACGTACAGGTTGCACAGCGGCATGTTGCTGCCGCTGTTATCGCGGGCATCGACGTGACCACGATGCTTGAACCCGCCACCGGTCACGAAGATGGGGAGATTCCGGTTCGAGTGCGTGCCGCCATAACCCATTCCGCTGCCGAACAGCACGATGGTGTGGTCAAGCATGCTCCCCTCGGCATGGGGTTCCTGGATGCAATCAAGTTTCTTCAGGAACCTTGCCAATCGTGCAATCTGAAAGGATTCAATGGACACCAGCTCTTTGACAAGATCTTCTCCACGACCATTATGAGTGCAACCGTGGTAACTGCGATTCACTCCGTCGATGTCTGTGTAGTTCAGTTCGGCTGGAAATTCAACGCTTGCCACGCGAGTCAGGTCGGTCTCAAAGGCATAGGCGATCATGTCAAAGATCGCGTCGTACCGTTTTGCAATCGTCGTCTCACCAACGAAGTGCTCGGAGATGTCAAACGTGGGCTTGTCTCGGTCTAGCCAAGTCGTTCGGTCAGCAAGAGAGCGTTCCAGTTCTCGAATCGAGGTCTGAAATTGATCGAGCCGATCACGATCGAAACGACTTGCGTGCTGAAATGCGCTCTCAAACTGACTGCCCACAGTATCAAGGATGCTCGCGTTTCGATCCAACATCTGCCGCCGCTGCGTTTTCTCTTGCGGCGTGAGATTGAGAAACAGATGGTTGAAGAGTTCCTGCGGATCGGTGATCGGCATCTTCTCGACGCCGTTAGCAGTCCAGCTCATCCGGATTCCTGAGTCGAGTGCGGCGCCCACCGACGAATAACGGACCTGGCTGCCGATGTGCCGAGCAAACAACTGATCGAGCGACATATTTTTCTCTGGAAATGCTTGTGCGTCCGTCGGCAGCACACCACTGAGGAACGAAATCTCCCGCCCATGCCCGCTAACCATGTTGTGGTCAGTATGCGAGATGATCGTCAAGCGATCCTTTAGCCACTCCAGCGGCTGTAGCGTGGGAGAGATCGTAAAGTTTTTCCCAAAGTCCGTTGGAAAAAAATGTTCCGGATGCATCCCGAATGGGTTACCAACCACCAGAAAGCGCATGCGTGTTGCTGTCGGTGCAGGTGCGGCACTTGAAAGCGAGTCCAGTAACGGCAACGCAAGCGTACCTCCAGCACCCTTGAGAAGCATGCGTCGATTTGAGTTCATTCCATCACCATTGGGTTAATTGGCGTTCAATTTGACGAGTCATCTCGCCGCTTCGGGATAGGAGTCGCTGGCAAACATGTGCGTCAAACCCGACCATGCCTTTCATTACTGCCTAGTCAAGCGTACGAGGATCCGTGTGACTTACCATTCCCCGGCTTGAGCCCTCGCATTGATCTTCGGTCCGATGTGCGAGCAGCCTATTCTACCTCCGATTTCAGGACGTAACATGGACCGAATAACCGTAAAAAGAGGGGTGAAATGGCCCAGGCAATGTCTTGTTGTGTATCAAGCGTGCAGTAATGAGGCGTGTACGTTTGCATTATCTGTCTCAGTTCGAATCCTATTCGGTCTCCGTGAGACCGGAAGCGAGACCCTCGCCATAACTCTCGGTCAGCAAAAAAGTTGGGGCATAATTCCGAAATAGACATGGTCGAAGAGGGTTGCTTTGGGCGTATTCCATAAGGTCACTGCTTGACCACGCACCACGAGTTGAC
>Ga0222719_10003331_pt1 | contig 14323 bp, 20 predicted proteins | sample C33_34DmetaG_FD_165039 | JGI IMG/M metagenome (GOLD analysis project Ga0222719, IMG submission 165039) | Estuarine water microbial communities from San Francisco Bay, California, United States - C33_34D | ecosystem: Environmental > Aquatic > Marine > Unclassified | place: USA: California...
GGTCCAAGCTTCTTTTTACGCGCAGCAAACGTCGATTTCATGGATTCATCGCGGCAAAAATGCTCCGACTAAGCCACAGTATCCCGCTATTGTCCCGTCTGAAGTTAATACTTCTACGCTGTTTAACAAGCAGCCACCGACTTTCGACGGGTCGCTACAGGTCAAAAATACCGGACTCCTGGCAGGCTTTACAAGATCAGAACTGGCGACAGGTATTTGGGCCGTAACTGAAACGTGGATCGTGCGGATGGAACCAAAAGAACCAGAATAAATGGATGGTTTCGAAAAATACGACTCTGGATTTTTCTACGGTCGATTTAATCGGCTGCTTGATCTCATCAAGAAAAACAGGGTTTTACCTGTCAGGCCCGGATGGGAGCAGACGCCGGAGGGATTGGTCCCGCCATTATCCCCAGCCTTCGACGCATCAGTTAGGGCCATAGAATATTGGAATCTAATAATAGAAGTCACAGAAGACAATTCAGACAACCCGAATCCTCCCGAGGTTAAGGTCTCGATCAAACATCCGGGCAAAGTTAAGCGGACAACGGCATATGACAATTCGGGATTGGTTGATATATTAGAGATAGACCAATCATTCACACCTGCTGTCGGCAAGTTTCTCTGCCTAGTTGTTGAGCCTGACCTTACAGTAACTCTGGAAATGGTCGAGGAGTGGACCGGCTACCCTTACCCGGTGAAGGAAATTGACTCAACTCCTGAGGGTAAAAAGATTCTGGAGAAATACTACTATGTCATTTGGGCTTTCGTTGAGCCTCCCGATCCTGACGACCCAGACGCACCTCCTCGGCCTATCGGATCAATGGCCGTGACGGATGAGATAATGGCGGTAAAATGGGGCTACGGGACTCACCTCCAATTCGTCTTAGCGCAGGACCAGACACTGACCGGGCATGTTGTTCCGTATTATCAACTCGTGCCGGGAACAGGGACGGAGGAACCTAGCGCGGAATGATAAACAGACCCGTAACGCTAGACCATTGGGCCACGGGCGCAGCTCGGTCAATGGTTACAAACGAGACTCTCAATAGCGAGCTAACAGCAACGCCAGCCGATGCGATTGGGGTAACAACATTCGATCCGAACGAAGGCGATCCGGATGGAAACGCCCCGATTGCGACTATTTACGACGAGGCATACCAAATAGGTGGCGACTTTCCCGACTCAGACAACAGCCTGAGCAATTTGCTAAATCGTTCATACTCCGACGACCCGGATCACGCATTTGAGAATTTTGAGAACGGACCACTCGAGGCCGTAAATTTTGGAACTGTAGACGATCCGCTATTTTACACCAACTTTATAGCGAACTACTGGCTTAACGTCAAAACATGGGCAGTCACAGGGACCATAGGAACGCAAACAGTAAGCGCGACGGTACCAGCCGGAACTGCCGTCACTGATTCCATAACAAATCCCACCAGGCCAAACGGAGGCAAGCGAGCAGCCTATGTTTTTTCCTGCAACGTGAACTCCGATTTTGTCGAGGATGAGACACAGACTCAAGTCAGGATAAACCCCCTTAACGTGCTAACTGCGCCCCTCTCTACATATTTTCAAGGGCCGACGCCGTATCTCACCATGCCTCTACTCAACATTGAAATGACAGGCGGGGATAATTACACGATAAAAGTCGCCACAAGTGGAACGACCGGAAGCGTTTCAGAGGATTCCAACGTGACGATGCTCGGTCAGCCGATGCAGACGGAATTGACGAACTCGCCAATTGGATACTCGCTTTCGATTGAGGCCGATGAATGGTGGACGACAGAGGAATGGATCACGGAGTCAGATTGGGCCAGTCAGACCTAGCTGTATTTGTCGGCTACTTTCTGCAATTTCTTAGCGAGATATTCCTGCATATCCGCAGTTGCTTCTCGGATAGCTTTCTCCAGCGCGGGTTTCATTACCTTGGCGTAATGGCTTGCATTAAGTCCAGGAATCTGTAGCAATGCCGTCAATGTTACTGGAGTAGATATTTTTGCAGATGTGCCGTCGATAGATGCTCTGCCTTTCGCATGTGGATTTTTGGTAAAATCAAAAGGCTTCTTTATTAACTGCTTTGCAAGCTTTATAAACATCGCCTTCGAATATCCTATTGATCTCTTGCGCGAGTCAAATGTCTGCCTAGCCACATCATAGTTACCCTTTCCTCGCGGAGCTTTGCCGAATTTATTGCCTTTAGATGCAAGCGCGTGAAATAGGCCGTTAGATTTCTTCCTTGGTCTAGCTCTGCTGCCCTCCTTGCGCGGCTTGTGCGGAGCGCCTAGAGCTGTAATGTCCGGAGCTTTCGCATTGTCGACGTGTTGCGCGGCCCTGAAAGCAATGTCTTTCGCTTTCTTGTTTATCAAATCAGACGACTCACGTTTGTTTGCCTTTACATATTCGTTCAACGTCCGCGTAAACTCTGCCGTATCAATATCAAGATCCATTGCCAAACTTCGCTTGTTTTTGCGAATCGGTCAAATTGCGGTAAATTGATCGAATGAGTTGCCCGAGTCATTTTCTGAAAATCAAAACGGGCGCAACCGAATGCGGAGCGCGTAAATCAAAGTAGTCAATGTCAAATACAACTTACACTTTAAAAACAGCCGTAATTCCAGTGATTGAGTTCCCGCAAGGATCATCGCTTGAGCTATCTATTCCAATGGATGCAGCGTATGACATGGATGGTAAACGCGTTGAGTTTGAAATTCGTTCTCGCAATTTAAGCGACAGGCGATCATTCACGGCGAACATTGACGGGTCCTATGTCACGGTTTCCGATCAGACGACAACTATCAGCATTCCGCCCACAGCAGTTTCAGCAGCAGACAGTACAGTTACTTTGTCAGACATAGCAGAAAAAGAGGAATGCGAATACAGAGTGGATTTTCTCGCATCAGCAGGCCAGCCGGTAGATTTAAGACTGCAAGGCGACATGAACTTTCTAGAGGAAGCTGGTGATTGGAATGACTGAAATATCTGTATCCATTGCTACGTCGCCAAGCATAGCCGTAACGCTGGACGACGACACTGTGTCTGTTTCGGTAACGACCAGCAGCGTATCCGTGCCTGTCAGCGTAACTGGCGTCAGTAGTGGCGGGGATATGCTGGCGTCGGTATATGACCCAACTGCCGTTTCTGGCGATGCCTTCGCAATGGATAACATGGTTGAAGGCTCGACTACAAAAATTCTTACAGACGCAGAGCGGTCCAAACTTTCAGCTATTGAGGCGAACGCTACTGCTGACCAAACTGGTGCAGAGATTAAATCTCTTTACGAGTCCGAATCTGACACAAACGCATTCACCGATTCGGAGAAAACATTGCTTGGGAATCAGAGTGGTACGAACACTGGAGATCAGGATTTGTCTACATATCAACTCCAGCCATCTGAAGGCGCATTCATCGACGGAGACAAAACAAAGCTCGACGGGATAGAGTCGAACGCCACTGCTGACCAAGACGCCAGCGAGATTCGCAGCCTCGTTAATTCCGCCACAGACTCCAACGTATTTACCGATACGGACCACAGCAAGCTCGACGGAATCGAAGCTGGCGCGAACGTAACAGACGCAGCCAACGTGACTGCTGCTGGCGCATTGATGGATAGCGAGGTGGCAAATCTGGACGCCGTAAAATCATTTGATCCAAGCGACTATGCAACAGCGGCGCAAGGGAGTCTCGCTGATTCGGCTACACAACCTGGAGATTTAGGAACTGCCGCAAGTCTCGATGTGGGGACTACGGCGAATGAAATTGTTCAGCTAGATGTGTCTGCCAGACTCCCCGCTGTAGATGGTTCGCAGCTAACTAATCTACCATCTGGAGCCACTCAGCTATCAGAATTGTCTGATGTCAACACCAGCACGGCGACCAATCGAAATGCGCTCATCGCTGACGGAACTGACTTCGAATCCCGCCAATTGGTTGAGGCAGATATTTCCGATCTTGGCAACTACATTAGCGACATTACAGGTGAGTCACTCTCTGACTTATCCGATGTTACTACGACAGGCTCGCAACTCGATGCGATCAAAACGAAGGTAGACGGAATAGAATCGGGTGCAGAAGTAAACGACCCGACCACATTGGTCGATGCTGACATTGGTGTAAATGTTCAAGCGTATTCATCTGCGCTTGATGCGGTCAGCGGCACTAATACAGGCGACCAAGATTTATCTTCGTATCAACTCAAACCGTCTGAGGGGGCGTTTTTAGATGGCGACAAAACCAAGCTTGATGGCATTGAGGCCGGGGCAGATGTAACTCCCGCATGGGTTCCTTCATCAGATCCAAACTACGCTACTGAAACCTACGTCGATAACGAAGTGGCTGGACTGGTGGATTCCGCTCCAGCAACACTCGACACTCTAAACGAACTTGCTGCCGCATTGGGCGACGACCCCAACTTTGCCACAACTGTGACAAACTCGATTGCCACAAAGCTTTCGCTATCAGGCGGAACGATCACGGGCAATATTGTAATGTCAGGCAGCGAAACGGTAGACGGGCGCGATCTGTCGGCCGACGGGGCGAAGCTGGACGGAATAGAGTCTGGATCTACCGGCGATCAAACAGGCGCAGAAATCAAGTCTGCATACGAGGCGGAGGCAAACACCAATGCTTTTACTGATGCGGAAAAAACCTTGCTAGGCAATCAAAGCGGGACTAATACCGGAGACCAAGATTTGTCCGGCTACCAAATTCAACCGTCTGAAGGAGCTTTTGTAGACGGCGACAAAACAAAACTAGATGGCATTGAGTCAGGCGCAGATGTAACTGACACGACAAACGTAGTTTCATCGCTGACTGCTGGAACCAATATAACAATAGCAGTTGACGGAACCATATCTTCTACTGATACAAACACTCAACTTTCCAGCGAGGAGGTGGAGGATGTAGTTGGTAGTATGGTTACAGGAAATACCGAAAGCGGTATAACCGTTGAATATGACGACACAGACGGGAAACTTGATTTTACTGTGGCATCGCAGACTGACGAGAATTTCACGACAGCGGATCACGCAAAGCTAGACGGTATTGAGGCTTCGGCAGACGTTACTGATACCGCAAACGTCACAGTGGCGGGGGCGTTGATGGATTCTGAAGTGACTAATCTGGATCAAGTTAAGGCATTTAATTCAAGCGATTACGCTACGGCGGCACAGGGAACTCTCGCTGATTCGTCCACGCAGCCAGGTGATAATATTTCGACACTTACAAACGACTCTGGTTTCACGGGCGACCAGACCGCTTCCGACATAAGGGCTTTGGGATTTTTCGATACTTCAAATGACGGTGCAGCATCGGGACTCGACGCGGACTTGCTAGACGGCAATCATGCCAGCGCATTTGCTACGGCAGCGCAGGGATCGACGGCAGACTCCGCACTGCAATCCGGCGACATTGACACACTTGCCGAATTAAACTCAGTTGTAACAGATGCTACACTGATTGACACATCTGACAGCAGACTATCCGACAGCAGAACTTGTGATAATACTTTTGACAATGCTGCTACATCCAGAACTAACTTAGGGCTGGGGACCGCTGCCGTAGAATCTGCCGCTTCCCTTTCTCCCACCGGGGGGATACAAGCATATGCTGGAAGTTCTTCGCCTACGGGGTGGCTTATTTGCGATGGCAGTGCCGTTTCTCGGACTACTTACTCTGATTTGTTCGCCGTAATTAGCACTACATACGGAGTCGGCGACGGTTCTACGACGTTCAATCTGCCTGACATATCGGGGCGCGTAATTGCAGGCAAGGAAGCAACCGCTACGCTACTTACATCGGGCGGCAGCGGAGTAGACGGGGCAACACTTGGAGCGACGGGCGGAAGTCAGACTCACCAACTCGATGAGGACGAAATGCCTATACACTCCCACGACACTAGTGACAGATATGACATTGGGACTGCGGGGCAGGCGAGTGGAAGCGGAGGCCGTGATAATTCTATCCAAACGCTTGCGAGGACAACAACTGATGCGGGCGGTGACCAACCGCACCAGAACACGCAGCCCACAATCGTTTTGAACTACATCATTAAAATGTAAGACTATTTAGATATGAGTTTAATTAACAAAACGCAGGCTGAAAAACAAGCCGACCAAATAACAAACTTGATTAAAATACTACACAGCGAGCTGAAAGATTTTCACGAGCAGGGAATGAGACAACTTTGGGAAGGCGAGGCCGGTCCTCAAGATGTATTGAATTCGCTTGGAGATAACGCTGCGGAAGTATTTTGGTTGAGTAGCGAACTTGTAAAATTCATCAAGATCATAGATCCAGAATATGTTTCAAAGTCGCCACCTGTGGAATTTACCATCGAGACTGACGGAACTGTATCCATAACAGAGTAATCCCATGACATTATATTTCGACAGACGACTTCGCAGATTTGTTACTGTCCCAGGCTTGGACGGCGCACTTGAAACGCTAACATTCAAGGCCGGAGATGTTGAGGAGGTGATTATCCAGTTCGGACAATCGCCAGACGGAGCTGCACCAAGCTCTGTTGTTTCAGCACCAACTTGGACTGCTGAAAATCTTGGAGCAGGCGCGTTGATCGACATCGGCATCAAAGCAAGCGGCGACTATTCGGACGGCGACCTGCTCGCAGGAACGTCCACATACGTTCACGATTCGGACGCCAACACATACACGTTCAACCTTTCGCTCAATACTACCGAAATAAACAATGCGCTAGAAAGAGTTGACGCAGACGACACTAACGACATTGCATCTTTAGACGACTGCCTCTTTGAGCTAACATACAAGCATAGCGCAGGCGCGGACTACCAATCGTCTATTGATGATGTCGTTGCTACGATCAAACACGACGTGCTGAGCGGCAGCGAGGGAACGCCTGTAAACGCAGCAGACCCAGACGAATATTCTCTGATTGCGAATACGATTCAATTCCTCGACACTGTGACATCTCAAACCGGGGGGACATCGGCAGACCTCGACTCCGTTTCTACCGTATCCCTGGCATTGGGGTCTGTCGTGGCATTTTTAGACGGGGATAGTTCCAGCGCTTTACGGGTCTACTCGCTCGATGCGGGGACTGACGCAGAGGCAGCGCCGGACATAATCCGGCCGGATGATTTTAACGGCAGCACTAACGCGAAAGTCTGGAGATTGCGGACGCTGGCATCAGGCAGCGATGACATCATTCACCTAACTCAAGCGGCATCTGGCAGCATAACGGCTGGCACTTACACTAAGCGCGTATTGATCGAGAACTCAGATCCAGGAGGGCATTGCTCGGTTTCATCGGGCGTATTTAATCTCGCGACCGGCACATACAGAGTCGAGGGATCGGCAGCGGCAAATGGGGTGGGACAGCATACGTTGAGAATCAGAAACACCACCGCATCAACGGATGCGGTGACAGGAATGCAATCCACAGCAGACCCAGCACCGCCCAAAACGGAAACCATCACCTGTATCGCTGATTCCGCAGGCAGTCTTGACGCGACTCAATTTTACCTTTTCGACGAAGAGGGCGGTATTCAGGTCTGGATCGACGTCGATAATGACGGGACGACTGCCCCCGGGTCGATTCTTGCAAGGTCGCTTGAGGTTACGGGCGTTTCCACTGGGGACACTGCTGCCGATGTAGCAACAGCCGTCGCATCGACAATTGATGCTCATGCGAGCTTTTCGGCTACAGCCTCATCCGGGGTCGTCACGGTTACGCACGACGACACCCATACTGTCTATCCGGCATACGACAACGACACAGGTTTTACCTTCGCCGTGACAGCGCAGAGAGGTTTGCCGCAAGAGACGCGAGCGGACATTCGAGGACGGTTCACGGTGACAAGCGCAACGGATGACTACGAGTTGCAGCACTTTGGGCGGTTCGATGGAGGTCAGGGATCAGACTTCTTCCTGTCGTACGCAGGTTTTACTGCATTTTTACAACTGACCAAGGAATCATAAAATGGCTAAGGATATAGTCAAACAGAGCGGGGAACTAGCCCGGAAAGCAAGAGAGAGCGGTCTCGATAAGGTGGCTGATGCACTCATCTCGGCAACACCTATTGGTGGATATTGGAACATTGCGAAAAAGATTGGCCGGGCGCTAGGTCTGGGTGACGGCGCGAGCGAGTCAGCAATCGCCGACGCACTTGAGTCAGCGACGCCAGAGCAAAGGGCGCAGATTGCAGAGATAGCATTGCAAGAACAGCAGGCAATACTCGCCGATTACCAACATGATCGCGAGCAGGCCACGGCCAGACACGCTGCTGATATGATGGGCGATTGCAGGCTTTCCAAAACCTGGAGGCCAATCGTAGGGTATATAGTCATCGCGTCTTTTTTAGTAGACTGGATTCTTTGCCTGATACTTTTGGCGAGCGGTAAACCATCGCAACCCAACGAATTGCTGGCGACACTAGCCACGACAGTAGTTGGTTTTTACTACGGCTCTAGGGGACTCCAGCACATTGCATCTAAGTTTGCGTCGAAGTGGTCCGGTAAAGTCAGGTAATGGTTTTTCTCCTTACATTGCTACGGCTAATTGTGCGCGAGCTGTTCGGCAGGAATAGGACGATCCACCGCGCGCCGCTACCGGACCCCGCACCGACTCCCAGCGATCCACCAGAGCCTCCCGAGGCTCCCGCTATAGTCAAACCACCGTCGATGGATTTCGGCGCAGCAACAGACGTTGCAAGAGCCGTGCTAGGCAAAGGCTATGACGTTTTTGCAAACAACTCAGAGCCATACAATCTCAACATCGTGGGGATTCGCGACGCATCGCCAGAGTTTGACCGATTTGGCTGTAGATTGGTGCAATTCTGGAAGCAGGAAGATGGCGAGTGGCACGTCATCTCTGTGCCGTTCACTACATATCCGGGCGAGAAATACACGAGGAAGAAATTACTCAATCCGCGAGGTGTAATGATTCTCAAGCCGGGTCAATATCGAAATACCTACCGACTGAGAAAGCATCGAGGAATATACAATGCGCTTTGTCAGGATGGTGGGCCGGTAAATGTCTACCGAGACGGAAATCGAGATAAGGTCTACGACTTGGACCCCAACACCCTGTCGTCCGGCAATTTTGGAGCAAACATTCATGCACCGGAAAACCCGGATGACGGCATTTCTCGCGACGTTTACGACAAGATTGGGGCAGCGTCGGCAGGATGCCAGGTGACTAAGAGCGTTCGCGACTTCCTGCGATTGCGGGATGAATGGGAAAAGGCCAAGCAGATTTGGGGCAATGTTTTTACATATACTCTTATTGAGGACACCGACCTGATTGATTCCAGCTCTGACCAAGTAAATATTGCAGATGTCACCGTTGAAACGCCTAGCAACTATGCAGCAGGCAGGGCTATCGTAAATCTTGAGGCCCGCCGAAACGCAGACGGGACGCTCAAAATTTACAGACTGCCAGAAAATGACGGTGGAGGAAAATTTGAGATTGCAGGAATAAACGACCGCTACCACCCTGAAGCACTCGCCGATCTGCGAGCGATGAATCCAGAGCGGCGCGAAGAATACGCGGCTAGATACATCGAGGAATATGCGCTGCGATATACAAAGCTTGATACAATCAATCTGAAACCTGGAACTAGATTTTTCGTTCTCGATACGACTTTCAATCGAGGCTCGGGCGGTAGCGCTTGGATCGTGCAGAATGCGCTACGATCAATGGGCTGTAATGTAAGGAGAGACGGGAAGTGGGGGCCAAAAACACGCGGAACACTTGAAAAGGCAGACCGAGAAACGCCTTCTTTGTTACTGCAAAAACTACGCGATTCAAGAGAGCGATACGAGCGCGAAAAAGTAGGGTATAGATCAAATCTTTGGAACGGACTCGTGAACCGTTGGAATGCAGTTCACGAAATAGCGGAGGGAATGAACAGTTAAATTTTGTAAAAGAATGAACCTGATCCATCAAATCATTGCAGCAGCGAAATCACTAGCTACAATCCAAACGCCAGATTTCACTATTTCCGGCTACATAAAATACTTTGCTGCGGTGATTGCTATATCTTCACTTGGTAGCGTTGCAAAGATGCTCGGCGACCACACCGGAAAGATCACGGGGCGCGTAGTAGTCACGTATCTAATAACGGGCAGCACAGCAGGGTTGATACTTGCGCTTTTGACTGTCGAAAAATACGGAGGCTCTTTCCTGCTGATCGGAATATCCGGCGTAGCTGGATTCGGATCTGTTCAAATACTGTCTGTTCTTTCTTACGGACTACAGGCAGTCATAAAAAGGATTTTTGGAACAAAGTAACAAAGACAAACAAAGGAAATGAGAGATGGGAATAAAAAGATTCTTATTTGGAACCGACAGCCACGGCGATCAGCAGGACGACGAAACGATAAATGCGTTTTTGTCGTTCGCTGATAGGTGGAAACCGCACATCAAAATCCACGGCGGCGACGTGTTCGACTTTCGACCCTTGCGAAACGGCGCAGGGGCGGAAGAACGAGCCGAGTCGATGGAGCGCGATTGCATCACCGGAATCGCCTTTCTCGACGCATACCGCCCGGATTACATATTGAGAGGCAATCACGATGAAAGGCTGTGGCAATCGGCGGAATGCTCGACCAATGGAAACATGCGCGATCTATGCGGTAGACTGGCGCAGGAAATCGAGCAGCAAAAGGCATGGAAGGGGGCAACCGTGCTGCCTTACGACGTGAGAAGTGGCGTCTTGAAATTGGGGCAGCTCCAATTTATTCACGGCTATCATGCAGGAATCACGGCGGCTCGCCAGGCCATCGGGTTATACAAGGGAAGCGGAACTGGCGTCGTGCAGGGACACGTTCACTCGTTTTCCCGTTTCGCTGATTCCTCCCTATCCCGGGCGGAAGGGATCACAGTCGGTTCACTCTGTAAAATCGACATGCCCTACAACGCAAAAACACCGCGCAAGTTGGCGCATGAAAATGGATGGGCGTTTGGCGAAATCCACGAATCGAAAAGCGGTAAGTCGGATTGGGAGCTGTGGTTTTGCCGTAAAGGGATCGGCGGAAAGTTTATCTCGCCTGTTTGATCCAATCGGCGATTTGCTTGGATTGAGACTTTCCGCGCTCCTTGCAGATAGCGCGAAACATCTGCGCGTGTTCCGGCTCAATTCGGATCGTGATTGCCTCCAACGGAGTAGAGCGAGGCTTGCGCCCCGCTCCTTTGCGTTTTCCTCCTGCGCTCATTTTCCCGCTCTGATTTTTTCCATCATCCGGTTGACCCCTGCCTTGCGAGCTTCGCGGACTGTTTCGGTGTCTTCCCACATTACCTTCCCTTTGAATTTGAGAGCGGCGTCAATGTTTGCTTCGGTTGCGTTTGCTTCGGTGATTTCGGTGTAGTTCGTTGTCATGTTTTAAGAATACACCCCATTTGATTCCGCGCAAGCACTTTTTCAAATAAAAGTGCATTTATTTTTCACCCTTTGCCGTAACTGCTTGAAAAACAGCAAACAAGGCGATTCGCAAAACCTACTCCGTAGGCTCGCGATCTTGGTTGTTCTGCTTCAAAATGGTTGCGTCCTCGGTCGTCTCGACCATCTCACGAAACACGGTTAGAGCCGCGATCAAACCCTGTAGGGCGGATCGCGTTTCATCCCCCTGTGCCACTCCCATTTTCCCGATTGTAAGCCACACGCCCCACTGGTAGCGGCAAGCGGAAATCAGGCACTCATCCTCGATCCACAATTCCAGTATGCCTTTGTCTCCCTCGCGAATCTCCACGGTTCCCGTCTGCTTTGAGAGCCTGTCAAACTCCCAAGCAGAACAAACGGATGCACTAGAATCATTCTCTCGTTCCTCGTTCATGATCTGTGATCCTCGACGTTCTCGATTCGCTCACAGGCGTCATTTGAATCTTTTGTAATTTCAATCTCGTTCTGTGGCGTTTCTTCTTCCGAATCGTAATCGTCGCAATTACAAGACGGTCCTCCCTGGCATGCTCCGTAGTGGTGTTTCATTTTATTAGTCCTTCTATTTCACGGTATGCCCGGGCCTTAGATCCGCCTGGGACTTTTACCTTGATGATCTCCCATGTCCCATCGGCAACAGCCGAGCTGACCAGTCTGGAAATTGTGCTTCGACTAGAAGAAGCTAGCGCAGCAAGATCGTCAATAGTTCGCCACCCGTCCAGCTTTGCATCTTCGTATTCACGGGCAACCGAATCCGCACCAACTCTCTGCAATGCTTCGAATATTGATTTATCTTCCATTTTGATTGCTTTCTGCTTCCGCCTGCAAAATTAAATTTCGGGCGTAGTCTGTCGGTTTAGGTTCATCCCACAAATCCAGCTCGGTCATTACAGAATCCAGAACTGTAAAGAGATGCGGAGACTCAAACAACCTCATCTTGATTTTGTCGAGCCTCGATTCCGCTACTCTCCAATATGATTCTCCCAAGTTGAGATTGTCGGAGTCGTCGCCCATCTGATTAAAAAGGGATTTCGTCATCTCCCGGATGCGGCACATCCTGCATCGGATGTGCTGGCTGAGATGCTGGCTGAGATGGTTGATTGTCCCAGCCCCACTTGCATTCACCGTTTCCGATGTAATTCTTCGGCAAACCTGCCTCCCGGTCCTCCTGCGATTGTGACTGATTAAGAGAAACCTGCTTCCACGCCTCCGGCTCGTTTTCGTCGATCCAAATATCAACATCCAAATACGTGCCTTTCGCACCTTGGAAAAGTTTCGTTTTGTTGATCTTGGTTACGTCAATTTTTGCTTTTATCAGCTTACTCATATTTTTGTATTTACTTTGTTTTCAGGGCTTGTTCAAGCCCTTTCTTGTTACGGAATTGTTCGATTGATGGCAACTTGCCTCCTATAACGTGTATTTCTCTCGATGCCGATTCTGTCAGTGTAATCACAAAATCACTTTCGCCGTTCAATTCTTTAATTTCTCTGGATAAAAAATTCCGATCTGAACGCTTTACTTGCGAAATGTTGAATATTGGTCGTCCAATTATCTCACTGAGTAAATACCAGGACATCGTGATTTGAGGCTTTACGTCTGGCAAATCAAGATGTGGCTCCTCGACTTCCGCATAAGCATCGACCCGCCTCTGTAAAAGTTTTTTATCCCTGTTTGTTATCTCGTCGAATGAGAACAAATTGGGCCTGTTCAAGAGCAATTTACAACTGCGTAGACTCAGGCGAAGAAAATCAGGCTCCTTTTTAGAGCTTTTTCGATGAAATATTGAACGATTTCTAGTCGGGGGCATTCGTGAAACCTTCCATCTCCTGCTCGTCCTGCGCTTCAGCCCATCCAGGTCTACCGATCACGGCTACCTTGTCATTGAAGATATTACCCCACTTTTCATTTTTGGCGGCATAGATCAACCTTTCTAGGTGGTGAGCGCACCAATCCTCGCCTGCTGCAATATCCATCGCTGGTAATTCAGTGACTGCAACCTCGTAAGGCGACTCGCTCGATTGCCACACAAAGCGGAAGCGGTCGCGTTGATCGTCCGGTTTCTCGTTGTTCCAAATTTTGAGATACCACGCTGCTTGTGCGTGATACCCGAATTGAGCGATTTTCTTGCTAATGCCGGAAGGCGAAAAATCGCCGGTAGTTTTGATGTCAACTAAATACGGGCGATCCTCCGGGACCAGATCAATCATGCACTTTACGCCTACTTCGTTGATTTTTGATGTTAAGATCACTTGTCCTTGCGAGCAATTAAGCAGATCGGCGGCGTTGCGATCCAATCGAATCTTGTTCGCGGCGATTTTTACCTGGTCCACGTCGGATTGCTTCATTACGATCATTCCCGCATCAGCCTGCTCGTCTCTCCATTCCCGGGCGTCCTTTGATCGGAACGAGTCAAAAGGGGAGATTGCGACGATAGATTCGCAGCCTCCCGGCTCAGTTAATTCCGCATCGACCATACTCCCCCAATCCGCTGCAGCGGATCCGGAGAACGTGCGCGGCGCGAAACGCCACCGATACAGGCTGTTGGTTTTCAATTCCCACAATACGGATTTAGACAGGTAGCTGTCGTCTGCGAGGATGTTCTCGCGATTGCAGAGCAGGTTTTGGTGATATTCGTTTGGTGTCATAATTGTTTTCATTTTGTGATTGGGCTTGTTGGGTGAAGTTTTGCTTTCGCCTCGAGGTAGGCCGCTCTTGCTTCTTCCTTGGTTGAATAGTATCCGATATGTCGATTCTTACCGTTCAGCTTGATTCGAGCAATCCATTTTTTGTGTCGATTGTGAAAAGAGTAGCCCCTTGCGCTCCTCCTGTTGTGTTGATTCTCTGAACGCGTAACAACGCGCAGATTTTCGCGACGGTTGTCGTCCCTGAGGCCGTTAATGTGGTC
>Ga0222719_10003334_pt1 | contig 14318 bp, 27 predicted proteins | sample C33_34DmetaG_FD_165039 | JGI IMG/M metagenome (GOLD analysis project Ga0222719, IMG submission 165039) | Estuarine water microbial communities from San Francisco Bay, California, United States - C33_34D | ecosystem: Environmental > Aquatic > Marine > Unclassified | place: USA: California...
CGGTTCTCAGCCTTCATCTTCATCCTCCTAGGGCTTTTAGCTATCTCCTCGTCTCTTCTTTTTTTTCTTTTGCTAGCTTCTGGACTTAACTTCTGCTTAGGTCCGCCTTTTTTCTTTGGTTTAGCCATTATTTAAGAAATTTACCATCTATAAATCTTTTATTTTTCCAACTACCGCCTCTAGCAAACTTTTTCATCCTTCTTTGTGACTTAAACTCAAACACCTCCCCTCTTTCTTTCGCTTCATCTTGGCTTTGCTCCTTCCACTCTCCAGAATCACTCTTGTATATTGATGGCCAAGCTAACTTATCTCCGTTATCTGCCATAAGGTGAGTTGACCTACCCTCGTAACCATCAATTTGCGTGTCACTATCCCTCATTCTCCTAGCTTTATGACCCTTGAAAAGCTTTATGTTGTCTCCACCTACCTGGTGAAGCATTGATTTAGTCTTGTAGCCCATTACTTTTAACTTTATTTTGTAGCTGTTAAAAAATAACAACCCACACTATATATTATTACCGATAATATTAGTTTTTTCCATAAAAGTTTTGTAACTTAGCATCGTTGATTGTTTATATTAATGTTTTCATAGTTTAGAAAGGGGGTTTTCCATAGCGGTTAACTCCCTTTTTTTATCTAATCCTTCTCTTCAACGTACTCAAACTAATATTTAACGCATCCGCAATATATGACAGCGGCTCCTCTGGGAATATACCCTTAATCAACTCAAACTTTTCCTTCACACCCAAGCTACTGTCCTCAGATATCTTCCTTACCCTCTTAGAGTCCTTATATAAAGAATCAAACCCATTTATAATACTACGAGACATACTAACCCTCCTGTCCATTAGCTCCTTACTCCAATTGTACGTCCAAAATCTAATAAGGTGGAAGTAGTAGCCGTGAGTCCTGTACTTAAACACAGAATGTAGCTCCCATTTACCGTCTAAACGGTGTTCCCAAATGTATCCTACCCTGTCATACCTTATTCTGTGGTTATGTGGGTCTGTTAGTTGTAGTAAATGGTCGTCTGACCACGATGTTTTTGCTTGAGATATTTCCATAAATGTGTCTAGGGTTTAAAGATGTAAATTATGGTACAAAGGTACACATAATTAATGGCGTGACCCTCTGTTTTTGAAAAGGAAGGGTCAATAAAAAAAAGAAAGGTAACAAAGACGGTGTTTGTGGAGGGTAGGGTAGGGTCTCTTATAGAGTGGTTTTTTAAAAATGTTACTTACTTAGGAGTTTGGGGTTATAACACCGCACGCACCCGCCGAAGCTCACAGAAAATCGGTTTCATTTTACCCACCTCCCCCCATTTTTTAAGGTTTCACCCTTACCTTTTGGGGTTTTTCTAACATTTCCCCTACTATTTGGACTTTTTTTAGGAGTATTACAACATTAATACGATGCAAGGAGACGAAAGGGGTTACATCATCGCCCTATTTAAACTATTTATAAAGCAACAAACAAAACTTAACTTTCTAATGATAGCGGGACGTAGAGGGCAATGTGTCGTTGACGACACAAATTAATTCTATGTTATCCACATTTAACTAACATTTATTAGTACTTTTACATCGGCAATAGTGCCAATTATAAACTATTTTTTTTAAAATTATGAGTAACATAGTAACAACAACAGGAGTTCTGCCAATCGAGGCAAACTTTCTAACAAGAACAGATGTGCGTTCAAATGCACGTTTAAACGAGATTCACGAATGTTCTGAAGACCTTAGAACATCGGAGGGGGTTAAGTATTCCATATCGTTAAGAATGGCAGCACATCTCACCAAATCCAACGAATGGTTTAAAAGTGATTCGGCAAAAGAGTTAATGGCTGAAGAGGGTATTCAATGGAGCAAGAAGGAATTTGTTGAAAAGTCAACGGGGATAAGCTACACTTGGTTTTGTAAGCTAGTGAAAGCAGCCAAATGGGATGAAGTTATACGAGACGCCTACAGACGATATAATGAGGAGCATAACGGCACGTTATCAATTGAGGGTTTAAACAAATTCGCAAGTAGTGTTAACTTGGAGGAACTACTTGCAGCTAGTGGAGACGAAGGGTTAGAAGATGCGATTATCGAGGCTGTTTTGTTAGAGGAGGAATCTGAAGTAGCTGAAAGCAATTCAATAGAAACGGTATTCACAATTTCGTTTAAGTGCGAAAGTGGCAATGTTGCAGCTAGAATTGACGAACACGGCAACTTGATAACCACTAACTCAGATGCTCAAATCCTTGACGCAATTGCATTTCTTAGAAGCAAATTATCTTAATCTATAATCTTAAAAACTTAAAACAATGAATAACATCGGAATTAATTTTAGTCAAATATTCGCAGCTAACTGCGAAGACTTAACCATCTCAGATAGATGGAGTGGCGAAAGAAGAATAGTAACTAGACATACACTGTTAAGGTATCACGACGTAGGACGAATGGGAGTTATAGACTACACCAAAGGGGCAAAGCAAATCGATGTCAAGACAATGTCAAAGGCTGACAAGGTCAACATCATAGCTTCACAAAATGGGGAATTTGAGGCTAGATTTGGTATTGGCTTTGAGGTCGAAAAGAATCGTATCCCAAACAAATTTGCTACACCATTAATTGCAGGATATGAGTCGGATAGTAGTTGTGGTGAAGAGGCAGTTACCAACATCATTCCTTTGGTGGGTAAAGGAACATTGCGGAATAAGGTTAACAATATGATGTTCGAAGCAAGAGAAGTCATCGAAGATAGATACTCACCTAGCAACTATAGCTGTGGGGGACACATTACCCTATCTTGCAAAGGATTGTCGGGTGAAGAGTTATTTAACGCAGTAAAGCCATTTATGGGCGTTGTTTATGCGCTATTTAGAAAGAGATTGCTCAACACATATTGCAATAGAAACGCTAGGTTAGAAAGCAATTATGACAACAGCAGATACTGCACGGTTTTACAAAAGTCAAATGTTATTGAGATTAGATTGGTATCTAAATTTGAGACTACAAAGCAGTTGATGAGAAGATACGAGTTGATGTATGAGCTGTTAAACTTTGCTGTAAACAATCCAAATGGTAAGTTCAGTTCGTTTATCAAGAGAGTTAAGCCTATCATCTCTAGGATGTACGGAGGTGACCAAGCAAAGGTTAAAGAGATAGTATCATTATCAAAGTCTTTTAATAAGTATATTACTAATGGAGTTATTTCAGACAACATTGCAGAATATGTAAGTTGACGGAGTGTCGTCAACGACACAATTCAAAACACAGCCTCAAGACGTCAATGTCTTGGGGCTTTTTATTTTGTAATTATGCTATACGATTATATCGTAAGTACGAACGAAGGAAATAATAACGTAAACTTTTTGGGTAAAAAAACTCCAACAAAAGCAACATAAAAAGTGTCGTCAACGACACATTAACGATGAGAGTAACCACCTGATAATCAAGACAATAAAAAAAAGATTAAATAAATCATTGTCAATCCAAAAAGTTATCATATATTTGTCAATAATTTATAAACATTCAATACACTAATAGGTGATGTCTTACCATCAAAAGCAAGATGAATAATAATGAAATAGTATTCGAAACATTAGAAGCTACGGGACTAAATTGGACAGTTTCAAAGAAGGAATTATACACGGCAAAAGGAATAGTTGTTCCCGACAAATTTGCAGTAGAAAGAAGTGACAATGACACAATCCTTGGTGTTGTTGGTAATAGGTATGAATTTCTACAAAACAAAGATGCAGCACATATGATAGTGGAATCTGCTAACGGTAGCTTCAATCCACAAGCTAACTTCCATCATCCTTGGGATAATGCTTCATCTTTAGGTAGCTTTGGTAATATAGGTGGCGGCTCAATAGGAGATGGCTCAGGCATATTTCTTCAGCTAGAACTACCTAGCAAATATATAGGCAAGAGCGATGTGCTAAGATATATTACACTTACAAATAAACACGATGGTAGTGGTTCGGTAGGATATGGTAGCACTAATCAAGTAGTATGTTGCGAGAATACATTTGCAATGGCAAATAGATTTCTATCTAAATTTAGACATTCTGCATCACTACAACAGAGACTAGACGAGGCTATGAGGTTGTTCCAACAAGCAATGAATTACGAAAATAGTCAACTAGAAGTCTTTGAAAATGCAGCAAATACTAGGCTTGAAAAGAATCATATACAAGACATAGTAATGTCAGTATTCAAGGTAGATGTTAACAAGACTAGGTCAGATGTTTCAACAAGAACTCAAAACAATATGAAGCAATTCTCTAACGACATAGAGACATCTATTAACGAGCAAGGAGAAACACTATGGGCATTATTCAATGCAGTAACTAGGTACACTAATCACTCTACCAACAGAAAAGATAAGACAGAAAGTCTCCTATTCGGAACAGATGCAGCAATCTCATCTAGAGCATATAATACTATGTTAGGATGGTTAAACTTAGAGGTAGCATAACTAAAACAATCACAGAGGGGAGGGTATTCCTCCTCTCTAACTTAAAAACTAAATTAAAATGAATTATTCAACAATTACAGGAGTAATCAATGCACATGAGCATATTATGAAGTATTCAACAATTACGGGAGTAATCAATGCATATGAGCATATTGTGTGCTACAAAGATGATAATGGTATCGAAACATTGGAAGGTCTATACGACTACGAATATATGGAGCAAGGTAATGCTATCTTGTATTTTGAAGAAACTGAAGAAGATGCTGAGAGGGCAATGGAGAGAATAATTAAATTTCAAAAATCATTAATGTAATATCAATCAACTTAATAGAGGGTAGGGTATTCCTCCTCTCTAATTTAAACTATATATATTATGAAAACGCAAAAAGAATTATTAGAATTAATCAATCAAGCAATTATGTCTAACGGAACTACTTACAATCAATGGTTTATAGAGTTTAGTGGTCATGTCAATAGGATAGATTTACGATATTTTCAAGGTGGTTGGGATTTATCAAGTAAACAGAATTATGAGCCGAAAAGATGCGCTATACGTTTAAATGATGAAGATAGCATTCAAGAGGGATATTGGTTTATTACTAACAGATTGAAATAAATAACAACAAACTACCATTGACTTGCATAGAGATATGCGAGTTTTTGGTGGTAAATAAAATTATTAACTAAATTAAAAACATATGTGTGTTATAATTATCAAAGACAATAAAAACAAATTAATACCATTAGACGTATTAAAAAATGCTGCAAACATAAATCCTGACGGGTTGGGTGTTGTGTGGTTAGATACATTTGAAGTAAGCTATCACGATTCAACAGACTATTCTATTCTTATAACAACTAGACCATTTATTGCACACTTTAGATATGCTACAATTGGTGCAGTAAACAAAGAAAATACCCATCCATTTGTATGCGGTACAAATACAGACGAACTGCTTATGATGAACGGTACTGCTAAAGGCTATGGAAGTAGAAATATAACTGATTCTAGAGAGTTAGCTAACGAGTTAGGGGGCATACCAAGAAAGCGTTGGGATAGTCATTTAAAGATTGACGATATATGGTCGCCAAACTTATGTAGATTCGTGAGCATTAACACAAAAAGCAAGTCATATCAAATCTACAACAGAGAATTTTGGACAGAGTACGATGGAGCATTATATTCTAAGTCAAATGTGCTTGAGAGAAATATAGTGGCAGTATATGGAACTTTAAAGAAAGGGTTTAGCAACTACTACGCACATCTATCTAAGTCGAGACATATAGGTAAAGGAACTACGAAGGACAAATATCCGTTGGTCGTGAGTGGTTTACCTTATTTGATAAACAACAAAGGGGTAGGTCATAACGTAGAGGTGGATGTGTTTAGTGTAGATAACAAAACACTAGAAAGATTGGACATCCTAGAAGGTCATCCTAAGTGGTACAAAAGAGAGAAGGTTATGATATCAATGCAGCAAGGACATCATCAAATACCTTGTTGGGTGTACTTTAACCCAATCAAAATAAACAATAACACTAAATTTCACAAGTCATTTAAAAGTAATCGAAACAATTCATATAATGGTATGAATGAAATTTCATTCTACTAAAAGTGTCGTCAACGACACAAATGATTGTATGTATAACTACTTGATAAACAAGTAAATATAAATAATTTAAAAAATCCTTGTGAAAGTTAATATAAATTAATACTTTTACACAAATTATTAAACTTTAAACAACAAAAAACAAACAATTATGGAAACTTTAGAAAAACAATTTAAGAAAACAATGTATGTGGGCTATGAAACATCTATGAGTCCGTACATAAACAGAGAAAAGAAGGTAATGGAATACAACGTAGGGTGGATAAAAGAAGAAGATAGAGGATGGTTTGAGATGTATGACGAAGAGAGTGGTGGGGAGGATTACTATGCAGAGGGAAGGCTAGAATTTAATGGAAATAAATTAGTCGGGTACGATGGTGTATTTTCTTTGGATGAAAACATCATAGACTGCGTTAAAGAAATGGGTGCTATTATTAAACTTTAAACAACAAAAAATAAACAAGATGAAAAAACTAATGAAACACGAAGTTGGTAGCTTAACCAACGGAACCTACAAGACTAACACGCTAAGAGGTGTCACATACTACGAACTATTTAATGCACTTGGTCAGCCAACATACAACGAAGTATCAGCCGACAACAATTGTCAGCTAGAATGGGTTATTGAATGGCAAGATGAAATATACACCATCTACGATTGGAAGACCTACGACAGAGAGTACACTATCAATGAACTCAACACTTGGAGCATCGGCAGTAGAGTGCCATCATACGCATTTGAAGAGGCTTTAATAAACTTAATTGATAAGGATGTAGTGGATACATTCAAATCAAATATTAATCTTTAAAACTAAATTAAAATGAACGACTACGAACAACTAGACACGCTACTATCTAATGCAGATTGGTACTATATGAGGTCAGATAGCGACTCAACCTATCAAAGAGGTCTTAAGGATATGGAAAGACTTATACAAATGAAGTTAGCATTACCCGACCAAGATAAAGCAAATGAAATATGGAGTAAACACTCTCCTTTTACTAATATTAAAATTGATTAAAATGACTTTGAGAAATACACATAGCAAAGAAAAATGTTGGAGCGTAAAAGAATGTCTACCAATAAAATGTACAAAGAAGAAAAACAGACATGGAGAATGGGATATTATCATACCTAAAATGTCAATGAAGTATGAAACTTTTATGGATATAGATTCTTCTATTACACACATGGAGACATACGGAATAACTTATGACTATATAGAAGGGATTGCAACCATGTCAGTAACAAACAAAGGGCTTAAAGAATTAGAAGAGCTGTCAGATTTAATATCCATCAGTTAGCATTACCCGACCAAGATAAAGCAGAGAGAATATGGAGTAAACATTCTCCTTTTGCTAATATTAAAGCTAAATAAGATGACAGAACAAGAATATGATAATTTATCAGACAACATAAAAGAGATAGTAGATAATTGGGATGACTACAAATACGCATTTGCTGAGATTAAAAAAAGACAAAGTAGGCTAAAGAAACTAGGGTGGACTTGCAGCTATGGGCTTTGGTGTGAATTATATGGTGTAGATGAATTAATTAACAACAATCATTAAAACTAAATAAGATGACAAATTTATTAAGAGCCGCAAGTTTTGTGCTATGCGGAGACAATTTAGAAAAGCAATTAAAATCTCTTGACAATGCAATTATGAGAGACTTATGCAACGTACAAATACCAAGCGATGTAGTAGTGTGGGAAAAGTTTGAGGACGAAAGTGCAGAAACAATAATGCAAATTATTGAAGACCTCGAAATTCAGTTTGACGAGGCAAATCAAGACTTCGTCAAAAGTTTACTAACAAATAAAACTAAATAAAATGAAGAATATAGAAGACTTACTATTTCCTAACAATCGGAAGTTGATGCTCAATAAAGAAGAAGATTGCCTTGAAACTTGTATCGTTGATATAGAGATTGACCCAATAAATTGTACATTTATAGGTGATGGATGTATAAAAATAAATACAGAAGACCTTACATATATAATGTTGGATTTTAATAATTTATACGATATGTTGGACTTGATTGACCAAGCAGATAGCTACTACGAAAAAGAATACAATAACACTAAAAATAAATAAGATGACTAAGAGACAAGAACAATTAAATGGGATACTAACAGATGTATCGGATTACTATGGATTAGAGATTACAGATGTAACAAGTAACTCCCGACTAAGCGAATTGGTTAGGGCGAGAGATATGTTTACCTATGTATGCAGAAAGTACACAAGTGCATCATACAACGACATCGGTCAGACGCTAGGTGGTCGTAACCACGCAACTATCATACACTCCAACAATAAGATAAAGGAGTACGCAGAGATGTATCCTTCAGTGCAAAAGCAAGTGCAGGAAATTACATACCGTTTAGACTTATACGACAGACTAAATCCTTACGATGTGAAGGTTAGAAGAGAGAACTTAATTATGTCAGCAGTTAACCTACTTGCGAACCAACTAAAGGATTGGAACTTTGAATCTATCGAGCAGATGGAGATGAGTTACCCAATAAATCAACTCGTTCAAGACATCAAGCAAGGTGTTTGGGGGGAGATGTTAAAAAATAAAAATAATAGCAATGCTAAAAAAACAGATAGAACTATACAATAAACTAAGAATTGTGTATTTAATTAACGTATGCGATGCGAGGCTAGAGACACTTAACAATTGGGTTAGGTGTCACGGCTCAGATTTCTTTCCTATCGCAGAGTTCTATCGTGATGTGATACTAAGTACCAAACAAAGGAGAGAGTCTCTTAGAAAGGCTTATTTAAGGCTTGAGGGGGTTAATTAATGTGCTATACGAATTGTAAAAAAAAATTAGTAACTTTAAATAAATCAAAAATAATATTATGAAAACAAAGAAGCCCACAACATTTAATTACGAAACCTATGTAGTTCACGTTGAAATTACATCTAAGATTAATTTCGTGGAACGTCAATCATCCAACTCTATTGAGGATGTAGTTCTAAATGCAATTAACTTAGACTCTATAGACAATACGATTGTAAGTAGTTTCGTTAAATCATTTCTATCTTCTGTGGATTATGGAAGTATAGCTAAACACATTAACGAATCACTTGAGGGTGAAAATTCGAGTGGTAAAACTGTAATGAACTCAGGTAGGGAGTGGGACTTTATGGATGAAAATAAATAGTTATGACTCAAAAGGAAATGCAAAAGCTAACCGAGATGATTGTTGAAGCCATAGACATTAGGCAACGTGAACTTGACCAAGAGTTTTACGACAACGCTAACTCGACAAACAATATTCCAATGGAGTATGTTATACGACTTGACCAAGAAAAGTCTGAAGACGAAAGAATGGTGGACAGAATCAACGAACTCTATATATCTTTACAAAATGCTATTGACAAAGAGAGATTTGAGTTGGCTGAAGACATCAGAAAGACGATAGCATCCATTAAAGAACTAATTAATAATAAAAATAATAGACTATAAATAGCCACCAAATCTTAATAAGTGGCTATAAATAGTTACGGTAAACTAAAAAAATGGAAAAAATAAATGAAATGAATGAAAAGTTAATAGCAATTTTGGAGGATAAAATAAAGCTATTAGAAGAACAAATAGTAATAAGCGAAAAGATTATTAATATACAGAAAGAACAATTATTAATATGCAATATTAGCAATTAGACTACAGTAAAACAAAACTTAAACTTAAACATTAGTATTAACAATTAACAACTAACGATATGTAACAGAAAAAAATCAGAATGAAAAGATATGATATTGAGAACTATGTTCGATATACTAATGACCTTAAGGTTTCAACACCTAAAGAGAGAGAACTGTTAGACTATAGCAGAGATGAATTAATAATAAAATTCTTACCATTAGTTGAGAACTTGGCAAGGAAGTTTCCATCATCGGAAATAGCTATTGGAGTTCTTAACATCACCGACCTCATTCAGATTGGCTCTGAAGCATTGGTACTTGCAGTTGATAAGTTAGACTACGAACACCTTAAACTATCAAGAGACATTGAGAAGACGCTAAAGTCTTTCTTTTCTAAGAGAATAAAAGGTGCTATAAGAAGACGTATTGATATGAACAGAGGAAGTATGCGAATACCCGAATACAAAAGAAATATGATGAGGAAAGAATCAGAAGACAAGCATAACGTAGAGATGTTCTTTCGTTCTATATTCCTTACGATTGACGATGGAAAGGACAACAACAATTTTCAAGATAAGGCAGAGCCGTATAATATAAACATACTGAACGCATACCTCAAAGGTGTTATGCAAAAGCATTTAAGTCCAATAGAGTATGAGGTTCTAAGGATGGCTTACGGACTTGATTGCAACAAGCATAAGGGTCTTGAGATAGCAAATGCTTTGGGTATAAAGGGTATTAACAACTTTGTTAGAGTTTCAGAAATTAAAAAGAAAGCAGTTGACAAGCTAATAGATAGTGTTGACTACAACCAATTCATAGATATATTTTAAATGGAATATTGTAGCGATTTTAATTATGACCTAAAGGTAGGTCAAATAAAAGAAAAAGAATTAGCGGAAATATTTAACTCTAAAAAAATAGAAGTAAAGTATGACCTAAAAGCACTAGAAACTAGAAACGTATATGTTGAATACAAGTCTAGAGGTAAGCCTAGTGGGATATCTAAGAGCAGTGCAGACTACTATTGCTTTTGCTTTGGAGATACATTTCACTTGATAAAAACTGAAGAACTTAAATCTAAGTGCAGGAAATATTTAAACACTAATAGAGATAAACTTGGAGGAGATAATAATACTAGCAAGGGTATCCTCTTACCAATAAAAGAATTATTTTAAATATGATAGAAAACAAAAACCAACGAAGAATGAAAATATATAAAGAAGCCATACTAATAGATGCAAAAAAGAAGCTAAACATTAGGGACTTTATGGAATTACAAAAACTTTTAAACAAATTAAAAACAATAAAAAGAATTGGTGATTAAAAAATAATCATTACATTTGCAAAATAAACAATTAAATAATCCATTATGAAAACTCTAAATGAGAAACTTGCGACTATACAGACGCAATTTAAGTCAAAGAAATCAAGGTATAATAGCTTTGGAAAGTATAACTTCCGTAGTGCTGAGGACATCCTTGAGGCAACAAAACCATTCCTATTAGATTTAGGAGTGTCGGTGACAGTGAACGAAGAACTCGTATGCACAGAGCCGTTTCCAATTCTAAAGTCAATAGCCACCATATCTGATGGCAAGGACTCCATAGAAGCAGTGGCAATCGTAGGTATAGACCTAGACCAAAAGGGTATGCAGATGCCACAGAAGTTTGGTAGTGCTTCGTCGTACGGCAAGAAGTATGCTTTAGGTAACTTATTCTTAATAGATGATACTGCCGATAGCGATGCGAGTAACAACCACGGTTCTGTAAAAGAGGAGGTTCACAAGAGTATTAGTTCTGTAAAGGATGAGGCTTACAAAAAAGCCGCAGAGTACATCAAAAGCGGTGGTAAGTTAGAAGCTATCAAACAGAAGTACAAACTATCATCAAGTGTTGAATCTAAACTAAAATCATTGTAATATGGAAGCTAAAGAACAAGTAATAGAAAAGTTAAAAGACGATACGTTGTACTATGGCGAGTATGGTCAGCAGTTTTTAAGTAACTCAAACATTGGTACACTACTCACTAATCCACTATCATTAAAAGAGAATACCAAGACCACCTCGGCAATGATATTTGGTAGCTACTTTCATACGGCAATACTTGAGAAGGATAAGCTACACAAGTTTAAAATCATTGAGGCTAACACACGAACTACTAAGGTGTATAAAGAACTTAGTGGTGGAGAGATGTGTATGCTGCAACACGAGGTAGATATGGCTGATGTTATGGTGGACAAACTACTTGACAACAACGTGTTTTCATCTATGATAAATGTAGGTGAGGTTGAACACGAAGTCCCAGGAGTTAAAGAGATTATGGGTAATATGTGGAAGGGTAAGGCTGATGTTATTAACCACGATGACAAACTTATAATTGACATCAAGACATCATCTGACATCAACTCATTTCACTTCTCAGCTAATAAGTACAACTACGATTCACAAGCGTACCTATATCGAGAGATATTTGGTTACGATATGGTATTCTTAGTGATTGACAAGAACACACATCAGATGGGTCTATTTGACTGCTCAGAAAACTTCTATGAGAGAGGTAGAGAGAAGGTCGTTAAGGCTACTGAGGTATACGATTTGTTCTACAAGGACGAATCATTTGACGCAAAACAATTTTTTATAAACCGTACGTTATAGTACACAAAACAATTAATTATGGCTAGTTTAATAACAGCAAGTATCAATTTAAGTAAAATAGATAAGAGTAAAATTATCGAAGGTAAAAAAGGTCAGTACCTACCAATAACAATATCGTTGAACGATGACTTAGACCAATTCGGCAATCAAGGTAATATGATAATCTCTCAGTCAAAGGAAGAGAGAGACGCTAAGGCAGAGAAGTCTTACTTAGGTAACGTAAAGGTAGTTTGGACTAACGGTGACAATGTAGCTGCTGCTCCAAGAGAAGAGCAACAAACTCAAAGTAATTCAACAGTAAAAGATGACTTACCGTTTTAATTAGTACTTTTACACTGTAGTTGCAGTCGAATAAATAGGCAACCTAAGGAAACTATATAAACCCTTGTGATGAAATCAGCTTCGACTCTGATGGATTTGCAGGGGTTTTTTATTAAACAACAACGAAATGAGTAAGAGATTAGGCTACACATTCTATCCAAAAGATTGGAGAAGCGATGACAAAGTTATAATGCTTAATGCAGAAGAAAGAGATATGTTTCGGTTCTTTATTGATGAGTGCCACATAAAAAGTTCATCAAAACTTGAGTGGAACTTAGGATATCTTCGCAGAATCTTGGGACATAACAAGCAAAAAGTTGAAAGAATCTTTAAAGTTTTATGCAACTTTGAGTTAGTTTACCGAGAGGGTGATTACATTGTCATCCCTAGTGTTATCAATAGGTTAGGGTTTATTGACGAGCAATCTGAGAGGGGTAAATTAGGAGGTTCTGCTAAGAGTAGGATTCTAACCAAAGAGAAAGAGAAAGAGAAAGAGAAAGAGAAAGGGGAATTAGAAGACCCAAAGGTTAAGTTTTTAAAATGGTTTAACGAGTCAAGAACTCATCACTTAAAAATACCATCTAACTTTAACAACCTTACCAACCAAGACAGAATGAATCTAAGTGACTTAAAAAAAGATTATAGCAAGGAAGACTTTAACAAGGCTATAAAATCTTTTTGTGAGGACAAGTGGTGGGTAAAGAAGAAGAACATAACTCCTAAGCACTTCTTAGACCAAGACAACTTCGCTAAGTTCTTAAATGCTTACGAGCCTACAAAGACAATCGGACAAAAACTAATGGGATAATTATGATATTAGATAAAGGATTTGCAGACAAGTATCTTGATGATGTAATAAACGACAGAATAAAATTAGGTTTAGGTTTAGGCTTACCAACTTTCGACACTCACTACAGATTTAAACAAGGGGAGTTTACAATCATTAACGGCTTAGATAACGTAGGTAAAACAGATTGGCTACTATGGTATTTCTGTGCATTAAGCGTAACACAAGGACTTAAATTTTGTGTTTGGAGTGGAGAGAATAAGGCAGGTCAGTTGGTTAAGAGATTAATCCAATGGAAGATTGGTAAGTATGTAAACAAGGCTGACGAGTTAGATATCTACAATGCTAAGGCTTGGGTTGAGGAGCATTTTAGGTTCATTGACAATACGGGATTCTACAAGTCAGAAGAACTATTTTCAATGTTTGAAAGCTTAGATGTAAATGCAGTTCTTATTGACCCTTACACGGGGATGAATAGAGATTACACTCACGCTGCTAACTATGACTTCTTAAACGAAAGTAGGAAGTTTGTTAACCAAACTAAAAAGAGTTTGTTTGTAAACACCCACCCTAACACAGAGGCAGCTAGAAGAATCTACGGATTAGAACACGAATACTATGGCTATCCTATGCCACCAAGTCGTTCACAAAGTGAAGGCGGCCAGCCATTCGCCAATCGCCCCGATAACTTTATAACGATTCACAGATTAATTGGGCATCCACTAATGAAGTTTAATACTCAAGTGTACATCAGAAAGGTGAAGGATACAGAGACTGGTGGAGAGCCTAATGCAATTGATGACCCAATT
>Ga0222719_10003335_pt1 | contig 14315 bp, 10 predicted proteins | sample C33_34DmetaG_FD_165039 | JGI IMG/M metagenome (GOLD analysis project Ga0222719, IMG submission 165039) | Estuarine water microbial communities from San Francisco Bay, California, United States - C33_34D | ecosystem: Environmental > Aquatic > Marine > Unclassified | place: USA: California...
CTTGAACAAATTTCGTCTTGGCATCTGAACAAGAGTACTCTTCCGCAAGTGCGCGCAATTGAGAATTAGATCCGAAAATCAAATCAACTCTTGTTCCTGTCCACTTGGTGGCGCCCGTCTGACGATCCTTGCCAATGAATAAATCATCGGATTGACCCGCTTTTTCCCAAGTGATGTTCATGTCTAACAAATTGACAAAAAAATCATTGGAAAGCGTGTCTGTTTTGTCTGTAAAAACCCCTAATTTGGATTGATCGGTATTCGCGCCAAGCATTCTCATACCGCCAACTAAAACGGTCATTTCAGGTGCTGACAGGGTTAGGAGTTGAGCTCTGTCTAGAAGTAACTCCTCTGCAGCTCTATCTTGATTAGACTTCACAAAGTTTCTAAAACCATCGGCTCTGAGTTCCAGGTGAGCTAAAGACTCTACGTCACTTTCCGCCTGATTTGCATCTGTTCTGCCCGGCGAAAACGTGACTTTGATGTCTGTGCCGCCATTTTTTGCAGCCGCTTCAACACCAACACATCCAGCAAGCACAATCAAGTCTGCCATAGAGACTTTTTTGTTGGTCGATTGGGCTTGGTTAAATTCCGCTTGAATTTTTTCTAGCACTTCCAAAACTTTGGTCAAAAGTTGTGGTTGGTTGACTTCCCAACTGACTTGAGGTTCAAGTCGAATTCTTCCACCATTTGCGCCACCGCGTTTGTCGGATCCTCTAAATGTTGCCGCCGATCCCCAAGCTGTCATAACCATTTCGGTAATAGATAAACCCGAACTCAGTAATTTAAGTTTTAAGGTAGCGATATCGCTGTCATTTATTGTCTCATAGTTAGCAGCAGGAATTGGATCTTGCCAAATCAATGTTTCTTTTGGTACTTCAGGTCCTAAATAGCGGGACACAGGCCCCATGTCTCGGTGCGTTAATTTGTACCAGGCTCTGGCAAACATATCAGCCAATTCCTCTGGATGCTCATGAAATCTTTTAGAAATTTCGAGATAAGAAGGATCAGCTATCATAGCAATATCGGTAGTTGCCATAACTGGAGGATGTTTCACTGTTTTATCGTGAGCATCAGGAACGGCATCTGCCGCAGCATTGTTTTTAGGACGCCATTGTTGTGCCCCAGCAGGGCTTTTAAACAATTCCCATTCATATCCAAACAAGGTGTCAAAATAGCTACTATCCCAAGTTGTTGGCGTAGGGGTCCAAGCACCTTCTAGGCCACTGGTTATGGTGTCAACACCTTTGCCACTGCCAAAACTACTTAGCCAACCTAACCCTTGTGCTTCTATTGGCGCACCTTCAGGCTCAGGCCCGACATGTGACGGATCGCCAGCGCCATGCATCTTACCAAAAGTATGACCACCAGCGATAAGTGCAACAGTCTCTTCGTCATTCATGGCCATTCGACCAAAAGTTTCTCTGATATCACGAGCAGCTGATTTTGGATCGGCATTACCATTTGGACCTTCTGGATTAACATAAATTAATCCCATTTGAACCGCACCTAAAGGATTGTCTAGTTCTCTGTCACCTTTGTAACGTTCATCTCCTAACCACTCGGTCTCAGGACCCCAATAGATATCTCCTTCAGGTTCCCAAACGTCTTCACGGCCACCGGCGAAACCAAAAGTTTTGAATCCCATAGATTCTAGAGCACAATTACCTGTCAGTACCATCAAATCGGCCCAAGATATTTTACTGCCATATTTTTGCTTGATTGGTAATAACAATCTTCTGGCTTTATCTAAGTTACCGTTGTCGGGCCAACTGTTTAATGGTGCAAAACGGAGCGTACCTGCCGACGCACCTCCGCGACCATCACCGACCCGATAGGTGCCTGCACTATGCCATGCCATTCTTATGAAAAACGGACCATAATGACCGTAATCAGCTGGCCACCAGTCTTTTGAATCGGTCATTAAATCGTATATATCTTTTTTCAGTTCTTCTAAATCTAGACTATTGAAGGCCTCAGCGTAATTAAACCCCTCCTTATAAGGACTGGTCATTGGTGCATTTTGATGCAACATTTTTAAATTCAATTGATTGGGCCACCAACTAGAATTAGAAAATGCACCTGCTGCTGTATGCCTTTGAGATGCAGGAGCAAAAGGACATTTGGCCTGTCCATTGGGTGAAGAAGAATTTCCTTTATCCATTTAATATTTTTTTTGGTTTGAATCGTCAAATTTACAAGAAAAGAGGCTGAATTCCGACTAAATTAGCATATTTTAATTAGAACTTTTAAAGGTTTGACCTTTTGTTGATAGACGTCGAGATTCTTATGCTTCTGAAACCATTAATTGCTTGATTTTGATTGAAAATCCAGCAAAAATAAGGGTCATGAATGGACTGAGCCAGTTGAAAACAGCAAAAGCGAAGTAGTCCACCACTGAAACTCCCAAGACACCAGATTGGTAAGCGCCACAAGTGTTCCATGGTACAAGAACAGAAGTTACAGTGCCCGAGTCTTCAAGAGTTCTACTCAAATTAACGGGATCCAGTCCTTTTTTATCAAAGGCATTTTTAAACATTTTTCCAGGTACTACAATCGCCAAATATTGATCTGAGGCTGTAACATTGAGGGCCAAACAGCTGGCAACAGTACTGGCGAACAATCCAAAAACAGATTTGGCCAAGCCCAATAATGCAGAACTAATTCGGGACAAGGCGCCGATAGCCTCCATGACACCGCCAAAAACCATCGCACAAATGATCAGCCATATGGTTCCCAACATCCCGCTCATCCCTTTTCCCGCTGCTGAAAATAAGCCTTCTAATGTACTGTTTTCGGTGGCTACCGCGGTAGGGACAGTGATGGCGTTCATCACTCCTGTATAAGCCGATTGGAAACTCATAGTATCACTATTGGCTATACTCAATACAACATCTGGTTGAAAAATTATCGCAAACCCCCCCCCTAGGATAGTTCCAATTATCAGGGCAAGAAGAGGTGGTGTTCTTTTAATAATCAGAGCAATTACGGCTAATGGAACTAAAAATAGCCATCCATTAATATTAAAAATCCCTCGGATGTCATTCAATAAAATTGAGGTGTCCGCTACTCCTGAGGTAGATTGTGTAAGACCAATGATGACAAAAACAATGAGTGTAACCGTTATGGTGGGTACAGTGGTAATACTCATATACTTGATATGATCAAACAAGTCGCTGCCTGCCATGGCCGATGCCAAATTGGTTGTGTCGCTCAAGGGTGAAAGTTTATCGCCAAAATAGGCGCCAGAAATCACCGCACCAGCAGTCATGCCTGCAGCTATTCCTAATGCATTGCCAATTCCAATGAGAGCGATACCGATGGTTGCTGAAGTCGTCCAAGAACTCCCAGTAGCAATTGATACCAAAGCACAGATAACAACACACGCAGCTAAGAAAATACTCGGATTGAGAATTTGAAGACCGTAGTAAATCATAGCAGGAATCACCCCACTGATGAGCCAAGTTCCTGCCAAGGCCCCGACCATGAGTAGTATTAATAAAGCCCCTGTAGTGGATTTAACATTTTTCGCCACCTCTTCAAGCATTTGTTCGTATCCAACCTTGTTGAAATAACCGACAATTGCTGCTACCACACCACCCATTAGAAGGATAAACTGGTTGCTTCCTGCCAAGGCGTCGTCTTTAAAAACACTGACATTAAAGGCCAATAGAGCAACCAAAATAACTACTGGTATCAGCGCTTCGAACAAACTTAATTCAACATTAGAAACCAATTTTTGATCTTTGGCTCGAGTAGGTTTAATTTCTTGACTCTTCATAATAGTTACATGGTGTTAAATGAGCCCCACAGATTTGAGAGCTTCCCTAATTTTGTCATAACTGGCGGCCGCATTATTATCTAAACCAACGGAAAACCTGATTAATCCCGGACTCAGACCCATGCTCACTTGTTCGCCTTCTGGAATTTCTGATGATGTTGAACTGCCTGAAGCACTAAACAAGGTTCTGTAAAAACCAAGACTCACTGCCAGATAACCGACATTGCGCTCTTGCATGGCTTCCATTAAAGCTGAGGCATTGGCTTCGGTTTGGACGTCTATGGCCAGCATACCGCCATAACCGTAATCGGGGTGCATGATGGACTGATAGAGCGCGTGTGATTTGTGTGATTTTAACCCGGGATAAATGGTTTTGATGCCGTCGGCCTCAAATTGTTCAGCGAAATACATGGCGTTCTTGCTGTGTTGTGGTATACGAACGTGTAGGGTCCTGAGGTTCTTCATGATCGATGAGGCTCTTAAACTGTCTAGGGTCGACCCCATCAACATAGCAGCACCATCTGTCACATTACACATATCGTCTACCAATTCACGGGTTGTACACAAAACGCCAGCCACTGAATCGCTACTGCCATTAATAAACTTAGTCAAACTATGGATAACAATATCGGCGCCTAAATTGGCAGGAGTAACACTTAGAGGCGAAAAGGTGTTGTCTACAACCAACTTGAGTCCATGTCGTTTTGCGATAACCGATAGTGCCGCAATATCAGCGATTTCCATTAAAGGATTGCTAACGGTTTCACAGTAAAGTATTTTTGTTTGTGAGGTAATGGCAGCTTCTACGGACTTCAAATCCGTAATGTCCACAAAGGATGTGTTTAACTGAAATTTAGGTGCGAAATTCTTCAAGAAGGCATAGGTTCCTCCATAAATAGTTCTGCTAGAAACAACATGATCACCAGCCTTGCAAAGGTGGAAGAAGATAGGTGTGATAGCTCCCATTCCAGAAGCTGTAACCAAAGCGGCCTCAGTATTTTCCATTGCAGCTAAAGCAACTGATAAATACAAGTTCGACGGGGTAGAGTGTCTAGAGTATAAATAACAACCATCAGCGTTACCCTCGAATGTGTCAAACATCGTTTTTGCAGCCAAAAAGGTATAAGTAGAAGAATCGGATATAGATGGATTAACACCACCAAATTCACCGAAGTATTGCAAATCTTGAATTGCCTTCGCAGGATCAAATGCCATAATCGTAATTTTTTGAGCAAGATAATAATTTTTAGGACCATTAAATTCCAATTCTATTTTGAATTGCGGGAGTAATTGTTAACAATTTGACTTTGATTTAGTCAGCTAATACGTATTTTTGCACGTGTATTAAAACAAAGACGATGACAAAATTTGATGTTGCTATTATCGGTTCGGGGCCTGGAGGTTACGTGGCTGCTATCCGTTGTGCTCAATTGGGTATGAAAACAGCTTTGATTGAAAAATATAACACTTTGGGAGGCACATGTCTCAACGTGGGTTGTATTCCTAGCAAAGCTCTTCTGGACTCGTCGCATCATTATGAAGACACTGTTAAGCATTTTGACGACCATGGGATCGAAATAGACGGCTCGGTATTGGTGAACCTAGAAAAGATGATTGCGCGCAAGCAATCGGTAGTTGATCAAACGACAGCAGGATTAGATTATTTGATGAAAAAAAATGAGATCACTGTTTTTCAAGGTTTAGGGAGTTTTAAAGATCAGCACACCATAACAGTCAGCAAAGCAGATGGCGTTCAAGAGGAAGTGCAGGCGAGTCATGTGATCATAGCAACAGGAAGTAAGCCAAATAATTTACCTTTTATTGCATTGGACAAAGAACGTGTGATCACATCAACTGAGGCTCTGAAATTGAAGGAAGTTCCGAAACACATGATTGTAGTTGGTGGTGGTGTTATTGGTCTCGAGCTAGGGCAGGTCTATTCTCGCTTGGGTGCAGAAGTGACTGTGGTAGAATACATGGATCGTATCATTCCAACTATGGATTCTGGCTTATCGAAAGAATTGGCCAAAGTGTTTAAAAAGTCGAAAGTGAAAATATTGACTTCCCATCAAGTGACGGCAGTCACACGCGACAATGACAGTGTTGTTTTAAAAGCTACCGATAAGTCAGGTAAAGAGGTTGAGTTAATTGGAGATTATTGCTTGGTTTCAGTGGGGCGCAAGCCTTATACGGATGGGCTCAATTTAGAGGCCGCAGGCATTGAGAAAGACGAGCGCGGACGTGTTAGCGTAAACGCTCATTTGCAAACCAATATCAGTCATATCTACGCCATTGGTGATGTGATTCAAGGGGCCATGCTAGCACACAAGGCTGAAGAGGAAGGCACCTTTGTCGCAGAAACTATAGCTGGACAACAACCGCATATCGATTACAACTTGATTCCGAATGTGGTCTATACATGGCCAGAAGTTGCTGCGGTTGGAAAAACGGAAGAGCAGCTCAAGGCGGCAGGTGTAACCTATAAAACGGGTCAATTTCCGATGCGTGCGTTGGGCAGAAGTCGGGCAAGTATGGACTTAGATGGCTTCGTTAAAATTTTGGCCGATGCTACCACTGATGAAGTGTTAGGGGTGCACATCATCGGTGCCCGAGCAGCAGACTTGATAGCCGAAGCGGTTGTCGCCATGGAATACCGGGCCTCCGCTGAGGACATATCTCGCATGTCTCATGCGCATCCTACCTTTGCTGAGGCGATTAAAGAGGCAGCCCTAGCAGCCACTGAAGACCGCGCATTGCACATCTAGCCACCAAAAATGGCGTAGTGCATCGCACTCACAGCAATGATCAGAACAAATAGGATTACAAGTAAAATATGGAGTGTTTTTGGTTTTTTCGATTGGGGACGACTCATAGCATATGATTTAATCCCCAAAAGCTTTTTTGGTTCAATGTAGGTGGTCATTTGGGGAAATGTTACCTAAAATTACAAAATTTATTCTTTACCATCAATCGAAAATGTATTTTTACGGTCTAATGTTAATAGATTGAAGCGGCACATTCAAACCTTTGAAATCCAAGACAAAAAGCTCTTTTTGAAGCAGTTGTTTCAATGGGCGCAAGACTTTGACACCTCGCTGTGGCTCGATAGCAATGCGTATCCCTTAAAAGAATCAAAGTGCGATGCTGTTTTAGCCGTAGGCAGCCTATCGGAAACCGATGTTCAATTTGGCAATGGGTTTGAGGCACTTCAAGACTTTCAAAATCAGATTCAGGATTGGTGTTTTGGCCATTTGTCCTATGACCTGAAAAATGAGCTCTTTGGCTTATCTTCTGCCAATCATGACGGGTTGGAATTTCCCGATTTGTGGTTTTTTCAGCCAGAGAAAATTTTCGTAATTCGCGGGCACGCAGTGACTTTGCACTATCCGATGTTCCAAAAAAAGGAGCTCGCAAAAGATATGTTGGATATCACAACATTTAGAGCACATCCTATTGGTCTGCCGCAAGATAAGTTGCACTTGACGCCAAGATTATCGAAAGAAGACTATGTCAAAAATGTCTCTAAGTTGCAATCGCACATTCAAATGGGGGACATTTATGAGATCAACTACTGTATGGAATGGTTTCAAGAGGGCGCCAACATCAATCCCTCAGAAGTTTTTCAGCAATTGAATCAAATTTCCGCAGCACCGTTTTCTTGTTTTTTGAGGAACAGACAATGGTATGCTATGTCTTCGTCTCCAGAGCGCTATTTGTCGCGAACAGGACAGCAACTGATATCCCAGCCTATTAAAGGTACTTCAAAACGGTTTGAAGATCAAACTTTAGATACAGCCTCAAAAAACCATTTGTGGCAAAGTAAAAAGGAGCGGAGTGAGAACGTTATGATTGTGGATTTGGTCAGAAATGACTTGTCAAAGGTAGCTCAAAAGGGCAGTGTTCAAGTCAAGGAGCTTTGTGGGGTTTATTCGTTCAAGCAAGTTCATCATATGATTTCGACAATTGGCGCAGACTTGAGAGAAGACCTCTCGTCCCTCGATGCTATCAAAGCCAGTTTCCCCATGGGTAGTATGACTGGAGCGCCAAAATTGCGAGCGATGCAGTTGATTGAAGATCATGAAGTCAGTAAAAGAGATTTGTATTCTGGCGCCATCGGATACTTTGAGCCAGAGGGCGACTTTGATTTTAACGTGGCCATTCGAACCATACTCTACAATCAGTTGAAATCCTATGTTTCTTATAGTGTTGGCAGTGCGATAACAGCTGCCAGTGAGGCAGCGTTGGAATATGAGGAGTGTTTGGTGAAGGCCAATGCTCTGTCACGTGTTTTGGCGCAAGATAATTTATCCAAACCGGTCAGTCATGATTGAGCAATTCAACCGTCATGTCGCCCAACTTTGGCCGAACATCGCCAATAGCACGTCTTTACTGGCTTTGTCAGGCGGTTTAGACAGTGTGGTTTTGGCGCATTTGTGGCAATCTTGCCAATGGCCTTTCGAGGTGGCGCATTGTAATTTTAAATTGAGAGGGGAGGAGAGCGATGCTGATGCTGTATTTGTGCAGTCTTTATGCGACTTATGGGGCGTTTGTTGTCACAGTGCGGCGTTCGACACTAAAGCCTATGCGCAACAACACAAACTGTCTGTGCAGGAGGCAGCACGCCATTTGCGGTATGACTACTTCTATGGTCTCAGCGAGGCGAGAGGATTAGCTTTTATTTTGACCGCACATCACAGTAATGACCAATTTGAAACTTTCTTGATCAACACACTTCGAGGTACTGGTCTAAAAGGTTTAACAGGTATACCTACACAAAATGGTAAAATCATACGCCCCTTGTTGCCCTTTTCCAAAGAAGCTTTGACAACCTACGCCAAGAAGCATCATTTGGAATGGCGAGAAGATTCCTCTAATCAGTCGAGCGATTATTTGAGAAATGCCCTGAGATTAAAGGTTATTCCGGAATTGATACATCTTCGTCCTCAATTATTGGAAGAATTTGGAACAACAATTAATCACCTGCAAGACGCCCAAATTATGATTGAGGCGTATCTCAAGGATATCCAACCTCAATTGCTTGTAAAAACACCAACAGGCTTCAAATTGCCCTTAGAGGCTTGGCAACAAGTGGACAACCCCAAGACATATTTGTTCTACTTATTGTCTCCCTTTGGGTTTCATCAGTGGGAGGATATTCTTCATTTAATGACCGCCCAAAGCGGTAAAATGGTGCGATCCGATACCTATCAATTACTTAAAGACAGAGCCTGTTTATTGCTTGAACCAAAACATGACAATAGTGTAAGTAATATATTGATTTATAATCAATTAAAACCTATTGAGTTTGCGAATAAACTATTGACAATAGAAGCTGTTGAGACACAAGAATTGGGATCTGCTGCTTGCATTTATGTCGATGCTGACTTGTTAAACTTTCCCTTAACTCTAAGACTCTGGCAGGCGGGAGACCGATTCCAACCTGTAGGAATGACAGGTACCAAAAAAGTGAGTAAATATTTAAAAGACGAGACTGTTTCGTTATTCGACAAATCGCGACAATATGTTTTGTGTTCGGACGAGCAAATTGTTTGGGTAGTTGGCCGACGGGCAGATGAAAGATTTGTTGTTAACGCTGAAACCAAACATATATTAAAATTGACGCTTTCATAACATGCCCTTAGTCCAAAGCTCATATCGCGCGCCTCATTTGTTTAAAAATGGCTATTTCTCCACCGTTTACTCTGGTTTAGTGCGCCGGGTGTCAGGTGTTCAGCAGCAGCGTGAGCGACTAACCCTAGCTGACGGCGATTTTATTGACCTCGATTGGATGCGAGCATCGAAACCTTCAAGAACACTAATCGTGTTGCTCCACGGTCTAGAAGGCGACTCTAAACGTCCCTATATGCTTGGTTCAGCTAAGCTTTTTAACCAGAACGGCATAGACGCTGTAGGGGTGAATTTTAGGGGTTGTAGTGGCGAATATAATTTGACCTACCGATCATACAATTCTGGCGAAACAGATGATTTACACCAGATATTACTTTACATACTTGCCAATTACCACTATGAAGCCATTGTGCTGCGAGGTATCAGTTTGGGTGGCAATGTATTGCTGAAATATTTGGGCGAAGATCGTGACCGACCAAAAGAAGTTAAATTGGGCATCGCTATATCTGCACCATGTGACCTCTATGGATCAATGCTTGAATTACATAAATGGTACAATCGACCCTATGAGATTTATTTTAAACGCCATTTGACTGAGCGTTTGAAGCACAAAATAACCCTTTTCCCCGACCGTATTCAGCAGAAGGACATGGAACGCATCAAACGCCTCAGGGATTTTGATGATGTCTATACCGCACCTGCCCACGGTTTTGAAAGTGGATTACATTACTATCAGGCCTCAAGTAGCTTGCCGTATATTGAACATATCAAAGTACCTGCCTTGTTGCTTAACGCTCAAAATGATTCCTTTTTGTCGGACTCCTGTACACCTCAGGAATGGGCTGAGACATCAAAATCCTTTTATATTGAGCACCCTAAGTATGGGGGACATGTTGGTTTTCATCTCAACGGCTCATTTTATTATGACGAACTGCGCTCCCTGAGTTTTGTCAATGCGCATCTATGAGTATTTTGAGTCATTTTTTTCGCGCTCTCATACAAGATTAAAATGATTGAACAAATCCTCAGCAAGTTTTGGCCCTTGAAAATCCTTGAAATGATTAACCGTTGCATTAACCACGTTATTATACCCTTTATGCTCTAATCCAAAAGGATAATAGTTATTCTCTTCCAGTATTTCTGAATTGGCAATGCTGCCATTACCGTTTTTGTCGGAGTAGGAGAGGCGTATGTTCCCCAAGTGGTCTTTGTATTGATACACGTAGCTCATGCTGCCGTTAATGTTTTCGACATAGCCCTCTGGGTGCGTCATAAACGCCAAAGTCTTGGCTGCTGTACCAGTCTTTTCATAAATGAAATGGCCTGCGTAGTCTGTTACTTTGTTTCTCATGATTTGGGGTTAGGGGTAACTAAATTAAACAATAATTATGCTGAATCGCATTTAGTCTTTGAAAATCACTCAAAAAATGATAATTTCCCCAAACCAAATGCTTAGCCTCAAATGTCCAACACCCTAAAAAAAATTTATGGCAGTGCCGTTTTCGGTGTCGATGCCACAACGATTACCGTAGAGGTCAATGTGGGTCAGGGCATCGGTTATCATTTGGTGGGTTTGCCCGATAATGCCATCAAGGAAAGCAACTACCGGATAGCGGCAGCCTTACAAAACGTCGGTTTCCGCATTCCCGGTAAGAAAATCACTATCAATATGGCGCCCGCCGATATGCGTAAAGAGGGCAGTGCCTATGACCTGACCTTGGCCATGGGCCTTCTATCGGGCTCGGGGCAAATTGCAGCGCCAGACATTGAGCGCTATCTCATCATGGGCGAATTATCCCTCGACGGCAGTCTGCAACCCATCAAGGGAGCCTTGCCCATCGCAGTGCGCGCCAGACAGGAGGGTTTTGAGGGTTTTATCTTACCAGCTCAAAACGCCAATGAAGCCGCCATTGTCAACGATCTTAAAATATATGGCGTATCGTCCATCACCCAAGTCATTGATTTTTTTAACGAAGGCAAGCCCCTACAACCAACCATCATCGATACCCGAAAGCTGTTTTTTGAACAACACGCTCAAATGGACCTTGATTTTGCCGACGTCAAAGGTCAAGAGGGCATAAAGCGCTGTATGGAAATTGCCGCCGCTGGAGGGCATAACATCATTTTAATAGGACCCCCTGGATCCGGTAAAACCATGTTAGCCAAACGCTTACCCAGTATTTTGCCACCCATGTCATTGGCCGAAGCCTTGGAGACTACCAAAATCCACTCCGTTGTAGGTCGCTTAAAGGCCGAGGACAGTTTGTTGGCTCAAAGGCCCTTCCGCGCACCCCACCATACTATTAGCGATGTGGCACTCGTTGGCGGAGGCAGCTACCCACAGCCCGGAGAAATTTCGTTGGCCCATAACGGGGTATTGTTTTTAGACGAGTTACCCGAATTTAAACGAACCGTTTTGGAGGTGATGCGACAGCCCTTGGAAGATAGGGAAGTAACCATTTCTCGGGCCAAGTTTACCGTGACTTATCCCAGTAGTTTTATGCTAGTAGCCAGTATGAATCCCAGTCCAAGTGGTCACTTCTATGATCCTTCAGCACCTCATACTACCTCTATGGCCGACATGCAGCGCTATATGAATAAGATTTCTGGTCCTTTACTCGACCGCATTGATATTCATATTGAAGTCACACCAGTACCTTTTCAACAATTGACAGAGGAACGCAGGGGAGAGCCTTCGGAATTAATCCGAGAGCGAGTTATCGCTGCGCGTACAGTGCAACAACGACGGTTCGAAAGCATAAAAGGAATATATTACAACGCACAGATGAGCAGCAAGCATATCCGCCAATTTTGTAAACTGGACAGCAAGTCTAAAGCTTTACTCAAATCAGCTATGGAACGACTCAATCTGTCTGCACGGGCCTATGACCGCATCTTAAAAGTAGGACGCACCATAGCCGATCTGGAGGCGGAATCGCATATTCTAAACCAGCATATCGCCGAAGCCATACATTACCGAAGCCTCGATAGAGAAGGTTGGTTGGGATAATGGTTTTTCTTTTGGACAAACAAGAAAAGGGACAAAACAGACCTTCTCAGCTAAAAAGTGATCGCAAACGCTCGACCCATTTGGCTTGCACCAATTTGTTTTTGTAGGGTGCATAGCGCAACGGTGCATCTAGCCAATTGGCTCTGTGAGATACAGCCTTTTGGTGACTGAAGGTGTCAAATCCAAACTGGCCGTGATAGGCACCAATACCACTTTCGCCCACACCACCGAAGGGCAATCTCGAATTGACAAATTGCATCATGGTATCGTTAATACTTCCTCCTCCAAAGCCAAAGCGGTCAATGATCGTTTGAATAAAGCGCTTGTTTTTTGAAAAAACATAAAAACCTAAGGGCTTGGCAAATTGATCTACGCAGTTTTCAATATCTGCAAAGGTCTCATAAGTGAGAACAGGTAAAATAGGCCCAAAAATCTCATCTTTCATTACAGGGCTGTCCATTGTTGGCTGGGCCACCAAGGTGGGTGCTAAGGCGTTAGTTTCTAGATCGAATGTACCGCCACAAATAACGTCTTCCCCTTCGAGCAGAGACAATTGGCGTTCCAAGTGCTTGCGGTGAATCAACCGCCCGTAGTCTGCAGACTGTAAAGGATCGGCACCGAAAGCTGCACTTATCTCTTTACGTAAAGCGGCCACAAGAGGTTGGTAAATGGTCGTATGCACCAATACATAATCGGGGGCGATACATGTTTGTCCAGCATTGAGAAACTTGCCCCAAACAATGCGCTTTGCTGCCAATCCAATAGCCGCAGATGGATCAATAATACAAGGATTTTTACCGCCCAATTCTAAGGTGACGGGTGTCAAGTATTCCGCAGCAGCCTTGGCAACTATTTTACCTACCGCCACACTGCCCGTAAAAAAGATATAGTCCCATCGCAATTTAAGTAAGGTCGTGGCAGTTTTAGCATCACCTTGAATGGCCGTGACATGGCAAGGGTCAAAAACCTCGTCGATGAGGTCTGTCACCAATTGTGAGGTTTGGGGACTGTGTTCACTGGGTTTCAGCAAAACACAATTACCGGCAGCAACTGCCGCAATAAGCGGAGCAAGGGCCAGCTGAAAGGGATAATTCCAAGGGGAAATATGTAAAGTAAGTCCGTAGGGTACTTTGTAAATAAAATCCTTTGATGGGAAATTCAACAGACTTCCACTAACTCTTTGTGGACGGCTCCATCGCTTCACTTGGGTAAGGGCTTGGTCGATATCCGCCAAAACAACTGAAAGCTCAGAAATATAAGATTCGAATTCTGGCTTACCTAAATCTTTTTTTAAGGCCAGATAAACAGCCTCTTCTCTACGAATAATGGCCTTTTTAAGCGCTTTTAGGCTGTTTATTCTATAGGCCAAGACCTTGCTCTGTCCAGAACGGAAAAAATCGCTTTGCCTTGCTTGAATGGTATTGATAGATTCAGTCATGGGTACGAAGGTAATAAAATCAATGGCATAAATCCCAAATGGGGTCTTGAGGCAAGGGGGCCTCAATTATCAGTGGCGACTTGGTTACCGGGTGAACAAATTCCAGTTGCCGGGCGTGCAAATGAATCCCCCCGTTGGGGTTGCTGCGGTCAAAACCGTATTTGAGATCGCCCTTAATTGGAGAACCAATAGCGGCCAGTTGTGCCCTAATTTGATGATGACGCCCTGTTTCAAGAGTGATTGACAAAATACTGTAGCGGTCCAAGGATCGTGTGACTTGGTAGTGCAAAACAGCCCGTTTGGCATCGCTGTGCTCGGAATGAAACACAGTTGCCTTGTTGTTTTTTGGATTCTTTTTAAGCCAGTGTATCAGTGTTGCTGAAGCCTTTTCGGGCGGGTGTTGTACCGCTGCCCAATAGGTTTTAACGACTTTTTTATCAACGAATAATTGATTCATC
>Ga0222719_10003337_pt1 | contig 14310 bp, 21 predicted proteins | sample C33_34DmetaG_FD_165039 | JGI IMG/M metagenome (GOLD analysis project Ga0222719, IMG submission 165039) | Estuarine water microbial communities from San Francisco Bay, California, United States - C33_34D | ecosystem: Environmental > Aquatic > Marine > Unclassified | place: USA: California...
TTTTTTGAAATTTTTCCATTATAAATCATTAAATACTACTATATTTATTGGAGAGAACATGCGTTTCAAACTATTCCGACAGCACGGTGCACTAAACAGTCCTAGCATTTTTAATGCATTTGAAAAGGGACTTGTAGCACAAGGACACAAAATAGTAGATAACAACGAAGATGTTGCTGTAATATGGAGTGTGTTATGGCACGGAAGAATGGGTGCTAACCAACGTATTTACGAAGAGTGCATACGAAGAAATAAACCTGTAATCATTATCGAAGTAGGAAATTTAAAAAGAAATGAGACTTGGCGCATATGTCTTAATCATATCAATGGACTAGGCGAATTTGGAGCCAATGAAGATATAGATGTTAATAGACCTAACAAGTTAGGTTTGCAATTGTCACCTCCTAAAACAAATAGAAAAGAAGAAATTCTTATTGCAACACAGCATCAAAAAAGTTTGCAATGGAAAGGAATGCCCACAATGGCTGACTGGACACTACACACAATTGATGCAATTAGAAAAATTACGGACCGTCCTATTGTTATTAGACCACATCCGCGATCTCCAATGACTGGTATTGAACACGAATTTATAAATGTGAGAAGACAACAACCTATACAGATTAAAGGCTCATACGATGACTTTGATATCGATTACAACTATCATACTGTAATTAATCATAACAGCGGACCTCCTATACTTGCCGCTATCGCAGGAACACCAGTTATAACAGGTAGTAGTAGTCTTGCATATCCAGTCAGCGATGTATTAGAAAATATTGAAAATCCTAAACTACATGATAGAGAAGAATGGTTTACTAAACTCACACACTGCGAATGGACCGTAGATGAAATACAGCAAGGTATACCAATCAAACGATTAGAAAAGTTTATTAAGATGCAAGTATCTTATTGACTTTTTGATTCAACTGCGCTATAATAACAGGATGACAAACAAGTTCTACATCGAAGATATATTTGTAAAATTTTTTACAACAATGTCACACAACCGTATCGGCATGCAACCACACGATCTATCTGCGGCTGCTAGTTTCTATAATACAATTTTAGATGGAAATGATATTACGGAAAAACAAGGTGCTTATATACTGAAACTTTTAACCAAGTATAGAAACACCTGCGCACCTTTCTACGATTACAGAGATCTGTTAGAAAATCCTACTTGGAAAAAACCATTTAGAATTGTAGATAATAGAAAAATAGTTTGGATTGAGAAAGATGATCAGGGTGCTTACTGGATATGCCTAAAATTTCCCTTCCAGTTTAAGGAAGTATTTGATGAAGAAATAGGAAAAAGTGATCAATATTTAAATGGAACAAATGTTTGGGACAAAATTAACAGGGTGAGAAAATTATACTTTTATGATTTTAATCTTGTAAACATGTTAGAATTCTGTAAAAAATATGATTTTGAAATTAGAGATAGTGCAGTAGAAGCATTGTCTGTTGTTGAAGAAGTATGGAATAACCAAGATGATTATTTAAGATCCTCTTATTTACTAGACGGTAATGTAAAATTACATAATGCTGTTGAAGAAACAATTGAATACTTTGATAACAGTAAAACAGGAGATAAAAATTCTGATATAGTTTTAGCAAAAAGTCTTGGACATTTGTATACGGGAAAAATAAACACGTCTTGGGAAAAAATTGCTGCAAATAAAACTAATACTTTCCATTGTAAGGATATCAAATCATTCCTAAAAATTTGCTATGGTGTGAATGGAAAGATTGTCATTTTATTGGATAAGACAGAACAATCCATAGATTGGATAAAATCGTTAGCATGGAATATCGAGAGTGGTGGATATGATAAGAAAGATTTTAGAGTTTGTTTCAGAACAAGTAACCAAACTGATCCTGATTTTAATAAATGGGTTAACGAAAACGGATTTGGAGGAAAGATAGACACTGCTAAGTTCTTGATCTTTAGAGAAAAACCAGCAAAGTGGTTGTTCAAAGACGAAAAAGATGTTATAATAGTTGCTAGTAATGATTTGTTGCCTGGATTAAATCCAAGTGCCAAATACATGCTAAAATCACATCCTTGTGTAATCTATATAAATGAATACAAGCCTGTGAAACAATATGGAGAAACTATAGTTGAATTGTAAGTTAATTATAAAAGACGAGGTGAATGTAAAGTTTGAAGGTCTCGCTGTTGAAACACGCAGAAAGATCGTTAACAAACTAAAATATGACTTGCCATACGCAAGGCATATGCCCGCATTTAAATTAGGTAGATGGGACGGCACAGTTAGTTTCTTTGGTATTGGCGGAAACGGATTTGTGGCACATCTTGATGTTGCTCTACCTATTATTGAAAATGACGGATATGACATAGAAGTCATTGATCAAAGACATCCTACTAAACTTGATTTTGAAAAAATTACAGAAAATTATTGGGCAGATAAAGGAGTAGTATGGCCGAAAGGACATCCGGAAGAAGGTAAACCAATTATTTTACGTGATTATCAATTTGATGTTGTTAATAAGTTTCTAGAAAATCCACAATCATTACAGGAAGTAGCAACAGGTGCTGGTAAAACTATTACCACTGCTACCCTTTCGCATTTGTGTGAACCGTATGGCCGCACAATGGTTATTGTGCCGAATAAAAGTCTCGTCGTGCAAACCGAAGAAGATTATAAGAACTGTGGACTAGATGTAGGTGTATACTTTGGTGATAGAAAAGAACTTAATCATACACACACCATTTGCACATGGCAGAGTCTAAATGTTCTTGATAAGAAGAGTTATGATACTGATACATTAACACTTGCACAATTTACAGAAGGAGTAAGTGCAGTAATTATTGACGAAGTCCATCAAGCAAAAGCAGATGTTTTAAAAAAATTATTAACCGTAAATTTTCGTAATGCACCAATTCGTTGGGGGTTGACAGGAACCGTTCCTAAACAGCAATGGGAGTTCCAAGGAATACTTGCAGGAATTGGTCCTGTAATTAATAACGTATCTGCACACGATTTACAAGAAAAAGGTGTATTGGCAAAACTAGATATTCAAATATTACAAACAAAGGATATTGAAGAATTTCGTAACTATCAAGAAGAATATACCTGGTTAGTTACTGATGAAAAAAGAATCAGGTATATTAGTAGTCATATTAACAAAGTTTCTAAAAATGGAAATACTTTGGTTCTAGTAAACAGAATTGATACTGGGAATAAATTATTGAAAAATTTACCAGAAGCAACATTCGTTAAAGGAGATGTAAAACTTGACGATAGAAAGGAACAATATGACGAAATTAAAACTAGTAGTGACAAAATTATTGTTGCTACTTACGGAGTTGCCGCAGTGGGTATTAATATTCCTAGGATTTTTAACCTTGTTCTTATTGAGCCTGGTAAGTCTTTTGTTCGTGTTATTCAGTCAATTGGGCGAGGAATACGAAAAGCAGAGGACAAGGATTTTGTCCAGATTTGGGATATAACATCTACGTGCAAGTATGCCAAGCGACATCTAACAGAAAGAAAAAGATATTACAGAGAAGCAAAGTATCCTCACTCTGTAACAAAGGTAGACATATGAAAATAAGCAATGAAGTAAAATTAAATCATAAAATAAAATATACATCAGAAACAAGCGGAACTCGCGAACACTTTGTTTCTGACATTGTAAAAAATAATAAATTAAAACTTGGTGCAGAAATAGGCGTAAGAACAGGCAGAACAACTTTTCATATATTAGATAATAATCCACAGTGTGAAATGTATGCTATAGACAAGGACATAACACAATTTTTTAATGAAAATATAAAACAGAAATACGGTTATCGGTTAAAAACATACGAAACAGATAGTAGAGTATCACCAGATTTTGTCGAAGATTATTCTTTAGATTTTTTCTTTATTGATGCTTCGCACACATACAAAAATGTAAAAAAAGATTTAGAAGCATGGTTGCCTAAACTTAAACCTATGGGTTGGATGATAGGACATGATATAGATTATCCGTCTGTAGAAGCAGCGGTAAAAGATGTTATAGGGCACTATGAAGTTGGTCCGGACAATGTTTGGATTGCTAAAGAAGACAAGTTATATACAGGAATACAGGAGAAATAATGAGAATATTAACTTTAGATAACAGGGCATTCGATTTAAACGAATTACCTGAAGAAGTAGAAGAAGACGCAAGATTTAGTGTGTTGGATAATTCGGATCCTAAAAATCCGGATTTCTTTTTCCAACCACTAATATTTTTAGAATCATTCAACAGTCCAGCCATACTAATGAAAATTGGAGGATATGAAGTTAAAATGCCTTTGGATTGGTCATTATTAGTAGGAGATCAGGATTGTGGAAGTGATCCAGAAATTTTACCGTTAACATCAATAAATGAAAGAGGCTTTGATGCATTTTTAATGAACCCTATAAAGGGTTACAAATTTGATTATGCTCCTATAGAAATAATAAACATCTACCAAGATGTTCGTTGGTATTTTCCCAAGATGCGTAATGGTCAACTTTTAACAATTCCATTACACGGAGAAATAAATCCTCCCTGTGCGTTTTTTGTAAAGGAAATAAGCAGACAATCAGAAGTAGTTGATATTGGAGAGCTATTATGATAATTATACTAATAACACCGAAAGGTAAGGAAGGAAAATAGTGACTATGAAAGCAGGAAAAATATGGGGTCAAACGGAATTGATCCATGCAAACGGTGTGCTAGAATTTCACCGTATCGAATTCAAAAAAGGTTTCAAGTGTTCAGAACACGAGCATCAGTTTAAGTGGAATGGATTCTTTGTAGAATCAGGCAAGATGATTGTGCGTGTATGGCAGGACGCTGATCAGAAAGGACTAGTTGATGAAACTATCCTAGGTCCAGGCGAATTTACTCAAGTTAAACCGGGCAAGATTCACCAGTTTGAAGGTGTAGAAGACGGTGTGGCATTTGAACTATACTGGGCTGAATTCAACCACGATGACATTGTAAGACGAACAGTTGGCACAAAGGTAAAGTAAATGAAAGTAGAGGTAGTATCTACATTCAGCCAACCATACTACGACAGGGTAGCAAAGTATTTTATAGAAAGTTGTATTAAATACCTTGCACCGTCTGTTAAGTTAAGTCTTTACGTGGACAACTTTAACATTCCTAAAAAAGAAAATTTTAATATTTTAAATTTAGAAGAGGAAGTTCCAGAACTAACAGCCTTTAAAAATAGAAATAAAGAAAAATCGCAAGCAGGATGGCGTAAGGATGCTATTACATTTAGTCATAAAGTATATGCCACATGCCATGCTGCTAGAAATAGTAGTGCAGATGTTTTGGTTTGGCTCGATGCGGACAGTGAAATAGTCAGTAATGTAGATGAAAAATACTTTACAAAATTTTTACCTCAGGACAAGGACATAGGTTACCTAGGAAGAGATACTGCTACAGAAACTGGATTTATAGTTTTTAATCTTAAGAATTCTAACACAAAATATTTTCTGGAACAGTATCAATGGCATTACGATAGTGATGAATTATTCAAATTTAAAGAATGGCATGATGGTTATGTTTTTGATAGAGTTGTAGATAAGGTCTTGAAAGAAAATAAAATTAAAAATTTAAGCATCTCCCCTGCAGGAGCAACTAAAAATCATTTTAACTTTTTGCACCGAGGTTTCATCACGCACCATAAAGGAAATAAAAAAACTGTAAGGGGTAATAATGTCAAAAGTATTTCTCAAGTTCAATAGAACAGATTCTTTTTCACTAGTATGTTTGCTTCATTGGCTAGAAGTTTTTAAAGGCCACGAAATTTTTATTGTATGTGATTTGTATGATACCGTCAAGGATCAAATTCCTTCTTATCTTTCTTCTCTAATTTTAGGAAAAAATATTAAAGTAATAAACAGCAATTACACTCTCGGAGACAAGTATACTCCTGAATTTAAAGCACGAAAAAGAAAAATGGCTTCTGCTAATCTAACCTGTTTTAACTACTTAACTAAAAAAGATAAGTTATTTTGGATAATAGATGCTGACGATACAATGTTTTTAACAAAAGATTATGAAAATTTATCTGCTAGATTACATAGAGCAGAAGACATAATGAAACAAGAAAACTTGGACGGATTCAGTTTAGATTTTTATAGATCACTTAATAATACATGGACCTTTGGTGTTTGTCTATTGCGTTCTGATATTAATTGGCAGCAAGTAGAGAACATTAAAAAAGAGGATTTAGATAAAGAAAACTTGGTTTACAATTCAGATAGTATATTTGATTATCTAGGACGTAAGGGTATATTAAAACTGAAAAATTTTGTTTTTCCTGGCTATGGATTCCAGCATATCATAAACAACTATCCGGCAATGCCAGCAGGAATTTACTTTTGGAATAACAAAAAAGTTTGGGATATTCCATTAAAAGATGATGTAATAGAGATATAAAAATGAAGAATACCCAAATAAAAAATGTAATAATACAAGCCGGCGGAAGAGGCAGCAGGTTAAGGCATCATACATGGAACAAACCCAAGTGCCTAGTATCAGTAAGGGGCAAACCATTATTATATCATTTCTTTGAAAAATTTAGTGGTGCAAAATTTTATATAATTGGCGACTACATGTTTGATAAGTTAGAAACATATCTGCAGGTAAACAAACCTACAGTGGAGTATAATCTAATTCAAACACAGGAAAAAGGAACAGCCAGCGGAATACAGGAAGCACTTGCAGATATTGATAAGGAGGAATCCGTATTAATTTCTTGGAGTGATTTAATAATTGATATTGTTCCTAATTTTTCTAACACAGAAAAACCTGTAGTGGTAACAACAAATGCATTTACATGTAGATGGACCTACAATGGCGGTCTTGCTGAAACACCAGGCCCTAATGGAATACCAGGAATTTTCTATAGTGCAAAAGCCAAAAACTTTCCTAGTCCTCCAACAAGTGGTGAGTTTGTCAGATGGTTTAGTAATACCGTAAAAGACTTTGACACTTTAGAATCTAATGATATAGAAGAACTAGGCGATTTTTCAACAATAGAAACGCAAAATGATAGAGCAGGATTCAGTAGATTTTTTAATGAAGTTATAATAAAGGATAAAACTGTAGAAAAACGTGCGATAGACACAAACTATTCACATCTCATAGAAAATGAAATTTCTTGGTATAAGAGTGTTGGAGATTTGGGTTTTAGACGGACACCAAAAATAATTGGCACCAATCCTCTGATAATGGAAAAAATTAATGGCACCCATGCTTATCAAATGAATGATTTAAACAGTCGCGAAAAAAGAGCGGTATTAGCAGATTATATAGACTCGTTAGTATCGTTACATGACCTAGGAACACGTCCTATTAATCAACAAGATATTAAAGACACATACATTACAAAAACAATAAACAGAGTAACTGGTGTTTCTGATATTATACCTAATTTTAATAAAAAAAGTATTACCGTGAATGGAAAAAAGTGTAGAAATATTTTCCAGTATGATGACTGGAATGAAATATTGAATCAAATAACATCCACACAGTTTAATCCGATTCACGGAGATCCGACCTTTAGCAACACACTTATAGATAAAAACTTAAGAACATGGTTTATCGATCCTAGAGGATACTTTGCAAAAGAGGGAAGTATTTGGGGAGATCCAATGTATGATTTTGCAAAGTTATACTACAGTGCAGTTGGCGGATATGATAATTTTAATAGACGAAAATTTAAACTACACGTGGATGAAGAAACGGTAGAAATTTTATACGAAAAACCTCTATTCTATGATACCGGACTAGAGATTTTTAAAGAGCATTTTCAAAAAGACTTAAATAAGATTGAAATACTTCACGGATTAATTTGGTTATCATTAAGTGGATATGCCAAGGATGATATTGATAGTATCATCGGCAGTTTCTATTTAGGATTGTATTGGCTAGAACAAGGTATTTCAAAATAACAGGAGAAACATATGGGTGGAAGCGTAAGAAACGGTAAAGAAACAATAGTTAACTGGGTAAAAACATTAGACAACATAAACACAATTGTTGACGTGGGTGCAGGTTCAGGAACTTACTATAATTTATTTGTAGAAGAATTTAATATGCTTAAAGATGCAAGATGGATCGGACTCGAAGTATGGAAACCAGCAATTGAAAAGTGGGGAATTGATAAAGTTTATTCGTCTGTAATTAATGAGGATGCAAGAACATTTGACTGGACTAAAGTTTCAAATATTGATTTAGTAATCATGGGAGATGTCCTAGAGCATATGAAAAAAGAAGAAGCAGTGGCACTGGTTGATAAAGTTTTAGACCATTCTAGATATGGAATCATTAGCATACCGGTTAAACATTGGCCCCAAGGAGCAATAAATGATAACCCATATGAAGTTCATGTTAAAGACGACTGGAGTCATAGAGAAGTTATGGAGACATTCAGCAATTATATTATCAAGGAAGAAAAGGCAGGCAAGATAGGCGTTTATCTTTTAGAAAAAAAATAAAATGATCCCTTTTGAGTTATCAGATAACCTTGATCATACTTGGTTTATAGACATCGACGGAACAATAGTTGAACACAACGGCTATTTGACAGATAATGAAAAACTATTACCGGGTGTTAAAGAACTTTGGCAACGAATACCTCCTAACGATACCATAATTTTAACCACCAGCAGAAAAGAAGAAGAAAGCAGAGCAACAGAAAATTTCTTAACCTTAAATGAAATTAGGTTTGATCGTATAATTTACAATCTACCAATGGGGGAACGGATTTTAGTTAATGATATTAAACCGCAGGGATTAAAAACTGCTGTATCATGGAATGTTGAAAGAAATAAAGGGTATTAGATGAGTAATATCTGGATGGAAAACTGGGTGTCGGAAGATTACAAACGTTTAAAGCAAGCGGATGTAAATTTTTTGTTAGATTATTATAAAAGAAAGCCTCCTGGAAGTTTGTTAGATATTGGCTGTGGCTTAGCATACGAAACTAGAGCATTACAAAAAGAATACAATACTAAACTTTGGTTGTTAGACGGAGATGCAGATTCTAATCCTCAAGGTCGTCCGACAGGCTGGCGTGGCGATGCAGAGAATATGTCATTTTATAATAAATTAGAAGAACTTGACAAAGCATTAAAAGAAACAGGACTTACTGACTATACGCTTGTAGACTGTAACAATATTTCTATACATAAAAAAGTAAAATTTGATTTAATTTATAGCGGTATAAGTTGTGGATTCCACTACGAAGCAAATACTTACAAAGATTTAATAAAAAAACATAGCCATAGAAAAACTAAAATTATATTTGATCTAAGACGTAAAAATTTATATCAAAAAGACATAGAAATTGTAGAAATACTGGTAAGAGGTAGAAAACACAACAAGTGTTTAATAAAGTTTAAGGATTAAAGAGATGAAAATACTGCTTATCGTTAATTCGAAATATTATATTGATGATTTATCAGAATGCAAAGACTTTGAACAAGTTCAAACATATTTTATAAAGAAAAATCTTGAAGACTTAGGAGCAATCTGTAAAGTTCATGCCGGAAGATCATGGATGGGAGAAAAGAAGGTTAAAAAATCTTCATTTGAAGATTATAAAAAGAATTTTGACGAAAATCTTTTTTCAGAATACGAAAATATTTTATTTACCGGAGCGATTCCTGCAAAATTACTCAATGATAAAATTAAAAATGATTTTAAAGAAAGAGTAAGAGGAAAATTAGTTGAGATGTCAGAATATAGCAGGGAACCTATTAGAGATATGGTATTTTTTTCTCTACCAGACGAAACTACCAAAGACAAGATTTGTGTAGGTCCTTTGTATGATGACACTGAATTATATTTTGATAAACAATTTGATAAACTAATTTTGCATATAGATCATCACTTACAAGGAAGAAAAGACTGTCACGAAAAAATTATAAATTGCATCAAAAAATTAGAATCAAACGATTATTTTCAAAAAAATTGGAATGGTTATGAAATTTTTTATCATGGTAAAAAAATTAACGATATAGATGACCTAGATTTTTATAATAGGCCACCAAATATTCCTTTTAAATTACTTTCTAAAATTTACAGAAGTTCTCATGTTGCTTTTTTATCTCATAGAGAAACATTGGGATTATATCCAATAGAAATGGCAGCAACAGGATCGTTCGTTGCAGTGCTAGATACAAAATTAGTCAAGTCCAGCATGCTCTCTTTGTTTGATCCTTGGATAGATTCAGATGATTTTTGGAGTAATTTGCTTCCAAAAATTAATAAAGAAAACTGTTTGGCAAATATTTCAAAAGTAGAAAGATGCAGTTACACAAATGCAACAAAAATAATTTTTGATAATTTAAATAAAAAATATTGACCTAACAAAACGAATGTGTTATAATTAAAAAGTAAGGAGGAAAACATGCTTCATAAAATTAGTCAAATGTGCGATAAAATCAGCGTAATGTATGAAAAAAGTATGAATCTTAGACGTATGAAATACGACACGCCAAAAGAAGATCAGGATACATACCAAATAGACATACTGATTGAGGATATTCAAGCATTAGCAAGAGACATAGCAAACGATACTCAACCGTATCAGAAATAAAATGCCAAAAATTTACGAATCTCCCGACGGAGGAGAAACAGTATTTGAACGTGATACTGTGACTGGAAAGCGCATTTGCATAGAAAAGAAAACTTATCCAGATTGGTATTTAGATGATCATGATTTTTCTGAAATTCAGCATCTAGCAAATAGGGGAAATAAAGCCTTGCAAAAAATGCTTAAAGAACTTAAACTATTATATACTTTATCGAAGGATAGTCATGAGTAAATTAACGCTAAATGAAATATTAGGTGCTGTTGATCTCAACGGTAAGGAAGTATGGGACGATTTAAGCGAGGAACAACGTAAGAGTATCGTTTTCTATACTCTTAATCGCTATATAAGCGTCATACAAGGGTCTAGAGAAGAAAAGGAGCACTTTGTATTGCTTGGCAATGAACGCTTTAATAAGCATCTTTTCTTATTACTTAATAAGCATCCAAAATTATTATGGCAATTGGCCTGTAGTTGTGGTCACGAGTCAAAAAAAGTATTTTTTCATAAATGGATGAAACTTAATAAGAGTAAAAACAAAAAGGCAGATTTCTTAGGAAAATTGTATCCTAACATGAAACAATCAGATCTTGATGCATTAAGTGAAATTACTACCGATAAAGAAATAAAGGAATATTGTAAAGAACTTGGATGGGATAAGAAAGAAATCAATGCAATTAAATTATAAATGTGCCTATTGTTCAAAAGAATTTGCGAGAGAAAAAACTCTTGTGGTGCATGTCTGTGAACCGAAAAGAAGGCACCTGTCAAAAAACGAAAAGCATGTCCAGTTAGCTCTGCTTACCTATCAAAGATTTTATGAAATCAGTCAAAAACAAAAAAATAAGACCTTTGAAGAATTTGCATCAAGCCCTTATTATAACGCATTTGTAAAGTTTGGCAGTTTTATGTCTAATGCCAATCCTATCTATCCGGAAAAGTTTATTGACTTTGTGATTAAAAGCGGAGTAAAACTTGATCATTGGTGTAGAGATGAACTATACGATACATATTTGCAAGAATTACTAAAAATCGAGCCAGCCGATGGGGCAATACAACGAACAATTGCAACCATGATGGACTGGGCTGACGACAAAGAATCATCATGGAATCATTATTTTAGTTACGTTAACCTGAACAAGGCAACACACGATATAAAGGAAGGAAAAATATCTCCTTGGCTATTATTACAAAGTAAAACAGGTAAAAAATTATTAAAAAATATGAATGACGAGCAACTAGCGATAGTAGGAGATATTATTAATCCGCAATTTTGGATGAGCAAATTTAAAAAATATCCAGCAGATGTAGAACTTGTTAAGGAAGTAATATCAGAGGCAAAGATAGACCAATGAAACAGAGAATATTACAAGATGGATCCAAAGTTGATGAGTTAGATAAGCCAGTCAATCTAACCATCTTAACCAAATGTCCGAAAAAATGGAAAATAGTTGACATGGAGACTGGTCAGTGTTATACTGCAAGTGGCAATTATGAAATTTATAAACAATGGACATTAACAAAAGAATAAATCATGCCTGATATAGATATAGATTTTTTAGATAGAGAAAAAGCACTGTCTCATTTCAAACACATACGTGCAAGGCGTGAGGATGATGGAAAAATACTCAAACACAATACTGGTGTTTATATGCACGAAGTTCCTTTTGATCCTGTAAATAATTTATGCAGTGTAGAATATGACAAGGCAGAAGAACAAGGCTTATTTAAACTAGACTTTCTAAATGTAAGCCTGTATCAAGGCATTCATAATGAAAAACATCTTACAGAACTAATGGAAAGGGAACCGCTATGGGAACTACTAGAACAGGACGACTTCACGGACTTGCTCTTTCACGTAAACGGACATGGCCAAATTCTTCGAAAGTTGAAACCAACGAGCATACCACAACTGGCTGCGGTGCTGGCGATGATACGTCCAGCAAAACGACATCTAATAGATCAGACGTGGCCGGAGATTATGACAGAGGTATGGAAGAAACCCAAGACTGATGAATACTTCTTTAAGAAATCGCATGCAACAGCATATGCAGTAGCAGTGGTTGTGCAGATGAATTTGATCTGTGAACAGGTAGGTCAACAACACCCATGAATTACGAAGTAAATGATTATAGAGAACCAAACAAACCTAAACTAGGACCGTGGCCGTTTTGGCAGGTTCCAGAATTTTATGCGCTTTCATATGTAGTTAGGCTTGCATTGATTATGGTAGTTATGCCATACCTATTCGGCATAAAATTAACAGTAATAGGTCTATTTTTTATATTTGTAATGTTTGATTATTTTACGTATCGTGGACTTAAGACGGCTTACGGACTAGAGTAATTGATTTTCTCTTAATTCGTTTAATGATAATATTGTTGAGGCTAGTAACAGGTCCGTGCATTACCTTTACATCTTTTGTGGTAAAATTACGAATTGTGTAATCAAAATCTTTAATTTCATTTCTTAGGAAAATATTTATGGGGATTTGCCTATTTGATTCCCACCACCATGCTTCGCCAAGTTCTAACAGTTTCTTTTTTTCGTCCTCGTTATTGCACAATTCATAGTCGTAGAAACTGGTAACATTAGCATCCTGATTGATGATTATGCCCACGTATTCCTTTTCTGCATGCGTTAAAACGCTGATAAAAGGGAAATTTTCTTGTAAGTTTTCTGTTATTCTCATCGATAAATAGTATAAAGGTTCATGTTAAACATATGCAAATTAACTCAATATATTTATATCCAAATAAGTTGGATGTTTACACAAGTGACACCGCTACTTGGACACCGGAGAGATTCAGAATGGTATACAATCGTAATCTAAAAGTTTATAGGGGATCAGACAATCGCATTGATCTACAATTGCGTAACAGCGATCAAAAGGCTTTTAATGCAACAGGTAGCACAATTGTGTTCAACCTAGTAAACAACGAAACACAGGATTTAGTCATTAGAAAAGATTGTAGCGTGGACGATATTGCCGTTGGCAGAGTATATGTAACAATAACAGAAGATGAACTGTTAGACATCGAAGCAGGATATTACTCATACAGTTTTCATAAGGAAACTAGAACAAACGTAGATAGCACGGACTATAAGGTTACGTCAAAAATGCCCTTGTTCATGGACAGCCAATACGGAGCAATAGGAAACATGGAAGTGATAGGTGGAATGGAAGGTAAACCCTATGATACCAAAACGGTCGACACCTTTAGAAAAATTACAAATTTTGATGTTGCATTAACTCCACCAACAAGCACACCTCCATTACAAAGTCCGCGTCCAAACTTTTCCCAAAATTATAATACATCAGGATATGAAGAATATTTTGTTAGTAGCACAATTGAAGCCAATCCTAGAATGTCTACTCCTCAAAGCCTACACACGTTCCAATTTTATTACAACAACTATATAGGTGATGTAATTTTACAAGGAAGTTTGGGAGAAGGTGGTAACCCAATTGAAGGTTCGTGGACAAACATCAATACTTTTACTATAACAACAGCCAATTCAAACGAATTTTACAATGTTACGGGCAAGTATAATTGGTTTAGAATTAAGCACACTCCGGACGAAAATAATACAGGAACAGTTGACAAAGTCTTATATAGATAGTATACTAACTGTATGACTTTGGTTCTCGATACATTTCGAACTCTGATTCCGCCACGAGCAAAAAGCAGTCCTAGCGGATGGACTAGTT
>Ga0222719_10003338_pt1 | contig 14307 bp, 20 predicted proteins | sample C33_34DmetaG_FD_165039 | JGI IMG/M metagenome (GOLD analysis project Ga0222719, IMG submission 165039) | Estuarine water microbial communities from San Francisco Bay, California, United States - C33_34D | ecosystem: Environmental > Aquatic > Marine > Unclassified | place: USA: California...
TAATCAACTACAAGAGATTGAAGCGGTGCTCAACTATCTCAACATTCAACTGCGTAAAATACGCAGAAAGCATTTCCAAAAGTATCTTGAAAACTATGCCCGAGCACTTACCAGTAGGGACGCTGAAAAGTATGTGGACGGCGAAGACGAAGTCATTGACTTTGAAACCATCATCAACGAAGTAGCACTACTGCGCAACAAGTGGCTGGGTATCATGAAAGGTTTGGATACAAAGCAATGGCAGATGGGACACATTGTGCGTCTCAGAACTGCCGGCATGGAAGATATACAAGTATAACTACACTGTATGAAAGTAAAAGCATTTCTTAAAATCAACCGCATGGATGCACACGGTATTTTCTGTTTGCGTTACTGGTGTGAAGTATTCAAAGATTACGAAACTTACATATTGTGTGACAAATTCAAGCAAGGACAAGAGCCGCCTCCTGCTGAATTACACACAGTAGCACTTGATTATCCCAAGATACAGTTTATTAACAGTGATTATACCAGTAAAAAGTATTTTGCAAATCTCAAACCACGCAAGGTTGGAATGGCCATGGCCAATGTCACGCCCATCATGCAAGGTGACAGCGATGCATTTTGGATGATTGATGCCGACGATACAATGTTTTTGACTCATGCATATGATCGTGTGCAAGAAAAACTGCGTATTGCAGAACAACAGTTTGTAGAGCGTGAACTAGATGCTTACAGTTTAGATTTCTACCGCAATCATAACAATGGTTGGACATTTGGTGTTGCACTGATACGCACAAACATTTCAATGGATCTACTTGCGTCTGTGCAAGGACCAGAAATGCGTGATTTAAATTTTGCTAGAAATATTGATACAGTATTTCATGTACTTTGGAAAAAAGAACAGTTAAAGTGTGCCAACTTTGTGTTTACTGGAATGGCGTTTCAGCACACATATAACAATTATCCATTGATGCCACAGGGTGTCTACTATTGGAACAAGGGATGCCTTTGGGAAGCACCTTTACAACCAGATGTGGTAACCATATGAATATAGTTGTCCAGGCAGGTGGAAGAGGCAGTAGACTTCGACATCATACTTGGAATAAACCAAAATGTCTTGTTAGTGTGCGAGGCAAACCTATACTTTACCATTTGTTTGATAGATTCCCTGAAGCCAAGTTTTATGTAATTGGCGATTATCTGTACGAGCAACTGGAAAAATATATTACCAGTAACGATCCAGGAGTTGATGTAACACTCGTTCGTGCTAAAGGTACAGGTACCGCTAGCGGAATAGCACAAGCCGCTGAACAGTGCGATCCTGCTGAACCTGTGATGCTTATCTGGAGCGACATCATAGTACATGATTTTGATTACCCTATTGACCTTGCTTCATGCACTGTGTATACCACAGATGCATTTGCATGTAGATGGAGCTATGATGGGCAATGGGGACTGGTTGAACAAACAAGCCACACATACGGTATACCCGGCATATTTCACTTTGAAAACCCTGCAACATTACAAAGTGTACCCACTAGTGGGGAGTTTGTACGTTGGTTCAGTGAAAATGTAACGTACTACAAGTTACAAAATGCTAGCGATATCGAAGAGCTTGGAGATTTTGCAACCATTGAAAACGACAATGACAGTGTTGGATTTTGTCGTTTCTTTAACAGCGTTACAGTAAAACAAGATTGTGTTATTAAAAAGGCAATTGATCCTGAATACAGTCATCTGGTGGACGGTGAAATTGAATGGTATAACAAAGCTCATGCACTAGGATTTAAACGCATTCCTAAAATAATAGACACTGATCCACTGGTTATGAGTAGGATACAGGGTCAGCATGTGTGGGAAATTCAAGATTTAACCCATAGAGAACAACGTGCATTACTAAGTGATCTACTGCTTACACTGCATGACCTACACAGCAGAGCTGGTGAAATTGCAAAACCTAAAGATGTACATGCGGTATATATTGAAAAAACAAAACAACGTGTACACAGCGTGGAAAAACTTATTCCTGGTATTGGCAACGAAAGCCTAACCATTAACGGTGTAAAATGTCCAAATATATTTCATGCAAAGCATAGCCACCTCTGGGAAAAAATTGAATCAGCAGTCAAGGCGTATACTTTTCAAACAATACACGGTGATCCAACCTTTAGCAATACCATAGTTGATCACAATTTAAAATGTTGGTTGATTGATCCACGAGGATATTTTGCACACCCAAACAACATCTTTGGCGACCCAGATTATGATTTTGCCAAGGTATATTACAGTGCAGTGGGCGGATATGATACGTTCAATAGACGAAAGTTTAAACTGTACGCCGATGGCGAAACAGCAGAAATTATTATGGCAGAGCCAAGTACCTCACAGGTAGCTCAACAAGTTTTTGCAGAATTCTTTGGCGACAAAATGAGTAAGATTGAGATACTGCATGGACTTATATGGTTAGCACTTAGCGGGTATGCCAAGGATGATGTTGACAGTGTAATTGGTAGTTTTTACCTTGGACTGTATTACCTCAAACAAGGATTAGATAAATGGAACACTACTTTAAAAACATAGACGGCTGGTTTGGCTTTAGGCATCAGTACGAAGATATGTTTCACTGGATACCCGACAATGGTACATGGGTAGAACTTGGTTGCTATCAAGGACGAAGTTTGTGTTGGCTTATGGTGCAAAGATACAATTACAACAGACACTTTAATGTATATGCAATTGATAGTTGGCCAACTGATGAAGACGAACAAGAATTTTTAGATCAAGTTGAGCTTGGATATGGTTTTCTCAACAAAGCAGTAGAGCGTTTCAAAGAAACAATGCGTCCGTTTGACGGCGAGTTTACACCGATCAAAAGCATTAGTTGGGAAGCCGCAGATCAATTTGAAGATGGCAGTGTTGATTATATAATGATTGATGCTGGGCACGATTATGCCAGTGTTACAAAAGATATCAAAGCATGGTGGCCCAAAATACGCAGTGGTGGATACATGGGTGGCGACGATTATGACTTACGCGGCGGCGATGTACAAAGTGCTGTGGACGGATTTGTAACAGCAAACAACTTATCAGTGTTAATTAAACCAAACATCAAAGAAAGCAAAGGCACATACAGTAAAGGAAGTGGAAATTGGCTAATACAAAAACCTTAATACCATTTGAACTCAGTGATAATCTACATCACACATGGTTCTTTGATCTAGACGGAACAATATTCAAGCACAATGGCTTATTTGAAGACGGCTACGATACATTGTTGCCTGGCGTCAAAGAATTATGGGCTTGCATACCTCTCGATGATGTAATCGTTATAAGCACAGCACGAAAAAGTTGCTGGAAAGAAAAAAGTGTACAAACTTTGATAGATAATGGCCTATGGTACAACTTCCTGTTATTTGATTGTGCTCATGGCGAACGTATTGTGGTAAACGATAACAAACCTGAATTCAATCTTAAAACTGCTATTGCCTGGAATGTTGAAAGAGACAAAGGCTTCCCTCAATGAACGACATGCTTATCATAGTACACAGTCATCACTATGAAGATAGTTTGACCAAGTGCAAAAACTATGATGAAGTTGCTGCATTTTTTATTGCTAAATTTTTACGCTTACATGGATACCATGTAAAGATTGTGCCTGGTCAACCCTGGCTAGGAACAAAGAAAGTTGTTAAAAGTAGTATACACGCATTTGATCAACACTTTGATAAAACTTTATTGGATCGCTATCACAATGTGATGTTTGTGGGTGCTGTACCTTTAAAGATTTGTAGTCCTAAAATTGTAGAATGGTTTACAAAAAATGTAAAAGGACTTATGATTGAATTTGGAGAGTACCGTCGAGGTGCAAAACGTGATTTGCAGTTCTTTTGCTTGCCTGGTCCAGAAACAAAGACTGATTACTGTGTAGGTCCTATGTATGATGGATCAAGTTTGTATCCAGATAAGCAATACGAAAAACTTGTAGTACACATTGATCATCACTTGCCTGGACGAGGCGATTGCCACCAGCAAATCGTTGAAAAGATACAGGAACTGCCTTCGAACCAAATTTTTCAACAACACTGGAACGGTTATGAATTGTACTATCACGGCATCAGACTAGACAGTATAGACCAATTGGATTTTTATAACAAGCCGCCAAACATTCCGTTTGCTGACCTTAGTGCAATTTATAGAAAGACCCATGTTGGTTTTCTAAGTCATAGAGAAACAATGGGGTTATATCCAGTTGAGCTAGCGGCTTGTGGAAGTGTTGTTGGTGTATTCAATGTTGAATTTATGCCACCTAGCATGTATGACATAATCACTGTAGAATTTAACAGTGATGATTTTTGGGATAATGTATTGACAAATATATCTCCACAATACTCAACACAAATACAACAAAGAATGCTGCCTTACAGTTACGAACAAGGTGTTGCAAAAATGGTAAAGACTATTCAACAACACGAACGTTGGACCCAAGTGTAAATTCTAGTTTGTCTACACTGTACACTCGATCTTCACAAACATCAATGATATGATGATAACCCCAATCTTCAAGCATGTTGTGTAAACGATCATCAGGCCAACCAAATTTTTCACCGTGCCCGTACATTTCAAGAGCTATTACAGGATGATGTTTTTTTATGGTTTGTTCTGCGCCTTGCAGTGCAAAGCCTTCGCTACCTTCAACGTCTAGGTGTATTAGGTCACACTGCTCCAAGCCAAGACTGTCAATGGTATAGGTCGGAATGTTACCTGATCCTTTTATATATAATCCCCCACGGTTAGGACGTACTGGCCCAAGGCTTTCATCATAGCTCATTGTCACAAGCCCAGGTGCGTTACCAAGACATGCTTGACTTTTAATCACTGAGTGATCTGTATTGCGAACAAGACATTGGAAGTTTATTGGATCGGGCTCAAAAGTATACACTGTTTCAAATATTTCTTGATAAAATCTTGGATACATGCCCGCCATTCCGCCAGCTTGTACCACAACGTTGTGTTTGGGTACAAATCTGCTTATTAATTCTGGCACGTTTTGTCTTACTCTTAGGAACTTGTAGCAACCGTAATCGCTAACCGGCCACCACAAGCCATCGCGAAGTTCTATTTCGTTGTCAAATGACTGTGTTTTAAATTGGCGTGGCTCTTCTGAGTAAGGGCGGATTTTAATTGGCATAATCATACTTATTTGATTAGAGTTATAACCCACTATAAATACCTGCATGAAAATTGTATTAGTTACTGGTGGGTTTGATCCACTGCATTCTGGACACATTCGATACTTTACCGAAGCAAAAAAGTTAGGTGATACACTAATTGTTGGTGTTAACAGCGATGCTTGGCTCTCACGCAAAAAAGGTAGACCTTTTATGCCATTGGAAGAGCGAGCCGAAGTTATCAGGGCACTCAGTATGGTAGATGCTGTGGTTGCTTTTGATGATGATTACGATGCAGATGGTAGTTGTCGACGTTTTATTGAGGATTCGTGTTGGAACTATGAAGAAGATGAAGTTGTTTTTGCAAACGGAGGAGATCGTACTACAGGCAACATTCCTGAAATGGAAGTTATTGCTGAGAATCTTTCTTTTGAATTTGGTGTTGGCGGTGCAGACAAGGCTAACAGCAGTAGTTGGATACTTGCAGAATGGAAAGCGCCAAGAACAGAACGACCTTGGGGATATTACCGAATATTGCATGAGGAACCAGGAGTCAAAGTCAAAGAACTAGCAGTAGACCCAGGCAAAAAACTTAGCATGCAAAAGCATAGCCAACGCAGTGAATATTGGTTAGTACATGAAGGTCGTGCAACTGTTATTCATCAGCGTAATATAGGAAGCGATACATTAACCAGCCATCTCTATCAGCATGATGAGTTACACATACCAGTAGGTACCTGGCATCAGCTTGTAAATGATTTTACACAACCTCTTAGAATCATTGAAATACAGTACGGTGAGGATTGCATTGAAGAAGACATTGAAAGAAAAAACACTTAACATTTATGTAGGATGGGATAGTCGCGAACCTATTGCTGCTGATGTGTGCAAATACAGCATTCATGAAAATACTAGCATGCCAACCAATGTAGTATATCTGCAACAAGACAACCTGCGTGATCTTGAACTGTATTGGCGAGAAGTAGATGAATTAGCAAGCACTGAATTTACTTTTACACGTTTTTTGGTACCCCATCTCAATGATTATAATGGCTATGCTATTTTTGTTGATTGTGACTTTTTGTTCACTGGAGATATTGCTGATCTGATGGAACAAATTGATCCTAAGAAAGCCGTTACAGTTGTACAACATGATTATACTCCCCCTGAGGGAACCAAGATGGATGGTCAAAGGCAATATGCATATCCTAGAAAAAACTGGAGTAGCATGATTGTTTGGAATTGTGATCACCCTAAAAACAAAACAGTAGACTTAGAATTTGTTAACAGCGCAACTGGGCAAGACTTACATAGATTTACTTGGCTAGAAGATGATGATATTGGAACTCTCAATCCTGAATGGAATTGGCTTGTTGGCTGGTATAGAGAGTACAGAGATGGTTTTCCAAAAGCATTGCACTATACTGAAGGAGGCCCATGGTTTGATGAATATAGAAATTGCGAGTATGCTGAGATTTGGAATACCTATAGAGATAGATTTTTAGATTTTAAAAACACTAAATCCGGTGCTGACATTGCCGATTTAGATCTGCCTGATAACACCAAGAACATTATCACTATGATCTTGCAACAACGTAGAGATCCTGGGTGTTTATGGTACAAAACTGACATTAGCAAAATAATTAAAGAAATAAATGCATCTTCTCGACCAATACCCTGTCTTGGTGTACTTGATGCTGATCCAGACATTGCAGGAGACATTAAAAAAATGGATGTATACATTGATGCTTTTTTACAAGGTTCTGATGGCGTTGTTACCATGAGTAAAAACACACAAGACTTTGACAGAAGTGTTCCAGTGGTTATCAGAGGGATTGCAAAGAGAAAAGTGATCCACCGCTGTCAAGCAGAAGGTAGGAATTATTTTTACATTGATACAGGATATTTTGGCAATTGGAAACACAAAACTTTTCATCGCATAACAAAGAACAGCATGCAATACACAGGCTCAATAGATCAATACATTCCCGAGGATAGATTTGTAAAAACAGGTGCTAGTATTAGCAAGCATCGCATCGGTAGAGATATCTTGATTTGTCCTCCGAGTCAAAAAGCCATGAACTATTGGAACATGGATTTAGACGAATGGTTAGACAATACTGTTTCTGAAATTCAAAAACACACAGATCGTCCAATTGTAATCCGCAAAAAGACCAGCCGTAGTGAACGTGTAAACAATGATACTATGGAAATGGCATTAAGTAGAAATGTACACTGTATGGTAACATTTAACAGTATTGCCGCAGTTGAAAGTTTAATGTATGGCAAACCTGTGTTTACTCTTGGACCTAAAGGCACAAACGCAGCTGAACCATTCAGTAACAAAGACCTAGCTAAAATAGAATGCCCATTTATGCCAAGTTTAGACGAAGTGCGAATACTTTTGTGTAATCTAGCATATCAACAGTTTACCACGCAAGAAATGAAAGACGGCACTGCGTGGCGCATGCTCAATGGGGGATAATCATGGCTTTCGATTACGATGTTGCAGTGTATATGGGCAGTCTGCCCAAAATACAAAATCATAAACTCAAAGTTCAACTAATGCAAGCATTTGCAAATGGTGCTGAACGTGCCGGAGCCCGTGTGTACATAGGCGATCTCAAACGTACAATGGTTAATGCAAGACTGGCAGTAATCATTGGCTGGGTTGGTATGAACTTCAGTGGACCGCACATATATTTTAGACAAAATATTATACAACACCAAAAGAAAATTGGTGGCCGGGTTATGAGTATTGATGGCAGTTGTTTTAAGTTTAGTCACAGTGGCGACATGTGGTTACGATATAGTTTGGACAGTGTTTTCTACAACGAAGGCGAGTATGCTAATGCAAACAGTGATTCGCAAAAGTGGGTAGACATATCAACCACTCTTAATTTAACTTTACAACCGTGGCAACATCAAGGCAATCATATTTTGATTTGTTTGCAAAGAGATAGCGGGTGGAACGCTAAAGGTTTTGATCAAGATGTATGGCTACGGAAGACGCTTAAAACTGTAAATGGTTATTCAGACCGTCCAATTCTTATACGTCCGCATCCTGCAAATAAAATAAATTGGGCGGCTAAACTAAAGGATTATAAAAATATCACAGTATTAGATCCACTACAAACAAATCTAATGCAAAACTTAAAAAAAGCACATGCTGGTATTTTTTATAACAGCAGTAGCAGTGTAGCAAGTGCGCTAGCTGGTGTACCTGTGTTTGTAAGCGAAGAAAGTGCTGTGACCTATGACATAGCCAATCATCGAACAAAACTTATTGAAAATCCTGCTATGCCTGATCGTGAACAATGGTTGTATGATCTTGCTGCGTGTCACTGGACAATTGAACACAGTGAGCGCGGAGATATTTATCGCCACTTTGAGCCTTATCTACCAACCTAGAATTACGTCGTGACGCACACGAGTTAGTTCTCTTGCACCCCAACTCTTGATAAGCTCTGCCGCATCAAATTGTGTATCCGCAGTTTTTCCAGTGTCTTCGTGGAGTTTTTGTTCAACTACCATAATAGGTCTGCAACGCTTAATGGTTTGCTCCGCTCCACGTACAATTGGTAATTCGTAACCTTCGCAGTCAATTTTAATATAATCTACAGTGTCAAGCATAAAATAATCCAAGGTGTGCATTTGCACACTGCCTGTGCCCATGCTGTTTTGATCTACATGGCTGTGTCCAGTATTACCTTCTGTGACAATCATTTGTATCATGGTTTCTTGTTCACCTAGCGCACAGGGCATGGTGAGCAAATTGTCAGCAGTTACGTTCTTTTCTAAACATAAACGGAATTGTTCAACTGGCTCAAATGCCATTACACTGTCAAATTCTGCACACAGGTCTCTGCTCCATAACCCTATGTTAGCACCTATATCCAATGCTAATCTTCGGTCTTTGACATAACGTAAACTGCGTTTGCGAACTGGCTCTTGATATACAGGTCGATTGCCTTTTTGAATGTTTTTGTCCAGCATTTCGCAAAAGTGTGTATCTTCATCAGGGAACCACCATCCATGTTTTGTATACATTTAACCTCCTAGGACCTGTTGCCAGTAAGGATGATCAGTGTGTAGCCTTACTTCTTTTGCTTTACTGTGTCCACGTTGCTTTCGATCGCCTTTCATGTGATCCATGACACTACCAAGTTCACTGTTTATAAACGGATGTCCTGCAAGCCCTTTAGTATCAGGCTCTGGATTCAAGTTGTGAAATTTAACTTTGTATTTGTCGCGCCAAAGTTTTCTTACTTCGTCCCAAACAAAACTGTCGTGCCATTCTTTGTAATCGAATATTGTATCGCTATCGTACAATGAAGCAAAGTGCTGTATAAATTTCAAAGCCAATGGATCTCGCATGTTGTAAGCTACCCAGCCACACTCACTGTGATACCTATCAGTGCGTCCTAGATAACTGATGAAACTGTTTTCAGGGCAAACTCGAGACAACCATTTGTATGTTACTGCGCTGTGTGTATGGCTATCAGCATCCAACCAGATTAACCAATCAGTGTCTGTGTTTTCTGCGGCATGTCTTGTAGCAAAAACTTTGTAACAAAATCTTACAGCTTGCCATTTGAAACTTTTCTTCTCACTCCAATCATCTTGATTGTGTGGGCCTTTGCCACCATGTGCTTCTGGATTTTCCCTATGTCTTTTAACAAATTTTCTAACAGATTTATCCACACTCATTAGATCAATCACTTGTACATTGCTTTTTGTGGTTTTTGGTGTGCAGTGTTCTGCGTAGACTTTAAGTTGTACACTGTTGGGCCAATGTTGTTCAAATGTGTCTATCATTCTTTGGCCATATAATTCTAGACCCTGCTGATTGAAAGTGGTAATTACAGTATATCTTATCATGTGAGTATTTAGTGATCAAAAACATAGCATATTATCCTTTGCAGTGCGCTCGTAACAGTGTGCCTGTGATGGACAGATTTTTGTCAAGTTGTAGACGTGCAGGTATAAAACCAGTGCCCGACAGCATGGACTGCGATGCCGCAGTTATATGGAGTGTGCTATGGCACGGACGCATGGCAAAAAATCAAGAAGTGTACGAACACTATAGGGCACAAGGCAAGCCTGTGATAGTGATTGACGTAGGCGCATTAAACAGAGAAGTAACCTGGAAAATTGCTATCAACAACATCAACGCCGAAGGCCATTATGGGCATAAACACAATCTTGACATGGACCGGCCACGTAAACTTGGATTAGAACTTCAACCATTCAAACAAAATCGCGGCGACAAAATAGTAATAGCAACACAGCATGGCAAAAGCCAACAGGTTGTCAACATAGACATGGATGCTTGGGTAGACAGTACCATACGTGAAATATACAAATATACCAACGAGCATCTATGCATGGTAAGGCATCATCCACGCTGGAAAGTAAACTATGACGATGTTGAGATGGATCATCCGCATAAGATTCCAGGCACTTATGATAGTTTTGACATAGATTTTAATGTACATACCATGGTAAATTACAACAGTGGTCCAGGTATACAGGGTGCTATTGCAGGTTGTCCGGTGTTGGTAGATCCAACAAGTTTGGCATACCCTGTGAGTATCAACGTAAAAGACATAAACAGGCCGCCCGAAGTTGATAGAGACGACTGGTTTATAAAAATCTGTCATACAGAATACACACTAGACGAAATTGAAGCAGGATTATGGCTAAAAAGATTAAGCGACAACTTGGAGATGCAAATCAAGTCCACTGTGCTTGTTTAATACACGACACAAAATACGATTTTGACTATGTACATCGTTTGTATAATTCACTCTGTAGAAATCTTACACCCGAGGTGGTGTTTCATGTGTATACCGAAAGCAATCGCCCAGTTCCAAAACCGTGGATACATCATGCCTTAAAAGAATGGCCAGGCATTCGTGGCCCAAAAGCAAGTTGGTGGTACAAAATCCAATTGTTTAATCCTGATTTTGTAAATCATCGCATGATGTATTTTGATCTTGACACGGTAATTGTTGGAAACATAGACTGGTTGTGGCAACAAAAAGTTGGTTACCTTTGGACCATTAGAGACTTCAAGTATCTGTGGAAAAGCAGAAAAGAAACAATTAACAGCAGTGTAATGGTTTTCAATCCTGCTGATTTTGCCTACATATATCGCGATTTTGATGAGCACAGAGTTTTGCATACTCATCGTTGGCACGGAGATCAAGACTACATAACAGAAAAAATAAACAAAGCCAGTTTACGATATCTTGACATGACTCGTATATTAAGTTGGAAATGGCAAATCAAAGACGGTGGGATTGAATGGAAAACAAGAAAGCCAATTGCACCTGGGACTGGTACAATACAAGAACCACATCACAGCATCTATGTATTTCATGGTAGCCCTAATCCTCATGATGCCAAGGATGATCCAGTGATTAGAGATAATTGGCGATAAATACTTTTAAGATTTTGAGGAAGATCAATGGCAAATCGCACAATTAAATTAAAAGGCGCAGCGTTTAGTTCTGACGGCACTGACATTACGCTCACCATTAACATGAACAACAGTCAAGTTTACTCTGGGACTGTAAGTGCTACCGCTGGAACATATCCAACAGCACAGTCTGATTCAATTAGTATTGTTGAAGTGTGCTCGTGGACACTTAGCACCTCTGTAACTGGCGCTGTACCAGTTAGCATTGCTGTGTCAGGCGGCACTTTTGTTTTTGAAGACCTCATTGGAAACTATGTAAATGGAGAAGTAGCTCATAATGATCCAGACCCGAGTGGATCAGACTATATGATTGACAGTGACGGTTATTATGTATGGTCAGTTGATCCAAGTGTAAACTTTGATATTCTCAATGAGAATAGTGTATCATCAGATGGAAAAACCAATATTTCATATACAAACGCTCCGGACGATTGGATTGTCCCATCCAGAAATCCAGTTACCGAAGCTGAACAACAAGGCGAATGGAGATATCCTATTCCAGATGGAGCGACCCTTTCATTTGATTTTCAAATTGATGCGTCAAAAACTGTTGTTAGTTGGTTAGCAACAGATTCAGACCCAACAAACAACGATCATCCTTAATAGAATCCTACTACCTTAGGACCTTGGCCCTCTTCGGAGGGCTTTTTTGTATCCAAAACACAGAAAAAGGTTGACCTTTACCGACACTTGTCATATTATAATAGTATAAACAAAAACGGAGCAGGATATGAAAAACGAAATCCAAAACTTGGTTAACGCTATTGTAGACGATTATCGTATGTGGACTCTTAAAACCGAATACGGTAAAAAAGATTACGATCGTGCAATGGAACGTGTGAAAGATTTTGCTAATGGTATCACAGTCAAGGAAGGTCCTAAGTACACAAAAATCTACAAAGACAACGGTGGTTGCATCTGGGGTTTTGTTGTTGCAGTGGACACTGACAACAAGTTCCGCAAAGGAGATATCCTAATGCCAGCAGGTTATGCGGCTCCTGCTCGTAATGCGGCACGTGGTAATATTTTAGACAACGATTTTGATATCAACTGGACAGGTCCTAAGTACCTGTAAGATTCACGTGGACGTGGCTGATCGGTAAGGCGGCAGACTGCAAATCTGTTCTAGGTAGGTTCGATTCCTATCGTCCACTCCAAATTCCCTCATATCGCCCGGCTAGCTACCGGGCATTTTTTTGTAAAAAAGGTTGACCATTTTGTGTAGTTCGGTTATACTAATAGTATAGAAAGTTAGGAGAGCTAGATATGAAACTTTCAACTGCAATCAAAGTCCTCGAGAAAGATGCTGAATTCATGGGCATCACGTTCGAACAAATTTTAGTGTTTATCACACGCAACCCATGGGCTGTTAAACAGCGTGTTATTGAAGCATTTGGTGTATATCAAAAGGAGACGGTGTAATGGAAACAGAATTTGATGTTGCTCACGAATTAGAGCTTTTTGATGAGTATGCATCTAGCGAAAGCCTTGACGCATACATTGATGAACTTGCCATGAAGCACTGTGGCGACGTTTACATTGTGAGTGCAAATTAATGTTTCAGCGATATAGAGTGTATTACGACGGACGTTACGTTGGCGTCGTAACAGCACTACATGAAAACTCAGCCTTAGACAAAGGCTGTCAACTTGTAGGAACAAGTGCTAGTGCATACAGTGGCAAGGCACGTCGGTTGGTTACTGTGGAGAGAATATGATTCGTATCTTGCGTGAAACAACAGGCACGGTGGGTGATTTTACCTACCAGCCTCACATTTATTATGTGAACGATGCTGACAAACTTGTGTGGTTCCAGGTAGGCGATTATAGCAGAGGACTGGACAAGTATGCAGTGCCCAAGAAGTTTTTTCGCTCAGGTCGCAAGTTTGAAAAGATCGGCGAGATTGAAGAAGAAGTTCCAGCAACGGTAGTGGAGGTTGCTGGTAGCAACGGCAACACATATCAGGTGGACACAGATGAGCAAACATGTACCTGCCCAGGATACAAGTTTCGTGGGCAATGCAAACACATCAAGCAAGCCCTTGGGGCTTGATAACATCAGCAGAGTAAAACATACTTGGGTGTTTTTTGATGACCGGTTCAGCATGATTGCTCATGTTGGGAAAAATGGTTTTAGTATCTTGCCTGATTGGTTAGATAGGGTAGAAGACTACATTGAGTACAAAGTGGTCGACAAACACGGTAAGGAAATAAAGGCATGAAGTTTATTCTAATAGCAACTGCACTTAACCTGCAACTTACATACCCAAGTGAGCATATCTGTAACGTTGCACTAGATGCTGTAAAACAAAAAGATTCAGATGCTTTTTGCATACCAGCACCAGTAGATCACGTGGATGAACTAGCAGAAAAAATGGGAGCATTGATGATCATTCATAAAAAAATGGTTGACATGATTGAAGAAAAGCCTTAAACTATATGTATAGTTAGAAATTGACACATAGGAGCTAGATGATGTCAAAAGCAGTTGAGAAAAAAATTGAAACAGATGAGCAGGTCATGGAGCGTATTGCTACACGGTTTGACATCTTACACGATATGACCAAAGCCGCTATCAAAAGTGATGTGCGGGCTATGATCGTAACAGGGCCTCCAGGCGTGGGCAAGAGCTACGGTGTTGAGGCAGAGCTTGAGAAGGCTAGCATGTTTGATC
>Ga0222719_10003340_pt1 | contig 14304 bp, 16 predicted proteins | sample C33_34DmetaG_FD_165039 | JGI IMG/M metagenome (GOLD analysis project Ga0222719, IMG submission 165039) | Estuarine water microbial communities from San Francisco Bay, California, United States - C33_34D | ecosystem: Environmental > Aquatic > Marine > Unclassified | place: USA: California...
CCTTCGTCGGCTGCTGCTCCTTCGTCGGCTGCTGCTCCTTCGTCGGCTGCTGCTCCTTCGTCGGCTGCTGCTCCTTCGTCGGCTGCTGCTCCTCCGTCGGCTGCTGCTCCTTCGTCGGCTGCTGCTCCTTCGTCGGCTGCTGCTCCTTCGTCGGCATGAAGCTCCCCTGGCGTACACAACAGTTCTTGGAGTGGTGTGAGGTGCATGGCTGCGGTCGTGAGTGGGTGTCGCGTGTGAGTTGTAAGGAAGGGTTTAAGGCTGCTCACGGTACTTCTCTCTATCCTTGATAATGGATTTCAAATTTGAATGAACGGGGATCAATGAATGAATGAATGAATGAATGAATGAATGAATGAGAAAAAGAAACATAATTCAATTTAAAAATGAATGAATACATTTCGAAGTAAATAATACAAATTCAAATAATGATTACAGCTGCTACTATGGCCACCTACAAAGACATCATTAAAGAAATATTGATTATGCTGAAAAATTACAGGAAGTATTGGTACACTTAATAGAATTCCAAAGTGTAAAAAAAGTTGTACACTTAATAGAATTCCAAAGTGTAAACTAAGTCTATACTTCAAAATTGAAAGATATACCGCTTCTTATAAACTACACTAGTAGAAGAATACTTCTTTATTGTTTTACAGCTTGTCTTCAAGTGAAGTTGAGCTTGACGAATAGAAGCATAAGTTGTGATAGTATTCTTGTGTAGATCACACACTTTGATTGGCTTACAATATTGTAATAGATTCATTTTCAATGCGTGTTGAGAGTTCTCGGATGGTGTACACCATTCTAAATTAGATAACTTCGCATTCTCTTTGTTTCCATCTTTATGGTTCACATAAGGTTTGTTATCTACATTGGGTAAAAAGACTTTGGTCATCAAAATATGTAATGGATACTTCTTCGAAGATATGGTCACCCATATATATCCATCTTTACAATATCCTTTTGAAATGTATCCCATTTTGTTCTTGACTTTTCCATTCGCTGATATGTAATAGGGTGTCTCTGTGTTAATGAACTCCTTTGGTATCTGTACCCAAGTGTCCATTGGTGCCTTCTCTAAATGATTGTAAGTGGACTTAACAATAGTTCGGTGGGCATTTTGTTCAGGGATCGTTGCCCATTCCAGGTTGGATATATGATTGTTCCATTTGTTATGATCTTTGTGATTTACAGTTGGTTTGTTCCAAGGATTCTCCAGAAACGCTAAACAAACCAAACGATGAACACGGACATTCTTTTTGGTACCAATATCATTGACCATTTTGATACGAATGTACCCAGCATTTTGAGGTGTTGTCTTCATAATGACCCCATCTTTGTTCTTGACTCGACCGAATGTAGATACTTCGTATCGTGAATATCCATCGATCATCTTCCAAACTTCGTCATTCTGGGCTTCGTCGTCATTCATTTGTTTCCCTGATAAAAAAACAAACATATGACATCACACTTTCAACTGAGTATTCAATACACGCCTTAGCTTTTGCATAATAGCATTGTCTGGAATCGCTTTTCCTCCTTCATACGAGTTGATCACTTCAGGACGAACATTAATCGCAGTCGCAAGATCCTTCTGAGTTTTGAAACCTTTCGCAATACGAGCATTCTGAATTTGTTTTCCAAGGGATAGTCCTACCTTCTTGTGACTCAGTTCTTCTGATTCTGTTTCTATCTTTTGCTCCTTCGTCCTCTCAAAATGAGGTGTAACTTGGTTCTTGGAAGGCTTCTTAAAGACAACTTCGCTCCAATCTTGATGACTCATTACTATAGACAAAGATTGAATGGAAGGGTGGAGGGTCTTCTACATTCATTAGAAGGCGCATTCATTTAAATCAATTATCACTACCAAACATTATCATATATTTGATAATGTATACCATAAAAAAGAAATTTATTAATTCATTAGTTAGTTCGTAGATTAAGACTTGTTGTTTTCACTTAGTACTCTTAAAAGGACATACAAAATCTTTCTGATTGAAACAGGTTCGTTCCCCAACGAACTGTACGCCAAAAACATTCTTGTTTGAATGTACATAATCAGTTCCAATGTACTTGAATCCCATCTTCTTAGAAGAGTCTACAATGTAATTAGATTCATTGATACCGAACATTGTTTGTGTTTATGTTTAATGAATGTACTTGTAAAGCAAGTGATTGCGATTGTGATTGTTGTTGAAGATTCTCTCTTAACTTGGAGTTTCAATTTTTTTCAAATGTCGTACATTCGACATTCGATTGGGTCCCAACAGTCGTAATTATCATCCTCTAGACAGTGAATTTCATTCCTCATATCATGAATGGTATTTGATAGTTCTTCGATTTCATCCCAAAGTACAGCACATTGAGAATTGTCAGGATCCTTGATACTCTTACTAGGATTACACTTATCGAGTGCTAGAGTGATGTTCTTCTCTAGTTTGCTTTCCATTTGTTTACAGTTCGCTTTGAGTGACTTGATTCTGACTTGGTCCTTGTCAGAAATATAAGATGCCTTAATACAGAGCGATCGAGGACGACACGAAATAGCAAATACCATTATGGTTCTGTATTTCATATTGATATATAAACTTTAAATCACTTCAAACATTGTTGATAAGAGCCAGTTGTTTAGAGATGAATGAATGATCAATAATCATATTTACACTTGAACTTGAAATGTTTCCTAACGCTATACAATAGCTTTTTATAGAAGCATTGAAAGGTGAATTTTTGTATAATTCTTCATAGTTGTTGATGGTTGTAAAAGGATTCTGTACTGAAATAGGGTCAATCCAACTGGAAGGGAAAATCACAATGTTATTGTTTTTATCGCTTTCTTTATCCATATAATGTTTGAAGATAGGACATTCTGGTGTCAAACTGATTATCATATCACTTCTAAGATCTTCAGATGGTCCAGCTTGGAACACGCCAACAAATCGACCATATGTCCAAAATAGAGAGTCCATTGGCCTAATAAACACAAACTTTGGTGAAAAGTAACATCCACCGTATGTGTACAATATATACTGATTGATTGGAGTTGAAATCGATTCATTTGAAGGTAATGATTGAATGGAGATGTTCTTGTAGTGTGCTACATGTTTAGAAAAAGATTCATCATTCAATAAAGGATTGTTCGGATCCATCCAAATCATGATTTTGAAGTTATCTTTAGAATGATAATGAGAACAAGATTTGATCGAAAGTAAGTGAAGTTCATTTATCGTGTCTAAATCATAGTAAGTATGAAAGTGAAGATCTTTTGTATAATAAGAATTATTCGGTAATATGATAATGGTGTGATTGTATGTGTTAGATGTCGTTAGTTTCCTCATTCATTACATCTTGAAAATAAAAATCTTGGTTCAAAAATGACGCATCTCTTGTACTTTTACACAGAAACAGAAACCACAGAAGATAAAGCACCTGTAATATCCTCTACAAGAATATGGAGATAACCACTTGATGTAAAAGCTACATTGTTAAATGCCTTGACTTGATTTCGTGTTACACTTATAGCTGTTGATGTTCCACTGGTTGTCAAAGTTGCAGCAGTTTCAGTCACATTGGTACTTGAATACGCATAGTATTTTGTTACTTCATTGAGTGGTGTGAAAATAGACATAGAGAACTCTGTAGTGGAGGCGTTTACAATTAGTACCATTGGGTCTGTGGATGTTATCACAGATTGTCTCTTTACGGATTCTAAAGAGTAAGAAGAGGAATAGGCATATACAAACATATCAAAACTATTCACATAGTTAAATGGTTTCACATCAAAAATAAGATCAGGTGTTGTTTCTTGGATCACTATAACATTGTTCATAGATTGATCCGTTAATGAAGTAGATTCCGCAAAAGAGTACACTGCAGATGATAAGCTAGAGTTGTTAATGACCTTCTCAATGATTTCTCTAGAGTTGTAGTTGTGATCCGCAATACATACCGTTTTCCATAACACATTAGATGGAGAAGTCGCATTAAAGATGACAAATTCAGTGTTATAAGTGGCAGTCGTATCACTTAACTCGAAACTAGCATCCATTAAAGCACTAGACCCTTCATTGCCTGGTTGATAGTACTGAGCATAAATATTGTTTACATCATTTGCGTGTAATGGGTTTTCATAAATACGAATATCATCCATAATACCATCATAGTGTAAATCTTCAGAAGAAGAGTTTGGTTCTTTACCAATCAGTAAGTTATTGGAGTTTTGAACAATGTTGCTATCATTCATATTTGGAATATAGTTTCTGTATGTGGTAAAAAGCTGACCATTATGGTATATACTAAGATCCTTAGATACCTTATTGTATGTGGTCGCAATATGAGTCCAACCAGATTGAATGAGAGTCGCATCCAATGCTTTCGTAGACAAAACATAAGCATCATCATTGTTGAATTGTTCATAAGCATTGGTCACTGTAATGGCATCCATTGATGGAACACCAAAGATACCATCCAAACGACCATAGAAGTAGTCATTCGCACCTCTACCTCCAACATGAATCTTATTATTCCCAACAGTTGTCTGAGAAGTACCAGTAGAAGTACTGGAAACTAATACTCCATTTACATAGCAGTTCTTATTAATCGCATCAATGCCTACAAACACCCACTCATTGTTTGTAAAGTTAGGATGGTTTGTTGTATTGTGTGTTGCTGAAGCGATCGAAAATTGCTTACCATCCCCAACAAAGTGAACAATTATGTTGTTATCCGCACTCATTGACACCGTCATTTGGTTGTCCAAATGGTAAATAGTTCCACTGGAACCCTTCTTGACCCAGAACAAAAGACTGACGGGATCGGTACTTTGATATGGATCCACGAAATCAGTTTGAGACGCCAAGTATCCTTCTTCAGAAAACTCTATAGAAGACACATACTTCATGTAACTATCATCCACAAATTTGATACCAGCAATATTGATATCAGCAATATTGATGGCCTTCAAATCAAAAGTACCAATAGAATCAGCAAAGGAGTCATTTGTGCCTGCTTTGTATGTGTCGAAACGATAACCGAAGATAGGATTGTCCGCGGTGGAGAAGGAGTAGCTTTCGATCAATGCTGCTGAGTTAATCCCATAAGTCAACTCCACATTAGACATAACACCAGTGTAATCTTTTCCAAGGACCATGTTGTTGATGTTGAAAATCATATCGGAAGCAGCATCTACATTATTTACAACATTGGTAGGTGACTGACCACCAATGTGCAAAGAAACACCATTGTTTATACCATCAAAACTTAAAGCCACATGAGTTTTCTCATCAAGTGGTACGCTAGAGGCCGAAGTAAAGACAGGCATTACTGTTTTTATATTTACTTTACAAAAAAACATTTACAAAATTCATGACATCTTAATTAGTCTTGTATGTATTAAGATGTTTTTATTTTTTTAATTATCACTCCAATATCGTCTCTGGAATCGATCATTTGAAATAAGTGATATACAATAGTATATTGAATACGACAGCTTCTAAATGGTACTATTTTCTTGAAATGAGAAGGATCTTCAAAACATAAGATGTTATTGTGTTTATCCATCAAAACATCATTTTCTGGGGAACAAAGAATGTACAACCTATGTAGAGGGTGTTTGTACGCTTCTGTATTCGATTTCACATATCTACATTCACTTAAAAAGGAGTACTTCGAAAACCAATCCACAAAAGAACAATTGATTGTGATCATTATTTTTACTGAAATGGATTCATTTTATGGTGACTTACATATCAATCTTAAATCATTTTATGATGAAATGAATGTTAAAAAGAAAAAGTTATTCCAACACAACCACCAACCAGTGCGATTCATTGTGAAAGATTGTATGTACTGTAGAATATTCGGTAATGTGTTAGTAGAATCTCTAAATAGTAATGTCCCTGATATCAGGACAACGCAAGATACAATCACATATTCGGTCCATCACAAGATTTTCGACTAGTCGATTCACTGGTCTAGCACCATATTCGATTTCATTCAATACATTCTTCAATATTTCATCCTTCACTTTATCTGTAATTGTAATATGTATACTATCATCTACTCGTGTCAATGCCTTCTCAATCGTCAAGTCAATAATATGTTGGATCGCTTCACCATCGAGAGCATTAAAGAGTATAATATCATCAATACGGTTTACAAATTCTGGCCTGAAATAATTCGTAAGCTCATCCATTTTGTCCTTCAACTGTGTTTCATCATCTGGGATCTCATTGACAAACCCAAGCGTATTATTGTTCTCCTTGGATCCATAGCCCGCATTGGAAGTCATAACGATCATTGCATTCCTAAAAGAATAAGTCTTATTCTGTCCATCGGTCAAAATACCATCTTCCAAAATCTGTAGCAACAAGTTCAATACAACTGGATGAGCTTTTTCAATCTCATCGAACAACACCAATGAACATGGATTTCGCTTAATCGCATTGGTTAGCTTACCACCTTCACTATATCCGAGGTATCCTGGTGGAGCACCAATCAAGGATGAGACTGAAAACTCATCCATATACTCAGACATATCCAAGCGTATCATCTTGTTCGATCGTCCATAATAATGATTAGAGATCAACTTACTAATTTCAGTCTTACCTACACCAGTTGGACCCAGAAACAACATACTACAAACAGGTCTCTTGGTGCTATGTAGTCCACAAGTATATCTTCGCAGTGTATTCATAACCCTATCAACTACCTTATCTTGTCCAATAATGTTTGTGGATAGAGTTGTCTCGAGCTTATTCAACTTGGTGGCTGTAGTTTCCAAAATGTCTGTCATATCAATATCATTCATCGATGAAATGATTTCCAATATGATCTTTTCATCTACCACTCGAGATTCACTGATTTTTTTAAATATTTCTTCATCTGTTTCAACTTCAAGATGATTATTATGATTGTTTTCATTCTTATTTTTGTAACTATTCATAACCACTTTGGAACAAGCCTCATCAATAAGATCAATCGATTTGTCTGGAAAATTACGATAAGGAATGTACTTCTCAGCCAAGTTCACTGAGAATTCTATTGCGGTCTCGGTGATCGTACATTTGTGAAAGTCTTCATACACCTTCTTTATTGATTTCATCATATCCAAAGTGGTATGTTTCGAGGGCTCAGGGACTTCAACATATTGAAACCTTCGATCAAATGCTGGATCATTCTGAAAGTATTTAACATACTCATCACGAGTTGTTGCACCAATACATTGAATCCTTCCACGAGCTAATGATTCTTTCAATAGATCAGAAATATTGATTTCACCCTTGATCTCTGATCGTCCTTGTGCTCCAGAAGACTGAATCAATGAATGAATCTCATCAATAAATAGAATATACCTTTTTTCCTTTTCTTCATCATTTTCAATCTGAGTCAGAACATTCTTCACTCGTTCTTCCAATTCACCGCGAGCAGATGTTCCTGCCAACACACTTGACAAGTCTAGCTGAACCACTTCATAGTCTTGAATTTCATGATGAATATCTTTGTCTTCCGCAATTTGTCTAGACAACTCTTCGACTATTGCTGTTTTGCCTACACCCGCATCTCCAACAAGAATCGCATTCTTCTTAATTCTTTTCAATAGAACTTGATTCAGTTGAGCCATTTCATTAGCACGACCAATGATAGGAGAATACAAGCCTTGTCTCGCATTCTCACTCAAGTTGATGGTCAACTCTTCCAAGCTCTTTTTGTTACACGATATCTTCAGTCGATGTCTTGAAGTTGATTTGATGGAAGACTTACTAGTATTCAAAAATGTAGTATTGGTGAATGGGGAAATACTCTTTGTAAACATCATTGTTCAATAAGAAAAGGTGTACTTAAGTTCTGTTATATTCATTATAATACACACTCTTTATGTACATTTCTGCTCTTTATGTAGTCGTCTTTTCATTCATAATGATTTGAATACCTTGCTTTATTTCTATGTTTTGATCATTCTGCTTCATTTTACGAAGTGTTTGACTCATCTTCTTGACTTGATCTGTTTCCAAGTCAGGACACACTTCTTTGATTTGCGAAACCAACTCCTTCATTTCATTTCGATAAGCTGTTTGGTAATCTTTGTCATAGTTCGGTTTGTTTTGCTTACATTTATATTGATGATCTCCAAACTTACCAACTGTAATATTTCGGAACTCTGTACTACAATACTTACAATTCGCAACCAACATCACCTTCTTCCGTCGTTCAGACTGCTTGATCGCACTATCACTCTTGATATCTTCCGTAGAATCACTAAGACATTTCTTCATATGCGCACGATAAGCACTTCCTGACTTTCGAGTATAATCTGCTTTACAGTTTGGACAATGTCTCACTGGTGGGTTTTCACAATGTTTCCTCTTACAATCAGGTGTATGTACATTTAGTTTTTTAGAATCAGAGAAAACCCGAGTGCAATATGTACATTGAAAATCCATAATGATTGAAAGAAGGCTTTGAAGAATGAATGTTTTTTTATCTTGTTTGTTCCTTGGGGGACAAGGTTTTCAATTTTTTGTTTGTTGAGGGTTCCGAAGAAAAAAATTGAAGTCTCGAGTTAAAAAGAAAGAATAACAAGCTAAAAGCATACTTCATCTCATAACTCACCGATTATGTCTAACGAACAGCATATCAAGATGGTGCTTACCAGCGAGAATGAATTGAAGAAGGAAGTGTTGTCGAAGGATGATCCAACCACTTCGTATATCATTCTACAGAATCGTAAGTATCAGGAAATGATTGAAGATATCACGAATGAGAACATTACAATGAAGAAAGATATCGAAGAGCAAGAAAATGAGCTTGACTCCTTGATGAAGAGTAAGACTTGTCTTCAAGGCTATATCAAGAATGAATATGAGTATGCCCTAAACTGGAAGTTCATGGCGAACTTTTACAAAGAGATTCAAGATAATAGTTTCAAACTGATATCTCTGTTTGTACTTGGTAATTTAATCAGCATATGGATTGGACTGATTGCTATCACAGACTTGTATTACTTGAAGATTTACATTTCATTCGCTAACTTGATCTTTATGGTTGTCTTTGCGAAATATATGTTCATGATTCATTTCACTCTCAACAAGAACAAAGAGATTAATAAGATTATGGAGGAGATTAAGAAGATTGAGAAGAGCAATCAATACCTCCAAGACTTGATTGATAACATCTAATAAAAAAAAATAGGTAGGGATAATTATGGTAATAAGTTGTCGGTTTTCTTATTCACTTCTGTGCTCCTCCTCCTAGACAACACATCTCTTTATAACATCGAAAACAAGCCCTCACATCATCTAACGCATTGTGAGCGTTGAAGTCTTCTCCTTGGAATAGATGCTGATACAACTCAATCAGTTTGGGGTACTTCTTATACTTTCTTCCAGTCTTGGTGGTTCGATACAAACTTAACATTTCGATCGAATTAATCATTGTACAATACCCTTCAACATAGAACATCTTTTCTTTCAACTTTTTCCCATTAGAGTCTGGTTCATCATATCGATTCATTTGAATGCTTAGAACACCAATATCAAACTTTATGTTGTGTGCCACAATCTTTGTTATCGTATAAGTTTCGAAGATCGAATGAAGTTTCTTCAACACTTCTTTGATACATACGCCATTCTCTCGAGCATATTCTGTGGTTATTCCATGAACATTCACAGATTCTTGAGGAATCACATAATCTTCCGTAGGTGGTTTCACAATACTATAATGTTCTTCTATGAGTTGAAAAGTTTCATCATGATATAAGTTGAATGCGATCGAAACAATATAAGGGTTCGACTCTATGAATCCAGTAGTTTCCAGATCAAATACCATAAATACCATGTTTAATGCTTTATTGTTGAATATAACGATTCTAAAGTTATTCCTTTAAAAGGAAATTTTCAAATTTTAAACCACCAAACAAATCAATGAGAAAAATGACTTGAGAGAAACTCCCCTCAAATCATTTATTCTCACAAAATTGTCAGTAACTGTGTAACAATGTTTTTTCGGTTCATTCATTCACTTCATTTCACTCACTTTACTTCATTCACTTCACTCGTCGTCCTCTACATCAGCCCACATTACCTTCTTGGGTTCAGTCTTAGTGAACACTGGCTTGCCCTCCTTCATCATTCCACGAGTAGTCAAGACCTCAATACAGATGTGTGCCATCCGCTGAAGCAGACGCCTTTCCGCATCATAGAGAGACTCCATATTGTTTGCCCATAGTTCCACTTTGTTTTGGTCCTTGTGGAACCAAAGGTATGAGCACCCACTCTGGTGGGTAATTGCTTTGAAATAGTAACCATTGTTACCAATCACAAACTTCATCCAATCCGCAGGAATGGTCGAATCCAAAAACCGACAGTACTTAGGCTCGTTAAAGCCCATCATACTGTGTGGGTTGTACTGACCAGACACAAAGGACGGAGAGTTGTAAGCGATGGCAGCAGACATTGTTGTTGAAGCTTTGTTGTTGTGTTGATTGCTGTTGTGTATGTCTTTTGGTAGAATGGAAAGCCTTGAAGTTAGATTTCAATTTTTTGCAAAAAGGAGATTAATGGTTCACGGATACATTCCGCGGCAGTCTTTACGGACACATCTAGAATGAATACCGGGATCTCCTTTTCATTCCATAGCCAATCTTCATGTTTATTATGAATCTTCTCTATGTAGTCAAATGCGATGTTTTCTTCGCCTTCTCTGTTACGAATCTTGATCCTTTCATAGGATACTTCTGGTGGGCACCTAAGATATATGATACCATGAATATGGTTGCTTTTTGATTGAATAGAGTCATAAACATTATAGAATACCTGTTGTTCCATGGAAGACAGATACTTTTTCTCGGATAAGGAAGGTACAAAGATGTGCTTGTCTGTAAAGATGGATCGTTCGAACACATTGGTTATGTTGAAAGAGGTTTGATGTTTCATAAATGTTTTGTAGCGTGTGGACAGGATATTCATTTGCATAAGGAATGCGTATTTGGAAGGTTCATTATAGAAGTTCTGAAATAGAGATGCTCCTGATTCATCTTTAACTTTGAACCACTCATCTACTGGTTCTTGGATGACATTGACTTTCAGCTTCTTGTCTAACTCTTGTAGGAAAGTGGACTTCCCTGAACCAATGTTTCCTTCGACACTGATGTTGATGTTCCTGTTCATTGTTCTTGCTACTGTTTGTGTTATTATGATGATGTCTTTGGTTTGAATAAGAAAAATGAAAACGGGGAAAAATGAGTTTCAATTTTTCTTTAGTGAACGATCTGTCTACAGTTGGGACAACAAGAAGACATTTTAAACCACTGCTTAATACAATCATTATGAAATGTATGATTACAAGACAAAGCACCTCCATTCAATATCCCAACATCATTCTTCAAACAGATAGAACATTCTGAATTGGGAGCACATGATTTGAAAGTAATAGGCTTCATAGACAAAACTGTAATATCTTCTACATAGTCAAGACGACGAACAATGCTTCGATTATTGTACACACTACTGCTATCCCTGGAAAACAGATTCCGAGTGAGTTGGGGAGGAGATTCATAAACATTTGTGTAGGTTGAAAGGCGTTCAGGAGTGTATGGCTCCATCGAAAGCATTCTGAATCACTTGTTGTATATTTATGAAAGTGCTGCGCTTTAAGATTGTTGTTGTTATGGAAACATGAATTCTCAATTTCAATTTTTTGCTTTTTTGTTCATTTTGTTTGTCATTTGGTATCAATCGTCAAGTAATACAAGTTTCTATAGACATTGTATAGTCTATTTCTTCTACCAGGAGTCAAATATTTCCAGTAGTGTTTCATTGTATTGATTTGAGCTTGTTCAGAGGAATGCTCATTCTCAATAGATGAGATGATCTCATCATCCGTGTAGTCTTTGAATGCTTTGTACATTGATGGCGAGAATCCTTCAAACAATGATCGATTATCATTCAATTCATACAATAATGAATTCTCAAACCACTTAAGATAGTAACATTTATTGTAGGTTTGTTTCATAAGATGATCTATGAGTTCGTTAAACTTAACATAGGTATGAATGTCTAACTTTTGGATTGGCGCTAAAACAGTTCTAGGCTCTCGAAGTTTCATTGTTTTCTGGTAGATCATTTCTTGTAAGTGTTGTGGTAGATCTTGAATATGCTCATCTAATAGCATTTCTTCTACACATCTTTCAGACAATCTTTTTTAAGTCAGAAACACAGGAATGCGGTCATCGCTGGTCTTGTTCTTGATGACATTCTTGTTCTTCTCCTTGTACTCGGACAGGATTGGCTTGACTGTAATAGACAAACATACCAAATACAATATTGATAGCATATAATCAATATCAAACCAAATAAGTGATGACAGAAGATTCATTCATCATCTATTTAGTCACCAAAAAAAAGACATTAGAGTATATGAGGTTATAGGGAAAAAGTTACTCACGCTTATCAGGGATGTCCTCCTCCACGAAGCCTGTTTCTTCACCATCCACAACGGCCCAGTAGCGGAGCTTCTTGCTGTAATAATAGTGTCCAGAGATTCCATTGTCCATCTGTGTTTAAAACAACCAGTCATTTAGTTCAGTCTAAGTGTATCTTTAAGTGATTCATAAGGAGGTAATTCTACACTTCCAATAGACCTAATGTAGTCTTTGTACAGGAGTATTTGCTTATTGTATTGTTCTTTAGTAATATTAGCTTGTATATAATTGGGTAAAGAGTTGTATGTGGCGAACTTGAAGTTGTTTTTGTTTTCTTTTACATTATCAAACATCTTCTTAATAGCCTTGTACAATTTGTAAATAAAGTCTTCATTTGAGAAACCATCTAAACATTGCATATATTCAATTCTCTTTCTCTCCAAGAACAACTCATAAGAGTCATAATCTTTGTATTTTGTGGGGTCTACAAACTTTTGGGAACATAATCTGATCTTCTGAATGGTTTCCTTTAAGAAGTTGACATCTACACCATCAATAACAAGTTTCATATTGTGATCTAATGTAGTTTTCATAAAAGGATATACAAAGTACTTCTCCAGATCGTATACAATTATCATTAAGTTGTTTAATATGGTAGAGAACAGAACAGCACGATCATCTTTCAAGTATTTGTAGAAATGATTGGTTAATAAGTATTGCCCTATACTACATCTAGAGGTTACAAGTTGCCATAACAAAACAATAACTGTAAAGAATAATATAATTATAATCATAAACAAACCAAAAATAGTCCAATTCATTTTTTAATTAATAAAGATATTTTCTTTACATAGTTACATACCTCCTTTTGCTCTCCATCAATAAATACAGTCACCTTGCGCTTGCCGCGTTTCATAGCATTCTTCGAACCATATCCAGAAGAAGAACCAGTGGTCTTCTTTGAACCAAGCTTATCCACCACCACATTCAGCATTTTAGTAGCACACTCAATCATCTGGCTACAGTTCTTCACGAGATCCTGGTTAGACTGAGCAGCCTGCTTATGAACCTCTGTACTGGTCTTGATGGAATCCACCAGCACATTGAACATCTCCTGTAAACTCCCCCCCCCATTTGGATATAATATAATAGTAAGATACAGATACAACCCATTGTAATACTACTACATATAGGTATCATCATACATAAAGTACCTATCATACATAAAGTTTCGGGACTTACCACTGGAGTGGACAGCATATTGTGGCTACCGCCACTCACAACCATAGCACCAGCACCAGTAGTAGGAGTGAGTCCAGGAGGAGGAGTAGTGAGTCCAGTAGCAGAGTGGGTCACCTCGCTCAGAGCTGCTCCTCCTGGTGCTCCCCCTGGTGCTCCTTCGTCGGCTTCCGCTCCGGCTTCCGCTTCGGCTCCAGTACGCGTCGCGATAGTATGCGCTACCACACATGCCACAGCGTTCGCCACAGCTGCTCCTTTCTCCGCTTCCGCTTCGGCATGAGGTGCTTCGGCATGAGGTGCTGCGGCATGAGGTGCTTCGGCATGAGGTGCTTCGGCATGAGGTGCTTCGGCATGAGGTGCTTCGGCATGGGCTGCTGCGGCTTTCGCACGCTTTGCGGCACTGGCCTCAGCCTGGTTCCCCCCCCCACACACACAAACACAAACGGGGGTATGAAGCGCATAAACGGAGGGGGGCATGAAGCGCACTTACCCTTCGGTCGGCTTTACGCGCTCGCATGAGTGACAGGGCGTCAAGCCCGCTCGCATGAGCGACAGGAAACGCTCGCGACAGCGACAGCGCGACAGGAAACGCTCGCATGAGCGACAGGGCGTCAAGCCCGCTCGCATGAGCGACAGGAAACGCTCGC